>Ga0105100_10000623_pt1 | contig 20760 bp, 24 predicted proteins | sample PPLLak12cMay2015_2_FD_87033 | JGI IMG/M metagenome (GOLD analysis project Ga0105100, IMG submission 87033) | Freshwater sediment microbial communities from Prairie Pothole Lake near Jamestown, North Dakota, USA - PPLs Lake P8 Core (1) Depth... | ecosystem: Environmental > Aquatic > Freshwater >...
AAATAATATCATAATGTTGTTCACCACTCTTGTCATAAAAGGCCATTTTTTCCTGCACGCACGACAGCACGAATTCATTGGTGATCAGTACAGGATTTTCCGGTTCAGCATCGGATGAAGCAATCACCAGTTCCAGTATGTTCAGCAGTTTTCTGGCATCCCCGCCGGAATAACGAAGCAACGCCTCATACTCGCGGATTTCAACCTTCCTTTTTCTGAGGTAAAAATCCTTCTGAAGGGCATTTTCCAATATCTTCATCAGGGCATCCTTATCCAGTGGTTTTAATATGTAAACCTGGCAGCGTGACAGGAGCGGGCCGATAACCTCGAAAGAAGGATTTTCAGTGGTAGCTCCTACCAGTGTTACCAGACCCTGTTCAACGGAGCTCAAAAGCGAATCCTGCTGCGCTTTGTTAAAACGGTGGATCTCGTCAATGAAGAGTATGGGGGCAGGTTTGCTGAAGAATTGTTGATTCTTTGCTTTTTCGATGGTTTCCCGAACATCTTTAACCCCTGAACTGACAGCACTAAGCTGATAAAAAGGCCGGTTCAGTTTGTTGGCTATAATCCTTGCCAGGGTTGTTTTTCCAACGCCCGGTGGCCCCCATAAAAGAAAGGAAGGCAATACACCTGACTCAATGCTTTGCCTGAGAATGGCATTCTCACCCACCAGATGCTCCTGTCCGAAATATCCATCAAGATCTTTCGGACGCATCCTGTCTGCAAGCGGTTGATTTGTGCCAATCATAGGAGATATAAAAAAAAGTCTGTTAAAGTTAGGTATTCCTTTCAAGAATTTTTCTGCACAGTTACTTTTTATTACTTTTAGCCGTCGTAATCCTAATTTCATGCTATGAAGGACAAAGTCGTAATTGTAACCGGTTCATCTTCGGGGATTGGACTTGCTACAGCCACGAAGTTCGCCGCCATGGGGTCCAGGGTTATCCTGGCTGCCCGCTCCTTTGAAGTAATACAGTCCATTGCGGATGATCTGAATGCCTCGGGTTATACTGCAATTGCCTGTAAAACAGATGTAACGAACGAGAACGATTGCCGGAACCTGATTGAAATGGCTATTGAAAAATTTGGCCGCGTTGATGTCTTGATTAACAATGCCGGCATTTCCATGAGAGCGCTTTTTAAAGATGTGGATGTTGCGGTAATGAAAAGGCTTTTTGATGTCAACTTTTGGGGAGCCGTATACTGCACTAAATTTGCTTTGCCCTATCTGGTTAAAAGCCGCGGTTCGGTGGTAGGTGTATCTTCCGTGGCAGGAATTATAGGCCTTCCGGGCAGAACGGCATATTCCGCATCAAAATATGCCTTGCATGGTTTCCTTGAAACATTGAGGATAGAGAACCTGAAGAACGGATTACACGTGTTGATTATGTGCGCAGGCTTTACGCGTTCTGATATCAGGAAAAAAGCGCTGACGGCAGATGGTACGCCACAAGGCTTTACGCCCAGGGAAGAAGAAAAGATGATGACGCCAGAGCAGGTTGCCAATGCCATATACAGGGCTGTAAAACACAGACGCAATTACAGGATCCTCACCCTGGAAGGTAAAATGACCGCTATGGTCAAACGTATCGCCCCTCGTTTACTTGAACATGCCGCCTATCTGAAAATGAAACGCGAACCTGACTCACCCCTCATCTGATCTGATATGTTTTGTACCGAAACGAAAATAAGGGTCAGATACGGTGAAACAGACCGTATGGGATATTTGTATTATGGCCATTATGCCGAATATTTTGAAGTTGGCCGTACTGAAATGCTCCGTTCCCTGGGAATGACCTATAAGTCAATGGAAGACAGTGGAATTATTCTTCCTGTGCGGTCCATGGCTATAAATTTCAGACATCCGGCCCACTATGATGAGCTGCTTACGGTCAAAACCTGTTTAAAAACCTTTCCTGAGGTGAAACTTGATTTTCATTATGAGATCCTGAATGAAGAGGGATTAATCCATTGCAGCGGCAATACCGTCCTGGTTTTTGTTGATGCTGCCACCAAAAAGATCCGTAAAGCCCCCGAATATTTCAAGGAGGCTATCAGGAAATATTTTTAGTGAGGTTGAATCAGGAGTTGAATTTTAGCGTAAATGTTGATCGTACATGGATATTGAACCTGAAAAAAAGCTTGAAAATGAATGGCTCATTTTCAAGCTTTTGAAGTGAGAAGGGTTTATAAATCTTTTCTTAATGAACCTCTTCGCATAGGGTCTGGATATTATTTTGCCGGTTCCGGAAACTTGAATTCTTCATCAGCAATATCCGCATTGATCGTCACCTTTTCAAAAACCATCGACTGTACAACTTGTCCGGCCATTTTGACCTCAAAGGAGAAGGGCATAATCATTCCACCTTCAACTTCCTGATAATCACTAAGGAATGTTTCAATTTCCTGGCCTGCCTGATCCCCGGCCTTAATGGAGGTCCTGATCATAATGGGAACAAAGTTCTCTTTATCAAAATAATAGTATTGGGTGGATTCCTTATCGGGATTTCCTTTGTATCTGATCAGCTTTACTTTATTGCACTGAACACCCTGTATATCTTCAGTGCCTTCCAGGGTCACTTCATGGCCTTTTGCTGCATAATCAAGGAAAGGATCCTCAAGTTCGGCATCATCAATGAGCGATTTTGCCTGATCATCGGTCAGTTTCTGTGCCGTTTCTCCCATAAAAGGATTGAGCATCCATGCGGTTTCCCCGTCATAAGCCTGGGCAACCATTTTCTTGCCCATGATGTCTATCACTACTTTTATTTTGTTGGGTTTCTTCTGGTACAGTTCGAATGGAAAATCACCCTGCGGCGTAGGAGCTTTGCCAATGGCTATTGTAGAGGTGTGTGATTTTAATTTATCCGCTCCTCCAACGCTCTGGATGTATTTACTGATGACTTCATCAACGGTCTGGGATTTTACACCAAGCAAGCAAATAGAGAAGGCTAATAATGTTAAAACGACTTTTTTCATGGTATAAATTTTAAAAGTTAAAGTAAAGTTTGGAGGCCTGAAATTAAGGTAAAAAAATTAATTGCTTCAACCAATTAACTTTTTTTTTGAAAATTATTGTGGATCGTGTAATGATTTTTTCACCGGTTCGTCTATAGGGTATACTGATTGATCAGATGCATAATATCGGGAATAACAAATCACAAAAACTTAAAAAAAATGAAAAAAATAATGGGTTGTTTTTTATTGGCTGTAACTTCGGTTTTTAGTACTGTTGTGATGGCTCAGCAGGATCCTGTCAGCAAACTTTTTGACAGATATGCCGGTAAAGAAGGATTTACCACGGTTCTTGTAACGGGAGATCTGCTCAAGATGGCAGCGAAATGTGATCCTGAGGATAAGGATCTGAGTTTTCTTTCCCGTCTTACGGAAGTAAGGGTGCTGGCCCAGGAATGCAAGGAAGGTAAGGCAAACGGTATCAATTTTCATGCAGAAATATGGCCGGATATTGATCAGTCAGCTTATAAAGAATTGCTGATTGTGAAAGAAAAAGATCAGGATGTGAAGATGCTGGCGCGTGAAAATGGAAATACTATCAGTGAATTTCTTATTATTGTAAGCGGAATTGATGAAAATGTGCTGGTCCAGATTAAGGGAAACCTTAAGATGAGTGAAATGGATCAGCTTTCTGAATCGTTTGACTTTAAAGGTTTTGATCAATTAAAAAAGCTGGAAGAAACCCATCATTGAACCGGGGGAGGTTCATCCCTCCCTTCCTTTAAACAAGCATGATTATCTATGGATGCAGCGGAATTCAAAGAAAAAGTCATCCCGTTAAGTGGTAAGCTTTTCCATTTTGCCCGGGTGCTCCTTAACGATCATGCAGAGGCGGAGGATTCAGTGCAGGAAATTTTTCTGAAATTATGGAAATTGCGGTTCAGCCTTTCAACATATGACAATCTTGAGGCCTTTGCCATGAAGGTGACACGCAATTGGTGCCTGGACAGAATTAAAGCCAAAAAGCCGCTGTATATAGAAAGTTATTCACCGGGATTTGACCGCCATTCAGAAATGGACAGCCCTTTGGGATTGCTTGAAAAAGCTGATCAGATGAAAACGGTGCAGGAAATCATTCAGGCATTGCCTGAACAACAGCAAACGGTAATTCAGCTGAGAGATATTGATGGGTACGAATATGAGGAAATAGCAGAACTTATGAACATGAATGTTAACGCCGTCCGTGTGACATTGTCACGCGCCCGGAATAAGATCAGGGAACATTTAATTAATTTCGGGTATCATGGATATTCAGCAAATCAAAATACTACTCGATAAATTCGACAGGGCAGAGACCAGCCTTGACGAAGAAAAGGTGTTGCGTGAGTATTTTTTGCAGCATTCCGAAATTCCGTCCGGATATGAATCCTATAGGGCTCATTTTCAGTATTGTGAATTTGCACGCAAAAAAAATTATCAGAACCCTGAACTCGAAAAAAGACTGGAAGACCTGATGGATGATCAGGAATCATCGGGGAAAAAAATTGCATTGGACAGCAGAAAGATCTTCAGCTGGATTGCTGCAGCCGCAATGGTAATATTGATAGGGACTACGGTGCTGTTCCTTAACCGGAACCAGAAACCAGACCTGGGAACCTTCGATGATCCGGAGCTGGCCTATATTGAGGCCAAAAGAACGATGATGTACATTTCACAGACGCTTAATTACGGAACCAAAGAATTATCCAATATATCAAAAATCAACAGCGGAGTTGAAAGCCTCAGGAATCTTGAAAAACTGAATTCGGGCTTATATAAACTTAAAATGCTGTCGAAAATAAATGAAACAACAACAGAAGAAAAAAAATAAAACGATGAGAAAGATGGTATGGTATTTCGCATTGTTCTGCATCAGTGCAGCAACCAATGCCCAGACGGTAGCGGATAAGATTTTTGATAAGTACTCCGGAACAGAGGGTTTTACAACGGTATATATTACCAAGTATATGTTTGATCTGTTCAAGGGCGCTGCAGAGGATGCCAAGGAAGATGAAGATATGGCCAAAGTCCTCAGCAATCTTACCAGTATAAAAATTCTTGCCGCAGATGATGATCCTGCAACACCGCTTACGGTGAACCTCTATCAGGAAGTCATGAAACAACTTCCTGTAAGTCTGTACAAGGAACTAATGGTGATCAGGGAAAAAGATCAGGATGTGAAATTCCTGGTGCGCGAGGATAAGGGAAAGGTAGTCGAACTGCTCATGCTGGTGGGGGGAAAAAATGAAAGTGTATTGATTTGCATACAGGGGATCATCGACATGAAAACCATCGGTAAATTGGCCAACGGAATGAACATTGAAGGAATGGAAAACCTGGAGAAAATAGAGGAATGACCATCAAAAAAAAGGGTGATCCCTGCAGAAATCAGGATTATAATCCAGGGAACTGTCCAGTTCCTGTATCCAGCCGTTGCAAAATCCCAGGGATTGCATTTCTTCCAGCACACTCTCATATTCCTCTTCCGTTAATCGGCGATGCAATGGGGGAGGACAGACGATACCTTGTGGCGGATTGTATTGTGCCATCAACGAAATATGCACCTTTGGTGATAACTCATCTGCAATCCACCTGAGGACACTTTTGCTTTCGTCTGCATGTCCGGGCAAAACCAGATGCCGGATAATCAACCCCTTCATGGCAATACCCGTTTCACTGAGTACAACGGAGCTTCCCTTTTGCCGGTACATCTCTTTGATGGAAAGCTTAACCCCCTCAGGATAATGGTAAGCGTCCGAGTAGTTTCCGGCAAGTTCAGCATTTACATATTTAAAATCCGGCAGATAAACATCTATTTTTTCTTCCAGCCTTTGCAGCATGGCTGTCCTGTCATAGCCATTGGTATTGTATACGGTTACAGGATGAAGCCCTGCTGAACGCAATTCATCAATAATCGCATTGACGTGCGGTATATAATGTGTCGGGCTGACAAATCCGACAGATTCACATCCCGTTGCCAGTATCCCTTTTACTGTTTCCAATATCCCATCCAGCGTTGACAGATTTCTTCCCTGAACCGATGAGTTTCTGCTGATCTGGTAGTTCTGGCAAAAGATACATTGCAGGTTGCAATGCGGGAAAAAAATATTGCAGATCCCATGTTCACCGCTTATTGACGGTTCTTCTCCCCGGTGGATGCATATGGATGCTACGGCATACGCGGCATCACTTTTACAGTACCCCGTGCCGCCCTCAAAACGGTTGATACCGCAATCACGGGGGCAAAGGCTGCAGCTATTTAACAGGTAAAACATAAGGCCGGATAAACTCCTTAAAAAACATAATTAAAACAAGAAAAACCAAATTGGTAATTTACCTTTTATTTTTATCTTTGCACCGCTTTCGGTCCGTAGCTCAGCTGGTAGAGCACATGACTCTTAATCATGGGGTCCAGGGTTCGATCCCCTGCGGACCGACAATACCCCGTCAGGGTTTTGAACACACCGGCGGGGGACTTTTTTTCTGCCTCGTTATTATTCCTCCATTTTTCAGTCATCCACATTGTGCTTTTTATCCAGATTCATTTTACGGATGAAAATATCCTGGAAGCCAGCATAGGTCTCAAGTGAAACATGCCGGATCCTGGATATAATGCTTTTCTCATAATCTTCCTCCCGGAAAAGCAGCATTTTCGCTCCGATTAAAGCTGTATTGCCCGATTTGACAATCTTTTCCTCGGGGAATTCGATCAATCCCGTGACAATGGCATTGCTCACCGTGATGAAATAGCCAAATCCTCCGGCAATGAATATCTTTTTGATGTCATGGCCTGATTTTCCCAGGATGGATAACAGAATATGAATACCGGAAGCTATGGCTGACTTTGCCAGGATATACTCATAGATATCTTTCTGTGTCAGTTTGATTCCTTCGGTTATCGTAATTCCGGATTCTCCGGACAGGATCTGACCCGTTTCATTGATCTTGCCCTGATGCAGAAACACCGACACCGCATCGATCAGACCGCTTCCACATATTCCCTGCGGCTTATCATTTCCGATGACATGGAATTTAACCCTGCTGTTGCTGAGATAGACCCCTGAGATCGCACCGGTAACAGCCCTCATTCCCTGGCTGATATGGGTGCCTTCGAAGGCAGGACCGGCTGCTGTTGAAGCCGTCAGCATAAGGTCGCGGTTGCCGACAACTATTTCACCATTGGTTCCCAGATCAATCAGGGCCATCAGTTCTTCCGACGTGTCCATCCCTGTTGCCAGAATGCCTGCCAGTATATCACTGCCCACAAAGCTTCCCAATGCGGGCATGAACGAAATTGCTGTCTCCAGTGGCAAATCCCATCCGACGTCATTGGCCCTGTATTTTCTCTTGCCCCCTTTGCTGGTCTCAAAGGGAAAAAAAGAGAGGGACCGGACGTCAATGCCTGCAAAGAGATGATGCATCACCGTATTTCCGACTATAATGATGTTACGGGGAATCTGGGTGTTGTGTTTAATGATGCCGTAAATCATCTTCCCCAAATGCTCACGGATCAACCGGCATAGCATATCCAGACCAGCAGGATCCAACGCATAGGTAATTCTCGAAATGATGTCTGCCCCGTAACGAATTTGCGGATTGGGTGATGCTGCAGCAACCAATATATGTCCATTGGACAAATTGACCAACTGCATCACGATGGTAGATGTGCCAAGATCTATCGCCAGTCCATAACCATGCGAGGGTTCAAAAGGGAAAGAAGTATTATCAGCCAGCATTAATGCATCCTGCTGTGCAACTTCAAGGGTTACATCCTGATCGATGGAACTTTTGCATGCGAGCCTCCAGGATGAATCCATTCCTTCAGCCTGAAGAACTCCTTTGTACAGGGGATCACTATCTACATTTCCGCTCAGGATCCTGACCCTGCAGTTATGACAGGTTCCTTTTCCGCCGCAGGGAAATTCAATACCATACGCATGAAGTATATCCATGAGCGGCGTCCCTGGATTAGATTTCAGGACAATGCCAAGGGGTTCCAGCCTTACCTTAAGTTTCGCTGACATTGAAATTATAAGCGTGGTGCTGTTTATAAATGGCGGCCAGGTTGTGTGTTGCTTTGGTTATGATTTAACAATGGCCTGTTCAATATCATGAATAATGTCATCTATGTGCTCCAGCCCCACGGATACCCTGATCATACCATCCGTAACACCTGATTCCAGCCTCTCCTCAGGAGATAACTTTGAATGCGTGGTGGTGGGCGGATGCGTTACCGTGGTTCGCGAATCTCCCAGATTTGAAGTAAGCGATAACATCTCAAGGGCATTTAAAAACTTCATGGCCTTTTTAATGCCGCCTTTCAGCTCAAAGGTTACCAATCCTCCACCCAGCTTCATCTGTTTCTTTGCCAGCTTATACTGGGGATGCGAGGGAAGAAAAGGATATTTCACCCATTCAACCGCCGGATTTTTCTCAAGGTATTGAGCCAGTTTTAAAGCGTTTGAACAATGCCTTTCCATCCTCACGGCGAGCGTCTCTAGGCTTTTTGATAACATCCAGGCAGTGTGCGGGTCCATGGTTGGTCCAATAATCCTTGATAACATCCTGACATCTTTGATATTTTCCCTGCTCCCAAGAACAGCCCCTGAAATAGTCCTTCCCTGACCATCTATAAATTTGGTTGCAGAATGGATCACCAGATCTGCGCCGGATTTTAATGGATGCTGAAGATAAGGTGATGCAAAACAATTATCGATCACAACATACAATCCGTGTTTTCCGGCCAGCTTGCATAGCCATTTCAGGTCAATCAGATCAAGTCCGGGATTTGACGGCGTTTCTGCATAAATCATTTTGGTGGTGGGAAGGATATTCTTTTCCCAGGAATTCGTATCATTGCAGTCAACGAATGTGTGAGAAATTCCCCACCGTGATAATACCTGGGTAATCAGTAAATACGTGGTCCCGAAAATCTGCTTTGGAGCCAACAGGTGATCACCGGGTTGCAGGATTGCGATCATGCTTAAAAAAACCGCAGCCATGCCAGAGGAAGTGGCGATACCGTCTTCTGCACCCTCCATGGCACAAAGCTTTTGAATGAATTCATCTGAATTCGGATTGGCGAAACGGGTATAGACCATCCCTTCGGCTGTTTCAGCAAAAACATCACGTGCTTCTTCAGCACTGTTGAAAACGAAACTGGAAGTTTCATAGATGGGAACACTGTGCTCTTTATGAAGCGATCTTTTGGCCTGAATCCGAATGGCGTTGGTTTCAAATTTTCGTGATTTGTCCATATTCCAATGATTCAATTAGTACTTATAAATATAGAACTTATTCATGCTATTTCCCTTTATCTGCCTGAATAATGTTCAGCAAATAAACAATCCCGGGCGTTGAATGACTAATATGAAGTCTTTGAGCACACCTTGCATAAGCAAAGACGATGGGAATTAAAGAACAGAAAAAATCCGGACTGTGTGAGGTCCGGATTAGTTGTATTATGCTTTCTTTTTTGCAGGCTCTTCAGCTTTTGCCTGTTTTTTAGCCTTTGCCTCTTTTTTAACGGCAGGTTTTTTGGTTTCTTTTGCAGGGGCTTTGACCGGTACCTTTTCTTTTACCGGAGCCTTTTCTTTTACCGGAGCCTTTTCTTTTGCCGGCGCAGTTTCTTTTACCGGAGCCTTTTCTTTTGCAGGCGCAGTTTCTTTTACCGGAGCCTTTTCTTTTGCCGGCGCAGTTTCTTTTACCGGAGCCTTTTCTTTTACTGGTGCAGTTTCTTTTACCGGAGTCTTTTCTTTTACCGGAGCTTTTTCTTTTACCGTTGCAGTTTCTTTTACCGGTATCTTTTCCTTTATAACTGCTTTTTCTTTTACCGGAGCCGGTGCTGCAGGAGCTGCTGCTTTTACCATTACGGCCTTCTTTTTCCTGGAGCGTGGCCGGGTAACTCCGTATGATTGAATAGTGATTTTACCTCTTCTTGTTTTCTTATCTCCTTTTCCCATGATTTGTATTTTTAGTTTATTATATATTATCGGTTTAGTCAAGTTTTGGAGGGCTAAAAGTATAAAATCCCCGGCAATTATCGATGCAGTTTTTTCAGGATTTTATCGGCTCGTGAACGAAATCCCATCGAACCATCCGCATAGCACTCCTCCAGGATGGAGATCAGCTCATCTTTTATGTCCGCCTCATGCAGGGATGTATTATATATGATCTGCATAGCATGTACCCTGATGGCCACCGGCTTTGACATATCTGCGATCCAATCAAAACATAAGCCCAGTAAGATCCCCTCGTTCTTTTTCGTCAGGGTTACCGCATTGTCCGCTGCAATTTTCAGAACATTCCGGATGACACCTGGTGACTTTACTTTATGCAGGTTATGGATAATTTGATTTTGCCGCTTATCGAATAATTCCGGGAACTGCTCCGAGCAAAGAGCCACAACTCTAGATGCCCGTGAAGAAATCGGATCCTGATCCTCCATCATGATTTCCGTCAGCGCTTTGATCCTTTCCGGCTCCTCCAATACAAGTGAGGTAGCTAATTCCGCCAGCTTCCTTGAGCTGTCAGCCAATATTTTGCTGAAATCAACCAGCATAATGTCAAAAGGTTTGTTAAAAGGTACATTTATGTTTAACAGAAAACTGTAAATTTAACAACTGTTTAAATATATGCATTATGATGAAAGTAAGAAAACCATCAGTCCGGGAAACCGGTCAGGCTGCATCATGGGACACCTGGATAAAGGAACCCTCAGAATTTACATGGCACTATGATGAAAAGGAGACCTGCTATATCCTGGAGGGAAATGCGAAAGTAACGGATAAGCAAGGTAACAGCATTGAATTTGGACCCGGCGACTGGGTTGAGTTTGAGCAAGGCCTTGAATGCCGCTGGACTATTACAAGAACCATCCAGAAGAAATATCATTTTGGATAATCACAGGAAGGTTTTGATATAATAACCGGAATAACAGGCCGTTTAATTTAAAATCTACCGGGTGCAACAACTTTTAATCCATACCGAGCAACTTTGTTTTTCTTTTGGAACTTTCAGGGTATTGAACAAAATAAGCCTGGCCGTGCCCCAGGGAAGTATTTATGGATTTCTGGGACCCAACGGTGCCGGAAAAACCACTACCATTAAAATCCTGCTGGGTCTGCTGCAAACCGTCGAAGGCAAAGTATTCCTTTTTGACCATGATATTGCCCGGGATCCGCTGCCCGTTTTGGCCAGAACCGGAAACACCGTTGAAACACCAACCGTATATCAGCATCTGTCAGGCAGGGAAAATGTTGAAGTTGTTAGAATCCTGCGCAATCTGCCCCGCGAGAAAACCCGGGAGGTATTGCAGCAGGTTGGCCTTTGGGATGATTCGGACCGCATTGCCGGTAGCTATTCCAACGGGATGAAACAAAGGCTGTCTCTGGCCGTCGCATTACTGGGCAATCCGGATCTTCTGATACTGGACGAGCCCATGAACGGGCTTGATCCTTCCGGAATTATCGAGATCAGGGAGTTTTTAAAGAAAATCAATGAGCAATCAGGAACCACCATATTGCTTTCAAGTCACATTTTGGGAGAAATAGAAAAACTGGCCACGCATATCGGCATCATAGACCATGGTATCCTGAAATTTCAAGGTGCAATGGGTGAGCTTCACAGCAAAATTCAGGAGTTCAAAACCATATATATCAGTACCAATAATAATAATGAGGCCATGAGCATTATCAGCGCCCGGGATTTTCAGGTGACCATTAACGGCAAATCCCTGGTAATAACTGTGACGCAGGACAGTCAGGTTGCAGCAGTGGTCAGATTATTGGTAGGGAAGGGCATCGATGTTTATCAGGTGCAACATCACCGGTCTGATCTCGAAGAACTGTTCCTGCAAGTACTTAATGAATAAAAACCGCATCATGTTTTTACAGTTTATTCATACGCTGCACACGGATTGGATCAAGTACCGGAAATCCCTTTTACCCTGGGCCTCCCTGGCATATGTATTGCTGGTCACCTTTCTGGTTTTTATTTTTACCATAGGGGATAAAAGAAATCCGGAAAACGCGATCTTTCAATTTACCAGGAACATCATATCGGTAGGTGCATTTTTTCTCCCGTTCTACCTGGTTCTCATCATCAGCCTGCTGGGCTATATCGAGCATCGAAGCCAGGGCTGGAAGCTGATATACACGCAACCCGTCGGAAGAGGATATTTTTACCTGAGCAAGCTTTTTTTGCTACTATTGATATTGCTGGCCGTATTTATTCTCAAATTTATATTCTCCTCTATAGCAGTTAAATTAATAGAATTATCTAAACATCAGATTAAACTGATTGATTTTCTTGAAATGGTTCCTGATTTTCTCCTTCCTGAACTGAAGATTTTTGTTTCCTGTTCGGCATTAATTGCTATCCAGTATTGGCTGTCCATGCGCTTTAGAAATTTTTTATTGTCCAGTGGCATCGGCACGGTGGCCATCATTCTGCCCTTGGCTGTTTTCATGATCCTGGGTATAGCAGGGATAATTGCCACGCCCGAAAAACTTAACAACTTTCTGAAACTGGATCCATACTCATTGCCTTATTCTTTTATTTTTGATTTTTCACAAATGAAAAGCAACACTGTCCTGGTTCAAATACCTGCCAGATTTGTTGTGGGCAGTTTGCTGGCCGGAATACTTATTTTAACAGCAGGCTTCTTTGACATCCGCCGCAGGAATATCCACTGAAAGAGAGTCCGATATTTACCACCCTTCCACTTTTTCACTTTTCCACTGTTCCACTTTTCCCCTATATTTGCTTCATGGAAGCTTACTTCATACTGGTCGAACCAGCTGTCCCTGAAAATGTGGGTGCTTCAGCCAGAGCTATTAAAACGATGTCTTTTAGTAATTTACGGCTGGTCAATCCATGTGATCATTTAAGTTTGGAAGCCAGAAAGCTGGCCCATGGAGCGGGTGACATACTTTTATCGGCTGCCGTATTTTCATCCCTGGATAAAGCAACGGAAGATCTTGACTTCGTCATAGGTACTTCAGCCAGGGTCAGGAGGGTAAAGCATGATTACTACCCGGTTGATCAGTTAGTAGACCTGCTCATGAGAAAGGGCAGCTGGGTAAAGAAAATCGGAATTGTTTTCGGCCGGGAGGAATCGGGGCTTTCCAACGAAGAAATCCACCGTTGTGACCTGATCGCTTATATTCCGATGGCAGGCAGCTATCCTTCGCTGAACCTGTCCCATGCCGTTATGATCGTCGCTTATGAACTATCGGCGATGAACAACGGCAAGCAGAAAGAACCGGTTCAGCATCCGGACCATCTCACGTTGAAAGCTGCCCGGACGCAAATTGAAACGATTTTGTCGTCACTGGGTGTGAAAAGCAATCAAACCCTTTATAACCGGATAATGGAAAGGATCAATATGGCAGGAGAAAAGGACCTTCACCTGCTTTCTTCCATAGGCAAATATTTCAGGGACAGCCGCGATAAAAAGCAGGAAGGTAAAGAACAAGAGGATTTATTGTGAAATCACGGGTATGAAACCCCTAAGTCCCGAGAACTCGGGAGAAAATTATTCCGCAGCAGACCTGCCCGACAGGCAGGCGGGGCTATGGGGTACCTGCCTTGCCGGCAGGCAGGTTATACCCTCCGACTTCGTCGGGATTGTTCGACTTACAAATTTCAGCCTGCCTACTGCAGGCAGGTTCGCTCACTTCTGAAATTTGAGTCTCACGAATAAATCCTCTTGTTCATGACATCAGGCAGTCTTTTCGATATTCCAGACAAATGCCCTGATCCCCACCTCGTGGTTGATGGCATCCATTTTTTTCACTTTATCCAGCACCGTATCGACCAGCTCATCGTTTACCATAGTCATTGTGGCTGAATTGATCTCGGGCCAGGTGTGGGTTCCCTCGCGTGGTTCACCGTCGGTCGTACCGGCTCCCAATACGGTAGGGAATTTTGTGTAACCCCGTATACTCAATTTTTCAAGCATATAATCGACCTTTTCAGTAAGTGCCTGGTTGTATATAATCATTATTGCTTTCATATTCAGATAGTATTTAGGCTTCCATGAATTCCAGTTCTTCCGTTTCCCTTGATTTACGGCTTTCGGACCTTCTGACAACAACCCTGTAAACCACCGGCACAATGACCATGGTAACAAGGGTTGATAAAGTCAATCCTCCGATTACCGCAACCCCCATCGGGCTCCAGATTTCAGAGCCTTCACCTTTACTTAATGCAAGGGGCAGCATACCCAGGATGGTGGTGGCGGTTGTCATCAGAACAGGGCGTAACCGTGATCTTCCTGCAAGTTTGATGGCTTCATCGAGTTCATAATTACGGTCACGCATCAGGTTGGTGAAATCAATCAGCACAATGGCATTCTTCACAACAATACCCACCAGCATAATGGCACCAAGTGCTGCAATGATGTTCAGGCTGGTCCCTGTGATCAGCAGGGCCAGGATAACACCGGTAAAGGCAAAGGGTATGGACACCATGATGATCAACGGCATTTTCAGCGATTCGAACTGCGCAGCCATAACGATATACACCAACAGGAGGCTGAGGAGCAATAACAATCCCAGGTCGCTGAATGTTTCCTCCATATCCTCGTAGGATCCTCCGATATCGACCAGTATACCGCCTGGGATATTGGTCTTGTCAACCTCGGCTTTCATCTTGGCAGCCAATTCTCCTGTAGAAACCTTATATGGCGTGACAGAGACCGTAACGATCCTTTCTCGTCTTTTCCTTTCCACATTGGGTGGTGACCAGAATTCTTCAATTTTTGCAATCTCTGATAACCGGACTATACCTGTCATTGTTGGTATGGCAATATTATTGATATCGTCGATGGAATTCCGGTAGTCTTCGGTAAATCTTACCACGATGTTATATTCATTGCCTGCTTCACGGAATTGCGAAGCCGTCATCCCAACCACCCGGTTACGGACCATGGTGGATACGGTGGCTGTATTCAGCCCGTTCTGGGACATTTTTTCCTGGTCGAGCAGGATCCTGAGTTCGGGTTTTGATTTTTCACGGCTGATGGTAACATCTCTTGCTCCTTTGATTTTCTTGACCTTTTCAGCAATTTCATTAGCCAGGGCCGTAGTTTGATCAAAATTGTATCCATAAATTTCAACATCTACCGTATTGCCTTGCGTCGCCATACCTCCTTGTCCTGCTATACAGCTGAATTTTACTATTTCGGGTATGGTGGCAAGGTAAGACCTCAGGTTATCCGCAATTTCGACATCCGAACGTTCTCTTTCGGAAGAGGTAACCAGCGCCAGTGTAATATTGATGATATTGGAACCTGAATTGGTAAAGAGTGCGGCAAACCCTGCATCATCATAAGATCCGGCGGAAGTCGATACCAAATCCTTTTCGGGGAAGTTTTCTTCAATATACGCATCTATCTTTCGGGCAATTTTCATCGTTTCATCTACCCTGGTTCCAGCCGTCAGTTCGATTTCCACCGTGACCTGTCCCTGGTCAGCCATGGGCATGAATTCGGTTTTTAAAAAGAATCCGGCAATTATAAGGGAAAAAACAAAGATACCGATAGCTCCAAAAATTACTGTCTTTCTGTGATGCAGGCACCAATCCAGTGTTTTTACATAGAAAGCATCGAGTTTATTCAGCCAGGGAACAACAATCCGTTCGTGACTGAAACGGCCAGGTTTTTTCCGCTTGGATTCCAGCTTCAGCATTTTCGAGCTGAGCATGGGCGTCAAGGTGATAGCAGCAATAGCTGAAGTGACAATGGTAATGGTTACGATCCATCCGAGCTGCTTAAACATCATTCCTGCCATGCCACCGACCATGGTCATGGGGAAAAATACAGCCACGATGGTGAGGGTAGTGGCAATTACGGCAAGCCAGACTTCATTCGTGGCATAAATAGCAGCTTCCCGCGGTGTGCTGCCCCGTTCTATGTGCCGCGTTATGTTTTCCAATACCACAATAGCATCGTCAACCACCATACCAATCGCTATGGATAATGCTGACAATGAAATAATATTGATGGTATTACCGGATACTCCAAGGTAAATAAACGCCATAATCAGCGAGATCGGGATGGTGAGTATAATAATGAAAGTCGCTCTCCATCTGCCAAGGAAGAATATCACCACCAGCATTACGAAAATAAATGCAAACAGCAGTGTTTCCGACAGGTTGTTGATGGAATGGGAGATAAAATCGCTGGTGTCAAATATGGTCATGATCTGAATATCGGAAGGCAGGGTCTTCCGAAGTTCAACAAGTTCATTATTAACTTCATTGGCGATTTTTACGGTATTGGCTCCCGATTGCTTCTGGACTATCATGGTCAGCCCTGTCTTGCCATTGACCTTTTCATCAACGCTCATTTCCTTGATTGAATCATTGACCGTGGCAACATCTTTTAAATAGATGGTTTTACCCTGGTAGTTCCCCAGCACGATGTTTTTTATCTGATCACTTTCCTGGAACTCGCCCTGGACACGCAAGGGATAATTCATCATGCCCATTTCGACATTTCCCGAAGGCATATTCAGGTTTTCTGCCTGGAGAATCCCTCCGATTTGCTCAATGGTGAGGTTATAGGCTTCCATCCTGCGCGGATCGATATTCACCGAAATTTCACGCGTGGGTGTTCCAATGAGGCTTATCGTTCCGATCCCTTCAATCCGGTTCAGCGGATTCACAATTTTTTCTTCCAGCTGATCACTGATGCCTGCATAGCTTTCTTCGGCTGTGACAGCAAACATCAGGATCGGCATCATATTCGTACTGAATTTGAACAGGATGGGATCTTCAGCCTCCTCAGGCAAATAGGCTGTATAGAATGACAGGGCCTCCCTGATATCGTTGGCTGCTGCATCAAGGTCCGTGCCATACTCAAATTCCAGCGTTATCAGCGAAACATTATCCCGGGAGGTCGAATAAACCTGTTTTATATCGCTAACCGTGTTAAAAGCGTTTTCCAGGGGTTCCGAGATATTCGTTTCAATATCCGAAGCATTTGCCCCGGCATAACTGGTGAATACCATAATGGCAGGAAACTCCATCTCGGGATAGAAATCAACCGGCAGCTTGACAAAGGAATAGATTCCGAAAACAATCACGGCCAAAAAAAGCATGATGGTCGTAACGGGTTTTTTTACTGCACTTTCATAAATGCTCATATCTTAATTCTTTAAATCGTATTACATACTTAATGTTAACTTTAAATCACCGGTTATTTCTCGATTGAAATACGGGAGCTTTCCATGAGCTTGTCCTGCCCGGCAATGACCATCTGGTCACCTTCTTTTATCTCGCTTGAGATCAACTCCAGCTTGTCATCGAACCTGGTTCCGATTTCAACCAGTACTTTGCGGACTGTATTATCGCTGTTGGCAAGATAAATATAACGGTCATTCGTACCTTCCAGTTTAACAACGGCCGTGGCCGGTACAATTAACGCATTGACTTCACCCAGGTTAAGTGTCACCCTGGCAAACATACCCGGACGCAACATCTCTCCGGGATTATTGATAACCAGTTCAACCGGAATGGTGCGGCTCTCTGCACTGATGGTCGGGTATATCCTGAAGACTTCTCCGGAGAACTGTTTATCCGGAAATATGTCGACCTTCACGTTGGCTTTCATTCCTTTTTTGATCAGGGGAAAATAGCTTTCAGTGACGTTGATTTTAGCTTTCAGCGGACTGATTTGCATGAGTGTAACAATAGCCGCTTTGCCGGCACTGGTGTTGGGAGCACCGGAATAAAGTTCACCGCTTTCAAAATACTTGCCGGTAACGATACCATTGATGGGCGAAACAAGCGTTGTATTGCGGCTCAGAAAATCAGCATTTGCCTTAAGCACTTCGTACTGTGTTTTTGCCCCTTCGTAGACCTGTTGCGATATACTGTTCAGCTTGTATAAGGTATCCATGCGCTCAAAGTTGGAACGTGCGTTCTGCAGCTGCTCGTTTACCTGCATAAGCTGGGTTCTGTCCATCCGGGCAATAACATCGCCTTTGCTGACACGGCTGCCGACTTCCACGTTGATTTCTTCAATACGACCGGGGGCAGCGGGTGCATAATGAATCTCTTCAAACGCCAACAGACTGGCTGTGTATTCGATGTTCCGGGCTATTTTTTGTTTCTCCAGCACCATGGTTTTTACACGATAAACAGTGGTATCAGTGCCGGTAACATTGGCTGCCTGCTGGGTGGTTTTACTGCATGAAGCTATTACAATGGTTACCAGCAATAAAATAAAAGAAAGCCTTTTCATTATTTTCATTTTTTTATGGGTTATGCAATTTGATTATAATTTGTTATACAGTTTGTCCAGCGAGGTTTGTGCCTGCAGCAAGGTCAGTACCGATGACATATAATTATTCTCGGCATTTAGATAATTGCTGTTTGCCTGGGTAAGGTCCAGGCTGGAAGCCAATCCCTGCTGGTATTTGTTTTGTATGCTTTTGTAAACGCGTCCGGCAATGACAACATTTTCTTTTTGTGTGGTGAAATTTTCCAGTGCATTCTGGTAATTGAAAAGCAACTGCCTTTTCTGGGTTTCCAGCTGGTCTTTCACCATTTCCTGGTTGCGCTGCGATATATTGAGGTTTATTTTTGCCTGTGCAACCTGCGCCCTTCTCATACCGCTCGAGAAAATCGGTACCGAAACGCTAAAACCTGCCAGGTGGTTGGGTGTTAGGTCGAAGGCCGTGGAAATGAACTTTTCGGTATAACTGTAAAATCCGGCTACCGTTGGTGCATAGGCCATGTTCTGTATACTGAGCAGTTTTTCGTTCAACATAACCTGTGATTCCATCATCGCATAATTTATATTCTGGGTAATATCATAGTCGGCTGACAATGCTGACTGGCTGTCGATGATCTCCATTACCCGGTCGAGATCGTCCGTCAGTTCAATATCAGCATCAGGAGCGACACCAAGCTGAAACTTCAGCATGTTGTAGTTCAGCTGGTTCATCCTTTCAAGGGACTTTTGTGTGTTTTTAAGCTGGCTTACCGTAATCTTCAGCTGATCGACATCGGTCTCTTCGGCGACGCCGGCCATATAAAGATTATTGGTGTGATGCTGGATTTCATTCAGATTACCAAGGTTTTCACGCAGTATGCGCAAGATTTGTCCGGTCGTAAGAATAAGAAAATAGGAATTGGTAACATTTTCCTTGATATCCAGCTCACTGGCCGCCACACTTTGATCGGCAAGCGTCCGGGCAATTCTGGCAGCTTTGATGCCGTACAGATACTGACCGCTGAAAATCAGCTGTGAGACCTGAAACTTCCCGGATAACTGATCATCCATGATGATTGGTTCGGAACTGAACATCTGTCCGAGTGCTAAAAATACCTGCTCGTCACCGGCATCCAGCAGTGAACGATCAATATTGGGTGGCTCGGAACTGCCCATACTGAATTCAAACTCATAGTTGAAATAGGTCATGTAATCAAGGGTGCCGTTTATCTGAGGCAAACCCTGTGCAATGTTCTCCCTGACCTTTTCTTTCGATGATGCCGACTGGTCTCTGGCATTTAACAGGGATTTGTTATGCTGCAATGCATATTCACGGGCCTGCGCCAGCGTCAGTTTGTAAGGTGGCTCCTGCGCATGTAAAATATTGACGGCCATTACAAGGCCTCCCAAAAAAATAATCCTAATCACTTTCATATGGATATTAAAATTAAGTTCTCAATGGTTCATTTATTTTAAAACTAATTAAACTATATTCTTTTTATTATATTGCTTTTATTACCTGGTTAAATACTCTTTCTTAAATTCTTCAAATTTATCCAGGAAGAAATTCAATATATCGACAACGTTGTTAATGAACAGGGCATTTTCAGAATCCTTATTGGCTTTCAGCTCCATCACAGCCTGCAAATAGTCGCGGGCTGACTTGAGTTTGAACAGGTGTTCGTCAACCAAAGCAAATTTGTCAAGCTTCCTCAACTGGAAATATCTTTTACGGTCACCCGGCCTGGTAATATATTCGATGAATTCACGAATTTCCAATAACCGTAAAGCATTACTGGCAGAACTTTTACTGATCTGCAGTTCTTCCACGATCTCATCGAAAGTGAACTGCTCCTTATCCATGATAACGAGCAGGCCAAGAATTCGACCTGCAATAGGCTGGAAACCTTCTTTTTCATATACCCTGCCCATGGTTTCCACCAGTTCTTTTTGCCGTTTGATCCTTTCTTCTGATGTCATTTCTTCTTTTTTAAGGGCGCAAAATTAACATAAGTTTTTTTAGTTCATAATTAAAAGAACCAATTTCTTCATTTTTTAACATTTTTTGTTTCCAATTTGCTGAACAAAACTACGATCTGTTGTGCAGGAAAAAAATCCGAATCGGTAAACCAACATAAAAATTCGGTGAACAGCGAATTAACCGGTATGACCTGCAAAATCATTTTTTTTATTACCTTTTTCGGATGTAAACACATGAATCCATATAAAGTTCATAGATAAAGGCATGTGAGTTTTTAACAATGAACAATGAACAATGAACAATGACCAATAAACATAATTCATACCCTATAGCTCCTGACTGCATGATTGCAAGACTGCATGACTTCAAGACTGCAAGACAGCAAGACCTGCCTTCCGGCAGGCAGGCCGGAAGACTGACTAATTGATTTTCTGTAAATCGTGGGGGGGGGTAGACCGTTGGATGGTCGGATTATTTCCAGACTCCTGCTATAGGCTCATTGCAGAATCTGCACCTGGAGTTTACCACATGGTTCGACACAATGGTAAATCCCTTTCGTTCC
>Ga0105100_10000624_pt1 | contig 20738 bp, 17 predicted proteins | sample PPLLak12cMay2015_2_FD_87033 | JGI IMG/M metagenome (GOLD analysis project Ga0105100, IMG submission 87033) | Freshwater sediment microbial communities from Prairie Pothole Lake near Jamestown, North Dakota, USA - PPLs Lake P8 Core (1) Depth... | ecosystem: Environmental > Aquatic > Freshwater >...
AAAGGGAAGAAACAAGGATGAAGCCATCTTTCAGGTTTTGAAAAAGGCTATTATAAATTCGGAAAATGTTCTTTTTGAAGGAGATAACTATTCAACGGAATGGCAGAAAGAAGCTCAGAAGAGAGGTTTGTCAAGTATTGAAAGCGTACCTGAATCAATCAGCAGGTATTTATCAGCCAATTCGAGGGAAGTACTGATCAGCTCAGGGATTTTCAATGATAAGGAACTTGAGAGCCGTGTTGAAGTCGAATATGAAAAATTCACAAAAAAGGTCCAGATAGAATCAAGAGTTCTGGCTGATCTCTCAATAAATCATATTGTTCCTACCGGAATAAAATATATGTCCTTTTTGCTTGAAAATCTTAAAGGCCTTAAGGAGATATTCAGTGAAAAGGAATATCAGAAATTATCGGTAACAAGTAAAGAAGCGATAATTATTATCTCTGACCATATAACAATGATTAAAAAACTTGTCTTTGAAATGGTGGAGGAACGAAAAAAAGCCAATATAATCGAAGGTGAATATAAAAAGGCTTTGGCTTATGAGAAAAATGTCAAGCCATTCCTCGAAGAGATCCGTCAGCATGTCGACAAACTTGAATTGATTGTTGACGATGAGATATGGCCATTGCCGAAATACAGAGAACTGCTATTCACCAGGTAAGAGATTGGGTTAGATATAAGTAGGTTTTAAAATGCAAAGGGGCATCATTTTTGATGCTCCTTTGTGATTATAATAATATCGGGTCATCGTTTGTTATTATATCTTTCTACTTAAATTGATTACTTTTGAAGTCAAATTGAAGATGATATTATGAAACGAATCATTCTCCTTATTATAATATTACTTGCAGTTAATTCATGGAATTCTCCTGCGCAAAAGCGTAAATCAGACCGTGCTTATGCCGCATTTAATGCAGGTGAGTATTATGAGGCTATTGACATGTTCAAGGATTCATATTCAAAAGCAAAAAAAGCAGATAAAAGTGTCAGAACCGAGCTCGGCTTTATGATTGCTGAATCCTACCGCCTTACAAATGATCCGAAAAGTGCTGAAACGTGGTACAAACTGGCTGTCAGGTCTTCAACCTCAAAACCTGAAGCCCAGTACTGGCTTGCGGAATCAATGAAAAAGGATGGAAAATACCAGCAGGCTATTGAAGAATTCAAGAAATATAAGCAGGTTGCCCCTTCTGACTCAAGGGCTGACCAGCAAATACTCTCGTGCGAGCTTGCGCTCCAATGGCAAAGGAACCCTGAAGCATATAAGGTTGAAGAACTTAAAGACCTTAATTCGAGAGATGCTGATTTCAGCCCTGCCTACGGACGTGATGATTTCGGGGTTATTTATTTTACCTCCTCAAGGGATGATGCTGCCGGTAATAAAACGCATGGTGCCACCGGACAAAGCTTTACTGATATTTTTGAAAGCCGTCTTGACAAGAAATCAAAATGGAGCACGCCGGTTCCGGTCGATAATCTAAACAGCGAATCAGAAGACGGGACGCCAAATTTTTCGTCTGACTATAGTGAATTATATTTTACCAGGTGCGAAGCAGGGAAGCGTGAAAAAAAGGGATGCGTAATTATGGTTTCAAAACGCACAGGGGACAAATGGAGCGATCCGGAAGATACCAAAATACTTGCTGATTCGCTTGTAGCTGCCCACCCTGCATTATCAAGCGATGGTTTAACCATGTACTTTGTTTCTGATATGCCTGGAGGATCAGGGCTGAAGGATATCTATTATGTTAACCGGACTGATGTTTCTGATGCATGGTCGTCACCGGTAAACCTTGGACCTGATATTAACACCAGCGGGAATGAACTATTCCCTTTTGTAAGGGACGACGGAAGTCTTTATTTTGCATCCGACGGGCATATTGGTATGGGAGGTCTTGACATTTTCAAGGCTACATCCCAACCTGACGGCTCATGGGTGGTGAAGAATATGCAATTTCCTGTAAACAGTTTCGCCGATGACTTCGGGATCACTTTTGAAACGGGCAATGAACGTGGAATTTTCAGTTCAACACGAAAGGGAAGGGGGAATGATGAGCTTTATACTTTTGAACTTCCGCCATTAAGATTTAATGTAACCGGGCTGGTTAAGGATGAAAAAACAGGAAGCCCGATACAGGGATCTGTTATCCAGCTGATCGCAAGTGACGGATCAAACCTCCAGGCTGAAACGGGAGCAAGCGGCGATTTCAAATTTGCTCTCAGGCAGGATGTCGATTATATTTTTCTTGCATCAAAGAGAGGCTACCTTAACGGGAAAGAAAAAGAGACAACGAAAGCCCAGGAAAAGAGCCGTGATTATATGGTTACAATTCTCCTGACAGCAATAGACAAACCAATCGAACTTCCCAATATATTTTACGATTTTGGAAAATGGGATCTGCGGCCTGAATCGATGGTTTCACTCGATAAGCTTGTGGAAACTCTCAATGATAATCCCAATGTGACAATTGAGCTTATGTCGCATACTGACTCCCGCGACACTGAAGAATATAACCAGGACCTTTCTCAGAAAAGAGCCCAGTCAGTAGTTCAGTATCTTATTGAGAAGGGAATAGAAACCGTGAGGCTTTCCCCTAAAGGCTACGGAGAATCCACACCAAAGGTTGTGGATGATGCCATAGCTTCTCAGAATTCATTCCTGAAATCAGGCACTTCACTTTCAGAACAGTATATCAATACCCTGGCTTCTGAAGAACAGAAGGAGATAGCACACCAGATAAACAGGCGTACGGAATTCAGGGTGTTGAGAACGGATTATGAGGCCCCGAAAAAATGACCTCTCCCCAAACCCCTCCACCAGGAGGGAGGGGCTTATGGGTTTATATTAATGAATTACCCGCTTCTCTCCTGGGAGAAGGGGGAAGGGGGATGAGGCCTGTCTTATGAAAACAATTATTTCTGCCTTTTTAATTCTTATTTGTCTTTTTACCACAACATTAGCTGATACTCCCTCCAAACCAATCCGTATCCTTGTTATCACCGGCGGTCATGGTTATAAGACTGAAGAATTTAATAACATGCTTTCAGCCCTGGCACCTGAAATTTCATATCAGGTCGTCGAACTTCCCGGCGCATATGATATGTTCCTTCCTGAGAACAGGGATAAGTATGATGTTCTGGTGTTTTATCACATGTGGCAAACCATCGCTGACGATCAGGCAAAGAATTTCGCGGATTGCATCAGGGAAGGAAAGCCAGTAGTTGCCCTTCATCACAGTATATGCGCTTTTGATGACTGGCAGGAATACTGGAATATTATTGGGGGTAAGTATTTTCATAAGGCCACAACCTTCAATGGCAAGTCATACGAACCATGCTCCTACATACACGATCTTCATTTTAATGTCAGGATATCTGACGGGCAACACCCTGTTACCAGAGGAATTAATGATTTCCCGATTTCTGACGAAACATACAAAGGATACTATGTTGAAGAAGGAGTGACTCCCCTGCTGACAACTGAAGAACCGTCAAGCACTCCGGTAATCGGTTGGACAAAAAGCTACGGTAAAGCAAAAGTTGTTGTACTCCAGAGCGGACATGATGTTCCAACTTTCGAAAATCCTAACTTCCGGAAGCTTCTGAAACAATCAATAATCTGGGTATTTAAAAAATAGATGTCCACAGAATCAAAATACAGCAGACGCGGTGTCTCTTCTCAGAAAGAAGATGTTCATTCGGCTATAAAGAACCTTGACAAAGGGATATTTCCAAAAGCATTCTGCAAAATAGTACCTGATTTGCTTGGAGGTGACCCGGGCTACTGCAATATTATGCATTCCGACGGGGCAGGGTCAAAATCATCTCTGGCATATATTTACTGGAAAGAGACTGGAGACATGTCGGTATGGAAGGGCATTGCCCAGGATGCCATAGTTATGAATACCGATGACCTGTTATGTATAGGAGCTTATGATAAAATGCTTCTTTCATCAACAATTGGCAGAAATAAAAACCTGATACCAGGGGAGGTCATTTCTGCTATTATCAACGGAACCGAAGAAGTCCTTGAGGAACTGCGTAGTCTGGGAATAGGCATTTGGTCAACAGGCGGAGAAACTGCTGATCTTGGCGACCTGGTCAGGACAATTGTTGTCGATTCAACAGTAGTTACCAGGATGAAAAGGTCGGATGTGATATCCAATCATAATATTTGTGCGGGAGATATAATAATCGGGCTGGCGTCCTTCGGACAGACAACCTATGAAAAAGAGTATAACAGTGGAATGGGAAGCAACGGACTGACATCAGCAAGGCATGATGTTTTTGGACCTTATCTTGCTTCAAAATATCCCGATAGTTTTGATACCACGCTTCCTTATGACCTGATATACTCCGGAAGGCTTAAGCTGACCGACAAGGTCGAAGGTCTTGATACTGATGCCGGAAAGCTGGTCCTCTCTCCAACCCGCACTTATGCTCCGGTGGTAAAAAAGATCATTGAAACCATGCGTGAGGAAATCCATGGAATGATACATTGTTCAGGAGGAGGACAGACCAAGGTCATGCACTTTATTGATAATATTCATGTTATTAAGGATAACATGTTTCCTGTTCCGCCCTTGTTCAGAATCATTCATGAAGAGTCCGAAACGCCGTGGCATGAAATGTACAAAGTATTCAACATGGGTCACAGGTTTGAGATATATACCGATGAAAAAAATGCAGATGAAATAATCAGTATAGCAGCCGGATTCAACATGGATGCAAAAGTTATAGGTCATTGTGAAGCATCAGATAAAAAGATGCTTACAATTACATCCGAAAACGGTAGCTTCATTTACTGATACTATCGCCCATCGCCTGTCGCCCATCGCCTGTCGCCTGTCGCCTGTCGCCTGTCGCCCATAATACATTATACATTCCTTTACACCATTGCACCTTTTTCTTATCTTTGCCCCCTGAAATTTATTCAAAGATGTCAAATGACCTTTTTCTTCAGAAGCTTGAGGGAGTAAAAGCAAGATTTGTCGATGTCGGTGAACTTCTCACCCGGCCGGATATATTGTCAGACATGGACAGGTACATAAAGCTTAACAAGGAATATAAAGAACTCCAGCCAATTATTGAAGCTTATGAAAAGTATAAGCTTATGTTGTCAAATATATCAAGTGCAAAAGAGCTGCTCACTAACGAAAAGGATGACGAGATGCGAGAGATGGCCAAGGCGGAGCTCGAGCAACTAAATATAAGTATTCCGGAAATTGAGGAGGAGATTAAATTGCTGCTGATTCCAACTGATCCTGAGGACGATAAGAATGCCGTTATGGAGATCAGGGCAGGTACAGGTGGCGATGAGGCAAGTATTTTTGCCGGTGACCTTTTCAGAATGTACACAAAGTTTTTTGAACAGAAAGGGTGGAAAGCCGAGGTAAACAGTTTTTCAGAAGGTACAGCCGGCGGATATAAGGAGATTGTTCTGAGCGTTTCAGGTGATGGAGTATACGGGATCTTAAAATATGAATCAGGTGTACACAGAGTGCAAAGAGTCCCTCAAACCGAGACTCAGGGCAGGATACATACATCAGCAGCGACAATTGTGGTGCTGCCTGAAGCTGATGAATTTGATGTGGAAATAAAGAATGAAGATATCAGGAAAGACACTTATTGTTCTTCAGGTCCCGGCGGTCAGTCGGTCAACACAACTTATTCTGCAATTCGTCTCACCCATATTCCGACAGGTATTGTAGTAACCTGCCAGGATGAAAAATCACAGATTAAAAACTACGAAAAGGCTCTTACTGAATTAAGAACAAGATTGTACAATCTTGAATATCAGAAATACCTTGATGAAGTCTCGAAGAAGAGGAAGACTATGGTATCAACAGGCGACAGATCGGCAAAGATCCGTACCTACAATTATCCTCAGGGCAGAATGACTGACCACAGAATAAACATGACTATCTATAACCTTCCCTCAATACTCGATGGGAATATTCAGGAGATAATTGACGAGCTCCAGATGGCAGAAAATGCAGAACGACTGAAAGAAAGCAATATCTAAGCTATATAAAAATGGATTATTTGAATTTATTTAAGGAGATTGTTGCGAAACGATCATTTCTTTGTGTAGGACTAGATTCTGAAATCGAAAAGATCCCTTCGTTCCTGCTTAAGACAAAAAATCCTCTCTTTGAATTCAATAAACGCATTATCGATTCCACCTTTAAATATGCTGTCGCTTATAAGCCTAATATTGCGTTTTATGAATGTAACGGCCCTTCCGGATGGAAATCTCTTGAATTGACACTATCATATATTAAAAAGAATTATCCCGGCATTTTCGTTATAGCTGATGCAAAAAGGGGAGATATCGGAAACACTTCAAAAATGTATGCCAGGGCATTTTTTGAAAGAATGAATTTTGATGCGATAACTGTAGCGCCATATATGGGAGAAGACTCAGTAACACCTTTCCTGACATATAAAGATAAATGGGTTATCCTTCTTGCACTTACTTCAAATAAAGGGGCCGACGATTTCCAGTATCACAATGAAGATGGCATAAGGCTTTTTGAAAGAGTCCTGGCGCTGTCGCGGAAATGGGGATCAACAGATAATATTATGTATGTTGTCGGAGCAACCCGGGCTGAAATGCTTAAAGAGATCAGGAAGATTGTTCCTGAACATTTTCTTCTTGTACCAGGGGTGGGAGCTCAGGGTGGAAGTCTTAAAGAGGTTGCAAAATATGGACTCAATAGTAAATGCGGGCTGCTTGTCAACTCATCAAGAGGAATAATCTTTGCTGACAATTCTGAAAGTTTCGACAAGGTAGCTGGTGAAAAGGCTGCTGAAATCCAGAAGGAAATGGAACTGTATCTTTCTGAGCGAAACATAATTTAATTAGTCCTTTAACCTTACCGGTTTTTCTTCATGGTCATTGCGGGGAGCCCCGCTATGCGGGGTAAACTCCGCGACGAAGCCATCTTTTATTCCAATATTGTATATATTATTAAGGTACATTTCGTATCTTTAATACCTCGCTGTTTTTCTAATACGTGCTCCCATGAAAGAAGAATTCCTTCACTATTTGTGGAAATATAATCTTTATGATCAGGATTCATTAACTGATAATGAGAACAATAAAATTGTTGTTATAAATCCGGGGGAGTACAACCGCGATTCAGGACCGGATTTTTTCAATGCAAGGATCCTCATAGCAGGCACTGAATGGGCCGGCAATGTTGAAATACACACCCGGTCATCCCATTTTAATAATCATGGTCATAACAGCGACCATGCATTTGATAATGTTATCCTGCATGTTGTCAGCGAAAATGACAAGAAGGTCTGCAATTCCAGGGGTGAGGAATTATTAACAGTTGAAATAAGGTACGATCAGGTTTTGTTTGAAAAATATACAGATCTCATAAATAATCCCTGCTCAATTGCCTGCCAGAATGAAGTTCAAAAGCTCGACAGGTTTTTAATAAAGCACTGGCTTAATGCACTCATGATTGAAAGATTGCAGGCGAAATCGGATGCAATAATGAAGATTTTTTCAGAGACCGGAAATGACTGGGATGAAACATTTTACAGGATAATTACCCGGTATTTTGGCTTCAGGGTAAATACAGAGCCCTTTGAAATGCTTGCTTCTGCATTACCTTTCAGGATAATCCGGAAGCATGCGGATAACAGGTTTCAGATAGAAGCACTGCTTTTCGGAACTTCCGGAATGCTTGAGGAGGGATTGTTTAAGGAAGCTTTATCAGATAAATACTACATGGATCTGATAAGGGAGTACAGGATACTCTCTGCAAAATACTCTCTTAAACCTGTTCATGGCTGGCTCTGGAAATTCTCAAGGCTCAGGCCGGTCAATTTCCCGACAATACGGATTTCCCAGCTCTCTTCAATACTTTCCGTTACAGGAGGAATGTTCTCAAGAATACTGGATGCTGTTGATATCAAACAGCTTAGGGCGTTGTTTGAATGTGAGGCCTCATCTTATTGGGACGATCATTATATCTTTGGCAAAAAGAGCAGCAGATTGCCAAAAAAAGCAGGATTGCAGGCAGCTGATATTTTCCTTATTAATGCTGTAATCCCGATAATTTTCATTTATGGACGATTTCATGAACGGAATGAGTTGTGTGAAAGAGCCCTTTCATTTCTGGAAGAAACAGATCCCGAGAAAAATTCTGTTGTAAGTGACTGGAAAACGGCAGGTATTGAAATGGAATCAGCATTTTATACCCAGGCTCTTCTTCAGCTTACTGATGAATACTGCAGGAAGAGGAGGTGCCTTGAATGCAGAATAGGGTGCAGGCTTATCAGCCTCGGTAAAACCCTGCTCAACAGGAACGAACTTATACTCGAACCTTAATAACTCCTGGTCAATGTTAATAAATTGTTGAAGTATGTCCAAATCCGACGCAACGTTCAGGGGTATATTTACGTCTTTATTTAAAAGGGTGATAATAAATTTAATACTGATTCCGTTGCACTTAAAAGAAATATTTAACTAATAATAAAAAAAAAGTAGTCAATTGTTTGATAATTTACATAAAAAAGCCTTATTTTTGCGTTCCAAAATCGGGGATTCGATTTATTTATGGATAAATAACATATTAATTAAAGACATGTATTTGACTACTGAGAAGAAACAAGAATTTTTCAAAACGTTTGGAACATCCGAGATTGATACAGGAACAGCAGAAGGACAGATTGCATTGTTTTCTTACAGGATATCTCATCTAACCGAACATCTAAAAAAGAACAAAAAAGACTTCAGTACCCAGAGAGCCCTTATAAAGCTTGTCGGTAGAAGAAGAAGGCTTTTAGATTACCTGAAGGTAAAAGATATAGGACGATATCGTGAGATAGTCAAAGCGTTGAAATTACGTAAATAAGGAAAAGAGGCAATTCGGAATTGCCTTTTTTCTTATATTCTTTGATTATATGTAATTTCATCATTCAAAAAATCATTAGAAAATGTTTAATATTAAAGAGAAGAACATAGATCTCGGCGACGGGAGAATTATAACCCTTGAAACCGGCAGAATGGCCAGGCAGGCTGATGGAGCAGTACTGCTGAAAATGGGTAAAACAATGTTGCTTGCCACTGTTGTGGCGGCAAAAGAAGCAAAAGAGGATACTGATTTTATGCCTCTCTCTGTTGAATACAAAGAGAAGTATGCCTCATCCGGACGATTCCCCGGCGGCTTTCTCAAAAGAGAATCGAGGGCTTCCGATTATGAAGTCCTTATTTCAAGGCTTGTCGACAGGGCTTTAAGACCCCTGTTCCCGGATGACTTTCATGCTGAGACTTTCGTTACGATCAATCTCATATCAGCCGACATTGATATAATACCTGATGCCCTGGCAGGGCTTGCCGCTTCAGCGGCCTTAGCTGTTTCCAATATCCCTTTCAACGGCCCGATGTCAGAGGTAAGGGTTGCAAGGATCAACAATAACTTCATTGTAAATCCGACAGCCACACAGCTGAAGGAAGCTGATATCGACCTTATGGTTGGTGCCACTTTCGAAAATATACTTATGGTCGAAGGGGAGATGAAAGAGGTATCGGAGGCTGAAATGATTGAAGCGCTAAGGGTTGCTCACACGGCAATTAAGATTCAGTGCAAGGCACAGACGGAATTTGCCTCAGAGGTCGGATCCACGGTTAAGCGCGAATACTGCCATGAGGAGAATGATGAAGATCTGAAGAAGAAAGTATGGGATGAAACATATGAAAAGTGCTATAAAGCAGCTAAGTCCGGTACAGATAAACATAAAAGAGAAGAAGCGTTCGAAACTGTTATAAGTGAATTTATTTCTCAGTTTACTGATGAAAATCCGGTTAACGAAGCGCTTGTAAAAAAATATTATCACGATGTAGTCAAAGAGGCAGCCAGGCGCCTTGTACTTGATGAAAATATCCGTCTCGACGGCAGAAAACCTGACCAGATCAGGCCGATTACATGTGAAATTGATCCTCTTCCTGCAACACATGGGTCTGCACTGTTTACCCGGGGAGAAACCCAGTCGCTTACTACGGTTACATTAGGAACCAAGCTTAATGAGAAGATAATAGATGATGTCCTGAACCAGGGATCAGAGAAATTTACCCTGCATTATAATTTCCCTCCATTTTCAACTGGTGATGCAAAAGCTTCCAGAGGAATAAGCCGCAGGGAGATTGGGCATGGCAACCTTGCCCACAGGGCTCTTAAAAATATGATGCCGCCTGATGAGGAGAACCCTTATGCCATAAGAGTAGTCTCTGATATACTGGAGTCGAACGGATCATCATCAATGGCAACAGTTTGTGCCGGTACACTGGCCCTTATGGATTCAGGTATTAAACTGCGCAAGCCTGTTTCGGGTATAGCAATGGGTTTGATAACTGATAAAAATTCAGATAAATATGCTATCCTTTCTGATATCCTCGGCGATGAAGATCATCTTGGCGATATGGATTTCAAGGTAACAGGTACTCGTGATGGCATTACTGCCACCCAGATGGATATCAAGGTTGAAGGATTGACTTTTGAAGTTCTTACAAAAGCACTTGAGCAGGCAAAAGCAGGACGGCTTCATATCCTCGGCATAATGGAGGAAACCATTTCCGAACCGCGGCCTGAACTAAAACCGCATGCCCCGAGAATCGAAATGCTTACGATCCCAAAAGATATGATCGGTGCACTTATCGGTCCGGGCGGGAAAGTTATTCAGGAGATCCAGAGGGAAACAGGAACCACAATTATTGTTGAGGAGATTGACGGTCATGGAGATGTTAATATTTTCGGTGAGAATAAAGAAGCAATAACGGCTGCTCTTGATTGGGTGAAGAAAATTGTGACAGTCCCGGAAGTAGGCCAGATCTATAAGGGAAAAGTGAAAACGATAGTTCAGTTTGGGGCTTTTATTGAGATACTTCCGAACAAGGACGGATTGCTTCATATTTCTGAGATTGACTGGAAGAAGATCAAAACAGTTGAAGAAGTTTTGAAAGAGGGTGATGAAGTTGAAGTCAAGTTAATTGACATTGATCCGAAAACAGGGAAACTGAAACTCTCAAGAAAAGTTCTGCTTCCCAGGCCACCAAGGGAAGAAGGTGGCGAAAACAGGCATCATGATGATCACAGGAATTAGTACTTTTAAGGATCTGATTTGAAATATTGTAAGGGCGTTGCATGCAACGCCCTTACAATTTTATATATTTGATATATTATCAGTACCAGATGCAGGTCAAGTACAACTACGTGGTTATTGAAGGTAATATCGGTGCAGGAAAAACAACGCTTGCAACACGTATAGCTGAACAATTCGAAGGCCGTCTGATACTTGAGCGCTTTGCCGATAATCCGTTTCTTCCAAAATTCTATCAGGATCCTGACAAATATTCGTTCCCTCTCGAACTCTCTTTTCTTGCAAGCCGCTACAAGCAGCTGAATGAAGAATTGGGACCACAGGATCTTTTCAAAGCTTTTACCGTGGCAGATTATTACTTCATGAAATCACTGGTTTTTGCGGCATCAACTCTGAAGGGTGACGAATATAATCTGTACAGGCAGATATTCTATATAATTTACAGCTCGCTTCCCAAACCGGATATTTATGTCTACCTCCATTTAAACACAGACCGGCTGCTGGAAAATATCAGAAAAAGAGGCCGTGATTACGAGAAATCTATCACCGGTGATTATCTGCAGAAAATCCAGGACGGCTATTTTACTTTTTTCAGGCAGAATACTGAAAACAAATATCTGATTATCGATATAAATGAGATAGATTTTGTAACCAACACGAGTCATTATTCCAGGTTGATCGATACCATCTTTTTTAACGATTACCCTTATGGATTAAATAAGGTGATTTTGTAATTGATTCAAAAACTTTGTGATTATATCAGTTGTTAAATGTGTGAATAGTATAACTTATTTCAAAAATTATGTAACACTTGTTACTTTAGAAATGCTCAACTTTGTTCAGGAAGTAGTAAATATGAATACAGGGAACGATAATAATACAAATAATTTTTTGACTGAGATGTATGGATTATTTCCACAAAATGCACTTGATCTGGCAGGTTGAATGGTGCTCTTTAAATGAATAGACGGAACGATGCGGATCATTTATTTAATTGATTGTTAGTGTTCTGTTACATGAAATAGTAAAAAAAATCATCAATCATCACTGACAGTCATTTTTATTTTATTTAAATTTATCTTAAATTTGCACTCATCTTGAAACTTTGGACTTCTTTAAATGTTCAATATAGAGAGTCAAACCAATATCTTAAACAAATAACAAATTTAAACTATGAAAAAAATCAGAAGCTATTTTATCCTTATCCTCGCAGCTGCTTTTCTTGCCAGTTGCAGCGGTCTGAATAAAATGAAAAAAGAGGCCACCGATGTCAAGTACGAAGTTACTCCTAAAGTACTTGAAGCACATGGAGGTCTTGTAAATGTTACTGTCAAAGGCACTTTCCCGGAGAAGTATTTCAACAAGAAAGCTACACTTACTGTTACTCCAGTTCTGACATATGCAGGTGGTGAAACAGCTTTTGATAAAGTACAGGTTCTCCAGGGAGAAAAAGTAACGGCCAATAATAAGGTTATCACCTACACTGGAGGTGAATTCACTTATACAAGTGCCATTCCTTACACGGAGGCAATGAAAATGTCGGAACTTATTCTCAGAACTAATGCCACCGCTAATAAAAAAAGTCTGGATTTTGATCCTATAAAGCTGGCTGATGGAGTAATTGCAACTTCCACTCTTGTGCAGAAGCATGCCAAAGCAATCACCATGAAAGACAACTATGTCAGAATCATACCTGAAGCAAAAACAGCTGACGTTAATTATGCTATTAACCAGGCAGATATCCGTAGTAATGAGTTGAAGGCCGAAGATATTACACTTCTCATGGATTATTTGTTAACTTCTGCCAGCGATTCAAGCCGTGTTGCAAAGGGTGTAGTTGTCAGTTCTTATGCTTCTCCTGACGGTGAATTTGATTTTAATGAAAAACTAGCCGGTAAAAGAGGTGTTACAGCTGATAAATTAATAAGAAAACCATTCAATTTCTATGAACCATCAAAAGCTGAGGGATTCTTTAGTTCATTAACTACAGCTGAAGACTGGGAAGGATTCAAAACTGAAGTTGAAAATTCCAGCATTCAGGATAAAGATCTGATCCTTAGGGTTCTTTCAATGTATTCCGATCCTGTGGTTCGTGAAAAGGAAATTAAGAACATGTCAGCTGCCTATGAAGCCCTTAAAACAGATATTCTCCCCAAACTGAGAAGATCAAAAATGACGGTTAATGTTGATGTTTATGGCCGTACAGACGAACAGATACTTGCACAGATGAGGTCTGATCCTAAGGTTCTTAACCTTGAGGAAATGCTGCATGCAGGAGCCCTTGCAACTGATGCCAACGAAAAACTTGCCTTCTACAAGGCAACAGCCGAGGCTAATCCGAAATGTATCCGCGCTCACAATAACGTAGGAGTTACCCTTCTGACAATGGGTAAACCGGATGAAGCTCTTGCTGCATTTGATAAAGCCAAGGCTATTGCAAATAATGATGTTGTTAAGAACAACACAGGTTTTGTTTACCTTGTTAAAGGTGACATGGTGAAAGCTGAAGAGCTCTTCAACTCGATGACTGCCGCCACCACTGAATCAAAATGGGGACTTGGTGTTATTGCGATAACAAAAGGTGAATATGATAAAGCTGTTAATTTCTTTGGAACAGAACCTTGTTTCAACCTTGCTCTTGCACAGGTTCTTAAGGGTGATGTCAGTAAAGCCAAAGCAACTCTCGACAGTATGAAAGAACCATGCGTGGATGGTAAGTCAGACTATCTGAAAGCTGTTGTCGGTGCACGTCTTGATGACAAAAATTATATGCTCGCCGGTCTGAAAGCATCTGTCGCTGCCAAACCAGAATGGAAAGCATATGCAAAATCAGACCTTGAATTCGCAAAATTCTTCGCTGACAGTGCATTTATGGGATTGGTTCAATAATTTCTGAATCTAATAAATAATATCGGTAGGGGCGTTGCATGCAACGCCCCTATTCATTTCCCACAGCACTATCCCGGCGCTTACAGCTATATTAAATGAATGCTTTGTGCCGAACTGGGGTATTTCAGCACATATATCGCACAGGTCAATTACCTCCTGGGCGACTCCGTTTACTTCATGTCCGAAGATCAGGGCACATTTTTCTCCCTTTCCGGTTTTAAGTTCCTGCAGCCCAACCGATCCTTCAGTCTGCTCAATGCCAATTATTTTGAACCCTTCAGCCTTCAATTGCCTTACAACATCAAGGGTAGATTCATGATAGCTCCAATCGACCGATTCTGTAGCGCCAAGTGCTGTTTTTTGTATGTCGCGGTGAGGCGGTTTTGATGTTATGCCACACAGGTCTATTTTCTTTGTCAGAAAAGCATCAGCTGTCCTGAAGACAGATCCTACATTATTATGGCTTCTGACATTATCGAGGACTATGACAAATGAAGATTTTTCTGAATTTCTGTACTCTTCGATACTCTTTCTTCCAAGTTCCCTGTTGAGAAGTTTCCGCATCCTTTTTTATGCTAAAATAGATAAAATATCCTTTTATTTTTCTAAATTTCCCTCAATGCCAGAGATGGTAATTTGTTTGAATGTTAAATAAATTCTTTTCAGGATGAATACTCATGAATTTCAGGGGAAATCGCTCCTCAGGGCATACGATGTTGATATACAGGAGGGATTTGTGGCAGAAACAGCTGAACAGGCCGTTATGGTCGCACGTCAGCTGAAAGAGAAATACAATACAGAGTATTTTGTGGTAAAAGCCCAGATCCATGCCGGAGGAAGAGGTAAAGGGGGTGGAGTAAAGCTTGCTAAATCGGTTGAGGAGGCCGGAATCCTGACTGGCCAGATGCTTGGAATGAATCTTGTTACTCACCAGACAGGACCTGCCGGAAGGAAGGTAAACAAGGTTCTGATAGCCCAGGATGTATATTACAAGGGAGCCTGTGAACCGGAAGAGTTTTATATCAGTATTCTTCTAAACAGAAAAACAAGCAGATATCTTTTAATGTATTCACCGGCTGGAGGGATGGATATTGAGCAGGTTGCTGAAAAAACACCCGAACTGATTTTTACAGAGGATATTTCTCCCCTGACAGGGCTTCAGTCCTTTCAGATGCGAAATATAGCTTTCAAACTCGGACTCCATGGAAATGCCGCCAGGAATATGCATAAATTCCTGAAGGGTATTTACGAAGCTTTTATAAGCAGTGACGCACAGCTTCTTGAAATCAATCCGGTTCTTAAAACCAGCGATGAAAGGATTCTTGCTGTAGACTGCAAGCTTAGCCTTGATGATAATGCTCTTTTCAGACACCCTGATCTGGCGGAAATGAGAGATCTAAATGAGGAAGATCCTGTTGAAGTTGAGGCCGGGAAACACAGCCTTAATTATGTCAGGCTCGATGGGAATGTCGGATGCATGGTCAATGGGGCCGGACTTGCAATGGCAACGATGGATATTATAAAACTTTCCGGAGGATCCCCTGCCAATTTCCTTGATGTCGGAGGAGGTGCCAATGCAGCAACAGTTGAAGCAGGCTTCAGAATTATTCTGAAGGATCCCGCCGTAAAAGCAATACTGATTAACATCTTCGGCGGTATTGTCAGATGCGACAGGGTGGCAAATGGTGTGGTTGAAGCTTATAAATTGATCGGTGAAATAAAAGTCCCGGTAATTGTCAGATTACAGGGGACAAACGCATTGGAGGCAAAGGAGATAATTGACAATTCCGGATTATCAGTTATTTCCGCCCTGACTTTTGGCGAAGCAGCCGAAAAAGTTGGCAAAGCCCTGTTGGTCAACTAAATATTATTGATAAAGACCTGGATGAATCAACACTTGTGTGAACTGTCGCAATAAGGTTTATTCCCTGAACGACCGCACCTGCACAGTAATATTTCTGTGAAATTATCTATAATATCCCTTTTAAGATCTTTTAAAACTATATTACCGCTGATTTTCAGCGGACCATCATCAATAACCTCAACAATTGTCAAGGATTTCTTATTGTCATTTGCTTCCATAATGTCATTTATCTTCAAAACCAACTTTTCTATGAGCTCCGTCGCAAAAGGGTAAATGATAACTGGCTCCGCAACGGCATAGTGAAATTATCCCTGCTTTTAGTTCTTTATTATTTCCTGAATACTTAAACGTAAAGTCCCCTTTAATAACAATAGGACCATCTATCATAATCTTTACAGAAACAGTATTTTCCTGAACCGGTTGTTCTTCTGTGATTATAAGTTCAGGCCTTCTGAAGTTTATATGATTGGTCTGATCAATGCTTATATTCTTATTCCTGTTCTCATCATTCCACTTCCATGCAAGCGCTTCGGTGGGACACATATTAACAACTTCAATAATCCTGTCGGTATCTGCACCGCTCATATCAACCCATGGCCTTCTGCCAGGGTCAAACACTTCTATAAGTTCTCTGTAACAATATGATGCATGAACACAGGCATCTGGCTTCCAGTAGACCGTAATTTCACCATTACTATATTTCCTTCCTCCTGAGAAGGTCTTATTTTGGCTTTCCATGGTTTAATTTCGTTTGTTTGCAATTTAGTATATTTTGTGCAATAAATTGTTCATTTCACTAAGCCGGATAACATGCGAATCTTTATATTTGCGTGATATTCGATGTTCGAAAGTTTACTGGGTCTTGAGTCAAAAGAGAATTTTCATGGCAGAGCAATTTGGGTGTATTGGTATCAGGAAACCTTGCTCGTTATTACTGTTTTTAGGTGTAACAGTGTTAATGACCTGCCTTCCGGAGGTAACGTATGCTGCCTGCTCAAATATCCATCATTCAGCTAATCCGGTGAATATACCTGCTTCAACAGCATCTCTGTTACATTTTATTATAACACTGCTGGGCGCTCTGCTGATAATTGCCATTCTGATAATTATCTTTTCAGCAAAGCTAAGAAAAGCCAACAGGGAACTAAGAGAAAGAAATGCTCAGATTGAGAAAATAAATTACGATCTGCAAAAGACCAATAAGGACCTCTCAAACCAGAAAGAAGCCATATCCCGCGAATATTCCAACACGGAAATGTTTTACAAGATGCTTGTGCAGTCGGCTGATGACGGGATATCTTTTTTTGACAGGAACATAAACCTGAAATATGCAAATGCAGCCTATTATTCGATTATTGGTTATAATAAGGAACACTATAATAAGATCAATCCGCCGGAGCTTATACATCCTGAAGATATAGCCTATGACAAGAACAGGACAGAAGCATTGCAGGCAAAAGGATTTTTTGAAACAGAGCTCCGTCTGAAGCACAAAGATGGCCATTACGTAAATCTGTCAACAAGGTCAGTGATAGTAAAAAATGAAAACGGCGAGATTATAGGATCCCTCACTATTTCAAGAGATATAACATCGCTAAAAAAAATTCATGAAGACCTTATTAAGGCAAATGTTGAAGCCGAAGCAAGCAACAGGCTTAAATCAAGCTTCCTTGCAAATATTTCACATGAGATAAGGACACCTCTCAACAGCGTTGTCGGCTTCGCAAACCTCCTCCTGGCAAATGATATCACAAACGAGGTAAAGGAAGAGTATATTGAGCATATTAACCATAACAGCGAAAAACTTCTTCAGATAATAGGCGATATCATCGACTTGTCGCGGCTCGAAAGTTCACAGATAGAAATTACATATGAAGAAGCATCGGTTAACAGCATTGTTAATGAAATCGTTGATGACGCAAGGAAAATTGTAAAACGCAATGAAAAATCGATTATCATCAATGTAATGAATATGCTGGAGGAGAATGGAGATCTTATTTTTACCGACAGAATCTGGCTTAAAAGAGTACTCAATCATCTGATGGATAATGCGGTTAAATTTACTCTCGAAGGTTCAATAAGGCTCTCCTATACAAGGGAAAATGACAATCTGTTGTTCAGGGTAAAAGATACCGGAATTGGGATAAACAAGGAAAACCTTGATCACATTTTTGAAGAGTTCCGACAGGAAATTAACGGGCATCACCGGCCGTTCGAAGGTCTGGGAGTCGGGCTGACTCTGGCCAAGGAGGTGATTGAAAGGATGGGCGGCAGGATCTTTGTTCAGTCTGAAAAAGGAGTTGGTTCAGAATTCAGTTTTTCAATCCCGTACCGGCCGGCAGGAGGTAGTACCAGGATAAAATCAAAGCTCGTAAGTAATGAACCTCTGAATTTCCAGGCAGACTGGAGCAGCAAAACTTGCCTTCTTGTTGATGACAATAAAGACATACTGCTCTATCTGAACAGGGTTTTGAGTGATACCCAAATAAAGACTATTAGTGCCCGATCAGGTATTGAAGCATTGGAAATAGTTAAATCCAATCCCGGAATTGATCTGGTTCTGCTTGATATGCAGATGCCCGAAATGAATGGGATAGAGGCAACAAAAGAACTAAGAAAGATCCGTAAAGACATTCCTATCATCGCCCAGACAGCTTTTATTTTTGAAGACGATAAAGACATTATCCTGGAGGCCGGATGCGACGCATGCCTTATCAAACCGATCAGGAAAGACCATCTTCTGACGGTAATGTCGAGTTTCTTAAAGTCAGTTTAGTTTGCTATTTTGCAGAGAGACATACAGATGATGCATAATCATTTTGCTGATATTATTTTGCCTCTTGCAGTAAAGGGGACATTTACTTACGGAATTCCTGAGGAGATGAACGATAAAGTATTCCCCGGATCAAGAGTGCTGGTTCAGTTTGGCAAAAAAAAGCTCTATTCCGGGATCACATTCAGGACCCATAATGAATCCCCCTCTTCAATCAATATCAGACCAGTAATAAGTGTTCTTGATCCTTTTCCTGTGGTAAACGAAATTCAGCTGAAATTCTGGCTCTGGATTTCAGAATATTATATGTGCAGCATCGGAGAGGTCATGAAAGCTGCACTGCCGTCGGATCTTTGCCTCGAAGGAGTTGCCGAAGTACCGGTAATGGAAAAATATAAGCCAAGGGAGGAAACTTTTGTAAAACTTGCTTCAGAATTCTCTGAAACCGAATTAAACAATATACTTGATAAATTAGCAAAAGCCCCTAAACAATATAAAGCTCTCGCTGCCTATCTTAGCTTTAGCGGATGTGAAGATGGCAGGAATTCAAAGGCATTAAGGAAATCAGTGCTGATAAAGGAAAGCGGTTCATCACAGGGAATTATTGATGGGCTGGTCAGAAAGAAAATTTTATCATATATTACCGTTGAGACAGGAAGATTGTCAGCCGCTGAGCTGCCGGCTGAGCCTTTAAAGAAATTAAGCAATGCACAGAAAACCGCTCTTGATGCTGTTTCAGAAATTTTCACGGATAAGGAAATTGTTTTATTACATGGAGTTACTTCGAGCGGTAAAACAGAAATATACATTCACCTGATTGAGGAACAGCTTAAGAAAGGGAGGCAGGTACTTTATCTACTTCCTGAAATAGGCCTCACAACTCAGATAATTCAACGTCTGAACAGGCATTTCAGCTCAATTACAGGAATTTACCATTCACGCTTCAGCAATGCTGAGAAAGTTGAGATATGGAACCGGGTGGCTGGAAAAGAATCAGGGAAAGAGTACGGGCTTATTGTTGGTGTCAGGTCCTCTCTGCTCCTGCCATTCAGAAATCTCGGACTGGTAGTCGTTGATGAAGAGCAGGATGGGTCATATAAGCAGCACGACCCTGCTCCAAGGTATCATGCCCGCGATTGCGCAGTCATTCTTGCCGGTTTGCATAAGGCAAAGACAATTCTTGGTTCTGCCTCGCCGTCAATCGAGAGTTACAATAATGCATTGTCAGGGAAATATGGCTTGATTGAACTGAAGGAAAGGTATGGTCAGATAAAATTACCTGAGATAATTGTTGCAAATTCCCGCGAAGCATACAGGAAAAAACTGATGGTTTCTCATTTCACACCTCAGCTGCTCGAATCAATCGATGAAGCTCTGGGGAAGAATGAGCAGGTAATACTCTTTCAGAACAGACGGGGATTTTCGCCATATATCGAATGTCCCGAATGCGGCTGGATACCTAAATGTATTCAGTGTGCCGTAAGCCTTACATACCATAAGGGCATCAATCGGATGGTTTGCCATTATTGCGGATATTCAGCCGGAATTCCAGCACAATGCGGAAATTGCCACTCACCGGGAATGGAGACAAGAGGCTTTGGAACAGAAAAAATTGAGGACGAAATTAAAATTGTATTCCCCTCTGCCAGAGTGGCCAGGATGGATCAGGATACGACAAAAGGGAAAAACTCATTTGAGAGAATGATCAGGGCACTTGAAGAGAGGCAGATCGACATTCTTATCGGAACTCAAATGATATCAAAAGGACTTGACATTGAAAATCTTACAGTTGTGGGCATTTTAAATGCCGATAATCTTCTCAATTTTCCTGATTTCAGGGCTCACGAGCGAAGTTACCATATGATGGAACAGGTTAGCGGAAGGGCAGGACGAAGAGAGAAGGTCGGTAAAGTAATAATTCAGACTGCTGATCCTGATAACAGGATAATCAGGCTTGTCCTGAATCATGATTACAAAAACATGTTCAGAATCCAGCTTGATGAACGCAGAGCCTTCAATTATCCTCCTTTCTGTCGACTGTTAAAAATCAACATCCGTCATAAGGAGCGATCCCTTCTCAACAGCTTTTCC
>Ga0105100_10000627_pt1 | contig 20688 bp, 16 predicted proteins | sample PPLLak12cMay2015_2_FD_87033 | JGI IMG/M metagenome (GOLD analysis project Ga0105100, IMG submission 87033) | Freshwater sediment microbial communities from Prairie Pothole Lake near Jamestown, North Dakota, USA - PPLs Lake P8 Core (1) Depth... | ecosystem: Environmental > Aquatic > Freshwater >...
CCACGAGGTCAACCACCCCGTAGGGACTCATCCCTTTGGGGAATGCATCCACCGGCGTGGGTATGTTAAAGGCATTGTTGAACAGGGTACCATGGTATTCATTTCCCCACGGCCATTTGCGCATATCGGTACCCTGCGCGGCAAGCTGCCATTCAGCTTCGGTGGGGAGTCTCTTCCCGGCCCATTTTGCATAGGCATTGATATCCTCAATGCTTACATAAACAACAGGGTAATTCTCCTGGCCCTGCCTGTAAATGCCGTCTTCCCAATGCCGCAGGTACATCGCAGTATCAACCGGCCGGTATCCTGAATTTACTATAAAATCATAATAACTGGCATTCGTCACAGGGTATTTATCGATCAGGAAGCTGTCAACTTCCACCGTTACCCCGCTCACGTCAGGGTACGGCATAAAATCCTCACCGGTGGTGACGTTAAAGGAGAACCCGGTTCCCGGCACAAGAACCATGTCCTGAATGGCAGATGCTGCCCTTTCAGTCCTTGTCACCCTGCTTATCAGCCACGGCTTCCCGCCTTTCACCATAACAACATTTTCATCCTTCAGCCGCTTGTTCTCAATAAGTTGCAAAACGATTTTGCCCTCATAGTACCCGAACAGGTCCTTAATCCTGACAACCGTGTCACGATCTATTTTAAATTCTTTATAATCAGTACTATAAGTTGGATTACCCTTCCAGATGAGCAGGTCTCCAGGTCCCATGTTCCTGAGCCTTAAAGAATCGCCTTTCAAAACCGGCCTTATCAGATCGGGCAGTTCAGCTACGCAATCAACTGATCCTTCGCTCCTGGTTCCGGAACCAGAGGACGGCCATCCATTTGTCCTTGCAGAAATGTAAACTGATTCCCCCTCCGTTTCCGGAACCAGATTCTCATGATGCCACAGTGAAACATAATGTTTATTGACCGGCTTTCCGGTCATAAACAGCTTGCCTTCAAATCCTTCGTGCTTCATATTCAGCACTGTGAAAACAGTTTTATCTCCGGAGCTCCACCTGTTGACGAAGATATTATCCATGGTGGTATTGATCAGGGGAGTCCAGTTATTGTCGAGAAATGCATCGTTATTCTGCCTGAGTATAAAGGTTGTACGGGCGAGGTATTCAAGATCAGCCCTGTAATTATCGTCCCTGCCTCCGGGTCGGTACATATGGAGTTCAGTCCCGTAGCCGTTAAAGAATGCGATGGCGACTTCCCTGTGGATCAGGTCCTCTCCCACATCGCACACCCTGAAGATCGAAAAATCGGGTTTTATCAGCTTGTTCAGATTCAGTTCCGGGCTCAGGTAGATGGCATTATGGACCCTGCCTGAGATAATACCAGGCATATCCTTTGTAATCGCCATTCCTTCCGAATACATTATCACACCCTTCCTTACACTGTCGGCGGCAGCCTGCAGTTCATAGCTTGAATTGCCCCTGGTGTCCAGAACCACACCGTCGGCTTCCGTCTCCATGATCAACCTGGCCATCCCCTTCAGATGATCTTCCTTCCTCGTGCTGTTGTCCCATGGATTGTACACAATAAAGAATTTAGTATCGGACTGCCTTGATAAACGGGCAAAATTCCTGAGCTGGAAGGTTCCGCCGGGAAGGTCGCGGTACATGTCCCACTGGTTTCGCTGATCAAGTCCAAGCCTTGGCCAGGTAGGCCAGATGCAATAAACATCGATATGCCCGAACAGCTGATTACCCTTTTTTATTACATCAGGGAAGGTGTATTTCCCGGTCATCCTGTCATAAAATTCCCGGTCCCATGCCATCTGAAGGATCATAAGGTAGCTTCCCCTGATCCAGGCAAGGTCGGGCCGCTCATAAAGGGAATTATCGAATTTTTCAATATCGTACAGGTATCTATCCCTGAACATCATCCGGAGGCCGTTCTGCCATTCACCTTTAAAGACATCCGCAAAGATCCTGTATGATACCTTTGCTTTAGGCGGGAGAATTGTCTGATACCTTTGCCTCTGTCCTCCTTCGATCTGCTGCCTTCTGGCGATCGCACAAACCGAGAATCCGTTGTTTGCCTCAAACGATGTGTAACCCATCTCCCAGGCATTGTCGGGCAATATCACCCTGACCGGACGGTATCCGGGACGGAAAAGCCAGGCCCTGGCCAGATCCGGCGGCCCCTTTCCGGTTATATTGACCGACTCGTTGTCAGAATCAAACGGGATTACATTGCTAACAGAAACCGTATCATTCGAAATATTCTCAAAAAGGGCTTCAAAGGTCCACCGTGCCGAATCTGCAGAGGGGAGTCCGATTGACAGTTTAAGCTTGTTTTCGTAGATAAGCGAGTACCCGCTCTCTTCTTTTAAAACAAAAACTCCGTCGGTTGTGTAGTTTTTTTCATCCAAATGGAAACTTAAAACAGGTTTTTCCCGTTTAAATACCAAACCGGAGCTGTCAGACAAAGTAATACTGTCGGTGTTCAGTCCGGCCTGTTCGGAAATATTTACTTTTAACAGGGACTGGGATTTTAGCGGTAGAGATAATAAAAGTATTAGTACAGCTAGTGTTAAACGAATAAACCTGTTCTGAGAAACCATTGAAAAAAGTTTAGATAACGAATTTGAAATTATGTGCAATTTAAAACTTAAGAGCCACTTAAAAAATAGTTTTTTCACAACGCCTGGTTTTGTTCACTAAAAGATTATCAAAAAGGTCTTATCCCATTATGCCCATGGCCAAATTAAATAAAAAATATCCGGCACTTTCAGAGGTAATACCCGTATTAAAAGCAATATTCAAAGTTCTGTTGATCCTTTTTCTGATATTTTCAATTCCCTCATGCGCATCTTCCAAAAGGAATCCATACTATGAGAAGAGAATGAAGGCATCAAGGACCAACACGAATCAGCTTGGAAGGAACAGGTATTACTTTTCAAATGATTATCAGAAGAAGCTGGGTAAGAGCTACAAAAGAAAGTAGCTCCCATAAGTATCAGTCGTCACAGACGAAACTCAGGCCATCCTCAGCCAGAACAATACCCGGCGGCAATTCCGGTGCAACATCCTTATATTTGCCCATCTGGTGACTGATATGTGTAATAAATGCCTTTCTCGGCGAAATCTGCCTGACAAAATCGATGGCTTCCCTCAGACTGAAATGCGAAACATGCTTTTCTTTCCTTAAAGCATTTATTACAAGATATTTAACACCAATTATTTTTTCCCTGGTTTCCTCCGGAATATAGTTTGCATCGGTGATGTATGCAAAATTCCCTATCCTGAAGCCATATACAGGCAGCCTGTAATGAAAGACCCGCAGAGGCAGGATGGAAACAGCCCCGACTGAAAATACCTCATCAGTTATTGAGTTGAGCCTCATTTTCGGGATTCCCGGGTACTGGTATTCGGCAAATACATAGGAATATTCCTTCCTGACAGCCCTCTGTACCCTTTCTTCGGCAAAAATATCGATGGCATCCTGGCATTTATAGTTAAATGCCCTTACATCATCCATTCCTGCAATATGATCCTTATGTTCATGGGTAAGGATAATGGCATCGAGACGCTTTACATTTTCCCTGAGCATCTGCTGCCTGAAATCGGGTCCGGCATCGATAACAAGCGTTATCTCATCCCTTTCGATCAGAATTGAGGTCCTGAGTCTTTTGTCACGGCTGTCTTTGGATGCACAGGTTTCACATTCACATGCAATTACAGGAACACCCTGTGAAGTGCCTGTGCCAAGAAATGTTATTTTCACTACTGAATATTTTCACAGCAAACCTATACTAAAAATCCGGAACCGGCAACAGTCCCGTTTATTTTATAAAGCATAAAATATAAGGTGCATAATACTTAAATTTACATTATCAATTATAACAGAGGTGGCTGGAAAAATTTATCTGATCCCGGTAACCCTCGGCGGGGAGGATTACCAGAAAGTTATACCCGAGAAGGTTCTCGCCGTTACTCGTTCTCTCAGGTTGTTTGTTGTTGAAGACCTTAGAAGCGCAAGGAGGTACTTAAGGCTGATCGACAGGGAATTTCCGATAAATGACTCCCGGTTCCATGAGTTGAATGAGCATACCGTGGAAGTCGAGATAGAACATTACCTCGATCCCGTGGTTAACGGTTCGGACATGGGAATCATGAGCGAAGCAGGTCTGCCCGGTATAGCCGATCCCGGCGCAAAACTTGTAGCACTGGCGCACAGGAAACATATAAGGATAATCCCCCTTCCGGGACCATCATCCATTATTCTGGCTTTAATTGCTTCGGGTCTGAACGGGCAGAATTTTTCATTCAACGGCTACCTGCCGGTCAAACCGGCTGAACGTGCAGAAAGCTTAAAGACGCTCGAAAAGAAAGCGCAGGAAGGGTATGCACAGATATTTATGGAAACACCCTACCGGAACCAGCGGATGGTTGAATCAATACTGGAGTCATGCAGGGGAGAAACCAGGCTTTGTATTGCAGTGGATATCACGCTGTCCGGAGAAGTTATAAGAACCATGACGGTATCGGAATGGAAAAAGAATATTCCGGCCATAAATGACCATCCCGCTATTTTTATCCTTCAGTGATCCCCGGATTTATCTTCCGTCAGCGATTTTGATCTCATAAACTATTATCGACCTGGGAGGTATCTTCTTACCGTCTCCTACAAATCCGTATGCCATGAAGGGCGGCAGGATGAAAACTGCCTTTGCTCCTTTCCTGAGCAGCTTCAGGCCCTCATTAAGACCCGGTTCGAGTTCGCTTTTCCCCACTACAACATCTTTCGGACCAAGGGTTTCTGATGAATAGCACAAAGTACCATCAAGAAGCGAGCATTTGTATTCCATCGATATCCTGTCATTCACTTTTAACATTTGAACGGAACCCTCAGACTCGATCAGGAACCAGAATCCCGTGGATGATTCAGTCATTTCCAGCCCCTTCCTCTCAATATAGCTTTGTATTATTTCCCTGTCCTTCTGAACAAGGTACCTGTTGAGATTTTCCATTTCTTCTTTTCCGGGTGCATGTGATTTTTCGGCGGAATTGTTTTTTGCACGGCACGACGGGAGTGATATCAAGACAATAAGAACAACGATGAACCAGGACTTCATGATCTTACACCCTCCCCATTCCGAAGTTCTTCATATTGCTTCAGAACATCCAGAAAATATGAAATCGTGTTTTCGAGTGTATCACGATACTCTCCGCCTGAAGCATTCAGATGTCCGCCGCCTGAAAAATATTTTGAGGCAAATTCATTTACAGGGAAGCTTCCCCGTGAACGGAATGACAGCTTGACAAAATTATCCTTTTCGATAAAAAGCACGGAGAAGTCGATACCTTTTATCGACAGGGGAAGATTGACAAATCCTTCGGTATCACCGTTTACGTGATTATTATCCCTCAGGTCCTGTTTTGAGAGAGATATATAGGCAGTGCGGTATTCTGGCAGAACCACCATCCTTTTATTAAGTGCCAGGCCCATCAGTTTCATTCGTCCGATTGAAAAATTATCGTAGATATTGCTTAATATCCTTTCCTTTTCGAGTCCGGTATCGAGCAGATCGGCAACCAGCCTGAAGGTATCGCCCGAATAGGCTCCATGCTGGAAGTTCCCCGTATCGGTGATGATCCCGACGTAAATGTTCTCGGCATACGATTTATTCAGGAAAGGAGTGCCATTGATACCTGTTATCAGTTCGTGCACCAGTTCGGTGGTAGAGCATTTGGCAGGATTGGTTATTACAAGATTTGCAATTTCGTGAGGATCAAGGTGATGGTCAATAATCACTTTAATAGCGGCTGAGTCCCTGACATATCTTTCAGCCTCACCCAGCCTGTTGGCCTGGTTGAAATCAAGCATTATTATCAGGTCAGCTTCCCGGATTATCCTTACGCACTTTTTCCTGTTTTTTATGAAAACACTGATCATACCCGCTCCGTCCATCCATTTCAGGAACTCCTGCAGATAATTCGGGGAGATCATTTCAACTTTTTTACCCTTGGAAGTAAGATACTGATAAAGAGCCAATTGAGAACCAATTGTATCTCCATCAGGATTGATGTGGGAGACCAGCAATATATTGCCGGCCGATTCAAAAAGTTTTGATAATTCTTTTGTATATTTGGCTTGATCTAACACTTTTCTGTTATTTATCGGGTGGTTAAAGATAAAAAATATTCCTTAAGCCCGGTTTTAGACATAGAATAACATTAATTACTGCAAATGAACGGAGAATATACCTTTTCAATTATAAAACCGAATGCCGTCAGAACGGGGAAGACAGGTCGCATACTGTCGATGATGAATGAAAGCGGATTTGAGATAGCTGCGATAAAAATGGTTCACATGACCATTCCTCAGGCAGAAGCTTTTTACGGGATCCACAAGGGCAAACCCTTCTTTGAAGAACTTATCGAATTCATGACCAGCGGCCCGGTTATAGTAATGGTCCTTAAGCACAGGGATGCTGTGGAAGAATTCAGGAAACTGATCGGAGCCACCGATCCCGGGAAGGCATCACCGGGTACCATAAGAAAAGTTTTCGGGGTTTCCCTTAAAATGAATGCAGTACACGGTTCCGACAGTGATGAAAACGCGGCCAGGGAGTCTGATTTCTTCTTTTCAAATATTGAAAGGTTCTTATAATCAGGAAATTTAATCCATAGGAACAGGATTTCCTGTTTAATGCAACTTTAAACATTGCAGTTGAAATAATGTTACTAGTTTTGCAAAACTTTTAATTTTTATGGATTCTGCGTTTGTAAATGACTTCCGCGATAAGAAAATTCTTGAGAAGTATTCTTCCGCCTTCACGCTCTCCGATATGGAGATCTTTATTTTTCACGAATTGTTCTACCCCCTGGTCCTGGCAAATATAATGTCGCCCATTATCTGGAAATGGCGCGATGATCCATGGTTCAGGGATATTGAAAGGAAAAGCTTTGCATACAAATCAAACCGCATCAAGCAATTCATAATCCAGAATTTTGTCTTCAACCTTGACCTTTCAACATGGGGGCTGACAACAAAGACCAGGGAGATAGCACGATTCAGCGAATTTTTCGACATGGAGTATCTCAGGCAATCGAACGCCCTGTTCGGGTACGAAGGCGACAAGTATTACTTCGACATCGACATAAGGAAGCATTTCGGCCTCGACAAATATGATTCCGACATAATACCATACTGGAAGACTGAAACAGTGGAGGCGATGGCCGCGTTCAGGTACAAGGGCAATTTCTCTACGGGGGCAGGCGAATGTGTTTCTCTTTCATCGCTCTATGCTGCTGCAATGTTCATCGTTGGCAGGATACCCCTCGAAAAGATTTTCCTGATCGCAACTCCGCTGCATTCGCAAAACTTCATTATGGAGAAGGAAGGCCTTCTGACAAACAACAGGCGAATAGTAACAAAAAACATGTGGTTCAACGGCACCTCCCTTTCGGACAGGGCCAGGCGGGCTCTTGAAAATGAAAAGGTAACAATCGTTTCGCACATTTCGGGATATATTCATACCCTTTATGACGAGGCAACCATCGACAGGAATGCTTATTCGGCGTTCTCGGTTAAGCTGAGGGATTTCCTCAAAACCGAACTGACTGATATCATTTTTATAAACTTCCTCAGGACGAGTTCAAAATTCAAGCGGCTTTTCCAGTTCAGGTGCACTTTTGACGGCAGCAAGAGGTATATCGGAATAGAAAAGATGTTTGAATACGAACATTCGAGCAAGTATAACGTTTCTGCCGACACAAGGGAGTATCTTGTAAGGGAGATCGAGGAGGATGAGTTCCATCTGAGTCCGCTCCAGGGCCGAATAGTTGTCAACGAGGTTGAGCAGATACTTAAGGAAAATAAAGACAGCAGCCTTGAGGAAATTGAGGCGGGATTCATCAGATACGCCTGCGACATTCCTGAATCGACTATTCATGAAATGTTCAGGGATATTGAGACATTTATCCGTACCGAACCCAGGATCCCGACCCCGGGAAAGAAATTCAGGGCCTCAAACGTGCCTGAAATCTCGCCTGATGATACCCGTCAGAAGGTAATTGGGAAGATTACCTCAATGAAAAACAGTTCGGAGCCTGCCCTGCTTGCTCTTTACGTTTACAGACAGATGGATCTCATCGACTGGCATCCCTACATAAAGGCATCAATTGAACGTAATCCGGTATGCTTCAAGGACCTGAATGAAAAATCAACGAAAGAAGTTTTTGATATTCTGACAGAAATGGACAACCATTCGATATATGACGATAATCGGTTGTCACTGCCCGATGAGGTTTGGAATTTCAGGAGGGGAGACGGGACAGAAAAAGCAATACTCCTGGCTGATTTCATTATGAAAAAAGAGACCAATTCCTTAATCTCAATTGAAATCGACAATAAAAAAGTTACGCTGAAAGTTAACGGTTCCGTCTATAATTTCAGATCTTCAAAATCGATGAAGAAATCAATAGAGATTTCAGAGGCAAGGTATTCGGTCAGATAGCGTTGAATAGATCCGGTATCTCCCCGCTGGTCCACTGTTCAGAAATCAAAACCCCTCTGCCTCCTTCGTCGGCATCTCCCCCAGGGGGGAGAAAATAGTTTTTATGAAAAGATATTCACTTCCACATCAGGGAATCTCTTCAGTGAAAAAACGTATTATAATACATATTTAATTTAAAAGAAAAACGTATTAAAATACGTATTTCCTTTATTGTTACCTCAAGACAATCTCCCTGATCACCTCAGTGCCGGCTTTTTCGTTGAGCTTCGACTTCAGTGTCTCACGCAGCATCAGCAATTCATTGCGGACCACTGAGGAACTAAGGTGAACATACAATACATGATCTTTTATGTAAATTTTCGAGGTCCTTGATGCAATGGCCTTTCCAACGGTCTCTTCCCAGGAATTTATGACGTTTACCTCAAGCAGTTTTCCCTCAAGTTTCATCTCCCTGATATAATCCTTAAGCGCTTCTGCAATCGAAATTGTCTTACTGCGTCTCATTGTCCTGAATTGTCTTTATGCACTATTTCATCAATGCCGGTATCTCCGATTTTGAACAGCCTGTAATCGGTCTCAAGCGAGTTCAGTATTTCCTGCAGCCTGCTCTGGTGAGTGTCGGTGATAAATATTTGTCCGAACCGGTGGTTGCCGACAAGCCTGATTATCTGGGCAACCCGGTCAGCATCAAATTTGTCAAAAATATCATCAAGAAGCAATATCGGTGCCAATGCTGCTTTCTTCTTTATGTAGTCGAATTTTGCAAGCTTGAGGGCAACCAGGTATGATTTCTGCTGACCCTGCGAGCCAAGTGATTTCACCGGGAATCCGTTCATCTCGAACAACAGGTCATCCTTATGAATGCCCACCGTAGTGTATTCCAGCATCCTGTCCCTGGCAACAGCATTTCTGAGTGACTCTGCAAAATCTCCATCCATCAAGTGGGAGAGGTATCGCAGCCGCACCTTCTCCTTCCCGTCCGAAATCATTGAATAGTACTCCTGGAATACCGGGATAAGTTCATTTATAAGCAGATCCCTTTCAGAATATACAAAGCTCCCGTATCTCACAAGCTGGGAATCCCAGATAGAAAGCAGCTCTTCATCAAAATTCCGGTCAGCATTTGAATCCTTCAACAGTTTGTTCCTTTGCTGGAGCGCCTTGTTATAATTCAGGACGGAATCGAGGTATTCGGCATTGTATTGGCTTATGATCTTATTCAGGAACTTGCGCCTTTCCTCGCTCCCTTCGCTGATAAGCCCGTTGTCGGCAGGAGATATCATAACAACCGGAAATTTTCCCACATGATCCGTCATCCTCTGATATTCCCGTCCGTTACGCTTAAACACTTTTTGTTTCTGGCGTTGAAATGAGCAAAAAATATTGTCCTCTTCGTTGTTCCTTACAAAAATACCCTGGATAAGAAAATACTCCTCATCATGCTTAATGTTCACACTGTCAATGTTGTTGAAAAAGCTCTTTGTCAGCGAAAGATAATGGATTGCATCAAGGATATTTGTTTTCCCGACCCCATTGTTACCAACAAAGCAATTGATTTTTGGAGAGAATTCCAGGTCGGTCTGGCTGTAGTTCTTGAAGTTTGTAAGGCTGAGTTTTTTAAGGTACATACGTCGGTTCCTCGTTTTGTCATCTTAATCCCCGGTAAAGTTAGGAAAAAGATCGGGTTTGAAAATTCTTCCAATTAAATAATTGACGGTCAAACTTTTAGAAGCAATGAGCTTTATTTCTATTTTTTTATTTATTTGTTTTAATATTATTTTAAAAGCACTACTTTTGCGGAGTCAATTTTTTAAGTGTTTTAAGCATAAACGGTTATGGCAAAAAAGAGAAAAGAAGATAATCCTCAAAGCATTCAGAATGTAGAAACTACACTGACTCAAACAGAACAGTTCCTCGAACAAAACTACAAACCCCTGCTGTATGTATTGGGTAGCATTGTTGTTCTGGTTGGTTTATTCTGGCTTGCGAAGCTTTATCTAAGCAACAGGAATGAAGAGGCACAGGCCCAGATGTACCAGGCGCAGAGGTATCTTGAAATAGACTCTATAAACCTTGCTCTCAACGGCGACGGCAACTACCTCGGGTTTCTTGATATTGCCGATGAATATAAATTTACAAAGGCCGGGAATCTTGCAACCTACGGGGCAGGGATCTGCTATCTGCATCTCGGGAACTACGAGGATGCAATAGATTTCCTTAATAAATACTCCAAAAAGGACAAGGTTATCGGATCAATTGCAATTGGTGCAACCGGTGACGCCTACGTTGAACTTGGGGATACTGAAAAGGGTATTTCGAAATACCTCGAAGCTGCCGAATTTGCTGATAATTCGTTCAATACTCCGCTTTATCTTATGAAAGCGGGCGAGCTTTATGAGATGAATGCCGATTATGCAAAGGCGCTTGAAATTTATGAGAGGATCAAAAAAGAGTATCCCGAAAGCACGGAAGGTTCTGCTATCGACAAATATATTTCAAGAGCAAAACTCCTTACAAATAAATGAGCACTGCCGACCTGTCGGAATATGATGCCGCTTCGGTCCCCGATGCAGGGAAATTCAGGTTTGGGATTGTTGTCTCCGACTGGAACCATGAAGTAACGGGTGCACTTCTTGAAGGTGCGGTAAGAACACTTAAGAAACACGGAACGGCTGAAAAGAATATCATAATAAGGCATGTTCCGGGAAGCTTTGAACTCACCATAGGCGCGCAGTTTCTTGCAGAGTACGACGATCTCGATGCAGTGATCTGCCTCGGGTGCGTGATCCAGGGCGAAACCCCCCATTTCACATATATCTGTCAGGGTGTTACTCAGGGTATTACCCAGCTTAACCTGGAATACAATATTCCTTTTATTTTCGGCGTCCTGACAACGCTGAACATCGAGCAGGCCCTGAGCAGGGCAGGCGGAAAGCATGGGAACAAGGGCGATGAAGCCGCAGTCACCGCAATAAAGATGGCCGCCCTTCAGCGTGAAATGGAGTAACCATGACATTCACCGCTGACACAAACCCCTGTAAGGACAATATCCGCATTTCTGAACACTTTTTGTCATAACGAACGGTTCAACCTTTCCAAAGATGACAGATATTAAGTTCTTCAGGCCGTCCATAAATTCCTCTCTTATCAGACTGTAATCGTCAAGCAGAATCTCCAGGTCCTTTGAAGGCCTTAACAATAGCATGTCTGAAAAATTTTCACCAGATAATTCCTTCACTCTGTAGATCGATGGCCTGACTTTAAGACCCGGATTGGCTGAAAGATATGCCTCACAATAAAGCATGGTCTGCAGCCAGCCGTCCTGCTCCCGTTTCCGGTCATCAACGAACAGATCGTCTGTCGATGTGATCCTGGTGCTTACGGTACCGGTTTTATAATCGACAATCCTTGTCTTTCCTTTAATGACATCGATCCGGTCAACTTTGCCGCCTGTTCTGACAGTAATTTTCATGCCATCTTCAAATTCAACAGGAAGCCTGAAAAAATACGCCTTTTCAAGACCTGTTACGACAAACGGGGCTACTAAGCGATCTGCCTTTAGGATCCTGATAAGATAAACTAATAAGATATCCCTGATTATTAATTCGTTACCATCAATGGCTTTTATTGGGTTACAGCCAGTTTCCTCCCTGAATGCATGATCGATAATTGCATAGAGGCTTACCTCATTTTTTATGAGTGAATCAATCTTTTCCCGGCTTACCTCCTGCCCCGTGTGCTCTGCATAGATTTTCCTCATTACATTGTGCAATATCCGGCCAAACACGGCGTGGTCAATCACGGCAGAGACCTTTTCAGGTTCCTTCAACCCATTCACATACCTGTAATAGAACCTCATCCTGCAATTCAACCATGTATTAATGGCAGTTGGCGACAATTCCTTTTTTCCATTGGTCTCATCAAACTGCGAAATTAATCCGTCTGAATGCCGGCCGGTCCTTTCAACAACCGGACCAACGGCGACAGGTGTTTTAACATTAAAGGTTAAATTGAGGATCTCCGGCTTAGCAACCTGTTCATATTTCATTTGAATTATGAACCGGCTCATCTCACCCGTTCTGAGGCCTTCAGAGTTTGAATTGTAAACCAGTGTTGCTCTTTTTGCCCTGTGAAGAAGCCTGTAAAAATGGTACGCAAATATCGATTCCTGGTGGTTGATTGTCGGTAGTCCGAACGCCTCCCTTATACTGAATGGTATAAAGGAAGAACCTGAAGTCATTGCCGGCAATACACCCTCGTTAACCGAAAGAACTATGATGTTCTCAAAGTCGAGCGCCCGTGTTTCGAGAATACCCATTATCTGTATACCGGAAAGCGGTTCACCCGAAAACGGAACAGACTGGCTTCTCAGTATCCTGTCAAGTATCCTGATATAGGTTTCAGTTTTGAAGCTGATTTCGGAAGAGTGTAGAAGCGATTCCAGGCGGTTGATTGAGAGAAGTACCCTGTAGATAAATTCATTCCGGATGTTCCTTTTCATCCCTGATTCTCCTCCCCGCTCCTCTCCCTCCCCAATTGCTGAAGAAACCATGACCAGTATCTCCTTCAGATGACCGGACAGCCCGGAAGGATCAGAGTCGATCCTGAAAATCATTTTCAGTATTTCAGATCTTTCCAGAAAACCCGAAGGTATGCGGGCAAGGTTTTTTTCGACAATTTCCAGGGCAATTTTCTTTTCCTCATCAGGCAAAAGACTTTCAATAAGCTCATGCCGTAAAATATCTGTCACATCGCGGTAATTATGGAAACTAATCCCGTTTTCGATGATTGTATTCCTTTGAAAATTGAGCATGCATTTTACAAGTGTGTAGACACCTGTCATCTTCAGGGGATAACCCATTGAGATATTGATGTCGCCAATATTTTCAGGCAGACTTGTAAGGACTGGAACAAGAAGGTTTTCGTCGGCGAGGATAACTGCCGTATGGTGTGCATTTTCAGGTGAAATACCGGGAATCCGGACTATCTGGTCCGGGATAAGCTTTACCTGGGCAATATCCGAAGTTGTTTCGATTATTTTGATCCTGTCGGTTCCGGTACCGGCAGAGAGCAGGGTATCATAATTCCAGTCATCCGGCATGTCGTTCCTGAAATATTTGAGATTCCTGCCGAGAAACAGACCGGCCGAATTCAGCTTTCCTCCCTTTAAATATGAGTTGTCATAATCCCAGTAAAACTTGGCCCTTCCCTGGTCCTGCAGATATTTCATTATTGTTTCTTCACACCTGTTAAGAGCGTTAAACCCAATGAAATGGACCTTTTCCCATTTTATTTCAGGTTTTTCACCTGATAAAGCGCTTTCGGCAACATCCCTGAAGATCATTCCTTCGTATGCAATGTTTCCGGAGCGCAAAACGTCCCTGAATCCGGTGTAAAGATCATTGAGGATGGACCAGACTGATTTAAATCCTGATTTTTCTGCCGAAGGCTTTTCAGGTTCAAAATTGGTCCAGAATCGTTTAATTATTTCAGCCTGCCAGCTCTCAATATCACCGAACTGACTATCTATATCCTTGAAATCCTGCACATTCCGGAAAAGGACTCTGGCATCAGCCATATACTTGTCTGTATCATCAAAATCATTTACCAGCATATCGCCCCAGAAATAAAAATCATCAAAGCTTTCTGCATGCTTAACCAGCTTCCTGTAGACTGAATACATCGTGGAGAGGAGTATTTCATTTTCAGCAAGCTGAAGCGGCGACAACGATGCAAAGAAATCGTTGATTGTCATAATGGCAGGGGTCCAGACAGGTTTATTTATCTGTGCAGCAAGGTACTTCAGAAAATAGAGTCCTGCCCTTCTGTTTGGGAACACAAGGCAGTGCTGTCTCAGATCTCCTCCGGTCTGATCGTAAAGGTGTTTTGCTATGCGTTCGAGAAAGTAAGTCATCGTTCGTATTTTTTACCCTGCCAGGTGTCGAGCTCCTCAAGCCGCTTTTCGATAAGGCTTACGATCTGGTCGGTGCGCTTCTTACCCCAGACTTCCTTTGTAAGATATCGTGGTGGAGCCTCTCCCGTAAATCTTTCAACTACAATGCCCGGTGTGAGCCGTTCGAGGAAACTGATTATAAAATCAAGATATTCTTCCCAGGTAAACAGCTCAAAATCAGAGGGATTCATTCTAAATTCATCTTCCATCGCGGTACCTTTTATGATCTGAAGCTGATGAAACTTGACGGTATTGAGAGGCAGCCCCGAGATGATTTCAGCTTCCGCAAGCATCTCCCGGCGGGTCTCTCCGGGCAGGCCGAAGATAAAATGAGCACCAGTGTTCAACCCCCTTGATGCAGTGCCCTCAAGCGCTTTAACAGCATCTTCGAAGGTATGTCCCCGGTTAATGCGCCTGAGGGTTCTGTTATAACACGATTCAATGCCATACTCAATGGCGAGATATACCCTTTTTGAAACCTCCCTGAGAAAATCGAGCTTTTCACCGTCCACGCAATCGGGCCTGGTTCCGATGATAATACCTTTGATATCCTTATGTCCGAGCGCTTCGGAATATAGCTTTTCAAGGGTCTCTATCGATGCATAGGTATTAGAATAGGCTTGGAAATAAGCAATATAGGAATCAACCCTCCTGTAACGTTTTTTATGGAAAAGTATCCCCTCTTCTATCTGGGTCCTTATTGCTTTTTCGGGCAGGCAGTATGAAGGATTGAATGCCTTATTATTGCAGTAGGTGCAGCCTCCCGTTCCTTTGGACCCGTCGCGATTCGGACATGTAAAGCCGGCATCTATCGAGACTTTCTGCACCCGCTCACCAAAAGTCCTTCTGAAATAATCGGGAAAGGCATTGAACCTCCTGTTATGGCCCCACGGGTAGCCGGCACTATTTTCGCCTTTTTCCATTCAGCCTGATACTATTTTTTCGGAATCAGCATACCATAGGAATGACTCAACATCAGTATAACCCATTTCGGAAAGGAGGTGTTTGTAGTGCCTGATCTGCGAAAGGTGCTGAGGACTTTCCGCACCAAACTTAAAGTCAACAATTATTGTCTTTCCGTCCCTTAAAATAATCCGGTCGGGACGCCTGGTGCCAGCTCCGGGCAAGAGGATTGAGGCTTCCCTGATAACCTCATTTCCTGCATCAAACCACTCCCGTATTCCGGGAAGCCTGATCTTTGCTGATATTTTTTCACACAATGCTGCTTCCTCATCTCCGGGAAGCTTCCCATCAATCACTTTGCGCCGGACAGCAGACCTGACATCATCCGGTGTAAGGATCTCCTCAAAGATCTCATGCATTGTCCTTCCATAGTCAATTTTCATCCTTTTCCCGCTACTGTCATAACCTAAATAATTCTCCCAGTGCAGTTTAAGCTTCAGCGATTCTATATCGGAGCTGACATTATAGGTACTGACCGGAATGCTTACACCGTTGGCCGCATGAATCTCACGGACCGGATGCTTGCCGAATTCAAATACTTTTGTCTTCTCATCAAAATAATTATAAAGGAAGGGCGTTTCGCCCCCTGGAATTTCGTCCCTGAACTCAATAGCTTCCTTAAGCACGGCGGCAATCCTGTTATCCGACCCGGGAAGTCCGGGTGCAAACCCGAAAATTCCGTCCTGAGCCCTTGTCATCGCAACGTAAAGAAGGTTTATATTGTCTATGAAGGCTGAATATTTTTCGTTGTAATAGTCTCCCGAAAAGATGGTTTCGGAAAGATCGCTTTTGTACCTGACGGGCACCATGCCTAATTTATCGAAGGGAGGGGAATCAGGCTTAACCCATAAGATGTTTGATTGCAATGACTTATGGTCGAGATTCCAGGAAATAAACGGCAGTATTACAATTCCAAACTGCAGTCCCTTCGATTTATGGATTGTAAGGACTTTAATTGCGTCCTGTTGCCCGGGAAGGGAAACCGATTTTTTACCACCTTCCGACTGCCACCATTCAAGAAATGACGGAATGCCCTGGTTTTTACCTGACGCAAAGCTGATTATTATGTCCTGAAAGCTGTTCAGGAACGGAACGTTGAAAGAATAACTCCCCAGGTTGAAGAACTTAATGGTTCTCTCAGTTATATCCCAGAGCGTCAGATATCTTATTCCTTCAAGGAAATCTTCATAATCAGAAGGAAAATAACCGGAAGAAATGGCCTTAAGGTTCCGGCTTTCGAGAGGCACACTTTCCACATTACCATTACCGGTCGCCAGAAGGAAATATCTGAGCATCAGGGCACGGCCGATCATGTCGTCGGGATTGTCGAGGATTTGAAGGACCGCAGTGATGAAATTTATTACAGGGGCGTTTACAAGCAGCAGGGAATCGTTCGAGACTATATTAAAGCTGCTTTTTTCCTCTTCGGGCAAGGCAGAACTGTAGCTTATTATTTTCCTGAGCACAGCTGCTCCTTCCCTGTTATCCCTTACGAGAATACCGATATCGGACGGACTGTATCCTTTTTGAAGGATGGACCGGATAAGTTCGGGTAAGAGTTCAAGAACGTTTTCCTGCAGTTCAATTCCTCCAGCGCAATCCACAAAACTGATCCTGACAAAGCCTCCTTTCTTTTTCTCCGGATCGAGCTGGCAAGCTTCCGAATAGAGTTCTGAAAATCCTGATTTCATACCTTTTCCTGAGAATTCCAGATCGAGAAGATGCGGAATTATCGAGAAGAGCGAGTTATTAAACTTTATTATGTTTGAACCGCTTCTCCAGTTGGTTTCAAGAGGCTTGCTCAGCAAACGCTTATTGTCAACGGAGTTCCGGAGATCATAAAGCGTCTCCCAGTTGCTGTTCCTCCAGCGGTAGATCGATTGCTTGATATCGCCGACCACAAGATTATCAAATCCCTGGGCCATGCTATTCCCGATCAGGATACTGAAATTCTTCCACTGTATCGCAGAGGTATCCTGAAATTCATCGATCATAAAGCTCTCAAAAGCATTGCCAACCTTTTCATAAATAAAAGGCGTCTGGTCCTTGCCGGTGATCAGATAGATAAGCTCGCCGGTATCGGACAAAAGGAAGATGTTCTCATCCCTGGTTATCTTCCGTACCTGGGACAAAACATCTGTCAGGATACCAAGCGTGTAAATATTTGACAGTATTGTATTTGCTGTGTTATAATCCAATATATTGCCGTCATAGTAATGAATAGCCTCCCTGACATTTTCGTCCAAACCTGCACCTATGGCAGCAGAAAGTGCAGCAGGAACAGCGCCGGTGCACCATTTTGGAGGATTAGCCTCTATTCCTCTCACATAACTGTTGGGAGCTTTGGGGACTCCCTCTGCCAGTGATCTTACGAAACCCGGCACTCCCCGTGCCTTGTAATAGAAAATTTCGTCCTTCAGATCAAACCGTAAAAGTAATTCCAGGCACTTCTCCCCTCTCTCTTTCAAATTAGCTACGAAAGCTGTCGCAATTGCTCTCATGTCCTTTATATAGGAAGAAAGGAAATCCTTGTCCTGCAGTTTTGTTTTCTCCTCGTTTGAAAGCAGCCTGAATTTCTCGCTGAAAAGCTGGTTTGACAGATCGATGACACTCTGCCTGATATCCCAGGTCTTTTCATCATCAATATTCGCTCTTACATAGCCGGTAAGCCATTTTCGCAAATCTTTGTCAGTGGCTGCTGATGACATCATCCTGTCGACCGCGGATGCAAGGACAGTTGTGTGATCAAGCTCAATGTCAAAACCCGAATGGAGTCCGATATCACGGGCAAAAGCCCTGAGTATCCTCTGGAAAAAGCTATCGATCGTACTTACTGAAAAACGGGAGTAATCGTGCAGGATGGCGAAAAGTATCTCCTTCGCTTCACGACGGATAACCGTCTCGGCATTTCCCGTAAATCCGACAAGGCTGGTAAGGTACCTGGAATCAGCGCCCGAAGCGAGATTGTTAAGCTCATCAAGTATCCTGCTTTTCATCTCGGCAGTTGCCTTGTGGGTGAAAGTCACTGCCAGGATCTTACGATAACTGTAACGGGATGCAAAGAGTCTTTGAAGATAAGCCAGAGCCAGATTATAGGTCTTGCCCGAACCTGCTGATGCACTGTAAATCGTTAATGTACCGGCTCCCATGATGGTTTAAAGTTAGCCATTTTAATTAACTTTGCACCGTGAAAAAAAGAGCGGTAATAGGGTTATCGGGGGGTGTCGATTCGAGTGTGGCAGCCTGGCTTCTCAAGGAAAACGGCTATGATGTTTCAGGACTTTTCATGAGGAACTGGCATGATACTACGGGTCTCCTGCAGAGTGACTGCCACTGGGAAGACGATCTGATGTTTGCGGAAATGGTGGCAAAAAAACTTGATATACCATTTCATTTTGTCGACCTGAGTGAACCTTACAGGAAAAGAGTGGTCGATTACATGTTTTCGGAGTACGAGAAGGGACGCACACCCAATCCGGACATACTTTGCAACAGGGAAATTAAATTCGATTCTTTTGCGGTTGAAGCCAGAAAGCTCGGAGCAGATTTTGTTGCAACCGGGCACTATTGCCGCAGGGAAATCTTAAATACCGGCAACGGACCAGTTTTCAGACTTCTTGCAGGAAAAGACCTGAACAAGGACCAGAGCTACTTTCTTTGCCAGGTCAGCCAGGAGCAGCTTGCATTTTCCCTCTTTCCGCTTGGTGATCTCATAAAACCCCGGGTAAGGGAAATTGCCGGCAAACTGGGACTTGCCACAGCGCAGAGAAAAGACTCACAGGGCATCTGCTTCGTGGGGAAAGTTCATCTGCCGACTTTCCTTCAGCAGAAACTTAAGGCGAAACAGGGCGATATCATCGAAATCCCCGATCATATTTCATACGAAAGACAAAATGACGGCTATCCTGATGACAATATTCCTGATGATGAATTGACGCTCATTACAGATAAAAATTTTTTCTCAGCTGAATCAGGTAAAAAGGTTGGATCGCATAACGGTGCTCATTTTTTCACAATAGGACAAAGGAAGGGCATTAATGTCGGTGGGTATAAGGAGCCGTTGTTCGTTCTGGATACCGACATCGGTAAGAACCTGCTGTTCGTCGGTGAAGGTCAGCAGCATCCCGGACTATACAGGAAAGGACTCTTCATGAGAGGTGACGAAGTTCACTGGATAAGGCGTGACCTTGAAATGAAGGAGGATGAAGTAAGGGAATACGACGTCAGGATAAGATACCGCCAGCCGTTGCAGAAGGCGAAACTCTACAAAAGACAGCACGGGCTATATATAGTGTTCAATAAATTGCAGAGGGGAGTTGCTCCCGGACAGTTTGCTGCCTGGTATAACGGGGAAGAGCTGATGGGGTCGGGAGTGATATGCAGTTGAGGAGAGACGGAGAGACGAAGAGACGAAGAGACGGAGAGACAGAAAGACGGGGAGATGAAGAGTCTTAGTAAAATCAGAAGATACCGTTAAGATATCAATACACCTATGAAAAACATATGCATTGTGAGCGGAGGTTCGAGCGGGTTGGGACTGGAAATGGCCGAACTTCTTGTTAAAAGTGGAAGAAATGTCCTTATTCTTGGACGGAGCATGGAGAGGCTTAAGAAGTCACTGATGCGGCTGAACGGCGTTCCCCATGAGGGTTTTGCAGAATCATTCTCATGCAATATCGGGAATGAAGCTGAAGTCAGGGAACTGGGCAATTACCTGTCCGGCCGGTACATTACCGAATACCTGTTCAACAATGCCGGCAGGGGGCTCTTTACGAAGGCAACAAACTCCACCTCTGAACTGATCGATGCGGTTTTTGAACCGAACCTGAAAGGCCTGATCCTTCTGACTTCTGAAATCCTCAGAATCACACCTGAAGAGAATGAGCTTTCGATTGTCAACATAATGTCGTCATCAGCCCTCCTGGGGCGTGCCGAAGAGACGATATACTGTGCTGCAAAATGGGGAGCGAGGGGCTATACCGAGGCTTTAAGGACTGAATTGAAAGGAACGAAGCGGAATATAATTGCGGTGTATCCCGGAGGAATGAAAACAGATTTTTGGAAGGTAACAGAGCATAACCGGGATATTTCCAAATTCATGGATCCGGCGGAAGTGGCGGAAAAGATAATTAATGCGGTTATTGTAAAGGACCACCTTGCCGTGACGGATCTGAATATAAACAGGAAGTAACTCGACCCCGCACCATGCAGATGAACCAATCCCCCGCCCCAAAACCGATCTTAAGAATCAGTTTTAAACTGAAAATTTGATATAGCAGTAATACAATTAAATAAGTTTCCC
>Ga0105100_10000628_pt1 | contig 20672 bp, 18 predicted proteins | sample PPLLak12cMay2015_2_FD_87033 | JGI IMG/M metagenome (GOLD analysis project Ga0105100, IMG submission 87033) | Freshwater sediment microbial communities from Prairie Pothole Lake near Jamestown, North Dakota, USA - PPLs Lake P8 Core (1) Depth... | ecosystem: Environmental > Aquatic > Freshwater >...
CGTCGAGGCCTACCGCGCTTTGCACGCCGAATGCAGCCGCTGGCCGGCAGGTGCCTTGCCACCTTTGAAGACGGGGGACCCTCTGGCGCTTCATCCTGCCTGCGAAGTGGCCCCTGATGCTCACTTCATGGGATTTGTCGCTGCCGGGAAAGGGTGTCGAGTGCACAAGGGAGTGGCGCTGGAAGACACGATCCTCTGGGCTGATGTGGAAATCGGTGAGGGGTCCGTTCTGAAAGGATGCATCGTGACCGACGGTGCTGCTGTGGCGGGATCTTTCGAGGGGAAGGTCATCACGGCGGGAAGCCCATGAACATGCAGCTGTTCAATGATTCGATGCCGACGCTGCTCCATCAGAAAGCGCAGGAGCTATTCGGTGCCTGCGGCGCTCGCCTGCAAGTCACCCCGCTTTCCGGGGACGGCTCCGACAGGAGGTTCTTTCGAGTTGGTGATGGGCGCAGGCGGGCGATCGCTCTCTGGGCTCCTCGAAAGACCGTACAGGGGATCGATGAAAACGATTCTTATTTCCTCATTGGAGGGCATCTGCGGCGACGCGCTCTTCCGGTTCCCGAATTCCTCTGGGCAGCCCCCGAAAAGGGGCTCTTCATTCTTGAGGATTTTGGTGACGTGCATCTCCAGCGCATCGCGTGCGGACGGCGGGCTGCCCTTGTGCCTGTGTACCGCAGGGTCATAAAGGTTCTTCTGGATCTCCACGAGCACGCTTCGAGGGGTTTCCTCGGCGACTACTGCTTCGATACGCCGATCTATGATCCGCCCTTTGTGATTCAGAGAGAGCTCCATTATTTCCAAAGGGCCTTCCTGGAGGATCTGCTGGGTCTCGATCCGGCATGGGCTCTTGACCTGCAGCGGGATTTCGAGCGGCTGGCGGCAAGGGCGGGCGTCTCGAAATGCCTTCACGTCATCCATCGCGATTTTCAGAGCCGAAATCTCATGGCTCACCACGGGCGGATCGGACTGATCGATTTTCAAGGCATGCGCTTCGGTCCTCCGGCCTACGACCTGGCCTCCCTGCTCATCGACCCCTATGTGAAGCTCCCGGAGCCCATCCAGGTTGAACTGATGGAGTACTACTGGCAGGGGGCCCGTCGGTTTCTGGGCATCTCACGGCGCGAATTCCAAGGCTCCTACGTGGCGGCCCGACTGTGCCGCAACCTTCAGATCCTGGCGGCCTATGCCTATCTCGGGATGGCCAGGGGAAAGCCGCAATTCTTGCGCTATATTCCGGCTGCCTGGGTTCGGCTGCGGACGAGCCTGGTCATGGCGGGAGCCGATGCCTACCCGTCCCTCGCCCAATCCATGTGCGACGGGCGGGTTCAGGTTCTGCTCCAGAAACGGCTCGGACAGGTTTTGCGTGACAACCGGTGTTGAAGCTGTTATACGCGAACGGCTTGCATCCAAAAACAGTACAGGAAGGAGACGATTCATGGCCTCAAAAACCCAGCACACGAAAAAGGTGCGTGCTCGCAAACACAGGCCCAACAGGGTGAACCTGAAAGCTGAGCAGAAGCGGCTGGAGAAGAACTACGAAGTTCTGGCCCGCCTCGCCGAATCCGAATGAGCCTTGCGCCTCCCTATGATACTCTCTTCTTTCCGGCCTGAATGAGAACTATTCGGGCCGGAAAGCCTACAGCTCCATCACCTTGATGAGGTTCGTGGTCCCGCTCACCCCCACGGGAACGCCTGCGGTGATGACGAGCCTCTCCCCGTCATGGGCGACCTTCCGCTCCAACACCAGCGCTTTGGCTGCTTCAAAAATCTGGTCGGTGTGAGAGACCGAGGTGACCCAGTCGGGCACGACCCCCCAGCTGAGCGTCAGCTGCCGCAGGGTTTGCAGGCTCTCGGTCAGGCCGAGAATGGGCCGATGAGGTCTGAATCGGGACACCAGCCGGGCCGTGCTTCCCGACGAGGTGGAGGCGACGATGGCGGCCGCGCGGAGCTCCCGGGCGAGCAGGCAGGCTGCACGGCTGATCCCGGCGGCGGTGGCCGGCAGCGAGTCTGGTGTGCTTTCCTGCATCAGGGCTGCCTCATCGATGTGGCCCTCAACCGTTCGGGCAATGCGGTCCAGCACCGAGACTGCCTGAATCGGGTAGGCTCCCACGGCCGTTTCGTCCGAGAGCATCAAGGCATCGGTGCCGTCCAGGATGGCGTTGGCCACATCCGTGGCCTCGGCCCGGGTGGGTCTCGGATTGGCCATCATGGAGGCGAGCATCTGGGTCGCCGTGATGACGGGCTTGGCCATCTGCCGGGCGGAGCGAATGATTCGCTTCTGGATCAGCGGCACCTGCTCGAGAGGCATCTCCACTCCCAGGTCCCCTCGAGCCACCATGACGGCGTCAGCCTGCGCAATGATCTTTTCAAGCCGATCGAGGGCCTGGGGTTTTTCGATCTTGGCGACGAGCATGGGCTTTCGCTTGAGCTTGTCCAGGATTTCGAGCGCGGGATCCAGATCGCTTTCGTGTCGAACGAACGAGAGCGCCACGAAGTCCACATGCTCCTCCAATCCCACCTGGAGGTCCGCGCGATCCTTTTCGGTCAGTGCCGGTATTTTCAGGTGACTCGAAGGGAGGTTCACTCCCTTGCGCGACTGGAGGTCGCCCCCCACAAGCACATCGCAGACCAGGCGGTCTCGGTGTTTTTCCCGTACGACCAGCTCCACCCTTCCATCGGAAAGGAGCATGTGGTCTCCGGTTTCAACGTCATCGAGCAATCCGTCGTAGTTGACGGGGAGCGATCCAGGCTCACTCCTCTCTCCGGGACGCAGGGTGACCTGCTCCCCGGTGTTGAGCTGCATCTCGTCGCCTTCAAGGATTCCCAGACGTATTTTGGGGCCTCCCAGGTCCTGGAGGATCCCAACCTCCCTTCCGATCTCCTGCGAAACCTTGCGGATCAATCGAATGATCTTCCGATGCTCGTCCCGCGACCCGTGTGAGAAATTGAGGCGCGCAACGTCCATTCCCGCATCCATCAGCTGACGGATGCTGGCAGCTGAATGCGTGGCCGGGCCAATGGTGCAGACGATCTTCGTCCTCCTGATTGCCTCCATTGGAATCATTCCCTTTCTCAGAGACCTGCCTGAAAGAAAGCGCGATTGGGTGTGAACATCTTGCCCGGATTCAGGATATTCCGTGGATCGAGTGCCTGCTTGATACGCCACATCGCCTGGTAGCCGCTCTCTCCCACTTCCCAGAGAAAATAAGGAGACTTGGCGATTCCCACTCCGTGCTCTCCCGAAAGGGTGCCTCCGAGATCGAGCACGATGCGGAAGAGCTCCTCGACGGCTCTCTCGGCCCTGGCGAGCTCGTCCCGGTTCTTGCGGTCGAGCATGATGTTGGCGTGGATGTTGCCATCTCCGGCATGTCCGAAGCAGACGATGATGAGATCGTGACGCCGGGCCAGCTGGCGGATGGATCGGATCAGCTCGGAGATCCGGGTGCGGGGAACCGTGATGTCTTCGTTGATCTTGTGGGGTCTGATCTGCCCAAGCGCCGGGGAGATGGCTCTTCGCCCCCTCCAGAGGGTATCGCATTCCGCCGTGGATGCTGCGACCTGTATGGCCGCGGCGGCGCCTTGCTTGCAGACGGAAGCGATCACCGCGGCTTCCCGAACGACCGCGCACTCCATTCCATCGACCTCGATCAACAGCAGCGCCTCCGCGTTTTGACTCAAACCCAGATTCAAATACTTTTCCACGACTTCGATGGCGGATCGATCCATGAGCTCCAGTGCAGACGGGATCACGCGATGTCTGAGAATCGCGCAGACCGCATCGGTGGCCTGCTCCAGGGTGGGAAACTGGGCGAGGATGGTTCGCCGGGTTTCGGGAGCGGGAACGAGGCGAAGAACGATCTCCGTGAAGATCCCGAGTGTGCCTTCGGAGCCCACCATGAGTCGGGTGAGGTCGTAGCCGACCACACCCTTTGCCGTCCGGGTGCCGGTCCTGATGAGGGATCCTGTGGGGAGAACGACCTCGAGCCCCATGACATAATCGCGGGTGACTCCATACTTGACCGCCCGGAGACCGCCCGAGCACATGGCCACATTGCCTCCCAAAGTTGAGAAGGAAGCGCTGGCGGGGTCCGGCGGGTAGAAAAGCCCGTAATCCTGCACCTTGCGCTGGAGCGTTCCGGTGACAACGCCGGGCTGAACCACCGCGACCATCTCGTCGGGGTCGATTTCGAGAATGCGCTGGAATCGGGTCATGACCAGCACCAGTCCGTCTTCAGTGGGGACGGCGGCTCCCACCATGCCGCTGCCGGCTCCGCGAGGGTTCACCGGAAACCGTTCTCGATTGGCCAGGAGCAGAAGCTCAGTCACTTCACGAGTGGATCCGGGAAAGGCGACGCATCCCGGACAGGCCTGTATCCGGCTTGCGTCGTAGCTGTAGCAGACGAGCTCTTCCGGCCCCGAAAGGACATGCTCGCTTCCCACGATGCCGATGATCTGCTCAAGGCAGCTGGAATCAAACCCCATGACTTCACCCAATCGTCCGATGTTGTACTGATGCATCGAGTGGATTATGCTTACGATGGCTAAAAACCCGACCGATGATCAATGCGACCCAATCGAAGCTCAAGGGCCGCCGACTGCTCATTTGCTCCAAATGCACGGTCACTATTCTCCTTCGCCCGATGGCTGTGGAGGCTGAAGGGCCACCAGCTTGGCAGTGGCGGCGGGCGCATTCACCTGAATAGGAAGATTCATGCAGGCCAAAGACGTTCGACACCGACCCCGCATCCTCATTGTGGATGACGAGCCAGGCGCCAGGGAGTCCCTGGAAATTGTCCTTGAGGACCACTACGACATCGAGGCAACGGGCGACGGATTGCAGGCGCTGCGTCTCATCAGAGAAAAATCCGTGGACGTGGTGCTCCTGGACATCACCATGCCAAAGGTCAGCGGGTTAGAAATACTGGAAAGAATCAAACAATTCAACGAGACGATTGAGGTCGTCATGGTCTCCGGTGTGGACCGCGCGCATGAAGCCACGGCGGCCATGAAGTATGGTGCTTTCGACTACATCACCAAACCCTACGATCCCGATGGACTGATGGCCGTGGTCGAAGGCGCCCTCCGAAGGCGCGCCTCGAGACCTCAGGTGTTCTGTGCACATCGAGGTTCGGTCTATCATTTTGGTGAAGTCAAGATTCTGAGCCGTTCGAAGCGCATGGAATCCGTTTTTGACCTCATCCGGAAGGTGGCACAGGCTCACAGCAGCATCCTCCTCACGGGAGAGAGCGGCACGGGAAAGGAATTGGTGGCTCGATCCATCCACGCGGCCAGTTCTCGGGCCGGAAAGCCCTTCGTCGCCATCAACTGCGCGGCGATCCCCTCGGAATTGATGGAAAGCGAGCTCTTCGGGCACGAAAAAGGTTCGTTCACGGGAGCCCACACCCGAAGCGTGGGGAAATTCGAGTTCGCCCACGGAGGGACTCTGTTTCTCGATGAGCTTCCGAGCCTCAAGCTGGAGCTTCAGGCGAAGCTCCTTCGCGTCCTGCAGGAGAGGGAATTCAACCGGGTGGGCAGCCATCAGCCCTTGAAACTGGACGTCCGGGTGATTGCGGCGAGCAACGTGAGACTCGACCTCCTGGTGAAAAGAGAGCTGTTTCGGAATGACCTCTACTTCAGGCTCAACGTGATTCCCATCGAGATTCCGCCTCTCCGGGAGCGCAAGGAGGATATTCCGCTGCTCGCCGATTTCTTCCTGAAAAAATTCAACCGATCCATGGATAAACGCATCAAGGGGATCACTTCTGAAGCCGTGGGACTTCTCACGTCGTATCCCTGGCCCGGCAATGTCCGGGAGCTCGAGAATGTGATCGAAAGGTTGGTGGTGCTTGGATCTGACGACAAGTGGGTGGATGAGAGCGATCTTCCTTTCGACCTGCTCATGGATGATGGAGCGACGAGTAACGCCAGACCTGATGAAGAGACTCCCCTGGACCAGGGGCTGATCGAGGCGCGCACCGATTTCGAGCGACAGTTCATTCTGAGGATGCTGGACCGCTGCCAGTGGAACCAGACCGATACCGCTCGCTGCCTCAAGATCCACCGGAATACCCTGCTGCTGAAAATGAGGACCCTCAACCTGAGAGAAGAAGACGGCGGCCAAAGGGATGGGGATTGACGCAATGGTCAGCCGTCAGAGGGCGGGTTGCCTCGGCTGTGATTCCACCACTCGTCGTGGCCGTCGAACCACCAGGCCGTGGAATCGGTGGTCAGGAGGGCTTCCCCCAGCTTTCTGCCCAGATCGGTGACCAGTCTCCTGAGAGCGAAGTCCATCCATTTGCGCGCATAGGCATTGCCGAGATCCAGCTGCTCCTTGAGCTCCAGCAGAAGATCGAGTTGATCCGCATCATGAACCAGCCTCGATTCCTGGGTTTCGTGCTGCCGGTATTCGCGAAACAGCTCCATGAATTCGTCCCCGAAAGGCAGAGTCCTCGCCAGGTGCTCCACCGCGGCATCCTCATCTACCGTGACATACTGTTTGTTCACATAGTTCATATCCCCCGTACGCGCCTCGGACACATCGTGAAACAGGCACATGCAGACGACCCTGTGCGGGTCAACCCCGGGCGACAGGCGTGCAAGGGTGTAGCCGATGAGGGCCATTCGGAAGGAGTGGTCGGCGACGGACTCCCTGCCGGAGCCAAGGAACTGATAGCCGGTTCGAGGTGTCTTCTTGAGCATTCCCAGCTCGAAAAAGAAATTGAGGATATTTTTCAAAGAAGATGGGATTTCTTGAAAGGGCGTTTCAGCATCACGGGTTGACGGAAGATCGTTCACAGGTCGATTCGGCCTCCGGAAACGGTTGTCATCACTAATGCAGCGGTCGCTCATGCCCTTTTTGAGCACCTTGACCAATGCAACCCGGTACCCATTCTAACAAAGCCCTCATCGATGTCAACGCGGCGAGCCCGGCCGGTCTTTTTGGCAGGAATTTCACGGTCACGCGGCAAGGGCCATTTTTCGTGCGTTGACAGCTGCACCTCTTTCCCGTAGAATGGTTTGTCTATCCCATGGGAATTGTTGACATTAAACTTTGTTTCCTTCCTGCTTATCAAACGGGGTGGGGCGGGGACATGGGAGGCGCGTTCCCACACAAGCTGTTGCAGAGGGCGATCCGATGAAAATGAAAGGTGCACAGATTTTTTTCGAATGCTTGAAGAAGGAAGGTGTTGAGGTCATCTTCGGCTTTCCCGGAGGGGCCGTGCTGGACATCTACAACGAGATCCCCAACTCGGGCATCCGGCATATCCTGGTTCGCCACGAACAGGGTGCGGCCCACATGGCCGATGGATATGCTCGAGCCACCGGCCGGGTCGGGGTCTGCCTGGTCACATCCGGGCCCGGTGCAACCAACACGGTCACCGGCATAGCGACCGCGTACCTGGATTCGGTGCCCATGGTCGTGTTCACGGGGCAGGTTCCCACGGCGCTCATCGGCAATGACGCCTTCCAGGAAGTGGATATCGTGGGCATCTCCCGACCTTGCACCAAGCACAATTATCTGGTCAAGGATGTGAACGATCTGGCGCGGGTGATCAAGGAGGCCTTCTACCTTGCACGAACCGGCCGTCCCGGCCCCGTCCTGGTTGATCTGCCCAAGGATGTGGTCCAGGCGAGCACGGAGTTCCGCTATCCGAAGCGGGTTGACCTTCCCGGATACCGGCCGACGGTCGAGGCACACATGGGCCAGATCAAGCGTGCCTACCAGCTCATCCGGAAGGCCAGAAACCCTGTGCTCTATGCGGGTGGCGGTGTCATCCTGTCGGGGTGTTCGGATGAGCTGATCCGGCTGTCCGAGCTTCTTCAGGCCCCGGTGACCACAACCCTCATGGGGATGGGCTGTTTTCCCGCGGTGGTGAAACAGCAGGACGGCAGCACGGACCTGCATCCGCTGTGGCTCGGCATGCTGGGCATGCATGGAACCTACCGCGCCAACATGGCCGTTCAGCACTCCGATGTCCTGGTGGCCGTCGGCGCCCGGTTCGACGACCGGGTCACGGGGAAGATTGCGGGGTTTGCACCCAAGGCCAAGATCATCCACATCGACATCGATCCCACGAGCATCAGCAAGAATGTTCCCGTGGACATTCCCATCGTGGGAGACTGCAAGAACGCTCTCGAACGGTTCATCGCCATGGCGGAGGAGGAGCCCATTGAGGGCCTGCATGAGCTGCGTGCTCCCTGGCTGAAGCAGATCGATGAATGGCGCAGGACCCACAAGCTGGCCTACAAGCAGGAAGGGGAGGTCATCAAGCCCCAATTCGTGGTCGAGAAGCTCTACGAGCTTTGCGATGGAGACGCCATCATCACCACCGAGGTCGGCCAGAACCAGATGTGGGCGGCTCAGTTCTTTCATCTGACCAAGCCCAGGTCGTTTCTTTCCTCCGGTGGGCTCGGGACCATGGGTTACGGCCTCCCTGCGGCCATCGGCGCCCAGGTGGCGTTCCCGGACCGGCTGGTCATCGACATTGCCGGCGACGGAAGCATCCAGATGAACATTCAGGAGCTCATCACCGCCGTCTGCAACGATCTGCCGGTGAAAGTGGCCATCCTGAACAACCGCTTTCTCGGGATGGTGCGGCAGTGGCAGGAGCTCTTTTACGACCGAGTTTACTGTGCCACCTGTCTGGACGCCGCTCCCGACTTCGTCAAGCTGGCCGACGCCTATGGGGCGGTGGGACTCAGGGCCACCAGGCCTGAAGAGGTGGAGCCCGTGATCCGTGAGGCCTTTGCCGTCAGAAGGCCTGTCTTGATGGAATTTGTGGTGGAGGCTGAGGAGGGTGTTTACCCGATGGTGCCCGCTGGGAAGGACATTTCAGAGATGCTGCTGGTGTGACCCATGGAAAAAAATGACAAACAGAAGCACACGATAGGGGTGCTGGTGGAGAACCAGCCGGGAGTGCTCTCCAGAGTGGCAGGGCTTTTCAGCGGACGCGGGTTCAACATCGAATGCCTCACGGTCGCGGAAACCCATGAGCCGGGATTGTCGCGCATCACCCTGGTGACCACGGGGGATCAACACATTCTGGAGCAGATCGTCAAGCAGTTGAACAAGCTGATCAATGTCATCAAGGTCTACGATTTTCGCGAGATCGAATTCGTGGACCGCGAAATGGCCCTGATCAAGGTGCGTGCCGAGCCGGCCACCCGCGCCGAGGTTTTGCGCATCTCCGATATTTTCCGTGCCAAGGTGGTGGATGTCAGCCCCAACTACTACACCATCGAGGTCACGGGAAATGAAACGAAGATCGGGGCCATCCTGGAGCTCCTGGGCCAGATAGGCATCGTCGAGCTGGCTCGCACCGGCAAGGCGGCGCTGGCTCGCGCAAAGAAGAATTGACGCTGATGTAGGGTGGGCAAGAGCGGGTGCATTGCCCACCGAAAAAAGTGGCTTCATGGCTGCGGTGGGCAAGATAGAACCCTTGCCCACCCTACATTTGAGCGGTATGCGGCTTCATTTCTCGTTGAAGTCTGAGACGTTTTCATAACGATGTTCGGCAGGACGGGTCGTCTCATGATCCGGCTGCGCCGCGCCCTGGCCTGAAATGGAAACCGGTATTGTGGATTGGCCCTTGACCGCTGTTGCTCAGGGGCTGGATGTGAGTGGTTGGAGGAGGAATCAATGAGGATTTTCTACGAGGCGGATGCAGATCTCAACGTTCTGCGCGGCAAGAAGGTTGCGGTGATCGGCTATGGAAGCCAGGGGCATGCCCAGGCACAGAACCTCAGGGACAGCGGGGTCGATGTCGTCATCGGCCAACGGCCGGGGTCGCCCAATTACGACAAGGCCGTCGAAGACGGGTTTTCTCCCGTTTCGGCCCGGGATGCCGCCTCCTCCTGTGATGTCATTCAGATACTGACCCCTGACCACTCCCAGGCGCGCATTTACGCTGAGGATGTGTCTCCGTCCATGAAGGCGGGGAAGACGCTTCTCTTTTCCCACGGCTTCAACATCCACTACGGGCAGATTGTGGCTCCTCCCGACGTGGATGTCGTCATGGTGGCTCCCAAAGGCCCCGGGCACCTGGTCAGGAGCGAGTATGTCCGCGGAGCGGGAGTTCCGGCCCTGGTGGCCATCCATCAGGATGCGAGCGGCCAGGCCATGCAGACGGCTCTGGCCTATGCCCGCGGGATCGGTGCCACGCGGGCGGGAGTCCTGGAGACATCCTTCAAGGAGGAAACGGAAACGGATCTCTTCGGAGAGCAGTCGGTGCTGTGCGGCGGCGTGTCTGAGCTCGTCAAGGCGGGATTCGACACGCTGGTGGAAGCAGGCTACCAGCCTGAAATAGCCTTCTTCGAGTGCATGCACGAGCTCAAGCTCATCGTGGATCTCATTTACCGAGGCGGCCTGGCTTACATGCGTTACTCCATCAGCGACACGGCCGAGTATGGGGATCTCACCCGCGGCAAGCGCATCGTGACCGACGAAACCCGGGCATCCATGAAGAAGATTTTGGAAGAGATCCAGTCCGGCGCTTTCGCCCGCGAATGGATCCTGGAAAACCAGGCGGGGCGTCCCATGTTTCGTGCCCTGCGGGAGAGGGAGCGGCGGCTGCTCGTCGAGGAAGTGGGCGCCAGGCTGCGAGCCATGATGCCTTTCCTCGACGCCAAGAAGATGATTTAATCGCGCAGAAAGGAATGATCAGGCATTGCAGACGGGGACATTCAGAGACAAGTTCTATCACATACCCGTTGCGCGTGAAGGAATCCCTTATATTCTGATGGCGGCGTTCGTCACAATGGTGTTCGCCGTTCAGGGATGGGGAATTCTCATGCTGCCGGCTCTGGCGGCCACCCTGCTGGTGGGGCACTTCTTCCGAGATCCCGAACGCATCATGAGTGCCGAAGGAGGGGATGTGCTCTCGCCCGCAGACGGCAAGGTCATTGCCATCGACCGGATGGAGTCGGCTCCCATGACGGGCGGCAGCTGCGTCCGTATCAGCATCTTCATGTCGGTCTTTGACGTGCACGTGAACCGCATCCCCGTTTCGGGCGTCGTTCAGGAGGTCCGGTATCGAAAGGGGACCTTCGTGGCCGCCAATCTCCCCAGGGCCAGCACCGAAAACGAACAGAACTGGGTTCGGATTCTCTCCGAGGGTGGGCCCGAAGTGGTCATGACGCAGGTGGCCGGGCTGATTGCCCGTCGCATCGTCTGCTGGCCCAGGCCCGGGGACCGCGTGGAGCAGGGAGAGCGCTTCGGCATGATCCGCTTCGGCTCGCGAATGGATGTTTTCGTTCCCGTTGAGTCGGACATTCTGGTCTCGCTGGGGCAGCACGTCTACGGGGGTGAGACAATCCTATGCCGCCTGAAGTGAAGAAGCGCCGCTTCAGAAAGAAGCGCTGGCGTCGGCTGGAGGAAGGGGAGGTGCACATTGGCGCCTACATCGTGCCGAACCTCTTCACCACCGGCAACCTGATGAGCGGTTTTTTCGGCATCGTCAGCTCCATCAACGGAGATTTTCAGCTGGCGGCCGTGGCGATATTCGTATCCTGTGTGTTCGACATTCTGGACGGGCAGGTGGCACGCCTGACCCGCGCCACCAGCCGGTTTGGAGTGGAGTATGATTCACTGGCCGACCTGGTGGCCTTCGGGGTCGGGCCGGGCATTTTGATGTATCTGTGGGCCCTCAAGCCATTCGGGCGGATCGGCTGGCTGGCCGCTTTCGTCTTCGTGGCGTGCGGCGCCCTTCGGCTTGCCCGGTTCAACGTCCAGGTGGAAACATCCAGCAAGAACTACTTCATGGGGCTTCCCATTCCCGGCGCAGCCAACATGATCGGCACGACCGTGTTCTTTTTGGAAGGCTGGAGAATCTCGTTCGTCCCTTACGGTTCTCCATCCCTGCTGGTGGTCACTTACCTCCTCGGCTTCCTGATGGTGAGCACGGTCCCGTTTTACAGTTTCAAAGATTTTCAGATGATCAAGGCCAAGCCCATTCCCGTGCTGTTCGGAGTGCTCCTGCTGGTGACCGTCATCGCCATCGAGCCTCAGTTGATGCTGTTTTCCATGTGCATCACTTACGTGATGGCAGGCCCCGTGCTGTTCCTGATTCAGACCCTCCGCCGGAAGCCCGCTGAGCCGCTGCCTCCCGAAGTCTCTGAAAAAACGCAGGAAGTTCAGCCCATCCAGGATCAGGAAGAGACGCTCTCGTGAGTGATGACAAGAGGTGATTTCCCATGTCCATGACCATCAGTGAAAAGATCCTTGCGAAACATGCGGATCGGGCGGAAGTGCATCCGGACGAGCTCATCGAGGTGAAGGTCGACTTCGCCCTCGGTAACGACATCACCGCTCCCCTGGCCATCGAAGCCTTCAGAAGGGCCGGCGCTCCAAAGGTTTTCGACCGGGACCGCATTGCTCTGATTCCCGACCACTTCACCCCGAACAAGGACATCAATTCGGCCATGCAGGTGAAGCTCATGCGGGAGTTCGCCCGCGAATTCCAGATCACCCACTATTTCGAGATCGGACGCATGGGAGTGGAGCATGCGCTCCTGCCGGAACAGGGACTGGTTCTGCCCGGCGATGTGGTCATTGGAGCAGACAGCCACACGTGCACGTACGGTGCCCTGGGCGCTTTCGCCACAGGCGTGGGCAGCACGGACCTGGCTGCGGCCATGATCACCGGACGCATCTGGTTCAAGGTCCCTCAGTCCGTGAAGTTCATCTTCAGGGGGAGGCTGCGCCCGTGGGTCGGCGGGAAAGACCTGATCCTCTACGCCATCGGTCAGATCGGAGTGGACGGGGCTCGATACCGGGCCATGGAGCTCACCGGCGAAGTCATCGAATCGCTGCCCATGACGGACCGTTTCACCATGTCCAACATGGCCATCGAGGCGGGTGCCAAGGTGGGCATCATCGCACCCGACGGCACCACGGAGGACTACGTGAAGGAGCGGGCCAAAAGGCCCTATGAGTTTTTTCAAAGCGATGCGGATGCCGTCTACGAGGAGACATACGACTGGGATGTCTCCGGGTTCGAGCCCATGGTGGCCCTCCCGCACTCGCCTGGAAACGTCCGCCCCATCAACGAGCTGCCTGAAATCCCTATTGACCAGGCGGTCATCGGCTCCTGCACCAACGGGCGGCTGGAAGATCTGCGCCAGGCGGCTCAAGTGCTGAAAGGGAAGAAGGTGGCCCCCGGGGTTCGCTGCCTGGTGATTCCCGCCACCCAGCAGATCTATCAGGAAGCCATGCGGGAAGGGCTTCTCGAGATCTTCATCGATGCGGAAGCAGCGGTCAGCACCCCCACCTGTGGACCCTGCCTCGGCGGCCACATGGGGATCCTCGCGGCCGGCGAGCGGGCCGTTGCGACCACCAATCGGAATTTCGTCGGGCGCATGGGACACCCCGAAAGCGAGGTGTACCTGAGCAATCCTGCAGTGGCTGCAGCTTCGGCCATTGCCGGGCGCATCGTCCACCCCGATGCCGTTTGACGCGGTTGGGACGAACGATCACACCTTCACCCGATGGGGCAGGGACTCCACAAGGGGAGACCATCCCCCTGCGTTCATTGAAAGCTTCGCCGCGATATTGGAGATGAGAGGAATACCCCATGAAAATGCGTGGAACCGCCTGGAAGTTTGGCGATGATGTGGATACCGATGCGATCATCCCGGCACGATACCTGAACACCACCGACCCCGCCGTGCTGGCTGCCCATTGCATGGAGGATGCAGATCCCGAGTTCATGAAGATGGTGAAGCCGGGAGACATGATCATCGCGGGCAAGAACTTCGGCTGCGGCTCTTCGCGGGAGCATGCTCCCATTTCCATCAAGGCTGCCGGTGTGAGCTGCGTCATCGCGGCGACCTTTGCCCGCATATTCTTCAGGAACGCGTTCAACATGGGGCTGCCGATTCTCGAATGTCCCGACGCGGCCGCGGCCATTGCGACAGGAGATGAGGTGGAGGCGGACCTCGACCGTGGCATCATCATCAACCACACGCGGAATGTGACCTACCAGGCGCAGCAGGTGCCCCCGTTCATGCAGCAGCTGGTGCAGGCCGGAGGCCTGATTCCCTACGTGCAGGAGCAAATGCGGCGGCAGGGCTGTTAGGGCTATGGTGCACCGCAGAGGCGCAGGGGACGCGGAGAATGATTTCTCTGCGTCCCCTGCGCCTCCTCGGTGAAGATGTCTACGCAAAACCGAACATTTTGAGCTGAGGTGAAAGAGACTCCACATGGTGCAGAACAGAAACTATCGAATAGCGGTGATGCCCGGCGACGGAACGGGGCCCGAAGTGGTGAGGGAGGCCCTCAAGGTCCTGAGCGTGGTGTCGGAGAAGGACGGATTCAAGCTCGAACTGGTCCACTACGACCTGGGAGGGGATCGCTACCTGAAGACGGGCGAAGTGCTTCCCACGACCGCCGTGGATGAGCTGAGGACTTTCCAGGCGATTCTTCTCGGTGCCATCGGCCATCCGGACGTCAAGCCGGGGATCCTGGAGAAAGGGCTTCTCCTCGAGCTGCGCTTTCAGCTGGACCAGTACGTCAATTTGCGGCCGGTGATTCTGTTTCCCGGTGTGGACACCCCCCTCAAGGACAAGGGTCCCGAGGATATCAATTTCGTGGTGGTGCGGGAAAACACCGAGGGGCTCTATGCCGGCTCCGGCGGCTTTCTGCGCAAGGGGACGCCCCACGAGGTGGCTGTGCAGGAATCCGTGAACACCCGCATGGGCGTCGAGCGCTGCATTCGATACGCCTTCGAATACTGCCGGAAGCGGAATCAGAGGAAGAAGCTCACACTCTGCGGCAAAACCAATGTCCTCACCTTCGCCTTCGACCTCTGGGAGCGCGCCTTTTACGAGGTCGCCAGGGAATATCCGGATATCCAGACGGATTACGCCCACGTGGACGCCACCTGCATGTGGATGGTCAAGAACCCGGAGTGGTTTGACGTCATCGTGACCGACAACATGTTCGGTGACATCATCACGGATCTCGGAGCCATGATCCAGGGCGGGATGGGGATCGCCGCCGGCGGCAACATCAATCCGCAGGGGGTGTCCATGTTCGAGCCCATTGGAGGGTCGGCGCCCAAGTACACCGGGAAGAACATCATCAACCCGCTGGCTGCCATTGGGGCGGCCCAGATGATGCTCGAGCATCTCGGGGAGGATAAGTCGGCCGCCCGTATCGACCAGGCGGTGCGCAAAGTCGTTGCGAAGGATCTGAAGAGCCTTTCGGCGGGCCAGATGGGGTATTCCACCAGCGAGGTGGGCGACCTGGTCGCACGATATATCCAGGATTCCATTTGATGGCGTGAAGGGCGGGGGGGCTCAGCCATGGGCTCGCCTGGGGAATCAGACAGGGCAGGGAAGTCTCCATGTGAGGCTTCCCATTTTTTTCGCCTGGTGTGAAACGATTGCGGTGGCCCGGCGGGCGTGCGGACGGGTTGGACGACCCCTCATCGAGAGTGGACCCTCTCCGCGCCAGGTACAACACCACACATCTGACCGACCGTATTGATCACGGTTTTCTGGGGAGCTGTACTGATCTCGATCCAGACATGGCAACGAGGTTGAATGTTGCCTCACGAACGACCCGGGTGAAGGGAAAGGAATAAGTGCCTATGAGCTCACGCAACCGCTCTCTCTGGATGCGCTTCGTGTTGATCGCCCAGCCCTACTTTTTCCCCGAGATTCGGGGCGGGGGCCTGGCGACGCTCCTGCTCATGACCCTGCTGCTGGTCTTCGTCTTCGGCATGCTCTTCCTCATCGTTGCCGGGGCGGTGCTGGCCGGGAGCCATTTCGCTCCCTCGCTGACGGCTCAAGTGGCATCGGGACTCTTGTCCCTGGTGCAGGACACCTTTCAGTCGAGGAATTGGCTGCTGGTGGCTGCAGCTCTGGTCATCCCCGCAGTCGTCTTCGGCCTTTTCGGCCGTCATCTGCGCTCCCGCCGGCGCGCCTGGTCGCTGCTCGCCATCGTCCTGCTGCTTTCCGTTTCCGTGACCGGAATCAACGTGGCCTTCAGCTACATCGGCAACTACTTCACCAATGCCCTGGTGAAGAAAAACCAGGACCTGGCTTACCTGTTTGTGGCGCTTTACTTTTGCGGCTTCCTGGTGGGGATCCCCATCGTCGCGCTCTACAACTACGTCCAGGAGGTCCTGGGCATGCGCTGGCGCGAATGGATGACCGGCGAGTTTGTGGGCAGATACTTCAAAAACCGCAGCTACTACGAAATCGAGCTCAGCGCGAAAATCGACAACCCCGACCAGCGCATGATGGAGGACATCCGAACGTTCACGCGCACCTCGCTGGTGTTCCTCCTCATCCTTCTGAGCTCGCTCATGGATCTCGTCTCCTTCAGCGGGATCCTCTGGTCCAAATCCGTTCTCCTCGTGGTCGTGGTGCTGGGGTACTCCCTGGTGGGAACGGGCCTCACGCTTCTGATCGGGCGCCGCCTGGTGCGCCTGAACTTCAACCAGCTGCGCTATGAGGCTGATTTCCGTTACTCCCTGGTGCACGTGCGCGACAACACCGAGTCCATCGCCTTCTACCAGGGGGAAGAGCCCGAGAAGAATCACATCACGGGCCGCTTTCGGGACGTTCTCAGGAACTTCAGCCTCCTCATCGGCTGGCAGCGGAACCTCTCCTTCTTCACCACGGCTTACCGGTACCTCCCCGTGGTTCTGCCCTTCGTCATTCTCTTCCCGCAATACTTCGGAGGCCAGATCGAATACGGGGACATGGTCCAGGCCAACTTCGCCTTCAGCCAGGTCAACGCGGCCCTCTCCCTCATCGTGGCTCAAATCGAGCAGATCACGAATTTCGCCGCCGGCGTGGAGCGTCTCTCGACCTTCTCGGATGCCTTGAGCCATGAAGAAAAGGCAGTTCCCGGCATCCAGTCCGAAGAGGAGGACCGTTTCGGACTGGCCCACATGACCCTCCTGACGCCCGGCGGGACGCGCACCCTCATCCGGGATCTGACGCTGGACCTGGAGCGCGGGGAGAATCTGGTCGTGGTCGGCCAGAGCGGCATGGGCAAGAGCTCGCTTCTCAGGGCCATCGCGGGGTTGTGGACCCGGGGGGAGGGGACCGTGACGCGGCCGCCGCTCTCGGAAATCTTTTTCCTGCCTCAAAAGCCCTACATGCTCCTCGGGAGCCTGAGGGATCAGCTGCTCTACCCCCGGCTCGACCGGGAGGTTTCCGACGAAGAGCTGCGCAATGTCCTCCGGACCGTGAGGCTCCAGGATCTATCGGAGCGCGTGGGGGGGTTCGACGCGGAGCTCGATTGGGCCGACGTCCTGTCTCTGGGCGAACAGCAGAGGCTGGCCTTTGCCCGCCTCATCATCAACCGGCCGGGCTATGCCGTTCTGGATGAAGCCACCAGCGCCCTGGACGTCGAGAATGAGACCAATCTTTACCGGACACTGAAGGATCTGGGTATTCATTATATCAGCGTCGGGCACCGCACCAGCATCCTGGAGCATCACAACAGCGTCCTGGAACTCCAGGGAGCGGATCGATGGCGGCTGCTTCCTGCCCGAGAATACCGGGCGTCGCTGACAGAGGGTCTTGAGCAGGGGAGGGGGGAGCCGTGCTGAGCCAGCTGAGCTCGGGGCCACCATGCTCTCCTCGGCACAGCTCCGTCGGGGCTTGCGGCACAAGGGCATGTCCCCAACGTGGTGGCGGCCCCGGATCCTGGGGTTGTCTCGGGGAATCCGCCCGCCGCTCCTGCCAAGGCTGTTGAATTAACGGGTGGCACGGGCCAAGCGAAGCTTGCCCGTGACCGAATGAGCTCGCAGGGCAAGCTCCGCTTAGCCCATGGCACCCGAACCGACCGGGCAGATGAGCTTAATTCAGCAGCCTTGACCGCTTCCGCCCGGTCAGGGGTCAGTGTTCATCAGTCGCTCTGTTTCGTGGAGCTGCACTCAAAGGCCGAGATCGTCCAGGGGGCTCGCGACTCCCTGTCCCCCCTGCTGCAGCACGTGAGTGTAGATCATGGTGGTGGCGACGTCCTTGTGACCGAGCAGAGCCTGGATGGTCCGGATATCCGTGCCTCGCTGGAGGAGGTGAGTGGCGAAACTGTGCCTGAGGCTGTGGGCGGTGACCCTCTTGGAGATTCCTGCGTGGCGCACCGCGCCCTTGATGGCTTTGTTGACGATGCTCGGGTCGAAATGGTGGCGTCGGAGGACTTCGCTCACGGGATCCGTCGACAGACTCCCTGCCGGGAACACATACTGCCATACCCACTGTCTGAGGGCCGAAGGATACTTGCGTGTGAGGGCGTGCGGAAGATACTACACCTCGCCGAATCCCCGGGCCAGATCTCTGTCATGAATCGCCTTGACCTGTGCAAGATGGTTCTGAAGAAGAGGAGCGACCGAGACGGGGAAGGTCGTGATGCGGTCTTTTGCCCCCTTTCCAGAACGCACAGTGATCGATTTCATGTGCAGACCAATGTCCTGCACCCTTAAGCGGAGAGCCTCCATGATCCGCAGCCCGCTGCCGAAAATCAGCTTGACGATCAGGTGCGGGGCTCCCCGCAGAGGGGGGATCACTCTGGATATCTCCTCTCGTGTCATCACCACGGGCATGTTGATCCGCCTGGGAGCCCGAACCGCATTGAAGGACTCCTTGAGGGACACCTTCAAAAGCTTCTTGTACAAAAAGACCAGCGCATTCATGGCCTGATTCTGAGTTGAAGGAGCCACGCGACCTTCCACGGCGAGATGTGTCGGAAAGCTCTCGATCCTGGCTTCGCCGCCCCTCAGGTCTTCTCGAGATGTCATCCGGTGAAACAGCACGTAGCGCCTGATCCATTCGCAATAGGCCCTTTCCGTGTGAATCGAGTAGTGATGGAGCCGCATCACATCATGGACCTCGTCAAGCAGTCGCGGTTCTCCGGCCATTGACACTTTCCCCCTTCTCCGGGTATCTTCCTCCCAAACTGAATCGTTCAACCTCGTTGCCCAAGAGCCCGTTGGAGCCCTGAATTCTCCCTGAGCACAAGGAGTGGGGTCACACCTACACACTTGACAATGTGAAATGTGTAGGTGTGACCCCTCTTAACGGTGGTTGGCACTTAAGATTCTCACTCCAAACCGTCAATATATATTCTCTGATTCGAAGCCTCAGGTTGATCATTCACTACCTGACACTTTTCAACTGAGCCTTAACAGATCATGTGGAGTGGGTCTTGGACGGGCATGTTCTCCTCCAGCAGGTAGTCGAGAAGTGCCAATCCGAGTTGGAACAGGCTCAAGTCGCAACGATGCCTCCTGTGGATCACGCCCTGCCATCCTTCTTTGACGGCCGATACTCCAAGGGCGACGATCCAGTAGTATGCAAGAAACACAGCCATCAACAAACGATTGATGCGTTCTGGATTCGACATGTGGCTTTTTTGCAGATTGAACCCGCGTCCCTTTTGGTCGGAAAAGCATGTCTCGATCAAGAATCGCTTTCCGTAGAAACGGCATGCTTCATCGGCACATTGCATGTTCGTCACCAAATGGATGGGCTCGTCACAGCCCTTTCTCCACCAAGTCAACCCCGTTACGGGTCCGTAGCCCCGATGGGTAAAGAGAGCCTCGGGCACAACGAACATACCACCGGGCTCGAGATGCGAAAGGGTCTCTTTGTAAGGGAACCAGTGGTCTTCCCAACAGAGAGTGTTGGTTTCGGAGGTGCGCAAAACGTAATGCCAACGGCAATGGTTTACGACACTCTGCAAATCGACACCGTCAAATTCACCGTCGCCGAGCAGGACGACGTGCGACCCTTCGGGAATCATTTCTCCAACATCCCGAATCAACTCGATGTGCCGCTCTTCGCTGAAGTGGCCCTTTTTCTTTTTCTCAACCAGCCAGGCTACGGGCAACGCCCTCCGCTTGTAGACGACTGCGATCACGAGTGCCATGCATCCGCGTCCGACGACGGTCCCGTCGATCAACATGACAAGCGTCTCACCGGACAATGCCTCCAGGATTGCCGGGCGAAGGGGAGGAAGAAGATTTCACGAGTCACGTCTTCGTTCTTTATCCAGCGATAGAAACGCTTCACCTGGCTTTCCGATTCGGTGCGGCACCCTATGTAACCTCCCTCGGTCGTCGGGGGTTTTCGAGCGATCTTTGGCAACTGAACGCTTCGGGATCTGATGATTCCGCAAACGAGAGCAGTGAGGGTATTCAGATGTCGCGCTTGATTTCCATTGTGTTCGGTCCCAGAGAACTTCTTGAGTGACGAAAGGATTGCCCTGAAGGTTTTTTGCCATCGGTCATGGACGTCTCTCCTCTATGCCAAGTTTCGGGTTGAGGGGTATATGTCACGGATGAACAAAAAAGTCCCGTACCAAGTGCGGCACTGGCAAGAAAAAGTGCTGACCGTTCACCCATGCAGTTCCGGCACTCCTCCGGAGACCGGAAAGGAAGGCATGCGGGGGTCGGCAGACCGGCCTCCAGAAGTGTCCGGTAGTGAAGGTTGATCATATCTTTCCGCTTCATTTAGCAGGCACAGATAATGAATACAAAACAAGAGTAGATATATTATGGAATTTTGAACCAATGCCCGCAGGTATCAATAATTTTAAACGTGCCCGTAATCCCAAGGAATTTTTTGAAAGCACAGAAGGCGAGAAATATTTTGGAGACTACGACTTCTTGCCGCCACTGGATAGTGATCAGTGGTCTGATGATAAGAAA
>Ga0105100_10000629_pt1 | contig 20668 bp, 12 predicted proteins | sample PPLLak12cMay2015_2_FD_87033 | JGI IMG/M metagenome (GOLD analysis project Ga0105100, IMG submission 87033) | Freshwater sediment microbial communities from Prairie Pothole Lake near Jamestown, North Dakota, USA - PPLs Lake P8 Core (1) Depth... | ecosystem: Environmental > Aquatic > Freshwater >...
ATCCTGTCGAATCGCTGGCAAACCTGCACATCCAACCGCCCGCCTTGGACCTGATACGAGCGCTTTTGGCGCTGCGTTGGCGAGGAGTCGACGATCATTCACTGCTGCTTTCTGTTGATCAGGACCTTTACCGTCTATGGGCAGTGTTGTATGCCCTCCTGGGGGTGTTGATTTTTCGCTGGCTTTCGCAGGTCACTTCAATTTCCTGGGCAGCCATCGCAACCTTTATTTTCATGATCCATCCAGCTGCCATCCTGTATGCCACGTTCTTAGAAAACACCTTTCTATTCTCACTCGGAATCCTGTGGTCGTATTACGAGCTGTGGAAATTATACAGTCGCCCACAAACAGGATCCATCCTCCCACTTTCAGCTTCTTTTATCCTGATATTCCTTACTCGCTCGATCATTCAGTGGCCTGCGCTCCTGTTTTACGCGATTTCGCTGGTCCTGGTCAAGGTCCCCATCCGCAAGATTTTATTGTTTGCATTACTGAGCGGTGCTGTTGTAGGTATTTACTCACTTCGACAAAAGATTTTATTCGATTTTCCATATTCGTCATCGCTGGCGGGTGGGAATTGCTTTCATGGTCTGGGCGACTTTTCGACCTATGCAGGATACGGGGTGGACCAGATTCCCATCCAGCCACCCCGCTCAAGCGCCAATGTTCTTATTCGCGAGTATAAACTGACTGGCGCGATAAATTTCAACCACAACACATACTTGCAGTATCACCGTGCCATGTTGGGGAATTGCTACCAGCGTATGCTTACACAGCCTATCGGAGAAACGCTGCTGGCCTTTTTTGGAAATTTCCTCATCTACCTGCAGCCTTCCAGCCAGTTCACCACTCCGCACATCATCGCCGACAGCTTACCCTGGCGCGGAGCGTATAATGCGATTTTTTCCAGGCTGGTTTTGGTATTTTTATTGCTAAGCTCGATGTTAATCTGGATTAAAACCAATCCTAAGGAGAATTATCTACGTGGAATTGGTATGCTGCTGCCGGCAGCATACATATTTCTGATGACAGTGCTTTTCGAGCGAGGGGAGAATATGCGTTATAAATTCTTCCTGGAGCCGGTATTCTTCGTATTCCTCGTGGCTCAAATTCACTCATTATCAAAACTTGTCCTTCTTAAAAGCAGCAGACCATCCTGGTTAAAAACCGTTTCATAACTGCCAGCCGATGAAACAGCCTCGACCTGCGCGGTGAGATCCATCACGCCGTTCTTCCTCAAATCCTCAATTACCCATAAGTCCAGGTAAATGTATTGGGCCTGGTTGGTCTCAGGGAAAATATACAAATCCCTCCTCTGGCTGGCGTGGGGTGCCAGGTTATCCTGCACCGACAAAGAGGCATCTACAGGTATCTCTGAAGCGATGCGATTTGCCAGCTGGTGTCTCTCGGTGATCTGCGGCCACTTGAAATAAGGTGAATACGGCAAATGCGCCAGGCGGAAATGGTAGCCAAATGAGAGCAGCAAAATATAAAAACAAAGGATGGTAATCCATTCCCTGTTAGGTAACTTCGAGTGCTTCGAAAAAAAGCGAGACAAACGCGTACTGCCAATTTCCGCTGTGATCAGGATCATCGGGACCACCAGGACGTTATACTGCGCCTGGGTTGGTGAAATCAATAATGGGTAGCTTCCAATTAAGTTAAGACCTACGTAGGGTAGAACGAGGAAGAGTGACTCCCAGGAAAACAGCAGTAAAAAACCCACCGGCGCAAATAGGTTGAGGAGATAAAACATCTTTTCCGCAGAAAATACTCGTTGTAAGATTTCGTTGGGGTCAGCGAGAATATTCTTAATCGCATCAAGCGGATTGCTTCCGAGTCCAAACCGTTCCTGGAAATAGAGTGCAGCGTTCATATTGAACTTGCTTTGAAAAAATGAGACGGCGAATAAAACCGATAGCCACAGCAAACTGAGCGACACAAGTCCAAATCCTATCCGTCGTGTGTTCTGCTTACAGGCCAATACCAAACCCATCCCAAGCGTAATAATCACTGCCTCTTCTCTGAAACCGAGAGCCAGGACAGTGGTGAGCCAAAAAGCTGGCCACATCTGGATTCCTGCAAAATACCAGGTCCAGGCTAACAACGGCGCCGCGATCGTGACCTCATGGAAATCATATAGATTCGCAGCCTGTAGTGCTGGGTAAAGCAGGTAAACCAGTGCAAAAGCTACGCCCCGCCATTGATTCAATTGGCCTTTACTGGCTACCTTATAAATCGGCCACGCTCCACTGGCTAAAACTATCGATTGGGTAACCAGTAATATCTCTGGACTCTTCCGAATCCCATACACGGGGATGAATAGAAACATGGAAGGTGCAAAGTGGTGTTGCAGGTAGTTCAACCTTCCTGGTTGAATAGTGACTCTGAAGAAGTCTCCGTTCAATGAATTCCACAGCATTTGAACATATACGCTCAGATCGAAGCTTTGAGTCATGAAAGCGCGGTGTCTTGTTACTGTATAAATCGAAAAATATATTGCATATACCAATATCAATAAAATGGTTGCTGCTCCAGGATTCAGAAATCTCCACTTTGTGGCATTTGCCTCGCTGAAAACTAACCATTTACTTTTTATCGGAATCGCCATGGCTGAATAATAATGCTTATGCGGTTTTTGCGAATGCAGTCTCCGTCTACAGAAGTGTTAGGCTTTTATTACAAGATCGTTGGCGTGCAGGACTGACGATCCAGAATTCTCACGCTTATAATTACGGGCGTTACGAATGAAAAAGAGCTTCACAGGTGATTGCTGTGTGATGATCGCGCAAAACAGGATCCTTTATCTTCCATTACTCGGTTTAGCTGCATTCATCCTTGTGATACTCTTTCAATTTTGGGATGTAAATTCAATCCCCTTCCATCCGGATGAAAGTACACAGCTGTATATGAGCAGCGATTTTCAGAAATTGCTTCATTCTCCTGGTCAGCTGGCCTGGACGCCAGAGAATCCAGATCCCAGAGCGATCTACCGCTTGCTGGATGCACCTCTCAGCAGGTACCTGATCGGTTTCGGGTTATCACTCTCCCACCTCCCTCCCCTGCCGGCAGACTGGGACTGGTCAAAGACATGGGCTGACAACGATAAAGCTGGAGCCGTACCTGTGGAGCAGGTCTTGAAAATTGGAAGGCTGGTCACAACTTCCTTAATCCCGCTTTCAATGCTGTTCTTATTTCTCACCGGTCGTGCTTTGGGAGGAAAGCTCACCGGCTGGCTTGCAGGAATCTTATTAGGTTTGAATATGCTGGTTTTGCTGCATGGGCGTCGAGCGATGGCGGAAAGTGCCTTACTGATGTGCATTTCCCTGGCATTGTGGGGATTTCTGCATGGAGACAGGTATCCCTGGTTGGCAGGGTTAGGCGCAGCCCTGGCGTTCAATGCCAAGCAATCGGCCTTAGCACTGGCTCCAATCGGATTGCTCTCGGTGATCTGGATTGCTGAAGAGTCGGATCGCCTGAACAAAAAGCGATTGGTGAACATCCTTCAATTTTGCGGGGTCTACCTGGCCATTTTCCTGCTTCTAAATCCCTTCGTCTGGAAGCATCCAATCCCAGCTCTGCAAGCTTCCTGGCAAAGCCGGCAGGATTTGCTCTTCCGCCAGGTGAATGAATCGCTGTCTGGTGAAACCGAGCAGAATCAGCTATCCATCGCCAGGCGGAGCCTAATCACGGTGGCAAATCTTTACATCATTCCCCCCCAGTTCTACGAAGTGGGTAACTATAGATCGCAAATAGAATCTCAAGAGAACGATTACCTGGCTGGTTTTGGTCACCAATTAGGTCGAGGCATTCTAGGCGGTGGGCTGCTATTTCTTCTGACTTTAGCCGGAATTGATTTCGGCTTTCGTTCACTAAATACCTGGGGGAAATCCTCCCGGCGAAATTTCCTGCTTCTCTTCCTGGCAATGGTTCTCCAGGTCGTTGCACTAATTATCTGGGTGCCTTTACCCTGGCAGCGCTATGTCATCCCACTGGTTCCTTATGCGTGTATCTGGCCAGCATTTGCATTTCAACGAATATCTTCCATGTGGGGTAAACCAGGATGATTGCAGAAGCGTCCTGGCCAAAAAAATATAGGCTGGTTGTTGTCTCTATTGCCGTCGGTGTCTGCGTGCTGTTCGCTGTGATCGGTCCCGGGGAGGATTACTTTCGCTGCTATACCTGGATGGTCAACGAACCTGAGCGCCTCTCCAAAGTGGCTGAATATCCCTGGACTCTCAATCCTCCCTACCTTGCACAATTCATGGCGCCTTTTGTGGCTTTGCCTGGCCGGCCGGGATATATCGTATTCATGGCAGCCAGCCTTGCCATGATTATTTTCAGCACAAAGAAATTGGGGGGTAATCCGATACCGATCTTGTTGTCCGCCCATATGATGTGGATTTTATGGTGGGGACAGATCGAGGCCTGGGGAGTCATAGCCGTATTTATCGCTTGGACATCCTATAAAAAACAAAACTGGATGCTTATGTTTCTGGCCTTGATTCTGGCAAGTTTCAAACCTCAAATCAGCCTCGTCCCGGTATTGGCACTTTGGTGGTGGAGCGGAAAGGAAAGGTGGAAATCAATCAGCGCCTTTTTGCTCCTGTTGCTGGCCAGCCTGGCAATCTGGGGCCCCTGGCCGGTCTGGTACTGGCAGGGCATATTCGGTTTTGTCGGGAATGAGCACCATGGCCCGTGGAACGCATCACTTGGCTTGTGGGCATTGCCCCTCTTTATACCAGCGCTCCTTCTTCCCATGAAGCGGGAACAAAGATTGGTGGCTTTGACCGCCACCGCCTATATTTGTTCTCCTTATATGCCGTATTACAGCTCTATCTTGCTCTTCAGCTTTGCTGTTCCTGGCTGGACGTACGTGTTCGCATTTTTGGGCTACCTTCCATCAATTATTGGCACGCGACTGGCCTGGAATGCCATCGTTTTATTTCCATTATCGATACTGGTTTGGTTGTACTTTCCGATAATCAAATCTCGACTGTCAGGCAGATTAGTAGTTACCGAATCTGCCACCTGAGTAAAGAATCACACCGCTTGAAAAGTTCATTCTCCGCCAAATTGCGTCACATGGATAAACCCAAGCACATTGTCGTTCTGGGAGCAGGGCTGTCTGGCCTTTCAGCCGCCCGTGATCTGCTCAACAATGGATACCGGGTGACGATTATTGAAGCAACACCTCAATTAGGTGGATTGGCCAGTTCATTCCAGTTAAAAGGCTTCCAGGTCGAACGCTTCTACCATTTTCTATGCCGTTCTGATCACGATCTAATCACTTTCGTGAAAGAACTTGGTCTCGAAGAACGATTGCATTGGCGCCAGAATCACACAGCTTTCTTTCACAACGGCAGGCAGTATTCATTTGGCACTCCCTTCGATTTACTGCGTTTCCAGGCTGTCCCCTGGGATCAAAGGTTTCGCTTCGGTATGCACATTCTGCAGTCCAGGTTGCGATCCCAATGGCGTTGGCTCGATCAGATCCCTGCCAAGCCGTGGCTGATCGAGAATATCGGTGAACAGGCGTATTATGTGATCTGGCATCCGCTTCTGAAGATTAAATTCGGTCAATTCCACGAAAAAATATCCTCTGCCTGGGTCTGGCACCGCATCTGGCGCGTGGCTCAATCAAGAAAATGGATCTGGCAGCGCGAATCATTTGGCTACCTGGAACACGGTTCATCTACTTTAATTTCCCGTCTTGCGAATTTGATCAATGCCCAATCCACCAGCAGGATAATTACAAATACACCCGCCCAGAGCATTCAGACCGAAGCAGACCGGGTTGTTTCGGTGCTCACTCAGCAAGGAAAGATCGAGTGCGATGCTGTTATATCCACAATCGCTTTACCTGAGTTGAGCAAGATCATGCCAGCAGACCGGATCACATGTATGCCGAACATTTCGCAAGTTCAATATATTGGGGTTGTCTGTGCGATATTAAGCTTGAAGCATCCTTTCAGCCGGAATTTTTGGATGAATATTAATGACCCGAGCATCAGTTTCAATGGGATCATCGAGCAGTCCAATTTAAACCTTTCACTAAAATCGGCTAATATGAATTTGATTTATATACCATTTTATATGCCGACCGACTCCGCCCGTTTTTCAGCCAACGGGGACCAGATCCTGGCTGAATACCTGCCAATGTTGAAACGGATAAATCCCTCCTTTGAGGAGGGATGGATTGAAGATTTCGCAGTGTTCAAGACTCCGCACGCCCAGGCGATTTGTTCGACGGGATTTAAGGAAATCATCCCAGAAATTCGTACGCCGGTCTCGGGGCTTTATCTCACTGACTCGGCACAATTCTATCCGGAAGACCGTACAATCAGCGCGGCTGTCCGCCAGGGTCGCAGAGCTGCCAGTTTGGTGATGGATGAAATGAATGGCTCCCATAGAAACCCATTGTGACCTGTGTGGCAGAATCGAATATTCTGGATTGTACAGGGGGAATCTGGACGGCTCAGCTTCGAATGCAGCCGCATATTATTCTTCGTCTCGTTTTGATGCGGGTTATTATCCCATTGTGCGCTGTGCAGGCTGTAATTTAGTTCGCTCATCTCTGCGGGATGATGACCTTACATTAAGCGACATCTACACTCGACTGGAAGATGGAAATTATGAAGCTGAAGCGCAAAACCGCAAGCGGACTGCTCTTTCGTATCTGAATTTGGTTTCCCGTTTCTGCCATGAGCCGCAGAATCTTCTGGATATTGGCTGCTCAACAGGAATTTTCTTATCGGCCGCGCAGCAAGCTGGCTGGAATGTGACTGGTCTGGAGCCTTCTCGCTGGGCTGCGGATCTCGCCTCCAGTCGCTTATCTGGAACGGAAATCGTTGTCAGCACCCTGGAAAATGCTGATTTTCCTGCTGAGAATTTCCATGTAATTACCCTGTGGGACGTGATTGAACACCTTCCATATCCTTCAGAAGTATTACTCTCGATTCATCGCTGGCTTAAACCTTCTGGCTGGTTATTTTTAAACACACCCAATATTGCCAGCATTCCCGCTCGAGCACTTGGAGCAAGCTGGATGCTGCTGCTCAGGGAGCATATCTGGTATTTCTCCCCTCAAACGCTTCAGATGTTGTTGGCAAAATGCAGGTACAGGCTTGCCTCGACCAGTTCGAACCTGGTCTGGTTTTCAATCGGAACAATCCTTTCTCGCATAAACCAGTACCACAATCCTCAGTTGATCCGTATTTCAAGAGCTTTACTGGACCGTCGAGGATTTGTGAATGTCCCTCTTAGATTTCCAATCGGCGAAATAACCGTCGCTGCGCAAAAAGTGTAAAAAAAACAGAGCCTGTTCATGTCGATGGCTCCGTTTTTTTCTCATTACCCTGTATGGATTAACCCAGATATTCTCGCAGTTTCCGGCGAATTGCTGGATGGCGCAGACGGCTGAGTGCCTGAGCTTCAATCTGGCGGACACGCTCGCGCGTCACGCCCATCTTTCTGCCGACCTCTTCGAGTGTATAAGCCTGGCCATCCAACAGTCCGTAACGTAATTGCAGAATCCGCACCTCACGAGGCGGCAATCCGTTTAAGACACTTTCCAGGTGTTCGCGCAGCAAATTATAGGTGGCGGTCTCATCCGGGGCAGCCACTTCTTCATCCTGGATGAAATCACCTAATACCGAATCCTCTTCATCGTCCGTTGGTGTTTCAAGCGATAGAGGTCTCCTGGCTACCTGGATCATATTTTCAACTTTTTGAGGGGTGACATCCAAAGCGACGGCTAATTCTTCCACCGATGGATCCCTGCCCAACCGCTGCGTCAGCTGATGCTGAACTCTGAGAAGCTTATTTATCTGGTCACCCATGTGTACCGGCACCCGGATCGTCCTGCCCTGGTCGGCGATCGCACGAGTCACCGCCTGCCGGATCCACCAGGTGGCATAGGTGCTGAATTTATGACCACGCCTGTAATCAAATTTCTTCGCAGCTCGAATCAGGCCGATATTCCCTTCTTGAATCAAGTCCAAAAATGGAACGCCTCGCCCCATGTACTTTTTCGCCACACTGATCACCAGGCGTGAATTGGCAGTAATCAGGTGCTCACGGGCTGCCCAACCATCTTCAATAATTTTCTGAAGCTCCTGGCGCCGGCGTGGGCTGACATTTCCGCGTGCCAGCTCTTCTCTGGCAATCCGGCCGCGCTCGATACGCTGGGCAAGCTCCACTTCTTCAATAGCAGTGAGCAGCGGGACTCTCCCAACTTCCTTGAGATACAGGCCGATGGTATCGTCGGTATCGATATTCGCCAGGTAATTTTCTTCCGTTGCCAGGTTCCTGCGCATGTCTTCCTCAACTTCATCTTCCTCGTTGAGTTCTTCATCGCTGGGTCCACTGGCCTGGGTTTCGTCAACAAATGGAATACCTGCACTTAATAAAGCTGCAAACGCTTCTTCTAGCTGGTCAACATCATTTTCAGCTTCTGGAAAAAAGCTGAGGATATCATCGATAGTGACGTAAGATTTCTGCCGTCCTAATTCAATCAGCCGGGCTAATGCCGGATGTTCTTCTTGTTCACTGATATCGTTCAATAACTCCTTATTTATCATTCTTTCTCCGTCGAACGGATCTTTCACACATAAAGAGAATACACTCAAATTGTATGAAAATCAATACTCAATTTTCATTACACTGGTTATTTCCTACACACTAATACTGAAATTGCACATTCTTAGTTCAGATATTTTTACTACCCTGAACTCGATCCTCAACTTCCGACCGTCATGGGGTTGCGGTCACATCTATTGCAGGTGTTACCTCCCCCGGCGCAACCGTTGGTTCAGAAGTTGTCGTCGCTGAAGGTGTGGGAGTGACCAGGATGGGAGGATTTTCCAGGAATTTAATTATGCCATCCAGGCCGAACTTGCTTGCCACGTAAATAATCCGGTCCTGGGTCAGGACATAGTAGCCGCCTTCAGTCGGTGTCAGGTTTCCTACATTTATCAGCACTTGATCTCCACCTTCTGTTTCGATCAAAATGGTGTAAGCAGCCGGATCCAATCCTACCGTTGCCAGGTCAGGGATCATTTGCGGTCGTGAGGTTATTCGGACATTCAATAATTGTGAGACCGCGCTTGTAACCGCTGCTTCGTCGGTGGCCACTGCCTGTGGGTATATAATCACCCATTTATCATCTTCAGACCGTCTCAGGCTTACCCTTTGATTATTTACATCCTGGATTGAAATTGTTTTCAATGAGGCTTCATCAATTTGAAGCAGCAGATCCTCAGGTGTGGTAGCTGTAGTTTCGGCGCGATCTGAGCTGGTAATTGTCGATTGCCAATACAGAGTACCTGCCAGGAGCAAGATGAACAGTCCAAATACAATTGCAGTATTTCGCCGGATCATATTTCAACCTCTGCGACGCTTCTGTGTCCAGACAATCACACCACCAATCAAACCCAATGCAGGCATCAGGACCACCACTACCAGGAAAATCAGGTTCATGACCGTTTTCTGTGGAGGCACAAGCACGCGCTGCGTATTATTCTTCGGGGTTAGGCTGATAATTTCTTCTTTACCTGCTGCCCAATCGACAGAATTGACAAATATGTCGCCGTTAGCATATGCGAAGAAATTCCCATCGGTGACAAAGTCAGCATCTCCGAAAACAACCACCCTCCCCTCTGATTCGAAATTCTCTGCAGCCACCGCGATTGAAATCGGTCCTATTTGATCCTCTCTTTCAGTAAATGCGATTTGCGGGGGATCGGCATTCAAGCCTTCCAGATCGGTTTCAGCCCAGGCTTGAGGTGCAGTTAATACCAGCTGCACCTGGCTGGTTCCAGGTGTCTGCAATTCCGCCACGATGCTGCGCGTGGATGGATATTGTGAAGTCACGCGCTGGATCTTTTCGGTGATAGGGTGGCTGCCGTATTGTGCAGCATAAGGCGCAAAAACCTGGTTGGAGGTCGGGTCGACAACAATATCCTCTTTAAACCCTATCCCCCAGGTTTGGCTCACGTAGACTTGCAGTGGATTTTCCGCATCTTCCATATCGGTCAACATCACAGGTTCCAGCATCACAACCATGCCACCTGCCGAATTTACAAATTCGGTGAGTAATTCAATTTCTCCCTGTGACATGGCCTCTCTTGGCCCCCCGATCACAATCACCTCGGCATCCTCCGGGATCGTGCTGGTTGCCAATAAATTCAGCGTTTCGACTATGTAATTCTTACCTTCCAGGGTTCTCTTGACCAGGGCATAAGATTGGTCGCCGGTATCTTCAGGGCTGAATTCCCCGTGTCCGGTGAGAAAATACACTTTACTCTTCTCCGGATTTATCAGGCGCACAAGAGCGCCGGTCAGTTCCTGTTCACTGGTGACGGTGACTTGTTCCTGGTTCTCTCCCATTACAAGCACAATCGTGCCGTCTCGCGTGATCTTGGCATTTTCAGCTGCGACAGGGTTACTGTCCGGATCGATAAACTCGTAATCAAAATTCCCCTCGCTGTAAAACTGGTATTGTTCAAGCAGGCTGCGTGCAGATTCGGAATTCATATTTGCCGTAAAAAAGGCCTTCGCCTGCACAGGGACAGGCAAGCTGTCCAGGGTTTCGAGAGTCTCAGGTGCCAGGGTATAATTTTGATCTTCTGTCAGGTCCCATCTCTTTGAATTCTGGGATACCACGTAATTGATTACGATCAGGATCCCAATGCAAGCGATCGTCAACACCAGTGCATTGCTGCCATACTTAGCATGGCGCCCAGAAAGTGCTGCTCGCACCCGTTGAGGATCAAGCAATGCGAAAATTCCCAGTCCTAACAGGATGAATGCCAGGCTGATTTGCAGATATAAATTCCATTCACGCTGGATGATAAATAATCCAACCGCCACCAGGGCAGCCAACAAAGCTAGATATAGTCCAAAAACGGCAAATCGGCGCCATTCGGGTTTCATTAACTCCACCTCCGGATTTCAATTGACATTGTTCCTAAGAACAAAGCCAGTACAGTAATACTGGTGTAGTAAACCAGGTCGCTCAGATCGAGCACACCCACCAGGAGGTTCGAAAAAAAGTGTCCCTGGAAATCCAGGTAATTGAGCAGCTCCGAATTTCCGGAGGCCGGTCCAATCACCTGTGCTATAGGACCGATGATCCACCACAGAAAAACAAGTACAAACATCGTAGTGATAAACGCCGCGATCTGGTTGCTGAAAAGCGAGGAAATTGCCACTCCAATCGCCACCATTGCTGCGACAATCAGGAACAATCCCAAATATCCACTCACCAGTGGTCCCTGATCGATTCCTGGTTCAACAAACTGGTTCAGGAGCAGTGGGTATACGATGGTTAAGGAAATAATGGTCAAAAGTAGCATGAAGGCTCCCAGCCACTTACCGATCACCAGCTCCCAATCTTTGATAGGCGCTGTAAGCAGCAGCTCTATCGTGCCTAGCCGCCGTTCCTCTGCCAGGAGACGTGTTGTGATCGCAGGAACCAGGAACAGAAGTAATGTCGCCAGGGGTCCTAAAATCGCATCCACTCCTGGAACATATCCGGTTTGAATCGTAGCGAATTGCAGGTTCAGATAGAATAATATCCCAACCAGCAGGTAGATAGCAGATGCAACCACATAAGCCACAGGGCTGGAAAAATATAACTTATACTCGCGATTAGCAATCGTCCAGATGTTATGCATAAAGACTCCAATAGAATTGGATTTAATTGATTACTTCAGGATCTTCGATGATCGTTTCTTCACTCGCCATCTCAAGCGGTGCCGGTTCATCACGCGTTAGCTGCAGGAAGATATCCTCCAGGCTCAGTCCAACCGGGCGGAATTCCATCAGGGAATAACCGCCCTCAACCACCGCCCGCGCAACTTCCGGACTCGGATCACGGCCGGGTTCGGTCTCAAATTCGATTTTGCCATCCTCAATTTTACTGACCTGGGTCACTCCCGCAACTTTCTGAATGGCGGAGTCGAGTCCATCCGCATCCCCGCTCACTCTCACAACCACTCTCTTCGCCCCGGCTAACCTGGCCTGCAGCAGTTCTGGCGTATCTTCAGCCACGATACGGCCTTTATTGATGATCATGACCCGGTTGCAGACCTGCTGCGCTTCGGATAATATATGGGTCGACAACAATACAGTATGCTCGCGACCGAGCTCTCGAATTAAATTGCGTACTTCGATAATTTGGGCTGGGTCCAGACCGATGGTCGGTTCATCCAGGATCAGGACTTCCGGTGAGTGCACCAGCGCCTGGGCCAATCCAACTCGCTGGCGCATTCCTTTGGAAAGGTTCCCGATATATCCATCCGCCCTATCTTCCAGGCCGAGCTTTTCCAATATTTCATCCACCCGGGTTTCCGCTTCCGGAAGCCGGCGAAGATCAGCCATGAATTTCAGATAATCGAATACAGTCATGTCTGGGTATAAAGGGACTGTCTCCGGCATATAGCCGACTTTTTTACGCACGTCCAGCGATTGCCCGATAACATCATGTCCGGCCACCTCCGCTTTGCCTGATGTGGGTGGCATAAAACCACACAATATACGCATTGTGGTCGTCTTGCCAGCCCCATTCGGCCCAAGAAAACCTAGAATTTCACCTTTGCGTGCATCAAATGTTAAATCATCGATCGCCCTGCGATTTCCAAAATCTTTCGTCAATCCTTCAACACGGATCATAACCAGCTCCTCTTGTCTCATTCAATAAGCAACAAAAAGCACAGCAGCCAAGAGGCGGCAGTGCTGTTTGATTATATTATTTTGGCTCAAACCATGATCAACAGCGTTGTCTTGATTGTGTAATTGCTCAGCAGCATACCTGTGTAAGTTTATACATTAAAAAAATATCCAAAGTCAAGTAGGTATGCAAGTTCTAACTAAATGCTAATCTGAATCACTGGCAGGGTTACTTCTTGACACAATCGGTGCACACCTTTACAATCCCTGTGCAATAAGTCTTGTTTCCAGGTTCGTTCTGCCATACCTGCATTTCCACAAAGGCAGAAGTCTTTTGTAAGTTAATATCCATCATCATAACCCGTGGGAGGATTCTGGTATGTCCGGGCTAAACTCATTTGAGCAAGCAGCCATTTGGAGTGTTTTTGGAATTGCCATCCTCGGTTTGTTCTACGCGGTGTTCCTTCGTTATCAAATCATGAAGGAAGATAAGGGGTCTCAGAAAATGCAAGAGGTGTGGGGGGCAATACGGGATGGTGCGGATGCTTACCTGATGAAACAATTACGGGCCATTGTTCCCCTGATTCTCGTTCTCACAATTCTGCTTTTTGCATCGGTTTTCATCGTCCCGCCGTCTCCCGAAGCCTCAGAATGGTATTGCACGACCTTTATGGGCGTTCCACTTGAAAACGCAAAAGAATGTGCCGAGAACCTTTCCCCTGCTGACCAGCAGCAGGTACGCATGATCATCGGGATTGGCCGTGCTGTTGCGTTTGTGCTCGGGGCCTCCTTTTCTCTGATGGTTGGACAAATTGGCATGCGGATGGCAGTCCAGGGTAATGTTCGGGTTGCCTCCGCTTCTCGCCGCTCTTTCAGTGACTCTCTTCGGATCGCATATCGAGCCGGGACAATTACAGGTATGTTGACCGATGGACTTGGATTGCTGGGGGGCACGACCATATTTATCATATTTGGTATCGCGGCTCCCGATGCCTTACTCGGATTTGGCTTCGGCGGGACGCTGGTGGCATTGTTCATGCGTGTTGGCGGGGGTATCTTCACCAAGGCTGCCGATGTAGGCGCAGACCTGGTTGGGAAAGTCGAAGCCGGCATCCCGGAGGATGACCCCCGCAATCCTGCTGTAGTCGCTGACCTGGTGGGAGACAATGTCGGGGACTGTGCCGGCATGGCTGCGGATATCTTCGAATCCTACGAAGTGACCATGGTTTCGGGGTTGATCCTGGGCCTGGCACTGTGGAACCTTACCGGTCACCTGGAATGGATCATTTACCCGTTAATAGTCCGAGGGATCGGAGTTCTATCCTCAATTATTGGGACTTACGTGGTAAGAGGTGGTCCGGGAAAGGGTGGAGATGCGTTGAAGGCGATTTTCCGCGGTTTCCTTTCTTCGGCTGCCATTTCCGTAGTTTTCTTCGTGGCCGCGGGCTATTTTTACCTGGATGTTCTGGCAAGATCATCTGGAGAAGAGCTGCTGCCTGGAGGTTGGTGGAGAACCCCTCTTGCTGTTACTGTAGGTGTGTTGCTGGCGATATTAATCGACCGCATCACCGAGTATTTCACCAGCACTCACCAGGCTCCGGTGAAAGAAATCAAACGCGCTGCCAATACCGGGCCAGCAACCTTGATTCTACAGGGGATTGCAGTGGGATATGAATCTTCCGTGTGGGCAGTATTGGTGATCGCAGCCACGATTTATTCCTCAATTCTCATCTTCTCGGGAATCGATGTCCAGTCGATAGCAGCTCAAGCCGGAGTTTCCACTGGCTATGCGAGTACTGCCTTCATCCTATATGGCGTGGCTATGACTGGCATCGGAATGTTGACCCTGACCGGAAACAACGTCGCCATGGATTCATTCGGCCCAATTTCCGATAACGCCAATGGCATCGGAGAGATGTCGTGGCATGGGATCGACGATCCTGAAACCAATGCTGCCCGTCAGATCATGTCCGACCTGGATGCCGTCGGCAACACCACCAAGGCGATCACCAAGGGGGTCGCCATCGGCTCAGCAGTGATCGCGGCTGTTGCTCTGTTTGGGTCTTTCCTTATAGATGTCAGCCGGGCACAGCAAACACTTCAAGTCCCCCTGGCAGAACAGGTACGCACGATAGGGATTCGCGTCGACATCCCACTCGTTTTTGTGGGTATGCTTATCGGAGGTGCCTTACCCTGGCTGTTTTCGTCTTTTGCCATCCAGGCAGTATCGCGTGCTGCCGCACTGATCGTCGAAGAGGTCAGAAGACAATTCAAGCTGGGAGTCCTGGAAGGCAAAGTTGAGCCAGATTACCGGCAGGCAGTTGAAATCTCCACCACGGCTGCTCAAAAGGAGCTTGCCCCATTGGCTCTCCTGGGAGTTGTGACACCTATCCTGGTCGGGCTGGTGTTCCAGGTGGAGGCCTTGGGCGGCTTCCTGGCAGGAATTATCCTCTCCGGTCAGCTCCTGGCTGTGTTCATGAACAATGCCGGGGGAGCCTGGGATAATGCCAAGAAATTGATCGAAGATGAACCGCGCGATCCCTTCAAGAATCTGGGTAAGGGTTCAGAAAGACATAAAGCTGGCGTGGTGGGCGATACTGTTGGAGACCCTATGAAAGACACCGCCGGCCCGGCTCTAAATCCGATGATCAAGGTAGTAAATCTAGTTTCGGTAATCATTGCACCGATTGTGGTTCAATACAAGCAGCTTGGCATTATTGGCTGGCTAATCGTAATTTTACTGCTGGCCTCGCTGGTGTGGGCAATCTGGCAGAGCAAGCGGCCGGTTCCCGGATTCCGCTCGCAAGCTGCAACCGCTGGAGAATAGGCGAATTCACAAACCAGCCTTGCATCAAAATTAGGTACTTACCTTTTCCTGATAATTCCTTCCTATTCAACTAGTTGCCCCGTGCTTCTCCCTGGATCCAGGGAGAATCTTCTAATTTCTGTACCGCTCCCATTAAAATTGTTAATAGCCCTGGAACAGGGCTTGCACGTTTGAAAAGAATAAGGCATACTAATGGAAGTGGAGTAGCAGCCATGGCAAAAATCCCTTTGCGAACTTATCTTCAGGAAATAGAACGGCTCGTCGATAGCCAGCGCATTGACGAAGCGGTCGCTCATTCGCGTTACATCATACAGTTTTATCCAAAGTATGTAGATGTATACCGGATTTTGGGCAAAGCATACCTGGAAGCAAAAAGGTATGGCGATGCTGCCGATATTTTTCAGCGTGTACTGTCTTCAATACCCGAAGATTATGTGTCCAACGCTGGCATGAGCATCATCCGTGAAGATGAGGGGAACCTGGATGAGGCCATCTGGCACATGGAACGTGCTTTTGAAATTGAGCCTTCCAACAGCACAATCCAGGACGAGCTTCGCCGTCTGATAGGAAAACGAGATGGAATTGAACCGCAAAGGATCCGCCTGACACGCGGTGCACTCTCCCGCATGTATATGAAGGGAGATCTCACCCAGGAAGCCATAACCGAATTGCGAATTGCTCTCACAGAAGATACCAATCGGCTTGACCTAAAAGCTCTGCTGGCCGTAGCTTTATACAGGTTAGGTCAGCGTGTCGAAGCCATTGATGTCGCCAACCAGGTATTACGCAAATTACCAAATAACCTGGATTCAAATCGCATCATGGCTGAGCTGTTAGCGGGTACAGATAGAGATGTAGAGGCTCAGGATTTCCGTAAAATAGTGATTGAGCTTGATCCTTATTTCAATTTTGTCTCACCATCCACTCCCCTCGCCGAACAAGTACCCAATCAGGCTGTCAGTTTAGAAAAGTTGGAATGGAAGGCAACCCCAGCCCAACCGGTGATTTCCGAACAGCCCGCCTGGGTGCCTCTCGATTCACCTTCAACAGAACCTGTTAGTTCTGAGGAAACCGTGCCAGTTTGGTTGTCTACCAGGCAGGATATCTTTGGTCGGGAGGATTTTCCCGATGAAATCGAAGAAATCCCGGTTTCAGCAGAGATTGGTCCTGAAGAATCCGGGGAGCCAATCATTGCAGAAATAGCTGAAACACCTGCTGCTCAACCGCAGGAGGAACTCCCTGATTGGATGATGCAAGCTGGCTGGGTACCATTGAGTGCTGAAGTCGCGTCGGAAATTTCTTCCCAGGAAAAGGATATTGGCGATCAAGAGAATATAGAAGGTGACCTTATCGATCATCAAATACCTGAGTGGCTTTCGGAGAGCCCGGCTGAATCTGAGCCAATTCCCGAATCCGAACCGCAGGATGTAATTGCAGAAGAAGCTTTACCTGAATGGGTATTCGAAAAAGAATCCCCTTTAGCTTCGGATAATCAACTGCCTCCCTGGTTGGCTGAAACTCCCACTGAAGAGCAGTTAGTGGAAGGAAACACGGCGGGGACAGGCGAAGGTTTACCGGATTGGTTATTCGTGGAGGATTCTTCCCAGGATGGTGAAGTGGGGCAATCAGCTGAACTCCCGGATTGGCTGATGGAAGAACCTGCCACTCAAGAATCCTCCCCAGAAAATGACATGAAAGATCTCGAATCTTCGACTGGTGGAATTCCCACCTGGTTATTCGAAGAAGATACATCTCCAGACGAAGAAGCGCTTCTACCTGAAGCTGAAAAAATCCCGGAAATGAATGATTTTCCTGAGGCAGCAGTTGTCGAGCCAGTGGAAATTTACATTGAGGATGAAGAGGATTCTACAAAGCCAATTCTTGCAGGTGCTGCGATTCTGGCAGCTGCACTTATCGATAAGGAGCCAGAATCAGATCTGCCACCGGAACCACAAATCGAGCAGCCAAAATCAACTATTAGGTTACCTGCCTGGCTTCTCGAAAGCCGAGATGATTATCAATCTACCTCAGCCGGAGAACCGGTAACGATGGATAATGCTGAGCAGATCGAAAGTGCTGTGGAAGAGATTGAAAACGTCGAACTACCTTCTGTTGAAGGGGCTGGAGATTTTCCTGCCTGGCTGCTCGATGAATATCAGGTGGCTGCAGAGATCCAATCTGGTGAGCAGATTCCGGAAGAAATCCAGGCCGCAGATGCCGGGGAGATTCCTGAATGGCTGGCGAAACTTGATGAACCTTCCCTCTCAGAAGGAGATACTCAACCATCAAAATTCGCAAAGGCTGCTGAAACCAGTTTCCCTGCCGAAGAAATCCCGGCAGAAACGATCTCAGGGCTTTCAGATGAAAGCAGCACAGTCCCGCCCGCCTGGTTGCTGGCGGCTCTGGCAGAACATGAAGTGCGAGAAAATGAACCTCAGCCCTTCATTTCCGGCGAGCTGTCTGAATCTGAAAGGGACGTTGAATCCGTCCAAGAATCTCCACAGGCTGCCGAAGAGCTTTTCCCGGAATGGCTTTTAGAAGATGAGCTTCAACCCGGCCAAATTTCCGCTGAACCTGCAAAGGGCATTGAGGAAATAGTATTTCCTGAAGAGCCGAGTATTGAAAACCAGGATATAACAGCTGGCGATTTGGAAGTCACTGAAATATCTTCCGTGACTGAGCAGTCAATTCTGGCTGAAATTGAGCCGGAAAGATCATTGCGAGCAGAAATCATGTCCCAGGAGCTGCTCGAAGAAGCAGAAGGATCAGAGGAACCCATCGAATTGTCCGATGAGCTCATCATGGAACAACCTGCGGAAGAAGTGCCATTGGACATGCCTGAATGGCTGGTTGCACCCACCGAAGAAAGGGCTTCTGTATTCGATTGGTCGGCGCCGCCTGTTCCACCAATGGAATCCGTAAATCTGAATACAGCCTCCCTGGTGGAGTTTGAAAGAATCCCCGGGGTTGGCTTTATAAGCGCACAAAATATCATCAGCTACCGTGAGAATAATGGTCATTTTGTCGATCTGGCGGACCTTTCCAATGTACCAGGAATGACCTCGGAAATCGTCGAGAGCATCAAAAATTATGTGTATATTGATGAGCAGGCATCCGAGCTGCATCCGGTGGAGGCAGCCTTCGTTGAACCAGTTTTTGATGAAGCTCTGCCAGAAGATATCGTAAATGCTCGGTCTGCCCTGGCTCAAGAGGACATCGATCTTGCGATCAGCAGCTACTCTAAATTGATAGAGTCTCACCAATATCTGCCTGAAATCATTCAGGATCTTAAGGAAGCAGTCGACAAGAATTCAGAGAATCCTGATTTGTGGTTATCTCTCGGTGATGCTTACATTCGATCAAATCAGGTCCAGGAGGCTCTGAATGCATATCGACAGGCGGAAAGACTGTTAATCTGAATTCTTTCTGTTGATAATTTTTCCAGTAATATTCAAAATCCCAACAACAAGACTCTTCGGAGGAAATTGTGGAACAAACCCTGGTTTTAATTAAACCCGACGCAGTTCAACGTGCTTTGACTGGTGAAATAATCTCACGACTTGAAAAACGAGGCTTGCGGTTGGTAGCGGCTAAATTTATGAATGTCAGCCAGAAACTGGCGCGAACTCATTATGCGATTCATGAAGGAAAAGGTTTCTATGAAGGATTGATTGCCTACATCACATCTTCCCAGGTAATGGCAATGGTCTGGGAAGGACCTGAAGCGGTAGCGGCGGTACGCCAGACCATGGGGAGCACGAAACCCCTGGAAGCTGCGCCGGGATCGGTACGCCATGATTACGGTTTGATGATCGGTAGAAACCTGACGCATGCCTCCGATAAAGTCGAGAACGCCGTAACCGAAATCAATCTATGGTTCACACCGGAAGAGATCGTGAACTGGAATCGCTCAACCGACCCCTGGATATTCGAGTGATTTACAATCCAGCCGAGATTCAAAGGGCCCTCGAATTAATCCTGCCACAAGTTCAAAAACCAGGACGGTATACCGGAGGTGAATTCAACCAGGTCGTAAAGGATTGGGGGGAAACCGATCTGAAAGTGGCTCTCGTTTTTCCCGACCTTTATGAGCTCGGAATGTCAAATCTGGGACTGGCGATTCTCTACGATGTATTAAACCAGCGCCCCGATGTTTTGGCTGAACGCGCCTACGCACAATGGTCCGATATGGAGTCCCGGATGCGTTCATCGGGCATCCCGCTCTATTCGCTCGAAACCATGCACCCGCTTTCGAGTTTCGATCTGATCGGTTTTTCTCTCCCATACGAAACGTTGTACACCAACACCATTAACCTGCTCGACCTGTCTGGAATCCCGGTTTTCAGCTCAGAGCGCAAACCAGAGCATCCCCTGATTATTGCTGGTGGGCATGCTACCTATAATCCAGAACCCATGGCGCCTTTTATTGACGCCTTTGTGATTGGTGAAGGCGAAGAGATTATCCTTGAAATCATTGATGCGTTAAAAATCTGGAAGGATCAGGGAAAATCACGCCGTGAATTGCTGCTTTCATTGTCCAGCATTTGGGGAATCTACATCCCGGCTCTCTACAAACCAAATTATGGCCAGGATGGTGTGTTTACCGGCATCGACGTATTGGAGGAAAAGGCTCCGCGCCAAATCGTGAAACGGATCACTGCGAAACTGCCTCCGCCCACCACTCGCTTCATTGTGCCCTATATCGATACAGTTCACAGCCGGGTGCCTGTTGAAATCATGCGCGGTTGTACCCGCGGATGCCGGTTTTGCCAGGCTGGCATGATCACACGTCCCGTGCGCGAGCGTCCCGTGGAAGAAATTATCACAGCGATTTCCCAGGCTCTGGACAACACGGGTTTTGAAGAAGTCGGATTACTTTCACTTTCTTCTTCCGATTACACCGACATCCTGCAGCTGGTTCAGGAAGTGAGCAAGCGTTTCGCAGACCGCCATCTTTCAATTTCTCTTCCCTCTCTGCGTATCGAATCGTTTTCCGTGGAATTAATGGATGCCTTGAAAGACGCTCGCCGTAGCGGTTTCACTCTTGCGCCTGAAGCAGCCACTGAAAGGATGCGTGAGATCATCAATAAACCGGTCAGCGACCAGCAGCTCCTGGACACTTGCCGGGAGATATTCAACCGCGGTTGGCACAACATTAAATTGTATTTC
>Ga0105100_10000633_pt1 | contig 20630 bp, 16 predicted proteins | sample PPLLak12cMay2015_2_FD_87033 | JGI IMG/M metagenome (GOLD analysis project Ga0105100, IMG submission 87033) | Freshwater sediment microbial communities from Prairie Pothole Lake near Jamestown, North Dakota, USA - PPLs Lake P8 Core (1) Depth... | ecosystem: Environmental > Aquatic > Freshwater >...
ACATGGTCACACCGTTGTTCATCGGCCTGGAGTCGCCCCTGGCCGCGGTGGAGGAGGCCGTCCACGCTCGCCAGACCATGATCGCCATCACGCAGCTCGACGCCGAGCTGGAAGAACCCAGCCCGGCCGACCTGTACGGCGTCGGCACGGAGATCGCCGTTGGCCGCCTGATGCGCATGCCGGACGGCACGACCTCCGTCCTGACCCAGGGCAGGCGCCGGCTGGAGATCGTCGAATTCGTCCAGACCACACCCTACCTGCGGGCCCGGGCCCGCCCGGTCTTCGAGGCCTCCGAGGAGGGCAAGGAGACCGTGGCGCTGATGAGGGCCGTGCTGACGCTGTTCGAGAAATGCGTCCAGCTCAATCGCAGCCTGCCCGAAGAGGCCTACATCTACGCCATGAACATCGAGGATCCGGGTTGGCTGGCGGACCTGGTCACCTCGACCCTGAACCTGACCGTCCCGGAGCGCCAGTCGCTGCTGGAGACCTTCCAGCCGCTCATGCGGCTGCAGCGTGTCAGCGTGTTGCTCGGCCGGGAGCTGGACGTCCTCGAGCTGGAAAACCAGATCCACTCGCAGGTGCAGAGCGAGGTCGACCGCTCACAGCGTGAGATGTACCTGCGCGAGCAGATGAAGGCCATCCAGACCGAGCTGGGGGAGGCCGATCTGTGGGCGCAGGAGAGCGCCGAGCTTCGCGAGCGTGTCAATCACCTGGCCTTGCCCGACGAGGTGCAGGCCCGCGCGGTCAAGGAGATCCAGCGCCTGGGGCAAATGGCCCCCATGTCCCCCGAAGTCGGCATCATCCGTACCTACGTCGACTGGCTGATCGAGCTGCCCTGGGCGGAGGCGACTCCCGACAACCTGGATGTGCACAACGCCGCCCGGGTGCTCAACGAGCGCCACCACGGGCTGCGTAAAGCCAAGGAACGCATCCTGGAGTACATCGCCGTCCGCAGCCTGGCCAAGGAGGCGCAGCGCCAGCCGATCTTGTGCTTCGTCGGCCCGCCGGGGACGGGCAAGACCTCGCTCGGGCAGTCGATCGCCGAGGCGCTCGGGCGCCGCTTCGTGCGCGTCTCTCTCGGCGGTGTTCGGGACGAGGCGGAGATACGCGGCCATCGCCGCACCTACATCGGCGCGCTTCCGGGCCGGGTGCTGCAGACGATGCGGCGGGCCGAGACGGTCAACCCGCTGTTCATGCTCGACGAGATCGACAAGCTCGGCCACGATTTCCGTGGAGATCCGGCTGCGGCGCTGCTGGAAGTCCTCGACCCCGAGCAGAACCACGCTTTCTCCGATCACTATCTGGAGGTCCCTTACGACCTCTCGCGCGTGCTATTCATCACGACCGCCAACACGCTCAGCCCGGTGCCGCCGGCGCTGGTCGATCGCATGGAGGTCATCGAGTTTCCTTCGTACGTCGAGGAAGAGAAGCTGGCGATCGCCCGCAAGTTCCTGGTGCCGCGCCAGTTGAAAGAGAACGGGCTGGGCGAGGGCGGCTTGGCTCTGCCGGACGAGACGCTGCGCTCGATGATCCGTGAGTACACCTGGGAAGCAGGCGTTCGCAACCTGGAGCGCGAGATCGGCAAGGTCCTGCGTAAGGTCGCCCGGCGCAAGGCGGAGGGCCGCCGGGTGCCGCGCCGCGTCACCGCGGCCATGCTCGGCCGGCTGCTCGGCCCGCCCCAGATCACCCCTCCGCAGCCGGAGACCGAGGACGCCGTCGGGACGGTGACCAGCCTGGCGTGGACGGAGAACGGCGGCGAGACCATGCCGATCGAGGTGCTGCTGGTCGACGGCAAGGGCAACCTCCAGATCACCGGGCAGGTCGGCGAGGTGATGCAGGAGTCCGGCCAGGCGGCGCTGTCCTACGTCAAATCGCGGGCGCGCGATCTCTCCGTAAGCGCCGAGGTCTTCGAGAAGAACGACATTCATATTCACATCCCGGAGGGAGCCATCCCGAAGGACGGGACGAGCGCCGCCATCACCATGGCGGTGGCGTTGGCCTCCGCGCTGACCGGCCGCCCGGTGCGCCATCAGGTCGCCATGAGCGGCGAGATCACGTTGCGGGGCAGGGTCCTCCCGATCGGCGGCGTGCGCGAGAAGGTCCTGGCCTGCTACCGGGCCAAGCTGACCACGATCATTCTGCCCGAGAAGAACAAGAAGGATCTATCGGAGATCCCCTCTCGGGTGCGGAATGCGCTGGACATGCGCTGGGTGCGGCATATGGACGAGGTCCTGGAGATCGCCCTGCTTCCCGCCCGGCCCAAGCCGGCCGGAACCCGCCGCGCGCCGCGCAAGACAGCCGGGGCGGCACCGCCGCCTCCGGCTCAGGGCTGACGGCAGATTGAGGCCATGAAGGGGCAGGACGAACCGGGTACGTGGAGGGCGGCCGACGTACGCTACCGGCTGGCGGAAGGGCGCGGCAGCCGGATGGATTGGCTTGCGGATGGCTGCCAGGTCAGCCGTCTGGGGGTCACGTTGGCGGCTATGGCGAATGCCCAGGGCGGTTGCCTGATCCTCGGCGTCGAGCCGGAGGCCAATCGCATCGCCGGGCTGCGGAACCCAGGCGACACGATCGAGGCCCTGTTTGTGGCGGCACAAAGCCTGGAGCCGCCGCTGATCCTTCCCATGCCGCAACCCATCCCCATCGACGGCCGCCAGGTGGTGGCCGCCCGCATCCCCGCGGACATGCCGCACTTGTATGCCCTGGAAGGACGATACTTCGGGCGGGATGGCCCGCTCAACTCGCCCTTGGCCGCAGCGCGGCTGCGGCGCTTGCTGCTGGAACGCGGCGATCCGGGCGCGGAGGCCGACTGCCCCAGCGGCGCTTCGCTTGACGACCTCGACCTGACGGTTGTCTCGGCATTCATGAACACCCTTGGGGTCCCTGCCGGCGGCGACTTCGTGCGCGGGTTGCAGCGCCGCGGCTGCGCGACGATCGTCGACGGCCGCCCGGCGGTCACGCTCGCTGGTCTGCTGCTCTTCGGGCGCGATCCCCAGCGTTGGGCCCCAAACGCTGAGATCCGTCTGACCTATCATGCCGGGCGCACGCCTACCGGCCAGCTGCGGCGGCAGTTGATCCGAGGCCGCCTCATGGAGCAGATCCGCGCCGCGGTCAAGTCGCTCGCGGCCATCCTGCCGGCGACGGTCACCATGCCGCCCGGGTGGGGATGGCCCGTGGAGGCCGTCCGCCAGGTGATCGCCAACGCGATCGTCCATCGCGACTACGCACTCCGCGAGGCGGCGGTGCACGTCGACGTGTTCTCGGACCGTCTGGAAGTGCACTCGCCCGGGGGGCTTCCGGGTCCGGTTACATTGGACACGCTGAGCACACGGTCTTTCCGGCGCAACCCGGCCATTGCCCAGGTGCTGGACGACATAGGCGGTCCGGGGGCGCAAATGCCCGGCTTGCAGGCGTTGGCGGATTGGGCCGACCGATCAGGACATCGGCCGCCCGTCATCGAGGAGGCGGCGAGCGGATTGCGTGTCACCCTGTATGCGCGCGGCGAGAGCTTCGACCGTGGCGGTGTGCGCAAGCCGGGGCGAGTCGTTCCGACGGCTTCGCCAGCTGCCGGGGTTCGAGCGGCGCACGCGCGCCGGGCGATCACAGCCGCCCCGGCCGGATTCCCGGCCGAGCTGCTGGCGGAATCAGGGGATCTGCGGATGAAGGAAGCACCCGGCGCCTCGGAAGGTACGGGATGACGCCCTGCCTCGGCCTCGCTCCGGCGCGCCGATTCGCACTCCAGGCTATTGTCCTCGCACTGGCGAGCGTAAGCTGCACCCGCACCTCGGTGCCGGTCGGGGCAACGGCAGGGGTTCTGCCGACGCTGACTGGGGCGGTTGCTCCAGAGCGGACGGGAGTGCCTTTCGGGTTCGGGCGGCCCACGGAGCTCGAGTTCGCCGTTGTGTGGGTCCCGGAGGACGAGACGCTTGCAATGCGCGTCCCGGCCGGGATCTCCGGTACCGTCATCGCCGAGTACGAATATGACGACCGGGGCGTAAGGCTGACGGGCAACGCGCTCTTCCTGGGAAACTCACTTTGGGTCGAGGTGGCTGGCCCGCCCGGCAACGGGTGGGTCAACAGCTGGAACCTGACCGAATCCGTCTCTTCCGAGGCTTTCTGCGGCGACGAGCGGGTGGTGCCGATCCTGCAGGCTTTCATGCAGGCGGTCGAAGTGCAGGACGGCCAGGCGCTCCAGTCGTTGGCCAGCCCCAAGCGCGGCCTGATCCTACGTCATGATTGGTGGAATCCGGAGGTCGTCGTCCTGCCCGGCAGGGTAGCGGCCCTGTTCAGCGATGACACCGCATACGATTGGGGCTCGGGCGACGCGCTCGGGACGCCCGTGATGGGTAGCTTCGCCGAAGTCATCTTGCCGGAGCTGACCGGGATGGTGCGCGGCGAGCCGACCGTCACCTGCAACAGCCTGGTAACGGGCCGCACCGCCCGCCCCGGGCGATGGCCGGGCGAGTACGCCAATCTCAACTACTACGCCTTCTTCGTCCCCGACCCCGCCACCGCGGCCGGCTTCAACTGGAGAGCGTGGGCGATCGGCTTCGAGTATGTCGAGGGACTGCCGTACATCGCCGTCATCGTGCAGTTCCGGGGTGAAGTCTAGCGGTCGACGCCCCCGTCTGCTTCAAGGATGGCGAGCCGTGCTGAACGTCGATGGGGACGCCCGGCGAATCTCCGAGGGATAGGACAAGCGAGCATGCTGAAGACGCTGCAGGGGAAGTCGGCGCTGGTCACCGGCGCGTCATCCGGGATCGGAGCGGAGATCGCGCTGGCATTGGCACGCCGCGGCTGCCGGGTCGTGCTGGCAGCCCGCCGTCTCGACCGGCTTCAGGCACTGGAAGGTCAGATCGCCGAATTGGGAGGCGCCGGGGCGGCGCTGGCACTTTCGGTCGACGTCACGCGTCCGGCCGAGGTCGACGCGGCGGTGCAACGCATGCTGGAGCGTTTCGGAGGCGTCGACCTGCTCATCAACAATGCCGGCATCGGACGGATGGATTGGCTCGAGAGACTCGATCCCCAGGGCGACATCCACGATCAGGTGGCGGTCAATCTCCTGGGCGCCATCTATGCCGCGCGCGCCGTCCTCCCGGCGATGATGCGCCAGCGCCGTGGCCACATCATCAACATTGGCTCGCTGGCCAGCTACCTGGGCTCGCCGATGTACAGCGCATACGCCGCCAGCAAGTTCGGCTTGCGCGGATTCAGTGATGCGCTGCGGCGCGAGGTCCGCCCGTGGGGTATTCGTGTTTCGGTGGTCTACCCGGGCGGGGTGAAGACGGAGTTCGGCAGAGCGGCCGGCGCGAAGGAGGCGCGGCGTCCGCGCACCCCAGCCTGGCTGCGGCTGACCCCGCATGGGGTGGGGGAGGCGGTGGCGAAGTTGGCACTCCGTCCCCGGCGCAGCCTGGTGCTTCCGCCGCTCATGCTTCCGCTGCTCTGGGCCAACGCGGTCTTGCCCGGCTTGATCGACCGCGCCGCGGCCGAGATCCTGGTGCGCCGTCCACGCGCCGCCGAGCTGCGCGCGGACCTTTCGACCGACGGGGCAGCGGGCGAGTAACCGATCCCGGCGGGCGGAAGAGTCCGCCCGAGGGCGAGGTGGCCGGTTGTTGCCATCTCACCCGCCCAGCCTGCCAATCGCCTCTAGCGCTGCTGGTTGCGTTCCAGGAGTTGATCCGGCGCGAGGGTCGGCGGACCGGTGTGTGCGCCTCCCAGCGCGCGCAGTGCGGCCGTCAGACGTTCACGCCAGTCCGGCTGGGCGCCTCGCGCCAACCAGTAGCCGCGCTTGCTGCGCCGCACCCCCGGCCCCAGATCGGGCAATTCGTCCGCGTCATCCACCGGGGACAGGCTCAGGAGCAGCTGTCCGTTCTCGGCCGAGATCGCTTCCACACCGGCCTGCGCGGCGAGAAGCTTGACCTCCAACTGGAAGAGCAGGTTGGTGACTTCCTCGGGTAGCGCGCCGAAGCGATCGATGAATTCCGCCGCCAGCCGCTCGAGCTCGGCCGTGGAGCGAATCTCGGCCATGCGGCGGTAGAGCTGCAGGCGCAGGTCGCGATCGGGGATGTAGCTTGCCGGGATGGTGCTGGGCAAGGGGAGGTCGACGCTGACCGGCAGGACGTCGACCATCTGCGGCAGCGTCGGCGGTGCGGCCCGATCACCCCTCAGACGACGGACGGCCTGCGAAAGCAATCGGATGTACAGGTGGAATCCGACGGCGGCGATGTGGCCGTGCTGGCGCGTACCGAGGATCTCGCCCGCGCCGCGCATTTCCAGGTCGCGCATGGCGATGGTGTAGCCGGCGCCGAGCTGCGTCTGCTCGGCGATGATCTCGAGTCGCTGAGCGGCCTCCTCCGCGGCACGGAAACGCGGGTGGCGGAAGAAGTAGGCGAAGGCGCGCGCCGCGCCGCGGCCCACGCGGCCGCGCAGCTGGTAGAGCTGCGCCAACCCGAACGTGTCCGCCCGGTCGACAATCAGCGTGTTGGCGTTGGGGATATCCAAGCCCGATTCGATGATGGAGGTGCTCAGCAGCACATCGATCTCGCCGGCGTTGAAGCGCTCCATCACCTCGGAGAGCTGACGTTCGGGCACCTGCCCGTGTGCCACGGCCAGGCGGGCCTCAGGAACCAGATTCTCGAGCCGGGCGCGCATCCCGTCGATCGTCTGGATGCGGTTGTGGACGAAGAACACCTGCCCGTTGCGCTCGATCTCACGCAAGACCGCCTGCCGTACCAGGCGCGGGTCGTATGGCCCCACGTGAGTGATGATGGGCAGCCGCTCCTCCGGCGGCGTGTTGATGGTCGAGATGTCGCGCACGCCGCTGATCGCCAGGTAGAGCGTGCGCGGGATCGGCGTGGCGGTCAGCGTCAGGACGTCCACTTCGGTGCGCAGCCGCTTCAGATACTCCTTGTGTGTGACGCCGAAGCGCTGCTCCTCGTCGATGATGACCAGCCCCAGGTCCTTGAAGGTCACGTCCTGCTGCAACAGGCGGTGCGTTCCGATGAGGATATCGACCTCGCCGCGCGACACGCGCTCGACAATCGCCTCCGCCTCTGCCCGGGTGCGGAAGCGGGAGAGCATCTCGACCTCGACGGGGAAGGCGGCCAGCCGCTGGCGGAACGTGTCGAAGTGCTGCTGAGCCAGGACCGTTGTCGGCACCAGGATCCCGACCTGCTTCCCGTCCATGACCGCTTTGAACGCGGCTCGCAGCGCCACCTCGGTCTTGCCGTAGCCGACGTCGCCGCAGATGAGGCGGTCCATCGGACGGCGTCGCTCCATGTCGGCTTTGACGGCGTCGATGGCGTGCAGCTGGTCTTCGGTCTCGATGTAGGGAAAGGAGGCCTCCAGCTCACTCTGCCAGCCGGTGTCGGCGGAGAAGGCATGGCCTTCGGCGGCCATACGCCGGGCGTACAGGTCGAGGAGGTCGCGCGCCACCGCCTCGGCGGCTTCCCGGGCGCGACCCTTGCTTCGTTCCCACTCCTGCGTGCCGAGCCGCGACGGCGCCGGCGCAGCGTCGTCGACCCCGACATAGCGGGTGATCTGGTCGGCCTGGTGGACGGGCACGTACAGCTGGTCGCCTTCGGCGTACTCGATCAGCAGGAATTCGCGCGGCAGTTCGTCAAGGGTCCGCTCCACCAGGCCGGCGAAGCGGCCGATGCCATACTCGGCATGCACCACCCAGTCGCCGGGCCGCAGATCGGCATAGGCCGACTCGGGCGCCGCGGCCGCCGGGCGTGGCGCCGGGCGTGGCCGCGGTCGGCCCCAGCCGAAGACCTCCGCGTCGGAGAGCAGGTGGATGGCCAGGTCCGGCTCGCGGCGCAGTTCCCAGCCTTCGCTGAGGGCTCCCTGGACGAAATGCACCTCCCCGGGTTGGAGGACCTCCGGCAAGGCTTGACGGACAGGCTCGAGCGAATCGGCCTCGGACCAGAGTTCCGCCAGGCGCGGCGATTGCCGGCTGACCACCACAACGGTCTCGTGCCGCGCCCGCCGCTGACGGATGTGCTCCATCAGCGGCCGCAGTTGGCCGCCGAAGCGCGGGCCGGGGAGGAAGGCAGGTGCCAATCCGCCTTCGCCCTCGTAAGCCTCTTGGCCTCGGCCGAGATCAAGCAGCCCGCGGCCGGCGATGGCCTCTTCGACTTCGGGCAAGGTCAGATACGGGATCGGCATGTCGGCGGGCAGGGCGCCGGCCTTGGTCTGCTCCTCGCGCAGCGCCAACCCCATTTCCTCTTGTTCGCTCACGGCCTCGAGGAAAGCGGGCCGGTCTTCGAAGAGCAGCAGTGCCTGCGGCGGCAGGAAGTCGAACAGGCCGGCCGAGGCGCGGTTCATCCACGGCAGAAAGAACTCCAGATAGGGCTCGCGGGGCGGCGCGGACGCGCCGCCGGTCTCCGGCAGGAGCGCATCCCATGAATCGTGATAGAGCCGCGGCAGGCCCTCGCGGGCCGGCGTGACGCGGATTGAGCCGGTCTCGCCCCCCGAGCGTTGGCTGGCAGGGTCGAAGTGCCGCATCGAATCGATGTCGTCGCCGAAGAACTCCAGGCGCACCGGCCAGGTCTCGGCCGGCGGCCAAAGGTCCAGAATGCCGCCCCGCCGGCTGAACTGGCCAGGCTGCGTGACCAGGTTGACCGGCTGATAGCCGGCGCCGACGAGCGTGGTCAGCAGCCGCTCGAGTCGGGCGGTCGCGCCGACGCTCAGCCAGCGTGAGTTGGCCAGGAAATCCCGCGGAGACAGTGTACGGGCGATGACGGAGCGCGCCGAGGCCATGATCAGCGTCGGGCCGGGCGTTTCAGCCCCCGCCGGCGTGAGCGGCTGCTGAGCGGCGGTGAGCGCGGCCAGTGCCGAGATGCGCTGGCCGATGGTGCGCGGGCCCCAGGCGGCCCTCTCGTAAAACAGCGGGCGCGGGTCGGGGAACGGTAGCAGGTGCAAGCCGGGCGCCCAGGCGGGCATCTCCTCGGCCAGTGTGAGCAGTCGATCGTGGCGGGAGACGAGCAGCACCACCGGCCGGGGCAGATCCTCGGCCAGCGCCGCGGCGATGGCCGGACGCGCGGCGCGGATCAGGCGCAGCGGTGCGTCGGGGGCAACTCTCTCGGACAGGTCCGTCAATAGGGACCGATAGGCGGGCAGTGTGCGGACGGCCCCGAGCAGCGCGGCGAGGTCCATACTCAGCGGGGAGCCCCGTTGAAGCGGGTCATGGCGGCCTCGATGCCTTCGGCGGCGAAGACCTCGATCGCGCTGACCGCTCGATCGAGGACGAGATCCATGGTCTCCCACTCATCGCGCGTGAACGGCTGCAGGACGAAACCGGCCGGATCCATCCGACCGGGAGGGCGGCCGATGCCGATCCGCAGGCGGGGGAAGTCCTGCGTGCCCAGATTTGCGAAGATCGAGCGCAGGCCCTTGTGACCGGCAGAACCGCCGAACGGACGCATGCGCAGCGTGCCGGCCGGCAGGTCGAGGTCGTCGCAGACGACCAGGAGAGCGGCCGGCTCGATGCGATGAAACGCCGCCAGGCGGCCGACGGAACCCCCGACCAGGTTCATGAAAGTCTGTGGCTTGGCCAGGATCGCCTGCCTGTCCGCCAGGCGAATCTCGGCTACTTTCGCATTGGCCCGGCGGCGTGCCAAACGGGCACCGGCGCTCGCGGCCAGCCGATCCACAACCATGAAGCCGACGTTGTGCCGCTCCCGTTGATGGTCACGGCCGGGATTCCCGAGGCCGACGATCAGCATGGGCGTGCTTCCGGCAGGCTGGTTCATCGACCCGTCCGCCTGGGGCGACGCCGCGGGGTGAGACGGGCATGTCTCAGGCGCGCGCCCACGGCCGCCCACTGCTTTCGCAGCGGGGTGCGGCTGATAGAGTAGAGCCCCAGCAGACCGAGGCCGCCCGCACCGGCCAGGACACCGGCGGCCAATGCCCCGCGCGCCTCGGCCATGCCCGCCTGCGAAGGCGTGGCCGTCATGGCCGGCCACGGCGTCTGGGTCGGGGTGGGTGTGTCAGGTGTTGGGCTCGGGAAAGAGGTCGGGGGCGGCGTGGCCGTCTCGGCCGCCCGGTAGTTGCGCACGCGCACATTCTCCACCAGCCCGACGAGAACGCTCCCGTCGCTCAACCACACACGCAAGCGCAGGGTGTAGTTGCCGTCACTGATCCCGGCGGTGTCCCAGATCCCCAGCCGGCCGTCTCGGACCGGGGTCTGGACGGGCTCGCCTAGCGAGAACCAGGTCTCGGTCGGATTGGGGTCATAGGCGAAGGCCAGGTCATAGGATTGGAACCAGGGGTGGTCGGCGGTCCCCAGGAGAGTGACGACGCCGCTGACGGCACTCCCCGCCGCCGGCTGGCTGATCTCGGCGTAACCCGCGACCTGAGATTCCGTCCGGGCGGGGAGTGAGGCTAGGACGAAAAGCAGGGCAGGCAGGGATGAGAGGCGGACGGTCGTCATGCGTCACAGGCTCCCGGATCGGGACATTGCCAATCGGTGAGTTTAACATGGCGGAGCAGGCGGGTCAACGCGCGGTTGACGCCCGAGCCGCCAGCCGTTAGAATGGCCGAGTCGGTCCTCAGCGGCCTCGGGCACGATCGAGGCCGCCTGCATGCCCGGCGTTCGGAGGCGACATGGCATTCGCGGCCCAAGGGGAAGAGCAGAGCGACCTGACGGCGGATGTCGTCAATCTCAGCGGCGGAACCATTGGGCGAGTGGAGGCCGAGCACGTCCACATCCACCAGGGCGGCGCCCGCACCATCACGGCCTCCGACGTGGCCATCGACCTGGGCGGGGCAGGCGTGATCAACGCAGGCAACGTCGAGATGCAGCGCTCGCTGGCCGTGGCCGCCCGCGCCGACCAGATGGCGATCGAGGCCGGCACGGTCGGCGGAGCCTCGGCGCAGGTCATGCAGCTGAATGAGTCGCGCGCCGGCCTGGTCATCGCCGGTGAGGCCGAGATGCACAACAGCTCGGCGGTCGTCCTGCTGGCGCGCCAGGTCAACGGCCCGGTTGAGACGATCCTGGATACGCGCGGCGCGCTGCTGGCCGGGCTGATCGGCGGCGTGACGCTGGGCATGATGCTGCTCGTCGGCCGCTGGATCCGACGCCGCTGATCGTTCAAGCCACCGGTCTCCGGTGAGTCACTCTAGAGGAGCGAGGGTAACCCGCACAGGGTGAGAGGCGCTCCGGAGGGTTTTGAGGAATGGAAACACGTTCGTTGAATGCCCGACCCCGGACGGTGATCGGGAAGCAGACACGGGCGCTGCGCCGCCAGGGGATCATCCCGGCCGTGATCTACGGTCTGGATGCCGATCCCCAGGCGCTCGAGATCGACGGCCGCGAGGCCACCCGCCTCCTGGCCCGCGTGAGCGGCTCGACCCTGATCGAGGTCAAGGTCGGCAGCGAGGCGCAGCAGGTGCTGGTCCGCGAGATTCAGCGGCACGCCATCCGAGGCGACATCCAGCATGTGGACTTCCTGCGGGTGGCCATGGATGTGGCCATCCGCACGGCCGTGCCGATCGATGCGGTCGGCGAGGCGCCGGCGGTCAAGACGCTTGGCGGCGTGCTCGTGCTCGGCCTGAATGAGATCGAGGTCGAGGCGCTTCCGGCCGACCTGCCGGACCGTATCACGGTTAGTCTGGAAGTCTTGACCGAGATCGGCAATTCGATCACGGTCGGGGACCTGAAGTTCGGTGAGCGGGTCAAAGTGCTCACGCAGCCCGGCGAGCTCGTGGCGCGCGTAACGGCGCAGGCGGCCGAAGAGGTCGAAGAGGTCGTGGTTGCGCCGGCGGCGGTTGAACCGGAGCTTATCGAGCGCAAGAAGGAAGAAGAGGTCGAGGAGGAAGGCGAGACCAAGGCTCAGCCCAAGCCCCAGGCTCAGCCCAAGCCCCAGGCCAAAGCCTGAGCCTCCCCGTATCCCGCCGGACCAACGAGGCGGAGGGTCTCCCTCCGCCTCGTCGCGTCAGGAGCTCAGCGGTCGAAGCATGTCCAAGAGGCTGACCGTGATGCGCGCGGTCGCCCCCCAGATCACCTGATCGTGGTATGGCCGGAAGAAGTAGACCGGCACCGGCTTGCCCGTGCCGGGGAGCTCGCGCTCCTGGATCTCCAGATTGGAGGGCTCCATCAGCCAGGAGAGCGGGACGCCGAAGGTCAGCGCAACCTCGTGGCGGTTCACCTTCAGCGGGTACGGCCATCCGATCGACCCGACCACCGGCTCGATTCGAAATTGGGTTACCGTCAAAAGCGGATCGAGGCGGCCCAGCAGCCGAACGTCGCTCGGTTGGAGCCCGATCTCCTCCTGCGCCTCCCGCAAGGCGGCCTGCTCGGGGGTCTCCTCGGGCGACTCGATTCGCCCGCCGGGAAAGGAAACCTGACCGCGATGGACGTCGACCGTCTCGGTGCGCAGGGTGTAGAGCACATGCCATGCGCCGGCCTCTGCGTACAAGGGCACGAGCACCGCGGACGGCTGGGCATCCCACTCCGCCCGCACGCGGCGTTGGTGCTGGCTCAACGAGGCCTGAAGTCGGGCGGGTAGATCGTCGTCCATGTCCGTTCTAGCCCTCGACTTGCAGGGTGCTGCCGCAGTACTCGCACGCGGCGCTGGAGGCGTCCAGCCACTCAACCGCGGCCGGGTCGACCGTGCCGCCGCAGTAGCGGCACTTGGCAGGCAGCCGCCGGCGATCCGCATCGTTGGAGGCGGCGACGGGCTGCAGACTCAGGCCGGGTGCGAGGGCGTGCAGCTCTCTCTCCAGGGCGTCGGCTTCGGCGAGGTGTCCATGGGCGCGCAGCTCAGCCAGGACGCGGCCGGCGACGGCCGACATCCGTGTCGTCCTTCCTGTCTCCGCCAACAAGGTCAGACCCTGGCGCAGTCGGGGAAGGCCGCGCGGCAGGTCGCCCGCCAGAATCCATACCCTGCCGGCCTGCAGCGCCAGCTGCGGCGCGCGAGGCAGGCCGTGGACGGCGGCGTCGTCGGCCAGCTCCCCGAACACGGCGGCCGACTGCGTGTAATTGCCTTCAGCCAGGAGCGCATGTGCCTGCCGCAGCCGCAGGACAGCCGCCCCGATCACCGGGTTAAGTCGGCGGCCGCGTCGCCAGCCGGCGGCCAATGGTCTTCGCCGAAAGATGGGCATGGGAACCTCCCGGAGGTGCTCCGCATCCGGCCGCGCTGAGCTTCAGGCCGCGTGCGGTTCACCCAACAGCTAACCTCCGCTGCTGCCCTCGTCCGGTTGCGTCTCTGTTAACTCTTCGTCAACTCCCGCGTCTTCGAGCACCGCCAGGACCGGTCGGGCGAAGACCAGGTAGCCCGTGTGGGCCACCATGCGATCGGTCGGGCGCAAGCGTTCGGGGACCGGCTTGTAGAATCGGAGCGAGAGCTCGCACACCTCGACAAACGCGAATCGCTCCCGGCGCAGGGCCTCCAGAAGCAGCACGACCTGATTCGTCGTCGGCAGGATCGTGCCCAACGCGCCGCCGCCCTTCAGGGCCGCCCTGACCTGGGTCAGGTAGTTGTGCGGGTCGGGCAGGTCGAGGAACAAGGCGTCGGCCTCGACCTCGTCGAAACCGTCGCTGATGTCCTTCAACCGAAAGGCGACGCGGTCTTCCAGGCCGACCCGGCGCAGGTTGCGCACGGCCAGCTCCTGCATGTCCTGGCGGCGGTCGTAGGAGACCACCCGCCCTTCCGGGCCGACCGCCCAGGCCAGTGCAGTGGTCAGGGCGCCGGAGCCCGTCCCCGCCTCGAGGATCAGCTTGCCGGGGCCGGCCGACAGGCGCAGCAGGATGTAGCCGATGTCCTTGGGGTAGATGATCTGCGATGAGCGGCGGATGTTGAGGAGCAGGTCATGCAGCGAGGGCTGGACGAGATAGAAGGGACTGCCGAGGTGGCTCGGGACGAACGTGCCCCACGGCTTGCCGATCATCTCGTCATGGCGGATGACGCCCCGGTGCGTTTGCAGCTCCGCGCCGGCCTCCAGCCGCAGGATGAAATGCTTATGGTCGCGGCCGACCAGCATGATCAGGTCGCCTGCTTTGGCTTCAGTCACCGAACCTCCGGCTGCCTCGTGCATCGGCCCGTCGAATTCTAGCAGACCGCATCGAATGACGCCCCGGATGTGGAGCCGCCCCTGCACGCGCCGGGCGTCGCAGGCTGGACTTCAGGCGGCGCGCTTCCGGGCGGTCACGCGCACGACCAGGGCGTTGGCGCATTCAACGGACTCCGTCTCGACCGCGCTGAACGCGCTGCCCAGCAATTCCCCAGCGGACTTGGGCGCGCCACTTGCGCCCTCACCCAGGACCCGATAGGCCAGGCTCAGGATGCGGCTGAACGGATCGCGCCCGATCACCTGCACCACCGGCACGATGACCAACGTGCCACCGCTGCGCATCACCCGTGCGATCGAGGCGATGGCCTGCGCCTCGAGGATGTACTCGCTGGGGAAGGTGGACAGGACCCCGGCGAAGGCCTCACTGGCGAAAGGCAGCTCGGCGGCCCGGGCGCGCACCAAGCGCGGCGCGTGCCCCGCGTGGCGCAGCCGGCGCGCCGCCTGATGCGACATCTGTGGGGATGGGTCGATCCCCAGTACGTCGCGGCCTTGCCGAGACAGCTCGACCAGGAGATGGCCCGGGCCATGGCCGAGCTCGAGGAGCCGGCCGGCGGGCAGCGCCTGCAGGGCCGTGCGCTGCCACTCCCCCCAATGCCCGGCCGAGGCCAGCCAGGCCACCAGGTCGTAGGTCCAGGCCAGGTCGGTGTACAGATGGCGGAAGAACCACCGCAGCAGTCTGGTCAACGAGTCCACGGCGTTCACTTCGACCGGGCTGACCCGTCGGCGGAAGGGCAGTGCGGGAGCGGACCACGCGCTCCGGGCCGCGTACGCCGGTTCAGGGTGCGAGGATGTCCAGGCGCCCTGGCAGGCACTCGTAGTTGAACTCGGTCGCCGCCTCGGCGTGAATCTCCCCGTCGACCTGCAGTGGGGAAGGGCTGGCGGCGCGGATGGTCAGCTTCCGGGTGTGGTGCTGGTGGATGGCCGGGTTGTTGACGAACTCACCGGTCATGGTCTTCGGCAGAAGCGCCAACATTCCGCGGCGATTGGGCACGAAGCCGTAGACGAATGTCAGACGCCCATCGGCCGGATCGGCTGCCGGCGCCATGCGGAATACACCGCCGGTCAACGGGCAGTTGCCCACGGAGACCAGGCTGATGGGGCCGTTGTACTGACCGTCATCCCAGCGCAGCTCCATCGACCAGGAGGGTTTCTGATTGATGGCCCGCAGCGCGGCGACGATGTAGCGAACGGTGCCGCGCAGCCGCACCATGCGGATATTGAAGAGGGTGACGACCGGTTCGAGCCCGACGGCGGAGTTGTTGCCGAAGACCCACTCGTTGACACGGCCCAGGTCGATGCGGCGCGTCTTCCCGGCCGCGATCACCTGCGCCGCGCCGGCCAGGTCCTTTGGCAGCCCGAGGTTGACGACCAGGTCGTTGGCCGTTCCCAATGGCAGCACGCCGAACGGACCGAGGACTCCTTCGGGCCGGGCGCGCAGCATGCCGTTCAGCACCTCGCCGTTGGATCCGTCTCCCCCGGCGGAGATGATCGGGCTGTAGCCTTCTCGCACCGCTTGCTCGGCCAGCTCGATCGCCTGGCGCGGGCGCTCGGTCACCACCAGGTCGAAGTCGACGCCCGCCTGCCGCAGCGCGGCGGCGGCCTCGTCCTTGCGCTCCCGGGCGGACCAGCGCGCGGCGTACGGATTGAGGATGACTTTGGCTGGCATACGCTCCCTCAGATCTCGGTCAGAACCCAGGCGGCGACCCGCAGGTAGATGAGCAATCCCGTGGCATCGACCAAGGTCGTGATCAGCGGCGCCGACATCACCGTCGGATCGATGCCTACGGCGTCGGCCAGGATCGGCACCAGACACCCAACCGTATTGGCCCAGATGCAAATGGCCAGGATGGTCACCGCCACGACAAAGGCCATGCTGGTCGGCAGCCCCCACAGCAGGACCCGGCCGAAGGCGACCACACCCAGCAGAGACCCGAGGACAATCCCCGTCGCAAGTTCGCGGACCAGGACCTTGAGCACGTCCTTTCGGTGCACCTCGTCCAAAGCCAGCGCACGGATAATCGTTGTGACCGTCTGGGAGCCAGCATTGCCGCCCGTTCCGATCAGAAGCGGGATGAAGAAGGACAGGGAGACGACCGCCTCCAGTTCACTGCTGAAATGACGCAGGACCGTGCCGGTCAGCGTCTCTGCCACGAACAGGCCGAGGAGCCACACGAAACGCGAGCGGGCCACCTCGAAAATGCGCTGCGACCAATACGGCTTGTTGCTGACGGGTCCAGGTTCGATACCGCCCAGCCGCAGGACATCCTCGGTCGTTTCCTCTTCCAGGACATCCAGCACATCATCCTGGGTGATGACGCCCTGCAAGCGCCCCTGTTCGTCGACGACGGGCAGCGCGGCCACATCGTAGCGTGACATGATCCGGGCGACCTCTTCCTGGTCCGTCCCGGCCGTCACGCGGATGACATCGGTATCCATGAACGTCTCGACCGTCGCCTGCGGATCGGCAACGACCAGATTGCGCAATCCGACGACGCCGATCAGCCGCTTTTCACGATCGACCACATACAGGTAGTAGGGGGTGCGCGCGTCAGGGTCGAGCTGACGCAGGAAGTCGATCGCCTGCGCGGCAGTGGTGTGTCGGCGCAAGGCGAAGTAGGCCGTGGTCATCAGCCCGCCGGCGGTTTCGTCCGGATGGCCGAGCAGCGGGCGGACCTCGTCGGCGTCCTCCATCTGGGCCAGGGCCTGGGCCGCCTGATCGGGAGGCAGGTCGCCAAGGACATCGGCCGCCTCGTCCGGCTCCATCTCATCCAGCACGTCGGCCAGCCGTCCGATGGGCAGGGCGCCGGCCATGTCGGCGGCATGGTCGTCGTCCAGGTCCTCCAGGAGGTCAGCGGCGTCGGGGACGCCCAATCGCGGTAGCAGCGCCGCCTGCTCGTCGTCTTCCAGGTCGGCGAACGCGTCGGCGCGGTCCTCGGGCCTCAGCCGCAGCAGGCAGGCCAGGGCGGCTTCGAGATCGCCTCGCTAGAGCGCCTCTTGGATGCATATGAGTGTGGTGTCGATCAGGGACTGTTCCATCGCTCGCCGCGCTCAGCCTCGCGCTTCGACGGTCTCACCAGTCCGACGAAGGTCGCCGCGCCATGCGCGGGGAGGGCCCGAAGGAGGCGGCAGCAATGGATTCGAGAGGCAAGCCGGGCGGCCCTGACGACGGCAGTGCATGGTTGCCTCCCGCGAAGAGTGCTCCGGGAGGCGAGCCCCATGGCGCCGCCTCCCGGGAATGCGATTGTAGCACCCGGCGCGGGGCGTGTAAAGAAACGCCGCCCGCCGAGGCCGGCTCAGAGCGCCGGTCAACCGTGCGGCCGCTCGGCCAGCTCGACTGGGACGGTCAGCGTCGACCCGTCGCGTACCACCTCGACCGAGACCGTCTGCCCGGCCTGGTGCTCGTAGAGCAGGTTGATGAACGGATTGGCGTCCCCGATGGCCTGCCCGTCGATCGAGACCAGGATATCGCCGCGCTGCAGCCCCGCCAGAGCGGCGGGCCCACCGGCGGTCACGTCCGTGAGCAGGATGCCGTGGTCGGCGGGAAGGTCGTAAGCCTGAGCGATCGCGGCGCTGATCGGCTGCCAGCGGATGCCGAGGTAAGGCCTGGAGACGTAGCCCTGCGCGGCGAGCTGGTCCGTGACCGCCCGGGCCGTGTTGCTGGCGATGGCGAATCCCAGCCCTTCGGCGACGGCCGCGCTGGAGGCGCTGCCGCGGACGACGAGCGAGTTGATCCCGACGACCTGCCCGGCCAGATTGACGAGCGGGCCTCCGGAGTTGCCCTGGTTGATGGCCGCATCGGTCTGTATCAGGTCTTCGAGCTGGTAGCCGTCGGCGGTGTCGATCGACCGGCCGGTGGCGCTGACGACTCCGACCGTGACCGTGTTGACGAACTCCCCCAGCGGCGAGCCGATGGCGATGACGGGCTCACCCGGCTTGAGGGTATCGGAGTTGCCCCAGGTGGCTGCGGCCGGCATCGTTCCCTGGGCGCGCACGACGGCCAGGTCGGCGAACGGGTCGGTGCCGACCAGATCCGCCGGCAGCCGGGTCCCATCGGCCAGCACCACTTCGAGAGACTCGGCCCCTTCGACGACATGGTTGTTGGTGACGACCAGGCCGTCGGTCGAGAGGATCACGCCCGAGCCGGAGGCCTGCGGGTGCGAGACTGCCCCGAAGAAGCCGACCTGTTCGGGCAGGTGGCTGACCACGGTAACGACCGCCGGGCCGACCGAGGCGACCACGTCGGTCACCGCGGTATGGATGTCGACGCTGGCCCCGATCGCCGCCGAAGTGGGGACGGCCGCGGCCGCGGGTGGGTCGGCCTGCAAGGCCAGGTACACGGCCGCACCGCCGGCGGCCGCACTGAGCAGGCCGGCCAGGAGGATCCCGACGAGCATCAGGATGCCCGGCCTGCGCCGCAGACGCGGCCCAGAGGTAAGAGTAGGTTCGCCAAGAGTGTGCATGTTCTCCGCTCCTTCTGCAGGATTGCACACTCCTCCTCAAAACGAACGGAGCGCGGCCCGGGCGATCTCGGGGCGCGCGCTCCGGGGAAGAAGCCCGGTTGGGTCCGGTCGGGCCGTCGCCGTCTAGCTGCGCCGACGTCCGGATCCGGCGACGAGGCTGGCCCAGTACAGGAGCTGGAAGATGGCTGCCCCGAGTCCGGCGACGTAGGTGAAGGCTGCCGCCTTGAGCATGGAGGCGACGCCGCCTCGCTCCTCCTCCGTTCGGACCAATCCGCTTTCGTCCAGCATGGCTCGCGCCCGGGAGGAGGCGTTGAGCTCGACCGGCAGCGTCGCCAGGGCGAACAGGGCGCCGCCGGAGAACACCACCACACCCAGCCAGGCCAGGTCCGTGCTCCCCAGGACCAGGCCGATCACGATCAGGATCCAGCCCAGGTTCGAGCCGAGCTGTGCGGGCATCGCAAGCATGGAACGAAACCGCATCGGTCCGTAGCCCTCCCGATCCTGGACAGCATGGCCGATCTCATGGGCGGTGATCGCCAGCGAGGCGACCGACGGCTGTTGGGCGACCGCGGCCGAGAGGGCCAGTGTCTTCTTGCGCGGGTCGTAGTGATCGGTCAGTTGGCCGGGGGTCTGCGTCAGCGAGACGTCGGTCAGGTTGCCTTGTTGCAGCAGCCGCTGGGCCGCGTCCGCCCCGGTAACACCGAGCGAATTGCGCGTCTGGCCCCAGCGCTTGTAGGTCGATTTCACCCACAGCTGGGCCAGCGAGACCAGCAAGAAGGCGGGGATCATGAAGAGCCAATAGGTTGAGTCGCCGTACATCTCTCCTCCTCTAGGGAAAGACGCTTTCCGTCAGGCTTTGCAGGAGCTGTTCCTGGGCGCGTTCGAGTTGTGGATCGCGCCCGGCGGCCAAGTCTTCTTCCGTCAGTTCGACCTCGACGTCGGGGGTCAGGCCCACGTCGCCGATCTGGCGGCCCTGCGGGGTCAACCAGCGGGCGACGGTCACGCGCACCGCGCCCGAATCGCGGCTGAGGGGGATCCACTCCTGGACCGTCCCCTTGCCGAAAGACGTCTCGCCGATCAACGCACCCCGCCCGCGGTCCTGGATGGCGCCGGCAACGATCTCCGAGGCGGAGGCCGACCCGCCGTCGATCAGAACCACCAGGGGGATGTCCGTGGCCAGCCCGCCGGGGCGGGATTCGTAGGTCTCCTGGCGGCCGTCGCCGTATTCTTCGAACATCACCACACCGTCGCCGATGAACTCGGAGACGATCTCGAGGGCGGTGTCGAGCAGGCCGCCGCCGTTGCCGCGCAGATCGAGGATCAGGCCGCGCGGGTTTTGCGCCAGCAGCTCGCGCAGGGCTTCATGCACAGCCTCGCTCGACCCTTCACCGAAAGTATACAGGCGAAGATGGGCGATGTCCCCCTCCAGCATCTCCGCCTCCAGGCTGGGAAGATCGATGCGCGCCCGCCGGACGTCGACCTCGATCGGCGCCTCGGCGCCTTCCCGCAAGATGGTCAGGTGAACGGTCGAGCCGGACGGGCCGAGTACGCTGCGCACGACCACGCTGGGGTCGATCCCGGTCATATCCTCGCCGTCGATGGCGATCACCTGGTCGCCCGGCTGAAGCCCGGCCTCTTCGGCCGGCGAGTTGGGCATCGGGGACACGATCGTCAGGAACTCGCCTTCCGTGTCGACCCAGGCGCCAATGCCCTCGTAGGACCCGTCGATCGGCAGGTTGGCCTGCAGATACTCGTCCGGATCCATATACGAGCTGTGCTCGTCGCCCAGGGCATCCACCATGCCGCGAATGGCGCCCTGCATCAACTGCGTGTCGTCCAGAGGCTGGTCGACGAATTTCTGATGCACGATGTCCCAGGCTTCCCAGAATGGGTCGAACAGGTCGTCCAGACCGGCCGGAGCACGGGTGTCGCCCGATGTGTCGGCGATCAGCGGCCCAAGCAGCGGCGCGCCGCGACCGATCCACTCGCCGAGCGGGGCGGCCCCGGCGCCCACCACCATGCCGGCAGCGAAGACCGCGCAGGCGGTGATGACTCCCAGGAACAAGCCCAGCAGTATTCTGGCCGCCGAGTTTCGGG
>Ga0105100_10000635_pt1 | contig 20611 bp, 17 predicted proteins | sample PPLLak12cMay2015_2_FD_87033 | JGI IMG/M metagenome (GOLD analysis project Ga0105100, IMG submission 87033) | Freshwater sediment microbial communities from Prairie Pothole Lake near Jamestown, North Dakota, USA - PPLs Lake P8 Core (1) Depth... | ecosystem: Environmental > Aquatic > Freshwater >...
AGTTGAAAAAAAATTGAATTTGGTGCTTGCGGGTTATTACCGGGACTATAGGGAAATGAGAACTGTCAAAACAGATTCCTATGATGTAGTCCTGTTGTTCGACAATGTGTCAGGGGGCTTGAGTAAGTTCGCCGAAGCGACCGCCATGCCCAAACACAAACTACTCCAGCTCTGGTGAGGTTAGCGGGGAGCAATAGCCGGTTCCTAAGTTATTGAGTTAATGAATAGGTGGAGAGCATAGAGCCAGGAGCAGAAGCCATAGATTCTACTGCTTTGTTTGTCATTCCGGCGGAAGCCGGAATCCAGTCCCTTTGAGGGGGTCTCTTCTCTCAACTCCTTGCTTCATGCTCTAGGCTGCGTTGAGAGTTTTGATTTAGATATTGATCATTTACGCCCCTTGTGGGTTTGGCACCCACGGGGCGGAGCTATGCTTCCCTTAATTTTGAAACTGTTGGGCGAGGAGGTCCTGAATTGGCTGAGATTAGTAGATTTGAGGACTTGGAAGCCTGGAAACTTGCCAGAGAACTCGCAAGAAAAATTTACCGCCTAACCAAGAGTGGCCTGTTTGCCAAAGACTACGGTTTCACGGAGCAGCTAAGGCGTGCGGCCATATCAGTGATGAACAACATCGCCGAGGGCTTTGACAGAGGAACAAATAAGGACTTCGTAAAGCTCCTATTTATCGCTAGAGGATCTGCTGCAGAAGTCCGAAGCATGCTCTGTGTCGCATTGGATCAGGGTTATTTATCAGAGGAAGAATTTGAAGAATGTCGGATTTTGTCATACGTTGCAGCCAGATCATTTGGGGCCTTGTAAAGAGCGTGCGCAGGAAGTCTGATTGGGTAACAGGGATAAAATAAAGATTCTGGTGGGAGTCGTGTTTGGCTTATGTCTCTCCAAGTTTTAGTCTTCTGACGATTTTTCCGTCTTTCACGATTTGAACGCCTTTAACGCTTTGAACGCCTTGAACGCTTTTAACGATTTGAACGGAGAATATTCATGAACCAAAAATGCGTCGCAGTTATTGGCTCCGGCTATTGGGGCAAAAATCTTGTTCGCAATTATCACGAGCTCGGCGCCCTAAAGCTCATCTGCGACAAGAATGAAACAGTCCTGGCAGGCTTCAAGAAACAGTTTTCCGGCGTGGACACGTGCCTTGCCCTCAACGATGTGCTTTCCCGGAAAGACATTGACGGAGTGGTAATTGCCACACCCGCTGAAACCCATTACACCATCGCTCGTGAAGCGCTCCTGGCGAACAAGCACGTATACGTGGAAAAGCCGCTCGTCCTGGATGAGCGCGAAGGCGAAGACCTCATCGATCTGGCTGCCGAGAAGAAGCGTGTGCTCATGGTCGGACACCTACTCCAGTACCACCCGGCCTTTGTCCGGCTCAAGGAGCTTGCTTCAAAGGGGGATCTGGGCCGCATCAACTACATTCACTCCCAGCGCCTCAACTTGGGGAAGATCAGGCGGGAGGAGAACATCCTCTGGTCTTTTGCGCCCCACGACATTTCCATGATTCTCTCCCTTGCGCAGGAAGAACCCGAGAGTGTGTTGACGACGGGCGGATTCTACCTTCACAAGAAAATAGCCGATGTCACAACAACGCATCTCGATTTCGCCTCCGGCCTTCGAGCGCACATCTTTGTCTCCTGGCTGCATCCTTTCAAGGTCCAGGAGCTTGTGGTGGTGGGCGACAGAAAAATGGCCGTCTTTGATGACACCCGGCCGTGGGGCGAGAAGCTTCTTCTCTACCCCCATGAAATCAAGTGGCAGGACAATGTGCCGGTTCCAGCAAAGGCTGAGCCCGAAAAGCAGGATATTCCCCAGGCTGAACCTCTGCGTGTCGAATGTCAGAAGTTCCTGGAGTGCATGACCAACGGGAAGCAGCCTTTGACGGACGGCCGCGAAGGCCTGAAAACCCTGAAGATCCTCAATGCCTCCCAGCGCTCCTTAGACGAAAACGGCCGCAAGGTCGCTCTTGATGCTTCTAAAACACCCAAAGACTCGTCACTCGTCACTCGTCACCCGTCACTGTCCTACTACGTCCACCCCACCGCCATCGTCGACGACAAGGTGGCCATAGGCGAGGGCTCAAAAATCTGGCACTTCACCCACGTGCTTTCCGGCTCGAAAATAGGCAAGGGCTGCAACATCGGCCAAAACGTGGTGATCGGTCCTGACGTGACCATGGGCAGCAACTGCAAGCTCCAGAACAACGTGAGTGTTTACAAGGGCGTGACTCTCGAGGACGGCGTCTTCTGCGGCCCATCCATGGTTTTCACGAATGTCTACAATCCCCGGGCTGAGATTCGGAAGATGGATCAGGCCCGCCCCACCCTTGTGAAGAGAGGGGCCTCCATCGGAGCCAACGCCACTGTGGTCTGTGGCAACACTCTCGGCCGTTACTGTTTTGTCGGGGCCGGCGCAGTGGTGACCAAGAATGTGCCGGACCATGCCCTGGTTGTAGGCAACCCCGGCAAGCAGATCGGGTGGATGTGCGAGTGCGGCGAGAGGCTGACTGATGACCTCGACTGCCTCACCTGCGGCAAGAAGTACAAGAAGGTGGACTCAGGTCTCGAAGAAATTAAGAACAATGCATAATCTCACGCCCGCTCCCCTTCGGGTCGCTAGAGCCACAGAGGAAGAAGAGGTTATTTTTCTTTTATAGTGGATCGAAAATGCTAGTGGAGACATAAGGGAGAGGAGTACCCGAGGCATGGGCTTCGGGTACTGAGAGAGCTTAGAGGGGCCGCTTTGGCCTCAGACTCGGATTGAAAACGATAAGAGAGATGGTGGAAGAGTAGGTATAGAGGAAGCGGTAGGACATTTTTTGACAAAAAAGAGCTTCCCTTGGGGTTCATGCGCACTAATCACAAAAATTCAAAGGTCACGCTTAGGAGACGCGGTGTTCGTCTGATCTGTCCTCAGTTGTCCGTGGCCTAACTGAACCCCATCATTACCGATTTTGGCTCAAGGCCAAAATCGGTAATGCGACGAAGGACGGGAGTTTCAATGGATTTCGATGAGCTGATACAGAAAGGAAAGGCAAGCAGGGTCTTTAGGGCTAAGCGAAAGTTGACCATGCCTAATCTGGTGTCTCATGTCACTCAGCGCGCAGCCGGTAAGGAACCCCTATTCATTGAGGACAGGGATTACCTCTATATGCTTGCGGACATGAAGGAGATTGGGAAAAAACGTTCCTTGGACATCTACGCCTTCTGCCTTATGCCGAATCATGTCCATATACTTGCAAGCCCGAGAGAGGATGAGCTTGATGAAGCGATGAGGGACCTTTTCTCGCGTTACGCTATGATGTTCAACAGAAAATATGAGAGGAAAGGGCATCTGTTCGCTGGTCCCTACCGCCAATCTGTTTGCTTGGATGATTCCTATTTGCTGGCCGCATCATTGTATATCCATATGAATCCCGCGCGAGCAGGAATTGTTGGGGATCCGCGTAAATATCGTTGGTCTTCGGTGAAGCTTTTCTATGACGAGAGCTCACCGCGGTCATTTGTAAACCCTGACTTTGTGCTTCGTCTCCTGGGTCCGGATAACCGCGAACGAAAGAAACTCTACTGTGAATTGCTCGAAAGGAGCGTGTCTTTAGCCTCAGGCGACGTGATGGAGGAAACGGGCGCAGTCGCGCAATTGCGTAAAGCACTGATTCGGGTCTTCCCTTCCGTGTTTTCAGGCGTCGCAAACAGGAAACAAATCGCGCAGCGCACGGGTCTGGAATTGCTCGATGAAGAGGAAATCATGGAAAGCATCAGGTCCATGAGGGATCGAGGTAAAAGAATATCGCTGGAAACAATGAAGGCGAGGCGGTTTCTGGCCGAACAGCTCATTGCGCGGGGATATAAAAAACAGGCTATAGCAGGCATGTTTGGGGTATCCGTCAAAACAATACACAATACCCTCAAAAGAACCAAATAGTGGTTCGTTGCCGATTTAGGCTCAAGGCTGAAATCGGTAAAAACCCCGGAGAGAGGCTTGAACTCACTCAGGAAACTCGGCCTGGCCGGCGTGCCCGGTGAGGCTTTTTATCACGATGATGCCGAGGCAGGCAGAGAACGCAGAGAGTCTGTTTTGACAGGATTTACAGGATTATTGGGATTCTTGTGTTATAGAACATAAAGAAAACATCTTGTTGATCCTGCTTGCCCGCCGTCGCTGTGGAGGGTTAAGCCTGTCTGATTTTTCTTTGCGATTCTGCGTGAGACGGGTTTTTTCTGATCTTGAATCCCAACTTGGCCGAATGGTTTGGTTGTGCTAATCTCAGATACCTGTAATCGATCATGACGAGACATATTTATAAGAACTTCCTCATTGTTGTCGCCATCGACGCGTTCCTGGTCGCGTTTGCGTGGTACTTTGCCAACCTTCTGCGTTTCAACTTTGAAATCCCGCCGGACAGCATGGCGGCCATCGCGCGCCTCGTTCCCATTATCCTGGGCACCAAGATGGTGGTCTTTTACATGTTCGACCTCTACAAGGGCATGTGGAGGTACACGAGCATCGATGATTTGTTGGCCGTCATCAAAGCGTCGGGCTTCAGTACCCTGCTCGTCGTGACGGTGGTGGCCTTTACTCACGGGCTTGCAGGTTTTGCCCGAGCGGCATTCGTCATCGACTGGGTCCTGACGGTCTTCCTGATCGCCGGTTACAGGCTGGGGATACGGTTGTACTTCTGGCTCGGTCCCAAGGATCGGCTGAGCAGTTTCCGGCTCCTGAGCCCCTTCAAGTTGAAGAAAGGCGAAAGAAGCGGCGCCAGGAAGCTCCTGATCCTGGGCGCAGGGGACTGCGGCGAAAAGATCTACCGGGAGATCCAGGACAACGCGAGCCTGCGCTACGAGGTCGTCGGCTTTCTCGACGACGATCTCACCAAGGTGGGCAGGCTCCTCCACGGGGTGCCTATCCTGGGGACCACGTCGGAACTGAAAAGCCTTAGCCAGAGGATCGGTGCCGAAGAAACCCTCATTGCCATACCGTCGGCGACGTCGGCGCAGATGCGGGCTCTCCTGGCCCGCTGCGAAGAAAGCGGGCTTCCCTCCAAAACGGTTCCCGGGATGGGGGAACTGATCGACGGGAAGGTGAGCGTCAAAGCGATCCGCGATGTGGACTACCGCGACCTGCTGGGCCGTGAAGTGGTCCGGCTCGATGAAGATCGAATTGCAGGGTACCTGGGTAAAGCCAGGGTCCTCGTGACCGGAGCAGGGGGCTCCATCGGTTCCGAGCTTTGCCGGCAGATCTGCCGCTTCGATCCTTCCTGCCTGATTCTCTATGAACGGGCGGAGAGCCCTCTTTATGAAATCGACCTGGAGCTGCGCACCGACTACCCGGAGGCCAAGGTGGTGCCTATCCTCGGCGATATCCGGGACCGCAGCCAGTTGTCCAGAGCCCTTTCCGGCTACCGGCCTCAGGTTGTTTTCCATGCCGCGGCGTACAAGCACGTCCCCATGATGGAGCTCCAGCCCTGGAAGGCGGTGAGAAACAACATCCTGGGAACCCGTAATGTGATGGATATGTCCAGGGATCACGGGGTGGAGAGATTCGTTCTGGTTTCCACGGACAAAGCGGTCCGTCCGGCCAATGTCATGGGCGCTTCCAAGAGGGTGGCGGAGCTCCTGGTCCAAAACCAGAACGGGTGCAACCTTGGCGAAACAAGATTCATCACGGTGCGCTTCGGAAATGTGGTGGGGAGTGTGGGCAGCGTGGTGCCTCTTTTCAAGAAGCAGATCGAAAGAGGCGGGCCTGTCACGGTGACACATCCTGAGGTGACTCGTTATTTCATGACCATTCCTGAGGCGTGCCAGCTGATTCTGCAGGCCGGGGCCATGGGAGAAGGCGGTGAGATCTTCATCCTGGACATGGGCACCCCGGTGAAGATCGTGGACATGGCGAGAGACCTGATTCGGCTTTCCGGTTTTGAGCCGGAGAAGGACATCAAGATTGAATTCGTCGGGCTGAGACCGGGTGAGAAACTCTTCGAGGAACTCATCACCAGCGGGGAGGGCATTGTGCCGACGAGCCACGAGAAAATCCTGGTCCTTCGCGGGAAGACGTGCGATCAGGACCGGTTGAACGCGGTCATCGCAGACTTGGCGGAACTCGCTCATGAGCAAAATGCCATGGGCATCCGGGCAAAGCTCCGGGAGATCGTGGAGGACTACACGCCGAGGGCGTGAAATAGGGTAACGGACAACTGTTAACGGTCAACGGCGAATGGGTAACGGTGCAACTATGAACGGTGAAAAGAGATATGTTCTGATCGGATTGGTGATCGGGGTTCTTTTGTCCGGAGTGTTCTTTTACTATTTCGCTCCTCGGTACACGACGGTGAAATCAGGAGACACGTTGCTGAAACAGGATACCTGGACCGGACGATCCTGGAGACTGGTGGACAACGAATGGAAGGCCGTGGTTGGCGTTAACCGCGATTGGGACAGCATTGACAAGGCACTCCTTGCAGCTCTCCGGATCCCCTTTGCAGAGGTGAACACCGACTCAGCCCTGGTGAGGCTGCGTGAAAAACACCCGATTCTAAAAGAGTTGCCGGACGAGGAACTCCTCGAACGGATCAAGCTGGTCTATTCCAGGCAGGTTCTCGTCAACATGTATCTCGACAGCTTTGTCAAAATGGAACAACAGGGAAAATAAGAAGAAGCGAGAAACGACCCCAAAGGCTCATGTCTCACGGCCGCTCCCCTTCGGGTCGCTCGAGCCCGCAAAGACGCTGAGAAAAATAAAAAGGAAGGTGTTTTTTGTTTTATAATTGAAAGGTTTTGACTCTCTGCGTTTCTCTGCCTGCCCCGCCATCTTGTCCCGCCATAGCTTAATAAAGCGAAGGCGGAAGCTTGAAGAAGCGGCGGCGGGCGCCTCTGCGAGAGATAACTCTTTCCCGCGTTTCCGGCTGTTTTGTCGTCCCGGTTGACAAAGGGGGGAGGGGGGGTTAATTTGTGGAAATTTCGAAACGCATGAAAGGAGATTGGGCATGGCGGATTTACTCCAAGTCACCGATGAAACCTTCGATGCAGAGATCTTGAAGTCAGAGCTCCCTGCAATGGTCGATTTCTGGGCGGAATGGTGCGGGCCCTGCCGGATGGTGGGTCCTTCGGTTGAAGAACTGGCCAACCAGTACAAGGGCAAGATCAAGATCGCCAAGATGGACGTGGACAAGAACAGGCAGACCCCTGGGAAGTTCGGCATCCGGAACATCCCGACCCTGCTCCTGTTCAAAGGCGGGCAGCTCGCTCAGACCATTATCGGTGCGCAGCCCAAGGCTTACATCGAAGGGGAACTCAAGAAGCTTCTTTAGGAGTAGACAGAATAGAGTAGACAGAATTCAGAGTAGAAAGCCCGAGAACTCACCACAAAAGCACGAAAAAGGACCTGGTTTTTTCTACTGTCTTCCGTCTACTGACTACTGTATTCTTTTCTTGATGCCCATGTACGACGTCATCATCATCGGAGGAGGGCCGGCAGGTCTCACTGCCGGGCTTTACAATGCGAGAGCCCGGTTGAACGTCCTGCTCCTGGAGCGCCTCGCCCCTGGCGGGCAGGTGCTGACCACGGACTCGGTCGAGAACTACCCCGGGTTTCCTGACGGCATATCCGGATTCGAGCTGATGGACCGGATGAAGACCCAGGCTGAGAAATTTGGCCTCAAGATCCAGAGCGAAGACGTGACCGGCCTGGAACTCTCCCCGAAGCGCAAGGCGGTTCTGACCGGCGGAGGAACGCTGGAAACCAAGGCGATCATTCTGTGCTGCGGGGCCACTTGGAAAAGACTCGGGATCGAAGGCGAAGACCATCTCATGGGCAAAGGGGTCTCCTTTTGCGCCACCTGTGACGGACCCTTTTACAGAAATCAGGAAGTCGCCGTGATCGGCGGCGGAGACACCGCCGTGGAGGAGGCCATTTTCCTGACGCGCTTTGTGAGCAAAGTCCATCTCGTGCACCGAAGGGACAAGCTGAGAGCCACAAAAGTGCTTCAGGAGCGGGCCATGTCCCATGAAAAGATCGAATTCATCTGGGATTCCGTTCCGGTGAAAATCCTGGGAGAGAAAGGCGTCGAGGGAATTGAACTGAAGAACGTGAAGACCCAGAGCGTGTTCCGGAAAAACGTGCAAGGGGTCTTCGTCTTTATCGGTACCCTGCCCAACACGGACATCGTCAAGGGGCTGATCCGGCTCGACGAGAACGGGTTCGTGGTGACGGATGACAACATGCAGACCTCTGTCCGTGGGGTGTTCGCTGCAGGAGACATCCGCTCCAAACTGTTCAGGCAGATTTCAACGGCCGTAGGGGAAGGGGCCACGGCATCCTATGCTGTGGAAAAATACCTGGAGAATTTTGCGGGTTGATCAAATACGTCCAAGAAAGACAAAGGAGCATGCCATGAACCCGAGGTCCCTGCCGGCCAGAACCGTTCTCGCGGCGATCATGCTTCTTGTTCTTTTGAACGGGTGTTCAACCATAGACTCGATTCTAGGCCGGGGAGTGGAGGACGATGCGGACGCCGGCGAACTCATGAGCCAGGGCAATGAGGATCTCAGTGCGGGACGCTACAAGGACGCGGTGGATGCCTTCCAGAAGATCAAGGACAGATTTCCCTACAGCAAACACGCGGTGGGGGCGGAGTTGAAGATGGCGGATGCCCTGTACCTGCAGGATGAGTATGATCTGGCTTACACCGCCTACGATGAGTTCGAGAAACTCCACCCCAAGCACAAAGACATGCCTTACGTCATCTACCAGAAAGGAATGTCCAACTTCAGCCAGGTCAAATCAAAGGACAGAGAGCAGGCTCACACGCTCAAGGCGAAAGAAGAGTTTGAAAGGTTGATCAAGAGGTTCCCGAGAGACGAGTACGCCAACAAGGCGAGGAAGAACTTGCGGGAGTGCCTCATCTACCTGGCGGAATATGAACTCTACGTAGCCAATTTCTACTACAAGCAGGGCAAGTACAGAGCCGCACTGGGGAGGTACACGTACATCCTCAACAACTACCCGGACATGGGGCAGTATCAGGATGCCATGGAAGGGATCACTCGGTGCAAAGAGAAGCTTGCCCAGGAAACCGCCCAAGAAGGAACCTGGAAAAGCGCCTGGCCCTTCTCTATTTGGAAATGATCTTTCCCACCGACTCCAGAGCCTGACCCAGGAGTTCCGGCCGGCTCCCGCCGCCCTGGGCCATGTCCGGACGGCCCCCTCCCTTACCCCCCAGCATCTCTGAAAGGCGGCTGATGATCTCGCCCGCCTTGAACCGATTCACAAGATCCTTGGTGACCATGCAGAGGAGCATGGCCTTGTCGTCCTTGCGGGCTCCGAGGACGATGATCCCGGAATCGAGTTTTTCCCTGATGCGGTCTGCAAAATCCCTCAGGTCCTTCGGAGAGTCGGCCTGCACTTCGCGGACCAGGACCCTGGCCCCTTTGATCTCTTTCACGCCGGAGAGAAGATCCTCAGACTGGGCGGAGAGAAGCCTGGACTTCAGCGTTTCGATCTCCCGGTCCCTTTGCCTCTGTTCCTTGAGAAGCTTGTCGATCCGGTCGCGCAACTGTTCGGGGGAAGTCTTGAGAAGGAACGCCGCTTCTCTGAACTCGAGTTCCTGATTCTGCACGTATTCGAGGGCGCCTTTGCCTGTAAGGGCCTCGATGCGGCGCACGTTGGCACCCACTGCGCTTTCGCTCACGATCTTGAAGAGCCCCACATCTCCTGTTCTGCCGGTGTGGGTTCCTCCGCACAGCTCCATGCTCACCCCGTCCCCCACCTTGACGAGGCGAACGTTGTCCCCATATCGTTCTTCGAAGATGGCCATGGCGCCTGTCTTCATCGCCTCATCCCGGGGCAGGACCGACGTGCTGAGAGGGAGATTCTCCCGGATGGTCCGGTTCACGTGCTGCTCCACTTCCTTGAGCGTCTCCGGATCCACCTGGGCAAAGTGGCTGAAGTCGAAGCGGAACCTTTGAGGCGACACCAGGGAGCCGGCCTGCTTCACGTGGGGCCCCAGGATTTCTCTCAGGGCCGCGTGGAGCAGGTGAGTTGCCGTGTGGTTGAGCGCCGTGGCCCTGCGCTCCTCTTCATTCACTCTGGCCTCCACCCGGGCGCCTGTGGATAAGGTGCCCTGCTCCACCACACCGCGGTGAACAATGAAGGCCTCCATGAGTTTGACCGTGTGAGTGACCTGCATGCGCACGCTGTCGCCCACCAGCCAACCCTTGTCTCCCACCTGACCGCCTGCCTCTCCGTAGAAGGGAGTCCGGTCGAGCACCACCTCGACCTCTTCCCCTGCGCCGGCTGATCCTGCTTCCTTCCCCCCCTTGAGAACTGCGACCACTTTCGAATCCGAAACCAGGCTCTCGTAACCCACGAAAGCGGTGGCCAGACCCTGGCCGGAGAGCTTCTGGTAAACTTCCGGAACTTCTTCCTCCCCGCTTCCCTTCCAGGACTCCTGGGAAAGAGTCCTCTGCCTGTGCATGGCCTCGTCGTACCCCGTGACGTCGACTCTCAGGCCTTCTTCCCTCGCCACATCCTGGACAATGTCGAGAGACAGGCCGTAGGTGTCGTAGAGTTTGAAGGCGACGTTTCCGGGGATGATCTCCTGCTTTTTGTCCTTCACTTCATTCACGTTGTCCATCAGCAGTTTCATGCCGAAGTGAAGCGTGTCGGCGAAGCGTTTCTCCTCGTTGAGCACAATGCCTTCGATGAAACTTCTGGAAGTCGCAAGGTCAGGATAGTCCTCGCCCATGAGATCGATCACATGGCCGGCGACGCGGTGAAGGAAATTCTCCTTGATCCCGAGAACCTGGCCGAAGCGGATAGCCCTGCGGATGATTCTCCTGAGAACGTAGCCCCGGCCCTCGTTGGACGGGAGCACTCCGTCGCCGATCAGAAAAGCCAAGGCCCGGGCATGATCGGAAATGACCCGGAAGGAGACATCCTGTTTCGCGTGGTCCCCGTACTTCTTTTCGGCGATGTTCTCTATGCCGCGGATCAGGTCTTTGAAAAGATCGGTGTCATAGTTGGAGGTGACGCCCTGGACCACGGCGGAGATTCTCTCCAGGCCCATGCCGGTGTCGATGTTCGGCTTGGGAAGGGGCGTCAGCGTTCCGTCCGGGCTCCGATCGAACTGGGTGAACACAAGGTTCCAAATTTCCAGGTGCCGGTCGCAGTCGCAGTGAGGGCTGCAGTCCGGCCTGCCGCAGCCGACGCTCGGGCCCTGGTCGATCAGCACTTCCGAACAGGGACCGCAGGGGCCGGTGTCGCCCATGGCCCAGAAATTGTCCTTTTCGCCGAGACGCACGATCCGCTCCGCAGGGACGCCGATCTGCTTCTCCCAGATCTCGTAGGCTTCGTCGTCGTCCTTGTACACGGAGGCCCAGAGCTTGTCCGCCGGAAGGCCGTAGACCTTGGTCAGAAGCTCCCATGCCCAGTGAATGGCTTCCACCTTGAAGTAGTCTCCGAAGGAGAAATTGCCGAGCATCTCGAAGAAGGTGTGGTGCCGGCCGGTGTAACCGACGTTTTCGAGGTCATTGTGCTTGCCGCCCGCCCGCACGCATTTCTGTGAGGTCACGGCGCGGGTGTAACTTCTTGTCTCTGTTCCGAGATAGAGGCCCTTGAACTGCACCATGCCTGCATTGGTGAAAAGAAGACTCGGATCATCCCTTGGAATGAGGGAGGAACTTCTCACGAGCTCATGGTCGCGGCCTTTGAAGAAATCTAAAAAGGTGGACCGGATTCCTCTGAAGGACATGGAGTTCATTTGCCGTTGGCCTCCGGCTTCGGCTTTTTGAGGCCTGTTTTTTCTTTGATCAGGTCGACGACCTGGTTTCGGATGTCTTTATTTTCAATCAGAAATTTTTTCGCATTCTCCCTGCCCTGTCCCATCCTCTCCCCTTTGAAGGAATACCAGGCGCCGCTCTTCTCGACAATGTCAAAGGAGGTGCCCAGGTCGAGGATGTCACCTTCCTTGGAAATGCCGGTGCCGTAGATGATGTCGAACTCGGCCTCTCTGAAAGGAGGCGCGATCTTGTTCTTCACCACCTTGACCCTGGTCCTGCTGCCGGTGACCGTCTCCCCTTCTTTGATCGCTCCGAGACGGCGAATGTCCAGGCGCTGCGACGCATAGAACTTGAGGGCGTTTCCGCCGGTGGTGGTTTCAGGGCTTCCGAACATGACGCCGATCTTCATGCGGATCTGGTTGATGAAAACGACGCAGGTCATGGATTTGTGGATGGTGGCCGTGAGCTTTCTCAAGGCCTGGGACATGAGCCTTGCGTGCAGGCCCACGTGCTGGTCGCCCATCTCTCCCTCCAGTTCCGCTCTCGGCACCAGCGCGGCGACCGAGTCGATGATGAGGGCGTCAATGCCCCCGCTTCGCACGAGGATCTCGGCAATGTCGAGCGCCTGCTCTCCGGTGTCGGGCTGGGACACGAGGAGACTGTCCACGTCCACTCCCAGTCTGCGGGCATAGCCTATGTCCAGCGCGTGCTCGGCATCGATGTACGCGACGACACCCCCGGCGGCCTGGGCTTCGGCGCCGATGTGAAGCGCCAGCGTGGTCTTGCCCGACGCTTCAGGGCCGTAAATCTCCACGACCCTTCCCCTGGGGACTCCGCCGATGCCGAGGGCCAGGTCCAGGGCCAGGGAACCGGTGGAGATCACCGGGATGTCCAGGACCTTGTCCACGTCCATTTTCATGATAGATCCACGGCCAAACTGCTTTTCTATCTGCGAAATGGCCTGATCGACCGCCCTCTGCCTGTCCTGTTGCTCTGCCATGGTCGTTCCTCCGAAGGAAGTACCTAAAGTGAACTAAAGTGTCTAAAGTGAACTAAAATGCCTAAAGTTATTGGAAAAAGAAAAAATACTCGAAGAGAAATAAAATGTCAAAAAATCAAAAGAGAAAACATGAAGAACCTTATCACGCAAGCACGAAAAGGAAGTGCCTAAAGTGAAAAATGCCAGGACAACGTCTTCGTGTACACGGCGCCACCGGGTTTGAGTTCGCTCCTGAAGAGAACCAGTTCATCCAGGGTGCAAACCGGACTGGACAAATCCCTGTACTTTGCAAGCATCTGCTCCAGTTCCGTTGGCCTCTTGGCAGGCTTCTTGAATCTTCCAAGAGTGAGATGGGGCCTGAAGGCTCTCTCTTCCTCTTTGATTCCGAAAGGCGAAAGAGCGGCCTGAAGGTCGTCCCTGAAACGGGACATCCTCTCCATATCCCCGTCAAGGCCCAGCCAGATCACCCTTGGGTTTCGGCTGTTGGGAAAACAGCCCATGGGCTTGAGGGAGATGCTGAAAGAGCCATGATTTACGCAAACAGCGCCGAGCGACTCTCCCATCGAGGGGATCTGCTCGGATTGGACGCCGCCCATAAAGACCACGGTCAGATGGATGAACTCCGGCCTGACCCAGCGAACATCCAGAGAGCTCTTCCGGACCTCTCCTGAAACCCGGGTCACGATGGTCTTGATGTCTTCCGGCAGTTCAAAGGCCAGGAAGGAACGGATTTCCATGAAGGACCCTTCTCACCCAATCCAGCGCCATCACGGCGCTGTTGATTTTGTTTTGTTCTCTCTTTCCCCAGAAACGGTATTTGCCTGAAAAAGTTTCATTCCTGAAGGCAAGTCCGATGTGAGCCGTGCCCACAGGTTTTTCCCCTGTTCCTCCGTCAGGACCGGCGATGCCGGTGACGGCAAGTCCCAAGTCCGCCTTCAGCTCTCTTCTCACCCCTTCAGCCATCTCCCTGGCCACCGGACCGCTGACCGCCCCATAAGTCTCGAGGGTCTGCCCGGAGACGCCGAGCAGGTCCATCTTGGCCTGATTGCTGTAGGCGATCACTCCTCCTAGAAAGTAGCCGGAGCAGCCCGGAACATTGGTGAGGAGGTTTCCAACGAGGCCCCCTGTGCAGGATTCTGCAACGGAAAGGGTGAGCTTTCTCTGCAACAGCGCCTCTCCCACAACCCCCTCCATGGTCTGACCCCCTGTGGCGAAAATGAAAGATCCGACGCGGTTTCGAATTTCTCTTTCCATGGCGTCGAGCTCGCCGGCGACGCTCGGCTGATCCTCACCCCGGAGGCTCAGGGTGATGTGGTTTTCAGGGAACCTGGGATAGAATCCGAGAATGATGTTTCCCGACTTTCCCGGAAGATCGCTCAGCCTCTCTGCAATGCTCGGTTCGTTGAGCCCATAGAGTTTGAGCACCTTGTGCCTCAAGGTGGGGAGAACCGTGCATTGGAGCAGCAGGTCTGGAATCACGACCTCATCCATCAGGAACCGCATCTGCTCAGGGATGCCGGGCAGGAAATAGAGGCGGACCTTGTTTTCAACCAGAGAGAAACCGCAGACGTTTTCCTTGGGGCACAGGATCTTCGCGTCTTCAGGCATCCATGCCATCTTTTCGAAAGCACGGGACATCTTCAAGCCCCTGAGCGCCACATAGTCCCTGATCTGCTCATACATTTCCTCATCCAGGCACAGGGGGCGGTTGAGCGCAGAGGCGGCGATCTCGTTGGTGATGTCGTCGTCCGTGGAGCCCAGACCTCCGGTGATGATCACGAACTGGGAATCCTTGAGGGCCTTTTGCAGAGCCTTGGAAATGCTCTCCTGGTCATCTCCCACTGAGGTGACGCGGATCACTCTGAGCCCGGTGGCCGTGAGCCTTCCCGCCGCGTACCAGGAATTGAGATCAACGACCCTGCCCGAGATCAGTTCGTCGCCTATCGTGATGATTTCACCGTACATAACTCTGAATCCACACTCCAGTTGACCAACAAAAGCTATTACTATGGCCTGTTTCGCTACTCTAATCGGTTTTTCAAATCCGAAATCCGAATATCGAAATACGAAATTCCCCCGCCTGGCGGGCAAGAACCTCAAATTCCAATTTTCAAATGACCAAAACAGATTCAGATGGAGTGTTGAGTCTTGTTTTGAACATTTGGATTTTCATCATTCAACATTGTTTCGAGTTTCGTGCTTCGAATTTCGAATTTCACCCACTTGTCAACGAAAACAGTCGCAAATACTTTGCCCATCTTTTGCTATGAGAAGATCAAATCCAGCAGGCGCAGGCAGACATTCCCATACACCCCTGCCAGCAGGTCATCCAGCACAATGCCTGCGCCTCCCCCTAATTTTTCCAGTCGCCTGATAGGGTACGGTTTCAGTATATCAAAAAGTCGGAACAGGACAAAACCCAAACAGAGATTGAACGCTGTTGCCGGCAAGAGGAACAGGGTCAACAAAAGCCCGGCAACTTCATCGATGACGACTTCGCCGGGATCCTCTTTTTCAAGAGCGCCGGCGCTCCTCGCCGAGACCCAAACGGCCAGGAGGATAAAAAAGAAAAGCGCGTAGGCACCGGCCATGGGGGTAAGCCGATCTAGGGCTATGGCAAGCGGGATTGCTGCGAGCGTTCCAAAGGTTCCCTGAGCCACAGGGATCAGCCCTACACCAAAGCATGATGAAAGAACGAGGGCGAGCTTGTCCGGAAGAGCAGACTTCCGAAAGGATTCGATAGCATTAGGAGTCGGCGAGCGAAGGTAGGACACTTTAGCTCACTTTAGGCACTTCTTCCCTGTGCCGTTACCCAGCCATAAATGTCTCTCAAAGGAATGCCTTTTTCTTTTGCAATTCGCCGGCACTCCTCGAACTCGGGCAAAAATTGGAAAGACCCGTCGGGTCGGAAAACTTTTTTCACTTTCATCCTGCCCCAGGGGCTCTCGATTTCAGCGGAGGATCTCTCCAGAATCCTTCTCTGCGTGTATTGGAATCGCACGCCCAGGGTGGTGCTCTCTGAGAATAGAATACCCATGAGCTGATCCTTGTGCTGGGGCTTCCCTATAACATGGACCAGGACAGCGGGCCGGTTCTTTTTCATGTGACCGGGTAGAAAAACCACATCGAGAGCGCCTGCTTCAAAAAGGCGCTCCATGAGAAAGCCCAGCCACTCCGGGTTGGTGTCATCCAGATTGGATTCGAGGACCACGACCGTCTCCTCATTTACGACCCCCTGTTCCTGACCGATGAGGATGCGCAGAAGATTCGGCCTGTCCGCAAGGTTCCGGCTTCCAACGCCGTAACCCACTTTCTCTATGACCATGGCCGGGAGGCATCCAAAGGAGCGGGCGAGGCTTTTCACGAGCGCCGCTCCGGTTGGGGTGACGAGTTCCTCTTTCAATCCTGAGTCATGAACCGGGATGCCCTTGAGAAGCGCCACGGTCGCAGGCGCGGGCAAAGGGATCCGGCCGTGGGCCGTGTCCACAAACCCTGAACCGAGCGGCAGGGATGACGCAGAGACTTCACCGATCCCGAGGTAGTCCATCCCCAACACACTGCCCACGATATCGACGATGGAGTCCACAGCGCCCACCTCGTGAAAATGCACATCCTCCGCAGGGCAGCCGTGGATTCTTCCCTCCTCCAGCGCGATGCTTTCAAAAATGGCAATGCTTTTGTCTCTCACAGAGGGGCTGAGGTTTCCGGCACGGATAAGGTCTTTGATGTCTGAGAATCTCCTGTGAGGGTGGGGAGTCCTGCTCACATGGACTTTGAACCGCGTGCCGAAGAGATGGTTCCTTTCCTCCCTGGTCGCTTCGAGGGTGTAGCCTTCAAGGGGGAGGCTTTGGAGAGCCCTCTTCAGTTCTTCAATCGGGAAACCGGCATCGATCAATGCCCCGATCATCATGTCTCCGCTGATGCCGGAAAAACAGTCGAGGTACGCAATCTTCATTGTGATACCTGTAACACAAAAAGGGTGACATTCGTCCTTCGATACCTCAGGACGAACGGACGCCATCGTGTATCCCTTTTTTCCCGTTCGTGGTGAGGTATCGAACCATGAACGGAAAGCCGGTTTTTGATTTTTTTATCGTGAAAATGCGCTCGTAGAGGAGGGGTTCATCCCCCCCGCGGGCGGGCATAAAGCCCGCCCCTACCTCTCCGTGTCCTGAGAGTTTACGAACCGAACATTCATGTGAAGAGCTTTTTATCAGCAGAGTCCAGCGAAGTCAATCTTGGTCGGGCGGGGTAGAGAAGGGTTTGTCGAGCCTGAAATCAGGGAGGAAAGGCGGTTTCGTGTCAGGGGCGTCCTCAGCCGGGAACTGGACAAAGAGGTGCTGAAAACCAAGATCCAAAGCGTGGGAATACACCTGGTTGAATTCCTTCTCGGTGAGCGGCCGATTGAGGGCCTCTGCCTCCTGAGGGGTGACCGGAACGTATTGGGACATGAGGCTCAGAGGAAGCCCGGCTCCGAATTCTACAAAGAGTGTGGTCAGGGCATTGATGGAGTTCTCCACATATCCGGGGAGAATGAGGTGGCGGACCAGGACCCCTTTTTTCGCCAAGGGGTCGCCCGTGTCAAAGCAGTCCAGGAACCCCTTTTGGGAGAGCATCACAGAGAGGGCGGCCAGGGTCACATCAGGATAGTTCTGGCATTTTGAGAGCTGTCTTGCCAGGTCCCGGTCCGCATATTTGAAATCCGGGAGGTAGATGTCCACGTACCTCTCCGCCGCCTTGAGAAGGTTCACGGACTGATAGCCGGAGAGATTGAAGACCATTGGAAGGGCGTGGCCTTTGTTCCGCAGCAACGTGACGAGTTCAAACACATAAGGAAAGAAATGATCAGGGGTCACAAAATTGACGTTGTGGACGTGCTTCCGGATGATCATGTCTTCCACTTTCGCAAGCAGTTCCTCCATCTGGATGGTTTCACCGAGACCCTCTCGCGAGATTTGAAAGTTCTGGCAGTAGGAGCAGCGGAGGGAGCAGCCGGTGAAGAAAACAGTTCCGGACCCGTGGGTGCCTGTGAGAGGGGGTTCCTCGCCGAAGTGAGGGCCCACATAAGAAACCCTGAGCTGACCGTCCTGCCTGCAGAACCCGGCCCTCGACTTCTCGCCCTCCTGAAGTCGGTCGACCCCGCACTCCCTGGGGCAGAGAACGCACTGCTTGAACAATTCGCTCCAGCTTTTGCCCATAAACATATAATAATGAACTCGTAAGAAGTCGGAAAATGCCCTTTTCCGTCATTCCGGCGAAAGCCGGAATCCAGGAATACCAAGAACTTCTGGACCCCGGCTTTCGCCGGGGTGACGGCTTAGAGGATTTTTCACGTCGCTGTCAATCCTAGCACAGATAAGTACCACTTAAAAGGGCTCAATGGCTATGGAATTTCTTGACATTTATAGATTTTTCAATTAATTAGCCTCGATACGTCAAAGAAAAAAGTCAAGGAAGGAGAGCGTGAATGGAGCACTCGGTAAGCCCGGAAGGCGAGAAGTTCAAAATACCTGATGAACAAGACTATAAGAAAGAGTTTGCAAGACTTGAGAAACTGGCCAAGGCTCACCGCAAAGAGGGTCAGGAGATCGTGGTGGTCATGGGCCTCGGATTCGTGGGCGCAGTCATGGCCGGCGTTGTGGCAGATTCCACGGACAAGAAAACGGGCAAGCCCGGTAAGTTCGTGATCGGCATGCAGCGGCCGAGCCCTCGGAGCTTCTGGAAGATTCCTCTGTTCAACAGGGGGATCTCGCCGGTCAAGGCCGAGGACCCTGAGGTGGCCCCCATGATCGAGCGCTGCGTGACGAAGAAGAAAACGCTCACCGCCACCTACACCTATGATGCCTTGAAGCTTGCGGATGCGCTGGTGGTGGACGTGCAGTGCGACTTCCTCAAGCAGGAACTCGGAAACCTGCGGAGCGGGCACGCGGACATCAGCGCCCTGGAAGAGAGTTTCAAAGTCATCGGCGAAAAGATCGATCCCAAGTGCATGGTCCTCATTGAAACGACGGTCCCGCCCGGAACCACGGAGTTCGTGGCCTACCCCCTGGTGAAGAAGGCTTTCAAGAAGAGAGGGATTGAGGAGGAGCCGCTTCTGGCCCACAGCTTCGAGCGGGTGATGCCGGGCCGGGATTACGTGAAATCCGTCCGGGACTTCTGGCGCGTTTGCAGCGGTATCAATGAGGAGAGCAGAAAACGGGTCGTCACCTTTCTTTCGGAGGTCCTCAACGTGGACAAGTTCCCTCTCACGGTGCTGGACCGGCCCCTGGAGAGCGAGACCTGCAAAATCGTGGAAAACAGCTACCGGGCCACCATCCTGGCCTTCCTGGACGAGTGGAGCGTCTTTGCAGAAACGAACGGGGTGGACCTCATCAAGGTCATCAACGCGATCAAGGTGCGGCCCACCCACAGCAACATGATTTTCCCCGGGCCGGGGATCGGCGGGTACTGCCTCCCGAAAGACGGCGGGCTGGGGCTCTGGTCCTACAAGCACCTCCTGGGTTTCGAAAACGACATTTTCAAGATCACGCCTGAAGCGATCAACATCAATGACACGCGGGGACTCCGGGCGGCCCAGATGGCCCGGGATGCGCTGCGCAACATGGGGCGAATTCTGGCAGCCTCCCAGATCACAGTGCTGGGCGCCTCCTACCGGGAAGACGTGGGAGACACCCGCTACAGCGGTTCTGAGATCATCGTTCGAAAGCTGACGGAAATGGGAGCCGAGGTCAAGGCCCATGACCCCTATCTCCAGCACTGGTGGGAACTGGAGAAACAGGACACCTACCCGGCTGTGGGCACGGGCTGGTCCCGGTTCTTCCGAAACCAGGAACATCTCAAGGATTTCAAGATGATCCCCGATCTCGCCGAGGCGCTGAAGGGCGCGGATGCGGTGATCTTTGCGGTGCGGCACAAGCCTTATTTGAACCTTGAGCCGGAAGCTCTCGTCCGAATGACGGGCGGCCCTGTGGCCGTGATCGATTGTTTCGGCATTCTGGACGACCGGAAGATCGAAAAGTTTTTCGAGCTGGGATGCGAGGTGAAAGGCCTGGGCAGGGGGCATATCCAGAGAATCAAGGACAAGGTGAGGCGGGGAAGTAAGAAATAAGTTATCCGCTATCTGTAATTCGCTTATTGCCGGTTCAACGAGTCACGAATAACGATTAACTGGTCACTGGGGTTTCAGGCCACGGGCGGCTTGACAAACCTCTATTTGCCGAATAAGATCGCACTATTTGTGAGAGATCAGGGGGAGAGGGGGTGATGCACCTAGATTGAGTCAAAGGCAACTGTTCCGAACCCACAATCTTTTGACGAGGAATGAAAAGGAGGTTTCCATGAAAAGAGTTCTCATGATTTTCATTGTTCTCGCTGCAGTCATTACCTTGGCCGCAGCCCCGGCGTTGGCGCAACAGAAGAAGGCGGAACCTGCCAAAAAAGCTGCTGAGTTCAAGTACGAAGACCCCATGGGAGTGGTGAAGATCAAAAAAGGGGACCCCATTCATATTGCCAACTGGATGGTGGTAGCAGGACCTGACGCTTCTCTGGGAACGGACACCAAGCGAGGCGTTGAGATTGCCGTTGATGACATCGGGGGAAAGCTCCTCGGCCATCCGATCAAGATCAGCACTCAGGACACCGGATGTAATGCGGAAGGCGGTCAGGCGGCTGCAACCAAGCTGGCCTCGGATCCCACGATTGTGGCGGCCGTCGGCTCCAACTGCTCCAGCGAAGCCAAGCCCGGCGTTCCGATTTTGTGGAAAGCGGGCATCGTGACCGTGTCTCCCTCCAATACGGCGCCTTACCTGACGGACCCGAA
>Ga0105100_10000638_pt1 | contig 20578 bp, 35 predicted proteins | sample PPLLak12cMay2015_2_FD_87033 | JGI IMG/M metagenome (GOLD analysis project Ga0105100, IMG submission 87033) | Freshwater sediment microbial communities from Prairie Pothole Lake near Jamestown, North Dakota, USA - PPLs Lake P8 Core (1) Depth... | ecosystem: Environmental > Aquatic > Freshwater >...
TAATAATCTACGGAGCAGCAATAAGACTCATGGATATTCCTTTTTGGAAATCATTAATTGTTGCTATGTTAATTGTTATAGGAGTTTATATTCAACATGAATAAAGAAGAACTAAAGAAAGAAGTTGAAAGACTTAAAGGAAAAGCTACTGATAAGAGATTAGAAGATTATAGACAATTATGTCTAAATATGCCTAAAATTTGGGAAACGCTTTTAGTCGATACAATATTTTATGAAAAAGCATTATCAGAATTAGAAGGAATAGAGCAAACAGAACAAAAGTTTATAGATGCTATTAATAAAGTCTTTGAAAATATGCCTGTTGCATTCAAGCTAAAAAATGGATTAAGTATCCCTTATAATGAAAAAGATACAGGGGTTCTATTAACTCAATTTAAATTAGGGCTTAAGAAAGAACTTTTAAAATCAATAGGAGAAAAAGAAAAATGACTGAAGAAATTGAAAAGAAAAGGTCAAGAAAGATCCCAAAATGTGTAAGATCTGAGGAATTTATAGCACTTATAGCATCCACTCCAAAAAAGGACATTAAGTCGAGAATTGCTTTTTTATTGGCTTACAGCTCTGGCATGCGAGTCTCTGAGGTCCTTAGAAGCGGGCCAGAGGATTTTAGGCCTAATTCTCTCTTTATATCTCAAAGTAAGTATGGAGTGGAAAGGATTGTCCCAATTCCCAAGGGCTGGAAGCCGGATTTTTTGAGATTCCTGCCTTTAAATCTGACTCCAAGGACCCTGGAAAGAAATTTCAAAAAATACGCCAAAAAAGCGAATCTGCCTGCTTATTATACCTTTCACAGCTTGAGGCATGGGTTTGCAACAAGGTGCCTCGAAGTCGGAATGCCCCTTAATCAGGTACAGGTTTTAATGGGGCATGCAAATATTTCCACAACTTCAATATATGTGAAAGCCAATCCTATTGATGCAATAAAGTCATTCGAAAAGCTATTTTAGAGAAAATACGACAAAAAGCGACATGATTTTATGGGTTTTTAAGCATAAAACCGGTTTTAAATGTCGGGGATTACCTAATCTGCGACATATAAAAAGGGCTCAAATGCCCTGAAATGGATTATAAATAGAGGCAAACTGAGGTTTTCAAAAAGAAGATGTCAAGACAATTCATATGTGATGGGTGCAAGAAGCCGGTCTCAATAAGCACTGAGGTGAAAGTAGGCCTGAAAAAGTTTGATGTATGCGATGCATGCAAGCTCAGGATATTGGAATTTTTCGCAAGGCCAAAAACACTGATGAGCAAGATTGACAACCTGATAAAAAATACTTAAGCCTTGCTGGAGTTCAACCACTCTCTCTGGCAAGGTTTACTTTTTGATGTAAGGAGGTTTATAAAATGGCAAGAATAGACAAGAAAAAAAACAAAGAAGAAGAGGAAGAAGACAGCGAGGACGATGAGGAATCCGAAGAGGAAGATGATGAGGATGAGCCCGATGAGAAAAAGATAAAAAAAGAAATCAACAAGCAAACAGGGAATAATCCTCAGGCAGTTTTTTTCCCAAGAGCTGTGAGTGTCGAGGATATGTTCAATGTTATCTGCGACAGGCTTAATGTTATCGAGAAGAAATTAGATAACGCTATCGGGGAGTCACATAGCTGATGTTAGAATTATTAAATTCCTCGAGGGGAAATTCTATTTTTATTTTTGGTTTGTTTGCGTTCTCCTGGATACAGGGCCAGAGCTGCGGATTTTTTTCCAGGCAGACAGTGCACGGATCGCTGAGAAGCTGAAGCTTGAATCTGTAGTTAAGAAAAAGATTTACTGCCAGCAGCCCTAGGACAATCACTCCTATTATTATAAGGGCCTGCTTCATGTGGCTCATTTGGATTTGCATTTTTTCCTTAACCTCAAGCATTTAGCAACTTTATTCTATTTTAACATTACATAGGTTATTTTATTAACCCGCCACTTATACCCCCCTAACGGTGACCCTCCCTAAAATGCTTCACAAAATCTTCACTTAATCCCATAATTCCAGCGATTGCCTTATCTTCCATCTTGTAAACATCATGCAAATAAACTGTAAATGTCTTGCATCTGTCTTTCCACTTCTTCTCGTGTATTGAAAGTTCTCTTTTTCTGAATGCCCTCGCCTTTCTGGTTCTATACTCTAGCTCATCAATCACATAAGCCTTGGTGAACCTGCATGGAGGGTAAGGAGACTTAACACATCCATAATTATAATATTTCTTGCCATTAATATAGAGCAATTTCTTTTTATTGAAAGGAAACAGAATGTAGTTTCCTCTTTTTCCATGCTTGTTGAAATAAACATGGAACAAAGTCTCGCATCTCCATATTGCGAAGTATTTATCTAGGTCAAAGAAGCTGGGCAATACAATTCCAATAAAAAGATTAAGCTGCCGCATCTCTGTTGCAACTGTTATCATTGCCCTGTTGATTTGGCTGAGGCTTGCTCTTGAGCTTGTTGAACTAAAAGCCTCATCAAGGAGAATGAAGTCTCCTTTTTTTCTGTCCGGAGATTTAATCAGTCTTATAAATTGGTTGTGATTAAATGCAATGTTTTCTATATTGAAATTTGGATCCAGAGCCTTGGCAATCTGCATCGCCAGCACAGACTTTCCTGCTCCTTCCCTTCCATCAAATAATAAGACCTTATCCCGGTCATGCTTTAGTACCTGATTTCTAAAGTTAGGGATTTGCTCTGCAACTATATCATCTACAAAAACATCATTTATGTATGCCATTATAGATTCTCCCTGTCTTCCTTGCCTCCAAACATTTTATATCTCTCCATCTTCCCGACAAGCCACAGCATTATTTCTTTTAATTTGATATAGACTTCTCTTCCTTCCATTTCAGCATTAAGATAAAATTCAGGATTCTTCTCTATTAAATCGTTAAGACTTTTTACAGAATTGTTATACTCATTTTTCTCTGTCTCTTTCAATTTCATTGATACAAATATGAAGAGCCTGTCCTCTGCCTCAAATACTGCACGATAGTTTCTTTCCTGAAAACTATATTCAATATCCTTGAGGATGTTTATAAGGATCTCAGCGAGACCCTGCCTTAGATCATAGACTAGCTGTTTCTTATCGTCATCTGCATTCCATGCCATAAACCAATCACCTTTTAAGCAGTCTAGAAAAACTAATTTTATAATCCTAATTAGGATTATTAATATGTAATTTCTTATTCTTCCATGGGAATATTTGATAAGATTAAGAGCATCTTTTATCCGACTCCAAAAACCAGGGTTGTGGAAAATACAGCAATACCTCAAGCGAAAACAGCAGTGCGCTCGGTTGATATTGTCAAGACAGATACTTCTGGAAAGCCAATAGGCGGGGGAGCTGTGACTATCAAGGGCCCAAGCGCCTGGCAAGGAGGAGGTTCGGCGAGCTACGTTAGCGGAGGGGGAGCAACAGCCCGGGAAGTCAAGACATTTGCAGAGACCAACAAAATTGTGGACCAGGAAGTGGGAGCTCCATTGTCAGTGCAGCAGCAGACTTATTCGGTGAGGGGATTACAGCCGAGGGAGAAAATATATTCAAGGTATACAGCAACCGAAGATAATCCATATTATAATCTTAGGTGGGAAGGGGCAAAGCCTAAGGGGATTTATGAAATTGAAGCATATAGGCAGGAAAGAGAAAGAATAATTTGGGGACAGGAGAGTGCCATGCTGAAAGCAGAGGCTGCTTATCAGTATGACATTAACACCACAAAATATAACTTTGAAAAAAACCCCGCAAGCTTTGCGGGGATGGCTGGCTTTTCTTCTGTAGAAAAAGAGGGCACAATAACTTATACACTCAATGAAGACTATATTAAAAGCTTGCCTAGTTATTCTAATTATCAAACAGCCATGACTGGAGTAAATGCTTTTCTTTCTACTCCTGAAAGCGATATTCACAAAGTTGCACTAAGCCGGGCAAAGGAGCAATGGAGAGGAGAGTCCATGGGGTATCAGCTTAAGTCCACATTCTCCGAGTATGGAATTGGAGTCGGGAAGTTTGCAATAGGCATGGGAGAGTTTGGAGTGACAGTATGGAAAAACATGGGGGTACAGACTTTTAAGGAAGGGGAAAAGAGAAGCGTGTGGGGAGAGGGCTTTAAATTTGGAGGTTCTATTGGAAAATTCAAGCAGACCCCGACTGTCCAGCCATACTATAAATATACAGAGCATCCTTTATTATACTCTAAGGAATTGCTAGACAGGCCCGCAGCAGTTGCACAGATAGGTGGGTATGGAAGTGTAATAGGAACATCAATATATTCCGGCACAAAAGGATTTCTCGCCGGGCAAAAGGCTTTCGGAACCACCGCAGCATTGAAGCAGACAGCATTCAATCTCTCACCATTGAGGCCATCAAGCTCTCTTTTCATTTATCCAACATCAGAGGATACTAAGGTTGTAGGTATCTCCAGGACCTACACCTCAGGAGACACCGGAACCAGAACAATATTAGCCAGGGGGGTTGAAAATCCTGACCTTCAAATAATTTCAACGCAGCAGTTCAAGCTTCTTGGGGAGGGGAAATATTCATTTGGAAGAGGAACAACAACAATCACAAGCCCATCCTATTATTATTATGGAGGTGATTTGTACCGGGGAAGATTTGTAAGCAAATCCGCAATAATCCCTATAGTAAAAGGAGGATATTATGGCAAATATGTTTATCAGCCGCCATCAGGAACCGGTGTAAGATTTACAGGGATGCAAGGGTCTCAAGCAGCAACAGCTATAAGGCCCATGTATTCCTTTTCTTTATTTGAAGGAAGCCAGGGCTTTGTTGCTTTCGGCTCTAGTGGAGGGCCCTCAACAGTGAGTAGGGCTCTAGGAGTTTCAGCATCTTTTGATGACAGGTCTTATTATCTTGGAGGCAAGTATAGCTCATCAGGCAAAGCGGTCCCGACAACTTTTATATTCGATACAAAAGTAATGCCTGCCGATTTTGGAGGAAGCATTGTTAGCTCATCAAGCAGAGGAACTTCAAGATTATTTCCTGAGTTATTTTCTGCACAGGCTTCAGCAATGGGGGGAAGCATGGCTGCATCTGGTAGCGCAAACCTTCCAATTATTAAAACATCTGGCGGCTTGGAGCTTGCATCCTTGTTATACATTAATCAAAAAGAACAGACGAGACAAAAAACATCTATGATAACAACAAGCGGCTTAAGGTTCATGCCCTTATCACGCCAGGAGACAATCACAATTCCAAAAGTGGATAACCGCCTTTTTGAAGGATTGTCTCTTTCACAAGCGCAGTCTTCTTATTCTCCCCAGAAATTTAAGGAGATAGCAATAAGCATTCCTGCATCTCCTGCTTTTAGCTTTCCAGGCTTTGGGGGGTTAGGTCTTGCTGCAGGAGGAGTTGGAAAGTTTGCATTGTTTGACCTTCCAAGCATGGACCTCAGCGGAGGCCTTGGGACAGGCATCCTGGGAGGAAGAAATATTTTGAGGTATACCCCAAGCTATCAGGCCATCAAGCTTAATATTAAAGGAAGAAAGACATCTCCAATGTTTGGCGGGAAGTTCAGTGGGTTTGAATTAAGGAAGATAGCAAAAGGTGAGTTTCCTTTTAAAAAAGGATTATAAAGAAGATAATTTTGATTAGGTTAATTTTTTAAAAACATAGGTGAGCTAAATGCAGTCGCAAGACAATAGTATAAATGCTCCTGCTCTTCCATATAGGATAGATAACACTGGAAAAGCAGACCTGCTTGACAAGATTAATCCAGACAGAGTAGTCGAAGAAATAAAAAACAGGCTGATGGGAAGGGAATTTATAAGGAAGAATATGAGGTGGGAAGATAACTTTATTCTAAAAAAGAATGCTGTAAGCGAGCTGTGCGCAAATGACATGGCAACTTTAGTGCTCTCAGTCTCAAATCCAAATGTTTCAATATCCAAGCTTAAAGATGAGGAGATTAGAAAAAGGGCTTATGGAGTAATGGAAGCAGCAATTAAAATGCTTATTGCAAACTGGAAAGATTATAGGATTACAAACATTGCACAAATAACCTATGTTTCTGAAATTGTTTTCTCAGTCTCTTTTATAACCATGAAGCAATGCGAGGGAGAGGGAATAAGAAAGATGGTTGTTGGATCCAGGCAGGAGACTCATTTGAGCACAGACACAGAAAGAGAAAGGAGAGGGTTATTTGGGAGGAGAGCAAATGGTTAACATTGCGGGCTTTGATACTGCAGGAATAGGGTCTGTGATACTGAATTGGGCAACAAGTATTTTCTTTTGGGTGCTGGTTGTAGCCGGCATTCTCCTTATAGTGCTTATTTTTCTTGTGATTAGAAAAAGCAGGAGGTTTGAATTTCCATGCCTGGAAGTCATTGGCCTTGGAGAAGGAAAGATCAGGATTGAAAGCACGAAATGCGGATGGTTTAAATCAAAGAAAATGCTTTTTGGCTTATGGGATTTTGGCGGGGAAGATGAGCTTGTGGCAAAAAGCAGGATTCGGTTTGGAAAAGACAGAAGGATATTTTTTGCAAGCTCTGTGGACTATCACGATATTGGAGGAACAAGGGGGATTATCTGCAAAAGAAAAGATGATGACCCTGAGGTCTTGGTACCCCTTAACAAGTTTAAGGTCTTAAATAATGAGCTCCTTGGAGAAATAGCCCCTGCAGATTATAGGGATGCAGGAGTCAAGATTATGGAAGACAAGAGGAAAGAGACTCTGACTTGGTGGGATGAGAATAAGAGCACAGTCCTGATGGCGGGGACCATACTTTTTGCAGTTATAGCAATCATACTTATCTTAAGATTTGCACAGGGAGAAAGTTCTGAATGGAGAAATTTTGCAGCTAAGGCCATGCAGAATCTAAATATAAAGCAAGGCACTGCCCCATAGCTTCAAAATTAGGATTATATATAGGTGTCCCTTTTTTTTTAATGGCAAAGGCAGCAGTAACATTATTTTTAATCATTTCTCTAATTGCCATAGCGAGCGCAGCTCCGCCTTTCATTTCAAATACAGATGCTGGCCTCCTCATTGAACCGGTTAATGTTGATTATATAAAGCAGGAAATGGGACACAATTTCTATATCAATGTTATCAATCAGTCAAATGGCTTGCCCATTAATTCAGGCTTAACCTGTTATATGCACTTGTACAATTCTACAGGGGACCATCTTGTTATATCAGAGACTTCCACTGCAGAAAATATGTTTGACTATAAGTTCTTTGTTGATGGAGGAAACTTCACAAAGGGCATTTACAGCGCAAAATTCCAATGCAACAACAGTGCAGAGGGAGGGCCTTTTGAGATAAGCTTTGAGGCCAACATGTATGGTATAGCTCCCCCGGAAGGAATAGTCCTGGTCTTCTTCTCCTTGGGTTTTTTAATACTGGTCGGGACCCTTATCTCATTATTGATTTATACACTGGCTCTTTTTGTTGAAAAGGATTTCAATATCAAGCATCTTATTTTTAACGTCTCAGCTTATCTCATAATCTTTGCATTCTATATCCTGGAGCAGGAGTACCTTAGGCATGAGCTCATAAGCGACATCCTCCTGATATTCCTGGAAGTAGGCTCAATCACAAACATTATTTTTCCCTTCATAGTTTTCATTATTTCCATAACAATCTGGAAATGGCAGGAGCTGGAAAAATGGTAAGGGAATCAAACAAATACAGGCGCCCAAAAGTCCCGCCTGAATTTTTGGAATGGATTGAGCAACGAAGAAATAATATTGAAGTAGTCGCCAGAAATATGGGAAGCAACAAGCCGATAAGCAACATGCAGGCAATGAGGATAATTTCATTAAGCGAGGGAGGAGTAGAGCTGACCCGGGATATGCTTAAGTGCATCAAGAAAAAAGTAAAATGAGAAGAATAACGAAAAATAAAAAGGGCATGGGAGATTTTGCAACTTTTATAATTGTAGTCATAGGCCTGCTGCTCATGGCCCCTATCATGCTTAAGATAGTTAATTCGATTCTTGATCCCCTGGAAACAAATTTGAATGCCACATCAACAACCGCCGCAGCAAACGTTGCTTATGTCCAGGGAGTCTTTGTGACCTTCTGGGATTATCTGATTGTTATTGCCCTCCTGGTTAATATGGTCCTCCTGTTTGTATTCTCTTATCTTGTAGATACAAACCCAGTATTCCTAATCCTATATATAATAGCAGGCATTGTGATAATGAGCCTTGCTCCTTACGGCATAGAGCCAGCAAAACAAATATTTGGAATGTCTGCTTTTTCAACAGAAATTCTAGAGCTGCCTCTGACATCTTATGTTGTCACTTATTTTCATATGATTATATTCGCAGTATTCATTGTTACAGGGATTATCCTTTATGCAAAATTTAGAGGGAGGGCATCTGACTTATGAAAACTATCGGCATATTGGTTTTGATTATTAGCATGTTGATAGCGATAACCAGCATAGTTTTAATCTTTCTGGATAAGGAAACAACAATTAATGTTCAGCCAATTCCACAGGAAGTTATTAAAGGGACTCTGGATTCCAGCCCAGCTGAAACAATTTTTAATAATTATATAATAGATGGAAACAGCGTATATTGGAACGATGCAAATATTTATGCTGTTGCTTATCCTCATACAATTACAAAAGATAGTTCTGTTTATTTTAATTTAACTTCTAAAATATATGAAGGAAATGCAGACTTAACTTTTGGATTTGACACAAATAAGGTTAAGCCGCAAAATGTTTATATTTATAATCCACGATACATAAACTATACCCATAGCTACTATTGCGGATATAATTTCAACTATACAATATCTCCAAAACATTTTTGGTGCTATAAAGCCAACAACATTACTGGACTTACTGAAGTTGTTTATGATGGAACATTTGAATGGGGAGACATACCAGGAAAAATAGCTTATTGGAATATAAGCAGGTATGAAGAATGGCAAAAGATAAACAAGGCTTTTGATAAGTTAGATTATAGTTATGGTGGAATGAATACTTGGTATTATATAAAGGATTTTCCAATGACTGCAAACCACGAATATGCTCTAAAAATTGATTTAAGGCTTAATAGAATCAATGGATTTAGTTACGATGCAATAGACACTAAATATTGGATAGCTTTTAAGCCTTCAGGAGAAACAATACAGCAAGCCATAACAAACGAACATCTTTATGCTCTTGACCCCTGGATAAATTCAAGCGGATACGGATTTAATTATACATCTTTAGAAGAAAATTTAACAGGATGGTGGAAATTTGACAACAATACAGGTGGATTTATTGAGCCTGCATTATCAATGACAGAACATATTTATGGAGTGAATAATATAACTATGGCTACACAGTATGGTTTTGTTAATAATGCAGTAATTGGAACATCAGTAGAGATTAATAATTCAGCAGAAAGTTCTTTTTTACAAACTGAAACATTAACAAAAATAACTGATAACCCTTTTTCAATATCTGTATGGGTGAATACTGATACTGTCGAAAATGTAGACCATACAATAATAGATATTACTGCATCAAGACTATTTATATTGGAACATAAAAATGGAGTGATAAGGTATATTGGCACTGGTGGAGTATGGAGAGATACAGGAATAGGTTTAACCGCTGATACATGGAGTCATTTAGTTGTTACTTTTAATGGAACTACTTTTTTAGTTTATCAAAATGGAACACTAAAACATACAAGAGTAGAAGGATGCACTGCAAATTCAGCATTAAGAAATACTTTAGGTTCCCAATTTGATTATTCTTTAGACTGGGATGGGACTATTGATGAATTAGGAATTTGGAACAACAGGACTTTAAATGCTTCTGAAGTTGCCATATTATATAATAATGGATTGGGGATACAATGGAACAAAACTGCAACATTGCCTTCGCCTCCCACATCTCCTAACGATGTTAATGTAACTCTTTACATTCCTATAGATGGATATGTTTCAAATAAGAGCAATGTATCCTTTTTATGCACTGCAAATTCAACTTCAAATGGGATAGTTAATCTTACTTTGATTATAAATGATACTGACATATTAACTATTACTAATTCTTCAGCAGGGCAAAACTTAACCTTAAATTACAGCTACATATTTAATGATGGAAATGATAATTATACTTGCAGGGGGGCAAGCAATATAAATAACTCGCAGGTGGCTTTAAGAACTTTTCAGGTAGATACTGTATTTCCATCTATGAACATAACTTTCCCACAGAATACAACATATACTACTAATGTTACTGTTTTGAATTATACTTATAACGAAGCTAATCCTGGATTTTGCTGGATGCAATATAATGGAGATTGTTATCAAGAATTTGCTAATGTATCAACTTCTTGTGGTGGTTTAGATACTGGATTATATGTTAATCAACCAGGTAATTCATGGGATGCACAAAGCAATTTATATGATGGAGACTGGAGTACTGGTGCACAAGGAGATGTTTTTGGTGTTGTAGGTTTATTTATAAATTATACTAAACCTGCGAATGCAAGTCAAGCTATTTGGGAAATAAAAGACACTGGAAGCATCGTGAATTTAACCATCCCTTCAGACTGTTTTAGTTCTACTATTGAATTATTAATAACAACTGTAGCTGGGGGTGTTGGTAATGTAGGATGGTGGTGTATTAATTCTTCAGATAAAAATAGTTATATTGCGTTAAGAGTTAATATGTTAACTCCACCTGTTGCTTACGAAGAGGCAATGATTTGGAATATAAATTCTACTATAAATACGCAATCAATTCCAATGGGCACAAACTTTACAGGAATAATTAATTCAACACAAGGCAATAACTTTTGGAACTTAACCTGTAATGACACAGCGAATAATATTAATTCAACATCAGTCTCTTTTTTTGTGGATTCAATAAAGCCCGTAATAACAATCACTAGACCAGAAAATAAGAGTTATAATTCTGTACAGACTAATTTAAGTTATGATGCTGTTGACGTTAACTTAGCCAGCTGCTGGTACACAACAGACAGTGGTGTGACAAACATAACTGCAACATGTGGGAATAATATTACTATAGCTCCTGCAGAGGCAGTAAATATATGGAGGGTTTATGCAAATGATACTTTTGGGAATATTGGAAATGCCTCAGTCTCTTTTTCTTTTGAGATGAATGAGACAGCCGCCTATGTAAATCCGGCCATTGAGGGAGATACTTATAGCTTTAATCTCACAATAAACTCGACATCAATAGAAACTCTTAACTCAACATTCACTTACAATAATACAGTTTACTATCCAACTATTACAGTCAATGAAGGCATCGGGTTTATAAATTATTCATTGAGCGCGCCATCAATAACCGCCAATGCGGTAATTTCATTTTTCTGGAATTATACTCTCGATGGGGTTAATTTTTCAACAGAAATTTACAATCACACAGTGTATTATATAACTCCAGCCACTCTTGGCACTTCATGCGGGTCTGGCATGTCTGCTGCTCTCTGCTTTAATACTGCAGACGAAAATAACAGGACTTTTATAAATGAAAGCACGGTGAGCTACAACATAAAATATGGGGTAGGAAATTCCACTTATAAAACTTTAAACTCTACTCTTTGGTTGAATGATAGCTCGGAATTTTGCATCTGCATAAATTCTACAGTATACAATAATTATACCATCGGATATGGAGAAATTCAATACAGCCATGCTGGTTATGCGCAGAGAAGATTTTATCTTTTTAGTACCGAGAGGCTTACAAATATAACAGTCAACAACACTATATACTTATTGACATCGGGAGATGCAACAAGCTTCCTGTTTGAAATGAAGGATACATCTTTGACTCCTTATACTGGAAAATATACGACCCTATTAAGATGGTACCCGGAAATAGACCAGTATAAAGTTGTTGAGATGGGAAGGACAGATGAAAATGGTCAGACAATCATGAGAGTCAAAGTTGAAGATGTTGATTATAGGGTTGGGCTATATTATACAAATGGGTCTCTCATCAAACTGGCAGACCCAGTAAAAATGGCCTGCCTTGTGGACCCCTGTACTTATTCATTGTCTGTCACAACAGGATTGGGAGAGTGGTTTAATATTTATGATCTTGAACAGAGCCTGACATTTAATTCAACAACCAAAACATTTACTTATGCCTGGAACGACCCTACACAAGAGACTACCTCCATGAGGCTTTTTGTGGTGAAAGAGACAGGACTCCAGGATATTATGATATGCAATTCAAGCGCCACTGGATTCACAGGGGTCATGACCTGCAATATTGGAAATTATACGGGCACCTTAAGAGCCCGGGCTTACAGGTCTTCCTCTCCTGAGATAGCAATAGCTCAGTTATATGCAGAGCTCCGGTCAGGATTGAATAATTTTACTGGGTTGTTCATGGCTTTTGTGCTAGGTACAGTCGGGGCTTTGATAGGATATTTTTCTCCTATTGGAGCAATAATCTTCATGGTTGTCGCACTGATACCCTCTGTCATATTGGGCTCAATTCCTTTTTCAGTCATAATGATTATAGCAGTTTTGGGAGGGATTGCTATACATGTAATAAAGCGCAATTAAAATGGCAACACTGGAAAATTGGACCAGCGTAATAGCGGTGGCAGTTTTATTTGTTATCTTATTCGGTGCAGCGATAGCAACAATGAATGGGCTTTATAGCCAGAATCATGCAATAGCCGGGCTGGAAACAGATGGATTCCAATCTGCATTTGAGAATTATCAGGAAAGCATGGAGAGCAAGCTCAAGGGAGGAGATGCAAGCCTGACAAGCGCGGTGGGCTTGACTGTTTCAACGTCCTGGGATGTGATAGTGAGCACATTCAACCTGCTGGGAAATTTCATAAGCGGCGGATGGATCAGGACCATAATAATTGATTATATGCATATGGACGGCACAGGAGGAGTCGCCCTGGCATTTTTCCTTCGTGGATTGTTTCTCCTTTCCATAGGCTATGCAATCTTGAAAGTCTTATTTAAAATCAAAACATAAAATGCCAAACATAACCAACTATTATCAGAACGTAACGAACATGCAGCAGCTGCTGGGAGTTGCAAACGACCAGACAGGCGGATGGTTTTACTTTGGAGTCAGCATCATGATTTTTATAGTCCTGTTAGTGAGCTTCCTTGGATTCGGATTTGAGTCGGCTGTTGTTGCCTCCTCTTTCATAACCTTAATATTGAGCGTTCTTTTGGTCTACATGGGCCTGATGAGCTGGGGCTGGGCTATGCTATATCTTGGGCTCTTCCTGCTCATGATATTTTATATTGCCTGGAACAGCAGGAAAGAATAAGGGTCACCAAGGATTATATATAGGATTTTTTCTAGTTGCATGAAGGAGGCACAAAACCAAAATGGCTATGGATACATTACAGGCATTAGGGATGGGAATAATTGGGTTTGCAATAATAATCGGTGTCGGCGCTGTTGTTCTTGAGAAATTTGGCAATGCTGTTGGCGGGACCGCTAACACAACCACAGTTTATCTGAACACACAGCTTGGATCCGCGGGGCTTGCAGGATGGGTACCAGCAATAATTGCTATATCTGTCGGGATGTTATTCCTTGGATATTTCCTAACTAGAGGCGGAAAGAGAGTATAGAGAGCCATTGTTAAATCAATATGGCAATGGAATCTATACAGGCGCTCGGAATTGGAATAGTTGGGTTTGCTTTGATTATAGGAGTAGGCGCTGTAGTTCTGCAGAAATTCGGAGACTCTGTTGCAAGCTGCACCAGCGGATTTACGTATAACTCAAGCGCAGAAAACTGCTATAACAGCACAAACTCTTCAGATACAGCATCGGCAGCAGGAACAGCTTATACAAATACAGTCTATCTTGAAGGCCAGCTCGGAAGCACTGGGCTTGCAGGATGGGTACCAGCAATAATTGCTATATCTGTCGGGATGTTATTCCTTGGATATTTCCTAATGCGTGGCAACAAGAGAGTATAAAAAAATCTTTTTTGATTTTTTTTATTTTAATTTTTATAATGCTAATCACCTCTTTTTCCCTCGGAGGAGACCAAAAAGCCAGCTAATTCTGGCTAACGGCTTTTGAAATCTTCTCTTAGGGTTTTATTGGTCTAGAAATCTAATTTCTCTGTGCTTCTGATTCTCTATTCTCTTCGCTTGAAGCTTCTTGTCCAGAACCGACTCTCATGAAATATGGCAGAGAAGGATTGTCACATCCATGGTCTTCTGGAAGCCGGTGATTTTCACAATATATTTTATTGCAATAGGGGCAGTGATAAGTAAATCCCTTAAGCCTTTTCCTGCAGGGCCTGAAACCGCATTTTAATGCAACAGAAACTGGAGTCGGCACATATCCAGCACTCTCAGCTTGTTTTTCCATTATATTGTCCAGAACTATATTGCTTAATTTTGGCTTGATGCCCAAAAAAGACATGACTCTCCACTTGAAATATTGCCAACCACTCATATTTTATCAAGAAAACAATGCCTTAAAAATGTGTCGCTTTTGCTTTTTATCCCCAGACCTGCCGGAATATCTCTGGCCTTTCTTCATCTTCACATATGCTTATGTATCTCCAGGCATTCCTCATCAAGGGATCATGATGCCCAAGGGCGATCTCAACAAATTTTATATTCTTAGTTCTCTGCCATACCTTAGTTGCAAAGCTTCGCCTAATAGAATAAAGGCATTTATTGTAATGAATCATACCAGATTTGTCTTTCCAGGAAGGCCTGGAAATATCCAGCTTTTTCAATATTTTTCTCACCTTTCCTCCAAGATAATTTTTATCCTGGCAATTAAAAGGAAACTTGGAAGATGGAAAAAGCCATTTGGAATTGTGAATAAGTTTACATCTGACCTTGAGCCAGACTATCAATTTTACATACAGGACATCAGGAATAGGGAAATTGTCTGCAGCCCTGGTTTTTACATTCATGGCTGGGACAAAAAGAATCCTATTTTTAAAATCTAAGTGCTTGATTTCTATCAGCCGGACTGTCCTGGGCCTTAACCCGAGATAATAATGGAACCATAGCATGGTTGCAAACTTCCAGGAATTAAACAAAGCGAGCTCTACATTTTTGCAGTAGGGCTTCACTTTCATAATCTCATCAATTATTTTTCTAAATTCTTCTTCTGTCAATGGTTGTGGGCTTGGCATAAGCTCCTATCGCCTTCGGCCCAGATAAAATAGGGCTTTTTTTGTTAATGATATTTTTTATTGTGATGGAAAATATACTTCACAGTATATTAGAAGTAGCTACTCTAAAAGAATTACATTTTTAAGCTTTAAAAAGATTCAAGACTCTAAAAAATATATTTTAGATTATAGAAATGCTTATAAACCCTATAGGATAGGATATATCCATGACAGGAGATAAAAGGGTGGCAGACATGGATTCTCAAATAAATACTTGCAAGGAGGATAAGATGAAAAGGAGTAAAACAGTCTTTGTGGAAACGTGCAAAAAATGCGGAAGGGAATTTGAGGCAATTACAGAAGCCCAGGCTAAGGCGAATTGCACAATGCACGAACTTTACTGCGACTCATCTCAAACGAAGAATGGAAAAGTTTAAAAATGCCCTAAGTTTGGGAGAGTTATGGTTAACGGAATTGCCAGCACCTAATTTCTCTCTATCCTCTTATCCTGTTATTCTCAATTTTAAGGCATGGCCTTTATTTAGTTTTCATATCCTCGTTCTAAAACAGCACCCGCTGTTGGCCGTGCCTCTTTTTCAGATTCAGAATGCAGAAGCTGAAAGGGGGTTAACATGAACAAATCACATTATAAAATAGGAAAAAACTACCTTGTGAGAACAGTGACAATGATTTATACAGGAAAACTCAAACAGATTTATGACAAAGAGCTCGTATTATCTAGCTGTGCCTGGATCCCTGAAACAAAGAGATGGGCTGACAGCTGCAAGACCGGAGATTTCAGCGAAATAGAGCCTTATCCTGAAAAGGCAGAGGTAATAATAGGAAGAGATGCAATCCTGGATGCTTTTGAGGTATCCTGGGAATTGCCTAAGGAGCAGAAATGAAACAGCCAATACTTAGTGAGAGCTGGAGCGGGAGCAGGAGCTGGAGCAGGAGCTGGAGCGGGAGCAGGAGCGGGAGCAGGAGCTGGAGCGGGAGCTGGAGCGGGAGCAGGAGCTGGAGCAGGAGCTGGAGCAGGAGCTGGAGCAGGAGCGGGAGCAGGAGCGGGAGCAGGAGCTGGAGCAGGAGCTGGAGCGGGAGCAGGAGCGGGAGCTGGAGCGGGAGCTGGAGCAGGAGCAGGAGCAGGAGCGGGAGCTGGAGCTGGAGCAGGAGCTGGAGCTGGAGCTAAAATGACATATATAACTAAAGATAAAAGGGAGCTTGCAAAGAACATAATCCTGCAAAAGATACTTCCTGCGCTTAAAGTAAGGGATCTGGACTACAAAAAGGTGCTGGAGTATGTCACACATGAGTCCGGCTGCAATTCAATAGAAGCGCAGACAATCATAACAGAGCTTGATATTCAGAAAAAAATCAAAGAAATCAGGATACTTACGATTCCGGACGAAGCGGTTGGGGACTTCGTAAAAGAGCTAAAAGAGATAGAAGAGCAGAAAAAACAGGCAGACTTGAGAATGGAAGAAATTGAAAAAAGGTTCGCACAATAATTTTTTTTTCAGGCCTTCTACTCCAGGAACTCGCCAATTTGAAATCATATGATTATCATATGTATTATATATTATAATAATATGATTTAGATTTAGATAGATAGATAGATAGAAGTTGCTGAAAAAAAAATTATTTGAGTGAGTATGATAAAGAGTATGATAAACGTAATATAAAAGTAATATAAACAAAAAATGGCAAAAATAGGGATAAGCGTAACAATCAGCGAAGAGAATTTGGATTATTTGAACAAAGTTGCTCCAAATAATAAGTCGGAATTTTTGGATAGCCTATTAAGTGAGAAAATGGAGAAGAGTCAGCATTTCATAAATGACCTAGAAAAATTGGATGCCTTAGAAAAGGAGAATGAAAAAAATCATATAAGCATAATATCTCGCGTTGAAAATATAATATTGCCCGAAATAAGCAGGCAAAAAGCCCTGGCAGAAGAAAAGCTTAAGGTTATGAAAGTCAACCAGGAAAAAAGGCAAAAAGAGAGGGAAGATAAGTCTGCAGAATTAGAAAAATTGATTAAAGAGAAGAAATTGTGGGATAATTTCCTGGCTTGCAGCTCTGACTCCAATTATAAGGATTTTATGGAAAAACTGATGAGATTGTGCTATGAAAAGAGTGAGCTTGCTGGAATCTATATTTTTAACATACCAGGCTTAAAGGAGCTCAAATCCCGGCTCCAGGAGACCCAAAAATGAGCTGCAGTATATGCCATGGAAAGGCAAAGAGCTATTATAAGACTGTTCTAGTATGCAAGAATTGCTTTAGAAGGATCAAGAGAGGGAACAAATGCCTGCTTGTTGGAATAAAAAAACTGAAAGGAGGCAAAAATGAAGGTCTTGAAGATTAAGATTGGCTCGGTTTATATTGATGGAAAATCCTATGATGTCTACCAGGATGCCTGGCAGAAGAAAAGCAAGGATGGAAAAAAGACTTATTATGAGATCAGGAATCCGGTGTTTGTCCAGGAAATAGAGGAAAAGCAAAAAACCGAGCCTCAAGGAGAAGCATAAAATGTCACAGGAAGAGGTGCTGAGAATTATTGACAAGGAATTAATAACTTTCTCAAAAGAGATGGAGGAAGTATTCGGCATAGCGGAGAGAAACGTCAGGAAGGCGCTCTCCAAGATAATGGCAGAAGATAATATCGTGCAAAAAATCACAATCCAAAATAAAGTTTTTTACATAAAAAATGGCTTATATAGAGATTTATTTGAAAATGCAGAACAAGGCTTTAAAGAGCCAGCTAATCGAGGGCAAGGCTATTGTCAAGAATGGTGTGTCCTTAACAACCTACAAGGATCCTAACTATACAAAAAAGACTTTCGCGGCCCTAAGAAAGCTTGGGAAGAGCTGCGAGTTCAAGGACAATGTGATAGTCGAGCTTTATGAAGGGCAGAAAATGGAGCAGATTGCAGACAGCATCATTGCTACAATTAAACAGCTCAAGCAAAAATATTCACTCATTATGGACGTTGAGTATACAATGAGGAAAGTAAAATAATGTTATTCCAGGGAAGCCGAAGGGTGAGGTGCTGGTCCCATAAACCAGAGGATGCACGGTTCGATTCCTGCCCCTGGAATTTTAAGGAGATAAAATGGATAAAACATATATAATTATTTTTGCTTTGGGATTTGTATTGGGCTCGATATTAGCCTCCTATCTTTTTCTTTTAGGAGCCGCCATCAATAGACAAGTTACAGATTACTATCACACTCAGGGATTGCTGGTTTGTGAAATGTCCAACAAATATAGGGAACTAGTAGAAATTACAATCGACCCTTCACTTAAAATGGAGTTGCCACCACAACTGGATTGTGTTAAGCTCTTCACAATAAATGTTGTAAATGCGGCGGAAAAATGAACTTTAACATCCAAACTTTTTTCAAAATTGCAATGGTTATATTTGTAATTATTGGAGCCAGCAGCATCTATACTCTTGTTCATTATTGGCCTCTCCTGGATGTTGGGGAGATTATAGGAAAGATTGCAGGAATTTTCTTTAATTTCCTGCTGGCATATCTCTTCTTTTGGCAGCTGGGGGGATCTAAGCTGCAGACTGACCTTGAAATGAAAACAAACGATGAGATATTAAAACTGATGGAGAAAGAAACATGATAGAATTAAATTATTATGAATATATGTATATTTTGGGGACAAATTCAATGTTTGTTATTTTGGGAATTGGTTTAGGTTTGGCAATAGCTTTTTATCGTCGATTAAAAGAGATTTTAAAATCTCTTGAGGATGGAAAATGAATAAACAATTAGTAACTATCCTAGACTTTGAAATAGAATTATCAAGAAGATTAAAAGATAGTTACAGGTCTCATCCAAATAAAAGTCCAGAAAAATATATGGCTATATTAGACACGCCTTATTTGAATATTAATTATGTTAAACCAAGTAAATTAGAAAAGGAGAGAAAATGAATGAATTAACTTATGAAGAAGGAAGCTTACAAGAAGAAATAAGAAAAGATATTGAGAAATCCAAAGAACATTTAAGAAAAATGAATAAAGAACTAAAGAAAGAGGATTTAACCTGTATAAGAGAGGATTATTGTAATTGCGGTGGAATAATAGGCGAAGATTGGACTCATGAGAAATGGTGTAACCATTTAAAGCATAAAAATTTATCAAATGTTTTTAATCAAGGAATAGAGCAAGGCAGAAAAGAAGCCATTAAGATTATTGAAGATGAACCTATTTATCCTTATTATCAAGGATTATCTATTGAAGAAGCATTAACAAGATTTAAAATTAAGATTCAAAATAAACTAAAAGGAGAGAAAAATGACAACTGAAACAGAATTAAAGAAAGAAATAAAGTTAAAAGTTTTAATTGCCTGTGAAGAAAGCCAAGAAGTTTGTTTAGCTTGGAGAATATTAGGGCATAATGCTTGGAGTTGTGATATTCTCCCCTGTAGTGGAGGACATCCAGAATGGCATATTCAAGATGATGTAAGAAATTGGTTAGGAAAAAACAAATATAATAATTTTCAAGGATGGGACTTAATTATTGCTTTTCCTCTTTGCACACATCTAGCAGTTAGTGGAGCAAAATACTTTGCTAAAAAGATTGCAGATGGAAGACAACAAGAAGGCATAGATTTTTTTATGTTATTTGTTAATGCAGATTGTCCAAGAAAAGCAATAGAAAACCCAATTGGAATAATGAGTTCAAGATATAGAAAGCCAGACCAAATAATTCAACCTTGGATGTTTGGGCATGGGGAAACTAAAGCAACTAGCCTATGGTTATTTGGATTGCCTAAATTAAAGCCGACTAATATTGTTGAAGGCAGAGAAGCAAGGATACATAAAATGCCTCCAGGAAAGGAAAGAAGTAAGTTAAGAAGTAAGACTTATCCTGGAATAGCTAAAGCTATGGCAACTCAATGGAGTGAGTTTATATTAAATAAGTCTGGCATCCCTTCCGAGATAAAGGAGATAAAATGAGAATTATACATTTGAAAGAAAAAGGGAATATCTGTAAAGATGAATCTTATTATAAAAAAGCTATAATGGATTGCTATCCAGATTTATTAGACTTTAATAATTATTGGGATGACATAAAGAAATTGTTTATAGAGCAAGGCAGAAAAGATGCTATTAAAATATTAAGAAAAGTAGAAACTTCAAATACTGAATTTAGCGAGAATAGAACTATTGAAAGTTTTACTGAAATAGTCATAGAAAAATTAAAGGAGGATAAATGATAAGAGTATATATAACATCTGAAAATGGAAAAGGCTTAGTAAGTTCTATGGAATTTGAAAGTATTGAAGATGTTAAACTTTTTACTGCAAATTTAGGAAGAAGATGTGAAATAACTTTAGAAGAAGTTAGGGAGAAAAATGAATAAAGAGAAAATAATTAGGTTTTTACTATCAATAATAATCTACGGAGCAGCAATAAGACTCATGGATATTCCTTTTTGGAAATCATTAATTGTTGCTATGTTAATTGTTATA
>Ga0105100_10000639_pt1 | contig 20575 bp, 21 predicted proteins | sample PPLLak12cMay2015_2_FD_87033 | JGI IMG/M metagenome (GOLD analysis project Ga0105100, IMG submission 87033) | Freshwater sediment microbial communities from Prairie Pothole Lake near Jamestown, North Dakota, USA - PPLs Lake P8 Core (1) Depth... | ecosystem: Environmental > Aquatic > Freshwater >...
AAACGCTGCTTCCGGTCCTCCATTCGGACCAGGCCAGAGCCATCCGGATTGCGGAGGAGGCAATCGGATCGTTTCCTGAGAGATTCCGCCGCCACTGGCTGTCCACCATGCGGGCAAAACTGGGATTGTTCACCGAAGAAGCGGATGACCATTCCCTGGCGGAAGCACTGCTCGATTGCATGCATCGAAACAGCGCGGATTACACCAACACCTTCCGCGCTCTCGGTCAAAATATGCAGTCGGACGTTCCCCTCTCCAGCGATGCAGCCTTCGCGGAATGGATGACTCGGTGGCAGGCCCGCCTGGCGCGGCAGCCTCAATCAAAGGAATCAGCCGTCCAACTCATGCTTTCCCACAACGCCGCAGTCATCCCCCGCAACCACCGGGTGGAGGAAGCGCTGGAGGCGGCCGTGGAGCGCGGGGACTTCGCGCCCATGAATCGACTCCTAGACGTCTTGTCGAGACCCTACGACGATCCACCCGAACCGGACGTCTATCGCATGCCACCCGCCCCTTCGGAGCGCGTCTATCAGACGTTCTGCGGAACGTGATTCAGCGGTCTGTTGGAAAAGCCTTGCAGCAGCCTGAAGCATAAAATATATTGAGAAATCAGGTCGATGGGTGAATGCATTCATCAACGCGAGCGCCGCCGGACTCTGCCGATGCGCCATGCTGCCACGCACAAGTCCCATCGTCCGTGCCGGAGATCAACAGAAAGTGTTCAATCGGTTACTGCATTCCTATTGGTTTTTTGCTCAGAGAGAAGGTCACGAGCATGCGGGGATAATGGAAGGAGGAGACAAAAATGCGAGATCGGAATAGATCGCTCATCAGAGTTCTACTGGCAGGTACGCTTCTACTCTCAGGCATTTGTTTTATGGCTTGTTTGCCTGATGCGATGGCCGACGACCACGGCCACAAGGGGAAGCAGGTCGGCCGGAGCCTGTTCTCCACTTCCGAGCATGGAAAAGGTGATAAGGGAAATGAGCTCACCGGAGAGACCGCTGCATGGATATTTGCGGCTGCCAACCTTCCGGTTTTACTCAGCCTCCTCGTCAGGGGGCTCATCCACAACATCACCGTGGCAGGAAATCTGAAAGATCGGCTCAAGCGGTTCAACCAGGCTCAAAAGAGGTATCTGATGCCCTTCCACTACATTCTGAACCCCCTGGCTCTGCTACTGGCCTTTATCCATTTCAGCCTGTCCCAGTGCAGGTCCAGTTCTCTGCCGGAATGGGGTTTGGCAGTGATGGCCTTGCTCGCCCTTATCGGCATGGTGGTGAAATTCAAAGTCAGCCCCAAAAGCATACGAAAGACTTTCTACCAAATCCATACAAACCCTCTGCCCATCGCTTTGCTTGTGATCATCTTATGGGTCGGGCACAGCATAGTAGACTGAATACGCAGGGTATTTCCCGCCTGACGAATAAGGCCCCCACAGGAACAAGGCATGAATGTATTTGAAGAGTTCAAACGGCTTGTGCTGGAGTTGGAGAAACAGGCCGTCAGGTATGCGCTCGTCGGAGGAGTCGCAATGGCCTTCTACACGGAGCCGCGATTCACCCGGGACATTGACCTCCTCGTCGACTCCGAAGATTTCGAGAAGACAAAATCCATTCTGGAGAAGGATGGGTATTTTGAATCTGCGTTGCCTTGGACTTTCCCGGAAGTGGCGATCGAGCTTCACCGGTTTTTGAAAGTTGCAGACGAGGATGGTGAAATGCTGATCGATATTCTCGTTGCCAGGAATGGAGAGACAAGAGAGATAATCCGGAATGCAGTGGAAGCGGAGTCGGGACATGGAAGAGTGATGCTTGTGAGCAAGCCCGATCTTATCAGGCTTAAGAGGACGAGGGACTCGAAGCAGGACCGGGTGGATATAGAGAAGCTTGAAGATGACAAAGATCGATAGGGTTCTCAACAAGCTCAGCGAGCTTTACGAGTTCAATCGAAAGCTCAAGGCCTACAGAATTGAGGAAAAGGCCAGCGAGAAAGCGCAGCGAACGGCGAAAGGAGAAGCTGATGCCAGACGAGGGGAAATCCGGCGACGCGGGCGATCCGTGTGACCTGAACCGTTTCCTGCAAGCGCAGGAGGACGACTACCAACGGGCACTTTCCGAGGTTAAGGACGGTCGAAAGCGCTCTCACTGGATGTGGTACATCTTCCCGCAGTATGAAGGGCTGGGGTTCAGCCCGACCGCCAGGCTTTACTCGATCAAGAGCGTCGCGGAAGCCAGGGCGTACCTCAACCACCCGGTGCTCGGGCAGCGGCTGACGGAGTGCTTCGAGGCGGCCCTGAGTGTCGAGGGGAAGTCCGCCCACGAGATCTTCGGGTCCCCCGACGATATGAAACTGAAGTCCTGTGCGACCCTGTTCGCCTACGTGTCGCCTCCGGGGTCGTTGTTCGAGCGGCTGCTCGACAAGTATTTTCAAGGCGAGCGCGACCGCAGCACGCTTCGTCTTCTCGGCGTCTCGAGCGAGGGCAAGTGACAGGCCGGGATGTTGCTCAGAGGACCCCTTGGCACCCGTTCTGACCATAAGGTGAGCTTGATTCAACAACATTTTGGACCTGCAGCCGGGGCCCGGGCCAGCCTCCTCGGTGCCGAACAGGGCTACCATTAAAGCCTTGCGTCAAGGCGTGGACGAATGGCGTTTGGCGGTCTGCCGGGGGAGGGCCTCCACGGGTTTTTCGGGAATGGTCCGGACCACCAGGGTGTTGGCGAAGAGCTCTCTCGCCAGCTTCTGGACGTCTTCCACGGTCACTTCGCGGATGAGCTCGGCGTATCTCTTTTCGTGGTCCCAACCCATCCCCAGCACTTCGTCCAAAGCAGCGTTCACGGCCTGTGAGGAGAGGCTTTCCCGGCTGAGGTGATGCGCCGTCAGGATCATGTCTTTGGCAGTCTGGAGCTCGTCGCCGGGTATGGGCTCGTCCTGGATTCTCTTCAGATGCCCCAGGATGACATTCTGGACTTTGTCCAGGTTGCCCAAAGTGGTTTGGGTCATGACACCGAAGTATCCGGCTCTCTTCCCGTAAAACGATGTCGCTCCCACGATGTAGACGAGGTCCTCCTGGCCGCCTCGCAGGGCTTCGAAAAGCCGTCCGCCGGGATACGACGCTCCCGCCAGCACGGCATCCAGCACATCCAGGATCGGGCGCCGGTCGCTGCCGATGTCGAGGCCGTTGGTGCCGACAAAGAGGCTGGCCGATGTCTTCTCGGTCTTCTTTTCCACCGATCGTGTCGATGTGAGGGGCTCTGTTTCGCTGGGCCAGTCGGGAAGCGTGACGGCCTCCCCTTTCCACGTGCCCAGCCGTTCGTTCAGCTTTGCCAGGAGAGGTCGGGACTCGATGTCCCCGTATACAGCCAGCACACTATGGGATGGGTTCACCATGCGCTGGAAGAATGCCAGGATGTCCTCCCTCCCGATGGATTGAATGGACTCAACGGTGCCCAGCCGGTCGCGCTCGTAAGGGGATTTCGAAAAGTAGTTTCTCTTGAAGAGCTGCATCAGTTCGTACTGCCAGCTTTCCTCCTGCTTCTGGATGGCGAGCAGGAGCTCCTTGCGCTTTTTCTCGATCTCATCCTCCGGGAAGCGCGCATTCTGAACGATATCGGACAGGACGCCGAGCGCGGTTTCCAGGTCCTCCCGCAGGATGCTTATGGAAACATGATAGGTGTTGCTGTCCGAGCGGCTCCCGATGGATCCTCCGATGTCTTCGATGGCGCTCAGGAGCTCCAGCTTGGTCCGCGAGCTCGTGCCGGCGGTCAGTAGCGAGGCTGTGAAGGCCGACAGGCCCGGATGCGCGGCAGGCTCGAGGAGCAGGCCGCCCAGGCCGTAAAGGTGGATGTGAACCACCGGAAGCGATGAGTCCTCCTTCAGGACCACTTTCAGGCCGTTGCTCAGCGTGTGGAAGGTCTCCTTGCCACCGTCGGCCGCAGGTTCACGGTCCCTCAGAGCCGTCTCGGATTGGGATGGGGAATTGGGCGGCTTGAGCACCGCCACGTTCATACGCTCCTTGCGGAGGTAGGTGCGGGCGACCTCGCGAATCTGTTCGGCGGTGACGTTCCGAATTCCCTCCACGTAGGCTTCGTCAAAGTAAGGGTCTCCCGTGTCGAAAAACGAGGTTGCCAGGGACGAGGCGGCGGCAGAGGCCGTCTCCTTGGCGAAGATATGCCGGGCGATGGTGGTTTTCTTGGCTTTCTCGAGCTCCTGGGGGGGCACCAGCTCGGTTTTGAACCGCTCGATTTCCTGCTCCACGCTGGTGAGCACCCCAGGCCAGTTCTGGGACGGAAGAGTCAGGGAAATGGTGAACTGGCCATGGACGAAGCCGGGCGTCCAATTGGAGGCTCCCACGGCGAGAACCTGGCTTTCCCGCTCCTTGAGCCTCTGGTCGAGGCGCGAGGTCTGCCCCTCACCCAAAAGGAATGCCAGCACGTCGAGGGGGTACATGTCGGGGTTGTGGAGACTCACCGAAGGGAATCCCAGAAGGGCCTGGTGCAGGCGGGCGAGAGGGGATTCCTGCTCGGCCCAGCGCGGGCCGGTTTGAGCGGGCTCATCGGGGAGCGAAAGCGGACCGGCCGATTTCCTCGGAAAATCCTTTGTCTTTCCTGCGACGAGAGACAAGACTTCCCAGGGTTCTATGTTGCCCACCACCGATACGATCATCTGATCGGGCTGGTAGCGTTCCGTGTAGTATTCGAGCAGGTCCTCGTGGGTCGTCTGAATGAACACCTGCTCATAGCCGATGACGGGGTTTCTCACAGGGTGCTTGAGGTAGGCGGTCCGGATGAAGAGATTCCACAGCTCCCGGCCGACATTGTTTTCCCCCATCTTGATCTCCTGCTGAATGACCGCTTTCTCACGGGCGACCTCCTGCGGGTTCAGAGCGTTTTCACTCACGTAGGAGAGCAGCAGATCCAGGGCGTCCTTCCAGTGAGTGGCCGACGTGTTGATGTAGTAAACGGTGCGGTCATGCGAGGTGTAGGCGTTGGTGGCTCCACCCATCTTCTGCAGCCGCTCTTTGGCTTCGGCTTCGGTGAAGGATCGGGTTGAACCGCCGGACACCACGTGCTCGAGATAGTGGGAGAGGCCCGCCGTGAGGTGCCTGCCTTCATAAACGGAGCCGGCCCGCACGTAGACGTGGGCCGACACGACATCGTTTTCGGTTTTCTGCCGTATGAGGACCGTCAGGCCGTTGTTCAAAACGACGAACAGGTCACCGGTCCTGGAGGCGAGCACGCGATCGACGGACTCGGCCAATGAAGCGGGTATTGCAGGCGTGTGAGCGACGAACATCGAAGCGTCGCCGTGGGCCATGCCCGTGTAGAGCATAAGTGAGATCAAGCTGTGCGTCAGGACCAGTTTAAGGGACTGGAAATGGGACATCTGTAACTCCTCTATCTTTCAGCGGCAACGGGAAGTGTGAGCCAGTGGGCTGCAAACCCTGTCGTTCAAAGAATCCCTCGACCCACGAGCCCGCAAATGTGCGAATGTCTACTAATACTATGGTCGCAGGTTCGGATGTGCAAAGGGGGAGAGGTCATTTCGATGAGATGCCACTGACCGCCGTAGTACCCCCATTCTATGGAGATGTCGTCCATGTGAATGAGGCGGGTCAGCTTTCGGTTCAACTTCAGGAGGGGGGCCACTTCGGCTGCGGACAGCACCACCGGGTGCCCCGGGTCGCTGCGACCACCTCCCGCGGTCAGTCGGTGGGCCGCCAGGCACTCGTGCTGGACGGCCGTCACACGGATCTGATCATCCCAGGGGAGCACTTCCCGAATCACCAGGGGATTGAACAGGTCGGGAATCGACTCGAAATCTGAGAGAGACTCAATTCGGCGAGGCTCGCCTGAGCCCGGTCTGGGTGAAAGGGCGTCGAAGGGGATTTGGAAGTCTCTGAGAACCCGCCCCTTCTGGTGCTTTCCGAAGTAGATTCGGGTTCTGGCTGAAGGCCATCCCAGCACCTGAAACAAGAGAGCCTGCAGGACGCGTGATCGAGGGTATCGATAGCTCGCGGGGGAGGGGAAGGTGGAAATGGAGGCGGCTTCGAAGACATCCAGAAATCTGGGGGTGGGGAAGAGGATCCGCCTTGCGTTGCGGAGAAGCTCCCTCTCCGCAGGGGAGTAGTCCCCGATGCAGGGCCGTACTCCCAGTGTGAGCACTGATCGACAATCCAGGAGGAACGGGGCAAGGGCGATGTAGACACTCATCTTACAGGTGGACCCTCCCTCGATTCTCGATGAAACGTACTTATTTTCTATAAAATGAGTTGATTTTTGAAGCTTGGAGAGCAGAAGCACGCAGCATCTTATCATGGAGGCACTGGATATGGCTCATGCGAAAGAACCACAAAGGTCTCATCAGCAGACGATCGCACGATCCAGGTACATCCTGGATGCGTTGAAGGACAGGGAGGCCGCGGCAACAAGGAAGTTCGAGATCGTCCTGAAATGCGATTCCATCGGCAGCGTGGAAGCAGTGGAATCCATGCTTGGCAAGCTCAGGGTTCCCCATGTTGCCATCCAGGTCATCCATTCGGGAGTCGGTGCGGTCAACAAGTCGGACCTGGTCATGGCTCTCACCGGAAGCCGCCTTGTACTGGGGTTCAGCGTGGGGGTGATGCCCAAGCTGGAACAGTGGGTCAAGGAGCACGGGGTCGAAGTGCGGCTGTACGAGGTCATCTACAAGCTGCTGGACGACGTCAGGAGAATGGCCGAAAGCTTGGTGCCTGCGGAGCCCGAGGAAAAGGTTGCGGGCCGGGGGAAGGTCATTGCCCTCTTCAAGAGCTCGCACAAGGGCGTCATACTGGGTTGTCAGGTGACGGATGGGGTCATCTCCCTGGGGTGCAGTTTTCGAGTCATTTCGGCCATGGGCCCCATCTATTCCGGGAAGATCGCTTCCCTGCACATCGAGAAGGACGAAGTCAGGGAGGCGAGGCCCGGCCAGCAGGTTGGCGTCAAGATTGATGATTTCAACCAGGCCAAAATAGGCGACCTGGTTGAGTGCTTTGGGATGGCGGGTGGCAGGCAGACTAAGCCCTGGGGGCCTTCGGGGGAAATCCTCCGTGTCGATGGATCGTGATCCGCGACCGTTGGATCCCCGGAAGACAAGACTCTTGCGCCAATCAGCGCTTCCCCAGCTCCTGCGATCTCAACGTGGCCGCCTCGACTGCACCCATCAAGCTGCCGCGCACACCGGCTTCCTCCAGAACCTTGAGCCCACGTATGGTTGTCCCTCCAGGTGAGGTGATCATGTCTTTCAGCTCTGCAGGATGCTTCCCTGTTTCCATGACCATTCTGGCGCTGCCGAGAGCGGTCTGGACCACCAGCTCCCGTGCGATGGGGCGAGGCAATCCCATCAGCACGCCGGCGTCGATCATGCCCTCGATGAGGAGCAGAAAGTAGGCTGGCCCGCTTCCACTCAAGCCTGTAACGGCGTCCATCCACTTCTCCTCCACTTCAAGAGCGCTGCCCACAGCACGGAAAAGAGTCATGGCCTGATCCATGTGCTCGGACGTCACGCCTGAGCCTCGCGACAGGGCGGAAACACCCTGGAGCACCAGCGCAGGGGTGTTGGGCATCACACGGATGACCGGGCAATCGGGTGGCAGGGAAAGGCAAAGTGTTTCCAGGCTGATCCCTGCGGCAATGGAGATGACCAGAGGGCGGTGATCCAGCTGCGGTCGGAGCTCTTCCAGGACCAGGGGCATCACCTGAGGCTTCACCGCCAGAATGAGGACCTGGCAATGGCGGGCAACCTCCGCAAGGGATGATGCCCCTTGAATGGAATAACTGGCCCTCAGGTGGTCCACCCTTGAAGCCAGAACGTCATGGACACGGAGCTGTTCGGGACGGAGAACGGATGCCGTGATGAGCCCGCGGATCAAGGCCTCGCCCATGTTTCCGCCCCCGATGAAACCGATGGTCTTTCCTTCAAACATGAGATCTCCTTCAAACAAAAACTTCGGGAATTCTGAGCCCGCACAAGATTGGCTTGCAGAGCCAAGTCTCTTGTGTTTGCATCAACAAACCTGTACAATCTGACAACTGAAACAACCGGCCAGGATTCCAGGGACTTACGTTGATCGGAGGTTCACCGACTTGTGCTCAGGCAAATCTGAGACAGCCATTGGCGCTCCATGTTCCAGGTCACAGATCCTTGTTGAAGGATCTTCCGGTGGGTCCATCGATACCGGTGAATTGAGGAACTGCCCATGAAAACGGATCAAGGGGCTGAATCCTACGAGCCCAGATCGAGTGTCCTCGTCAATGGTGAAATGGTGCATTTCAGGCTCCTCACTCCTGCGGACGTCGAGCTCCTGCGGGAGTTCTTCTTCAGCATCCCGGAAACAGAGGCGGCGAACTTGAGGCACGACATCAGAAACCCCGAGACCGCGGATCGCTGGATTCAGAAGCTGGACTACCGAAAGGTCTTCCCCCTGCTGGCCCTGGATGAGGAGGCCCAGCGGGTCATCGCCGTTGCATCGCTTCATTTTCTCGAGGGGGTCTACCGACATATCGCCGAAATGAGGATTGTCGTCGGGAAAGCCTATCGCCAGCTTGGTCTGGGCTCGGCACTGATCAAAGAGCTCATTGAAGTCGCCAATCGCCTGGGGCTTCACTTCCTCAAAGCCGAAGTGCCCATGGAAAACCAATTGGCGATCAGGGCCTTCCGGCAGTTGGGATTCGAAGTCAAGTGCACCCTCGAAAGGTACTATATGACCCGTCTTGGTGAAACGCGGGATATCGTTCTCATGATGAAGCGCCTGCTCGTCGAACTGGAGGAGGACTTGTTTTTCGTTTTTTAGGCTTGCCGAATGGATCAGACCGACGCCTCCAGCGGCTCCGGAGTCTCCAGAACCTCATGGGGTTCCGCCGGCAGTGTGATGATCATCTCGCACCCCTCGCCCAGCTTGCTCCTGACCTCGATATTCCCCCGATGAGCCTTGAGGATTCCGTATGAGATGGCCAACCCCAGGCCGGTTCCCATTTCCTTGGTCGTGAAGAACGGGTCGAAGAGCCTGGTCAGGTTCTCCTCGGGAATGCCCGGACCGCTGTCGATGCAGTGCACGGCGATTCGGGATCGATCTTTCTCCCATTGGGTCACGATTTTGAGCTTCCCATTGCCGCCCATGGCTTCCGAAGCATTCACGATCACATTGAAGAAGACCTGTTTCAGCTGGTCGAGGTCCGCCATGATTCTGGGGTTCTCCGGGTCATACTGGGTTTCAACCCGTATGTTCTGGAAGGACTCCTGGGTGGTGACGATCCGCAGGATCTCCTGGATGACCTCGTTGATCTCGATGGAGACCTTTTCGGGTGCAGTCTGACGCGCGAAGTCCAGAAGCCCCCGGACGATGCTCCGGCAGCGGATGGTTTCCCGCACGATCAGTTTGAGGTCCTGGTGAGCATCGCTCTCCTCGGGAAACTCATCCATCAGGAGCTGGCTCAAAGTGAGGATTCCCGTCAGCGGGTTGTTGATTTCGTGAGCGATGCCGGCCGAGAGCTTGCCGAGGGACGCGAGCTTTTCGCTGCGAATCAGCTGCTGCTGGGTTTCCTGAAGGTCCTTGGTTCGCTCGGAGACCATTTGTTCGAGTCTGCAGCCCCACTGGGTGAGTGATTCCTTGGCCCGTTTGAGGTCCTGGGTCATCTGGTTGAAGGACCGGGCGAAGATGCCCAGTTCGTCGTCGGTGCGGATGGGGATCTGGACATCCATGTCGTCATGGGCCACCCGGCGCGTGCCTTCAATGAGAACTTTGAGCGGCTGATTCAGAAACCGGTTGATCAGAAACATGATGATGACGGCCAGAGCGACGGCCGAGGCCAGGCCGATGGAGAGCAGCTTGGCCTCCGCCTGGCGTATGCGCGCGTCGATGGGCTCGAGCGAGACATCGATGTCTATCACCCCCAGAACCTTCTGGTCGGCCGGGTGGACATGGCAGCTGGCGCTGGAGCAGTCGGGCTCATTGTAGATGGGGTTGATCATGCCGAGCACACGGTTGCCTGACGGGGAAGTGAAGATGCGGGTCCGTTCGGGGGTGCTCAAACGTTCCAGGGGCTTTTCGGCGGAATGGCAGGCATAGCACTGCTCGGCCTGCTTATCCACCAGGAGATTCATCTCGGATCTGTCGGATGAATAGATGATTTCGCCCACGTAGTTGAAGATGCGCATTTTCTGAATGGAGGGTTGCTTGCCGATGCTGTCCACCGTATGGTGAAGGCGGTCCGGCGCGTAGAGCAGCATGTCCGCCCGAGAGCTCGCCTTGATGGTGTCGCTGAGGAGGCTCACACTGCGGATCACCTCCTCGATGAGCTCTTCGCGGTAGTACTGAATCGAAAAAAAGGTGTGCACGCTGAGAAAGCCGATGGCGAGGACGCTCGTGAGAACGCTGATCTTGACGCCAATGCGCTTGTACCAGTTGAGCTGTTTGAACCACATAAAGCCCCCTCCATCAGCTTGGAGTTGGATGCACAATGATTCCGGGGAGCTTCCGTCAACGCCCCCGCGATCGGGGGCGGAAGAGGGCCTGGGATGTGCCTGCCGGCTTTTCCATTGGGTTTGAGCGGGGAGGCGACCCCTAGCTTGTGAATTAGGTTACTAGATTTCCAGTTGACAGGCAAGGACGATTCCGCTAGTAAAAGTGGCCCAAATGTCAGGTTACGCGTTGACTTGTGAACTTTTTCTCCCCAAGTCCCCGGAGGTATGTGCATGGCCGCCAAGGGTAAGATCCTTATTGTAGATGACGATCCGGACTTCATCAAAACGACCAAAATGATCCTCATGACAGATGGCTACGAGATTGTGACCGCGAGCGATGGCAAAGAGGGTCTCAAGGTGATCCAGGAGGCGAAGCCCGATCTGGTCATGCTGGACATCATGATGGAGAGCCTCTTCGAAGGGTTCAGCTTTTTGGGGACACTCCGGACTTCACCGGACTTCGAAGCGCTCAAAGGCACGCCCATACTCATGGTCTCGAGTGTCAAGACTGATACGGGATCACGCTTTTCTTTCGGCGATGAGGAAGACATGGGCGACATCCCGCAGCCGGACGACTACATGGATAAACCGCTCAGACCCAAGGAGCTCCTGGAGAAGGTCGCTACCCTCGTCAGCCGGGCCAAGTAGCCGGCTTCCATTGAATCCAGCTGTTGAAAACCGCATGGACGGCCCTTTGCCCCCACAGGGCGCGGTCGGTTCATTGTCAGGGGTGAAGGTGGTTCCTCCGAAGGTGCTTGTCATCGATGATGAGGAAATCGGTCGGATTTCCTGCCAGCGCGTACTGAAGCGCGAAGGCATCCAGGTCGCCATGGCCTCCAGTGGCCGCGAGGGCCTGGAAATGATGATGCGGGAGCCCCCTGATCTGGTCCTCGTGGATCTCAAGATGCCGGAAATGGACGGCGTGGAAGTCGCCCGTCGGGTGAGGTCCTACGACCCCAATATCGTCACCATCATCATCACCGGGTATGCCACCATAGAGAGCGCCGTGGCGGTGATGAAGGAGGGCGCTTACGACTACCTTCCGAAGCCGTTCACCCCGGATGAGCTCATCATCGTCGTACGGCGGGGCCTGGAAAAGCGGCGCCTCGATCAGGAATCACGAGCCCTCCGCGAAGAGAAGGCGGCCATGGAAAGGAATTTCATCACCATGGTCAGCCACCAGCTGAGGTCTCCATTGGGGGCGATCTTTCAATATCTTGAGGTGCTGCTGGGCGACATGGGCGGTGAGTTGAACGAGATGCAGCGGGAGATGCTGGAGCGAGCCCGTGAGAGGCTCGAAGGTCTGCTGCAGCTCATCAATGACTGGCTCGACATGAGCCGGATTCAGGCCGGGGAGATCCTGCACCGGCTTCAATCCGTGCCTCTCGCCTCCTGCATCGACGCTGCGATGGCCGGCTTGGACTTTGTCGCACAGCAGAAAGGTTTGTCCATCACGAAGGAGCTCCAGCCGGGATTGCCCAATGTGCATGTCGATCCCGGCACCTTCCGGGAGGTGCTGAGCAACCTCATCTCCAACGCCATCAAGTACAATCGGCCTGGGGGGTATATCCGGATCCGGGCCGCAGAGCGGGAAGGCTGGGTGGTGGTGGATGTGGAGGATTCGGGCCTTGGGATTGCGGAGAAGGAGATTTCCTTTGTGTTCGAGCAGTTCTTTCGCAGCAAGGACAAGGATGTGCGCAAACAGGAGGGAACTGGCCTGGGTCTGACCATCGTTCAGAGGATTTTGCGCGCCCACGGCGGCAAGGTCGAAGTGAAGAGCGAATTTGGGAAAGGCACCACATTCTCGGTGTACCTGAACAGGGCTGATCCTTGACCGGCGGTCACCATGCGCAAGTTTTCACTTGACCGGTCGAGGGCATTGTGCGAAAGAAGAACCCGCCCAAATGGACTATTCCCTTACGGAATCCATCGTCTTATTAGGCAGTGCTTTCAATAGGCATGGATGGAGGAACTGAATGGAGTACAACATCGAAGACGTTGATGCGATCATCAATCAGTGGGGGCCGACGCCAGCATCCCTCCTTCAGATCATGCTGGATATCAATCATCGCTATCATTACCTGCCCAGAGAGAGCATGCAGCGAGTATCCGAACGGCTGAAGATGCCCATCAGCCAGGTTTACGGGGTGGCCAATTTCTTCAAGGTGTTCAGCCTCACCCCCCGGGGACGCTATGTGATGCACGTTTGCACCGGAACCGCCTGCCACGTCAAGGGAGGTCCGAAGATCATCGAGAGGCTTCAGTCTGAGCTGAACCTCATGCCGGGGGAAACGTCGGAGGACCTGATGTTCACCCTGGAAACGGTCAACTGCGTGGGGGCCTGCGCTGCAGCGCCGGTTGTGGTGGTGGGTGAGACAACTTATTCCGAAGTGACGCCCAGCAAAGTTACGAGCGTAGTTAAAGCGTTGAAAGAAGAGGTCTAACGGAGAGATCATCATGCGGCTCAACAGTGTTCGGGATCTGGAAGTCCTGCGTGAGCAGATCAATGAGAAGAGAAAATCGATACGAAAGCGAATCAGGATATGTGGGGGCCCCGGGTGTCATTCCGGCGGCGGAGCGCATCTCAGGGAGGCCTTTCAGAAGCTGCTCGACGATAAAGGGGTGAGCCAGGAGTATCAGGTCGTGGAGACTGGATGCCACGGTTTTTGCGCCCGTGGCCCCATTGTCGTGATCGAGCCCGCGAACATATTCTACGAGCGTGTGAAGGACGACAGGGTTCCGGAGATCTTTGAGAAGACGGTGCTGGGTGATGAGCTGGTGGATGATCTTCTCTACGTCTTCCCCGAGACGGGCGAGAAGATCGTTCGTGAAAGAGATATTCCATTTTATGCCGGCCAGGAGCGAATCATCTTCAACGACACGGGGCTCAACTGGTCCACCGAAATCGATGACTACATCTCACGCGGCGGTTATTCGGCGCTCGCAAAGGTGCTCGCCGGGATGAAGCCTTTGGAGGTGATCGAGGAGGTCAAGCTTTCGGGTTTGCGCGGTCGTGGGGGTGGAGGTTTTCCGGCGGGCGTCAAATGGGAATCGTGCAGCAAGGCTCATGGGGATATCAAATATGTGATTTGTAACGCCGACGAAGGGGACCCGGGGGCCTACATGGATCGAGCCCTCCTGGAAGGCAACCCGCACCAGGTGATCGAGGGGATGATCATCGGCGCTTACGCCATTGGCGCCAAAGAGGGATACATCTACTGCCGCTATGAATATCCTGTTGCCGTGAAAAACGGCCTGCGCGCTCTGGAGCAGGCCAAGAACTACGGGCTCCTGGGAGAGAACATCCTGGGTACTCCCTTCGGGGTCGATATTTTCATCACCCGTGGTGCAGGAGCGTTCGTCTGCGGCGAATCCACAGCCTTGATGGCTTCCCTCGAGGGTAAGATCGGCGAGCCCCGGGGCAAGCACATCCATACCGTTGAGAAAGGGCTGTGGCACCGTCCCAGCAACCTCAACAACGTGGAGACCTGGGCAAGCGTCCCTCAGATCATCAACAACGGCGGCAAGTGGTTTGCTTCCATCGGCACCGAACGGAGCAAGGGGACCAAAATCTTCTCCGTGGTCGGGAAAATCAACAACCCGGGGCTGGTTGAAGTGGCGATGGGTACGCCACTCCGGAAGATTGTCTACGACATCGGTGGCGGGATTCCTGGCGGCAAAGCGTTCAAGGCCGTTCAAACCGGTGGTCCTTCGGGGGGGTGTGTTCCCGAGTCCCTCATCGACCTTGCGGTGGACTTCGAGAAGCTCAAGCAGGCCGGGTCCATGATGGGCTCGGGAGGGATGATCATTCTCGATGAAGACACGTGCATGGTGGACGTGGCCCGCTATTTTCTGACCTTTCTGGTTCAGGAGTCCTGCGGGAAGTGCGTCCCATGCCGTGTGGGCGTCAAGCGGATGTACGAGATTGTGGACCGGATGTGCTCCGGTCTCGCAGTACCGAGCGATATCGACGAGCTGGAGCGGTTGGGCAGCACCATGCAGGAAGCGGCCCTTTGCGGCCTCGGCAAGAGCGCACCGAACCCGGTTCTCAGCACACTGCAGTATTTCCGGCACGAATACGAAGCTCATGTCAACGACAAGTGTTGCCCGGCCAAGGTCTGCAAACCGCTCATTCACTACGAGATCGACACGGAGAAGTGCACGGGGTGCGGGGTGTGCCGCAGGAAATGTCCGGAGAGCGCCATCATCGGGGAAAAGAGAGAATGCCACTGTATCGATGACGAGCTTTGCGTGCGCTGCGGTATCTGCATTGAGAGCTGTAAGTTTGGCGCCATTTTCATCGAATAGGGAATGGAGAGGGGCATGCTTCCCAAAGAGCTAATGACCGATTTTCTGGCAATTGCATTCTTCCTTCTCGTGGGAGTGGTCTTTGCCGTCGTTCCGATCATCATTTCGTCTCTGATCGTGAAGCGGAGTGCAGGGGCCAGGCGCGAGGAAACGTACGAAAGCGGCATGCAGACCATCGGCAGCGCGTGGATCCAGTTTACGGTTGCCTACTACATCTACGCGCTGATCTTTCTCGCCTTCGACGTCGACGTGCTCTACCTCTTCCCGGTCGCCCTTGCCTACGGCAAATACGCTCTGCGGGATCTGGTGGAGGTCACGATCTTTGTGGGCATTTTGTCTCTGGCCATAGTCTATGCCTGGTGCAAAGGAGTATTTGAGTGGGAAACCAAAAGATAGAACCGGGTGAGCCGGTCATCAGATTCGCCCTCTTGGATGACATTCTGAACCTGGCTCGGGCCAACTCCCTATGGCCGATGACATTCGGGCTCGCGTGCTGCGCCATCGAGATGATGGCCGCCGGGGCGTCGCGCTTTGACCTGGACCGCTTCGGAGCGGGGGTTTTCCGCCCGTCGCCGCGGCAGTCGGACTTGATGATCGTCGCGGGCACCATCTCCAAGAAGATGGGTCCCGCCATTCAGATGCTCTGGGATCAGATGCCGAACCCCAAGTGGTGCATCGCCATGGGGAACTGCGCCATCTCGGGGGGGCCTTTCGAATACGACGGACAGTACGCCATTATCCCCGGCGCCGACCTCCTGGTCCCGGTGGACATCTACATTCCCGGATGCCCGCCCCGCCCCGAAGGACTCATTCAGGGCTTCCTGGCGCTGGAGGACAAGATCACCAAGGGTGAGGATCGAAACATCCTGCGGCGATTCCATCGCAAGGGAGGGAAGAGCTAGCCATGGCGAACAAGGACGTGATGATCGAAAAGCTCCGCTCCATGCTGGGCGACGACGCGGTGTGCGTGGACGACAAATATGGCGCGGGGGTCGTCAGTGCGGCCACGGCGCCGGCGGCAAAGCTTGTGGAAGCGCTCGGTGTCTTCAAGGACACCGGGTTCTATCTGGAGACGATGACGGCCCTGGATTTTCAGGACACGCAGGAGATCGTGTACCACCTGAACTGTTTCGAGCCCATGTCGAGGATGTCCTTGCGGGTTCTGGTGGGGCATGGCGTGAGCGTTCCCACGGCCAGTGGGGTCTTCACGGCTGCCGACTGGCTGGAGCGGGAAGTCCGTGAGTTCTATGGAATCCAGTTCGAAGGACATCCCGATCCGCGGAACCTTCTGCTGCCTGAGGATGCCGACTATCATCCGCTGAAGAAGGACTTTGGTAAAGTTCACGCCTACCGGACAAGAGATGAGATCTATGGCTGATCAATTCAGAGAACCAATTGTCGAACGTGTGTACACGCTGAATCTGGGTCCTCAGCATCCCAGCACGCACGGGGTTCTGAGAGTGCTCCTCGACCTCGACGGTGAGTTCATCGTCAAGGCGGATCCGGTGATTGGCTATGGACATCGCGGCCATGAAAAGATGGGGGAAAACCGAACTTACAAGCAGTTTCTCCCCAATGCCAGCCGGATGGATTACCTCTCCGGGCTGCTCTACAACCACGGGTTTGTCCTGGCCGTCGAAAAGTTTGCCGGCATCGAGGTTCCCGAGCGCGCCAAGTACATCCGCACGGTGTGTGCCGAGCTCAACCGCATATCGAGCCACCTCCTCTGGTTCGGGACCTATGTCATGGACCTGGGCGGGTTTACTCCGTTCCTGTATGCCTTCGATGATCGCGAGCACATCCTGGATATCCTGGATCGGGTGAGCGGATCGCGACTGACCTATTCCTACTGTCGGTTCGGCGGTGTCTGCCAGGATGTGGACGCTCAGTTCGTGGACACGACCCGATCGTTCCTGAAGCGCTTTCGCAGTCGCTATCACGACTACGACAACCTGGTGACCAAGAACGTGATCTTCATTCACCGCACTCGCGGAGTCGGCGTGATCACGGTGGACCAGGCCAGGCAATTCGGCGTGACGGGGCCGAATCTTCGGGCGTGCGGCATCCCTTATGACATGCGCAAGATCGAGCCTTACGAGATTTACGACCGGTTCGACTTCGAAATTCCCATCGGCACGAAGGGAGACGCTCTCGATCGATACCGCGTGCGGCTCGAGGAGATGGAGCAGAGCTGCCGGATCATCGAGCAGGCGCTGGACAGGATGCCCGGCGGGCCGTTCTGGAATGAAGCGGCTACGTTCAAGGTGAGACCGCCCAAGGGTGAGATTTACTTCGGATTTGAAAGCGCGCGGGGCCAGACGGGCTACTATCTGGTCAGCGATGGAACTCCGTATCCTTACCGGTGTCATATTCGCGTTCCGAGCTACGGGAACCTGCATGTCTTGACCGAAGTCCTGCGAGGAACCATGATGGCCGACGCCATCTCGATCCTGGGAAGCATCGATGTGGTCATCCCGGAGATCGATCGTTAGCCGGCGGTGTGGAAGGCGGCCGATAAACTGGGCGGGGTTTCGTTTTAAGACACGAAGGAGAACAGGATTATGGGCAACACGGATGGTTCAGATTGGGTCAGACTGATTGTAGGCCTGGTGATCGTGCTGGCCTTCTCTCAGCTCAATGCCCTTTTTCTGGTTTGGCTGGAGCGCAAGGTCGCCGGGCACATTCAGCTGAGGCCAGGCCCCAAGGAGGTCGGCCCGTTTGGAATCTTGCAGACCATAGCGGATGGCATCAAGCTGGTGGGCAAAGAGCTCATCAGTCCCGCAGCGGCCGATCGGAAGTTGTTCCCCATTGCGCCGATCCTGGTGTTCATGCCGGTTCTGGTGGGATTTCTGGTTCTTCCTTTCAGTCCCGACCTGATCATCCGGGATATGAACGTCGGTGTTCTGCTGATCTTCGCGTTCTCCACTTTTTCGGTTCTCGCCATCCTTGCTGGCGGCTGGGCTTCGAACAACAAATACGCACTTTTGGGCGCCGTGCGATCCGTTGCTCAGAACGTCGCGTACGAGATCCCGCTGCTCCTGGCGGTGTTGAGCGTAGTTCTGATGGTGAACTCGCTCCAGTTCTCCCACATCGTCGAAGCTCAAAACAGGTTCTGGTTCATTTTCGTGCAGCCTGTTGCCGGCATCATTTATCTCATCTGTGCCACGGCCGAAACGAACCGTGCGCCTTTCGACATTCCCGAGGCCGAGTCCGAGCTGGTTGCGGGCTTCCACACCGAGTACAGCGGCATGAGGTTCGGCCTCTTCTTCCTGGCCGAGTACACGAACATGTTCATCGTGTGCGCCGTCGCCACCAGCCTCTTCTTCGGCGGCTGGAACGGGCCGTTCGGCTTTGATCTGAATATCCCCGGCGTCGTTTGGTTTCTTGTGAAGACCTACATTTTGATCTTCATCATCATGTGGGTGAGGTGGACTTTCCCGCGCCTTCGGTTCGACCAGCTGATGAATTTCTCCTGGAAGGTGATGATTCCCCTGAGTCTCGCCAACCTGATGCTGACGGCGCTGGTGGTCAAGTTCGTCTGAGAAGACGGGAGCATTTTTTGAGCTGCATCGGCATGGAAGGTCGCCGGTGAAATATGGACTGGGCAGAGGGTTTCACAGGTTACAGCCGACTCGAGCTGGACAGAGCGCACTGAAAGAGGTCTTATGGCTTACTGGAAAGAGATTGTAGAAGGTGGCTGGAGTTTGGTCGAAGGGATGCGAGTGACCGTGCGCCGGTTATTCCGGCCGGTTGTCACCGTCCAGTATCCACGCAAACAGCTCACGATGTCGCCTGCTTATCGGGGACATATCGAATTCAAGCGATTTCCCGAGACGGGCACCCATCGCTGCATCGCCTGCGGCACATGCCAGAGGACATGCCCGTCCCAGCTGATCAAGGTCCAGGGCATCAAGCAGCACGCCAAGAGTCCCAAGATCGCTACGCACTATATCATCGACTACACCAAATGCAGCCTGTGCGGATTGTGTGTGGAATGTTGCCCGACCCAAACCTTGAAATTCTCGACGGAATACCAGATGGAGGGGGCATCCCGCTGGGATGGAGTGCTGGACCTGGTAGCCCGGTTGGAAAGGGAAAAGAGTCAGTCCTGACTCGACGGTGAGGAGAAGAGGGGATCTCATGAGCTTTCTGAGTACGGAATCTTTTGCGCAAATGGCCTTCTGGGTCGTGGTGGGCCTGACCTTGGGGGGAGCGTGCATTGCGGTTTTCCCGCGGAACATTCTCTACAATGTTCTGGGCCTCGCATTGGCCCTGGCCGGGGTAGCCGGTCTGTACCTGTTTCTCGGGAGCCTGTTCGTTGCGCTGATGCAGCTCCTGATTTACGTCGGGGCCATCACCATCGCCATCGTCTTTGCGATCATGCTCTCACGGCCGCTTCACCTGGAGGTACCCGAGAGACGCATGCCCAAGGTTGCGGCGGCCGGTGGAGCGAGCTTGCTCGTGTTCCTGGCGCTCGTCGGGGTTGGGCTCAAGAGCCGGTGGATGGTGGCTGCCGAACGCAGCGGGGATTGGTCCGTCGAGGCGTTGGGCCACGCCATGCTCACGAAATACAACCTGGTCTTTGAGGTGATCTCGCTGGTGCTGCTGGTGGCGATCATTGGGGCGATTGTAACGGCAGGATTCACTCGGAGGTTAAGCTCGTGAATACGCTGGGCGTTTATCTCATCATTGCGGCACTGCTGTTCAGTCTGGGGTTGCTGGGGGTTCTGCAGCGCCGGAATCTCATCGGGATGCTCATTTCGGTGGAGCTCATGCTGAACGGGGCGAATATCAACTTCATGGCCTTCAACCGGTTTCTGACTCCGGATCCTACGGTCGGTCAGATCTTCACGCTGTTCGTCATGGGGCTGGCTGCTGCGGAAGCGGCCATCGGACTGAGTATCATCCTGGCTCTGTTCAGAAAGATGCGTTCGATCAACATTGAGCGTGCTCAGCAACTAAGGGGTTAAAAGGATATGACTGAATTCTTCAAAGATCCTGTATTGCTTGCCGCTGCGCTGGGCTCCGGGCTGCCGCTTCTTTCCATGGCAGTGATCCTGATCTTCACGAGGCATGATCAGCGCGTATCGGCCACGATCTCGGTGAGCGCCATTGCCACCTCCTGGGTTTGCGCCGTGTTCCTGCTGGTCAAGCTGTGGGGTGCGGGGGCGGCTGTGCAGTACCAGGCACCGTGGCTGATCGCCGATGACATCGTCATTCCCTTTGGATACCTGCTCGACCCCCTGAGCCTCGTCATGTTGTGCATCGTCGCAACCATCAGCTTTCTGGTTCAGGTTTACTCGCTGGGTTACATGGCCGGTGACCCGGGCTTCAGCAGGTATTACGCTTTCCAGTCCCTCTTTGCCTGGGCCATGATGAGCATGGTCATCGCCCCCAGCATGCTCCAGCTGTTCATTTTCTGGGAGATGGTCGGCCTGGCGTCTTACCTTTTGATTGGTTTCTACTACGAAAAATACAGCGCATCGCAGGCGGGAAAGAAGGCTTTCGTGATGACCCGCACTGCGGACATCTTCTTCTTCCTGGGCCTGATCATCCTGGTCCTGGGTTTTGGAAACCTCGGCATCATCAGCATGAACGACGCTGCCCAGGCGCACAGGCTTCCGCCCTACCTGATCACGATTTCGGCGTGCCTCATCTTCGGCGGCGTCATGGGTAAAAGTGCGCAGTTCCCTCTCCTGACCTGGCTGCCCGACGCCATGGAGGGCCCGACCCCCGTCAGTGCCCTGCTTCACTCGGCCACGATGGTCGCAGCCGGTGTATACATGTT
>Ga0105100_10000640_pt1 | contig 20572 bp, 15 predicted proteins | sample PPLLak12cMay2015_2_FD_87033 | JGI IMG/M metagenome (GOLD analysis project Ga0105100, IMG submission 87033) | Freshwater sediment microbial communities from Prairie Pothole Lake near Jamestown, North Dakota, USA - PPLs Lake P8 Core (1) Depth... | ecosystem: Environmental > Aquatic > Freshwater >...
CCGGTGTAGTTGACGGACCATTTTTCGATCTCCTTGTGGATGATCGGCTGATTGGCCTTGTTCAGTCGATCGAAGATGGTCGGAAATTTCGCGCGGAGCTCGGGGTCTTTCATGATGTTGGTGAGGCCTTCCCAGTTCACGTCGCTGAACCCTGCCAGGAAGCTGAAGCCGTCCTTGGTCTTGACGATCGTGTAAGGAAAGACGGCACTGTCGTAAGCGCCGACCAAACCGCGAACCTGCTGTACCGTGTGGTAGTATTGAATGTGGTAGTCGCAGAATCGGAGCTCGGCGTCAGGGGGGGCCACGTCCACCATCTGCCCCTCGCCGGTGATGTGCCGGTAATGGAGCGCCGTCAGGATGCCGAAAGCGGTCCAGCCACCGCCGGCATACCATCCCATCCAGTTCCCTTCCTTGGTGGGAACGTTCCAGGCTTGAGGCTCACCGTTCTCCTCGGGCTCCCCGGTGACCGCCATGACGCCGGAGCGCGCCTGGTCGCAGATGTCGTAGTCGGGTTTTCCGCAGCCCGCCTCCGGGCCGAAGTGGCCATAAGTGTAAAGGCTCGCATAGATGAGGCGCGGGTTGATTTCCCTGAGAAAACGGTAGCTCAGCCCCCACTCATCCATGACGCCCGGCTTGAAGGCTTCGATGACGACGTCGGCCTGAGCCGCCAGTCGCCGAAAAGCCTCCTGGCCTTCGGGAGTCTTGAGGTTCAGGGTGATGTGAAACTTGTTCCGGCCTTCCATGAGGTAGCCCAGGCCGGTACCCTTGTACATGTATCCAAAAGGCGAAAACTTCCGGGCGATATCGCCCCCCGGGGGTTCGATGCGGATGACGTCGGCGCCGAATTCGCCCAGGATGGACGAACCGAACAGAGCGCCGATGTTGCCCTCACTGACATCCAGGACCAGGATGTCATCCAGGGCTTCGGCTTTGAGGTGGTTCTTTCTAGGATCGCCTGCATCGTGAACCCAGTCGACCCAGGTTCGATCGGTCTCAACGGGAAAGTCTTCGAAGGGCAGCACGGTCGTGATCTTGGGTATTTCCATGGATGAACTCTCCTCTTGATCGGTTGGAATGGTTTCCCATAAAGGTTCTAGAAGATGATGCCAGCCTTGCCATCCCAGTCCTCAGGCGGTTTTCTACCCGGAGGATTCTCCACCCATTTGCCGATGATCTTCTTTTCAGCCAGTGCCTGGATCTGGTAGGTGCGCAGCCCCAGGAACTTGCGCAAGATGAATTCGTTGTCCATGCCGACCGGTTTGTTGGCCCATTTGTGCCGGGCAGGGGTTTTGGACAGCTTGGCGGGGGAGCAGACCTCGACCATTTTACCGTAAATGGGGTCTTCGTACTCGAAAACGGAGGCTCTGGCACGGAAATGGGGGGATTCGTACTGATCTTTGGCCGTGAGGATCGGGGAGGATGCAAAACCGTGCTGCTCACCCAGTTGATCGACTTCGGCGACGGTCTTTCCCTTGGCCCACTCCTTGATGATCTCCAGAAGAGCGACGGCGTTTTCGTCCTTCAACCTTGTCTCGAGATCCTTGAACCGGGGGTTCTCGGCCACTTCGGGCTTGCCCATGGCCTGACAGAGTCCCTTGAACTCATCTTCCCTGGCTGCAGCCAGGGCGACGGGACCGTCCTTGCACATGAAGACGTCGGATGGGCAGATGGCGAGGTCCCGGTTGCCGGTCCGGGGCCGATTGTATTTCTCGAGATAATAGTAGATCCAGCTCCAATCCAGCAGGCGCATCAGGTTTTCGCCCTGAGAGAGCTCGATGAATTGTCCCTGACCCGTTCGGTCGCGATAATGTAAAGCCGCCAGGACAGCGGTGGCCCCCATTTGAGCTCCAAAATAGTCTCCGATGAAAACACCGGTCTTCAAAGGCAGGCGGCCGGGAAAACCTGTGGTGGCCAGGAGGCCGCTGACCGTCTGTGCGACGGCGTCATAAGAGGCGCGCCCTTCGGCGTAGCCGCCCCATTGGCCGAAGCCGTTGAGAGCGATGTAGATGATGCCGGGGTTGATTTCCTTGAGCTGCTCGTATCCGATGCCCCAGCGATCCATGGTGCCTGCCCGCAGGTTCTCCACCACCACGTCGCATCGCTTGGCCAGGCGCCGAAAGATTTCAGCACCCATGGAGACTCGAACGTCCAGGGCCATGTGGTATTTGTTGTGATTCTGCGGAAGCTGACCGATGGACGCGTTCTTCCAGAATGTACCGTAGGGCGTGACGGAGCGCATGGTGTCGCCTGCGCCCGGCAATTCCACCTTGATCACTTCCGCTCCGAACTCGCCCAGATAATCGGGGGTGGCTGGACCCAGAATGAGAGTGCACAGCTCCAGGATGCGAATACCGCGCAGTGCTTCTGGCTTGGCGAAGATTCTGGACGCATCAAACTCTTGATTGGTCCATGCAAGATAGTCTTCTCGACTCATGTGGCCTCCTAGGTTTCGGCTGGGATTTCAACTGTGAACTTGAGTGCTTCCGGTGTGATTCGTTGCTGACTTCACCTCCTTCCGACAGGCTCCGGGTCTTTCTCCGACCTCTTCGATGCTCCATGCGCGAGCTTGTTCGATCCCTTCCGTGGGACACAGAACTGGAGCAATGTCCCGAACTCATTTTCACAAATTTCGTCAAGGCAAAAAGGAAGTCAGACGGGCGGGCGATATCCGGGCCCTGCAAGGGCAGGGTTTGGGCGAGCTGGAGAAGTCGATGCCGAAGGCCGTTCGTCAGAGCCGTTCCAAGTCGAGAGAGGAGAATTCCGTCAGCGCCCGTCGCGTTCCCCCTTAGCAAAAATGTTTGAGCCAGTCAATAAATACGAATGATGCCGGCGGGAGAATCGCCTTCATGGCTCCCGGAGAGGGACATCCATCCGGGCTCAGGATCGCATGGACTTGTAGGCATTGATGAGTCCGTTGGTGGAGGAGTCGTGGCTGGAGACGGGGCCATCATCTGCCAGCTCCGGAAGGATTCGTCCGGCGAGCTGCTTGCCGAGCTCGACGCCCCACTGGTCGAAGCTGAAGATATTCCAGATGACGCCCTGAACAAAGATCTTGTGCTCGTACAGCGCGATGAGGCTCCCCAGGGTTCGCGGGGTCAGCTTGCGAAAGAGGATGGAATTGGTGGGGCGGTTGCCTTCAAAAACCCGATAGGGGCACAGCCGCATGATCTCTTCCTCAGATTTCCCCTCCCTGCGGAGGTCCTGGATGACCTCATCCCGCGTCTTGCCATTCATCAAGGCTTCCGTCTGGGCGAAGAAGTTGGAAAGCAGGATCCGGTGGTGGTCCCCGATGGGATTGTGGCTGATGGCGGGAGCGAGAAAATCACAGGGGATCAACTGGGTGCCCTGGTGGATCAACTGGTAGAAGGCGTGCTGACCGTTGGTCCCCGGCTCACCCCAGATGATGGGACCGGTGGAATAGTCCACGGGGGCTCCCGATCGATCCACGGATTTGCCGTTGCTTTCCATATTCCCCTGCTGAAAATACGCGGCAAAACGATGCATGTACTGGTCGTAGGGCAGAATGGCCTCGGTCCTGCTCCCGAAGAAATTCGTGTACCAGATGCCGATCAGCCCCAGAAGGACCGGCAGGTTCCGCTCGAAGGGCTCGGTTCTGAAGTGCTGATCCATGTCGTGGGCGCCCTCGAGAAGCTCAGAGAAATTCTCGAACCCGACGGTGCAGGCAATGGAGAGGCCAATGGCCGACCACAGGGAATAGCGGCCGCCCACCCAATCCCAGAATACGAACATGTTGTCGAGATCGATGCCGAAGTCGGCCACCCGCTCCCTGTTGGTGGAAAGGGCCACAAAGTGCCTGGCGACATGGGTCGGTCTCTGCGCGCGATCCAGAAGCCATCTTCGGGCCGAGAAGGCGTTCGTCATGGTTTCCTGGGTGGTGAACGTTTTGGAGGCGATCATGAAGAGGGTTGTCTCGGGGCGAAGGTCCCTCAAAGTCTCTGAGAGGTGGGTCCCGTCCACATTGGAGACGAAATGGACGCGGATGCCCTCCTTCCAGTAGGGACGCAGTGCTTCCGTCACCATCAGCGGGCCGAGGTCGGAGCCTCCGATGCCGATGTTGACGATGTCCGTGATTCTCTCTCCCGTGTATCCCTTCCAGCTTCCCGAAAGGATGCGGCTCGAGAATGCCTTCATCTTCTCCAGGACCTTCCGGACGTCCGCCAGGACATCCTGGCCCTCCAGATGAAGGGCGGAGCTCGCGCTGTTTCTCAGGGCCACGTGGAGGACCGCCCTGCCTTCGGTCTCGTTGATGCCATCGCCGGAGAACATCCGTTGGATGGCATCGCCCACCGCCGTCTCCCGGGCAAGTGCCAGAAGCAGGTTCAGGGTCTCTTCAGTGATCCTGTTTTTCGAATAGTCCACCAGAATGTCGTTGAATCGAATGGAGAATTTCTCAAACCGTCGGGCATCGCGAGCGAAGAGCTCACGCATGGAGACATCCTTCAGGCGGGCATGATGATCCCGGAGATCGGACCAGCTTCTCGTCGTGCTCGGATTGATCTTCTGCAGCATCGGCTATTTCCCTTCCTGAATGGTCTCAGAGCGTGGCTGGAGCGAGAGATCCGCTGCACCCTCAAACGAGTGCTTCCAGCGCCCGTGCGACTCGATCGAATCCCTCCTTGAGATCGTCCATGGACAGGGCATACGAGAAGCGCAGACAGCGGTCTTCCCCGAAGGCTCCTCCGGGCACCACCGCCACATGAGCCGATTCCATGAGGTAATCCGCGAGATCCAGCGAGCTTCGAATGGGGCGGTCTCGAGCTTTGCGACCGTAGTAATGGCTGAAGTTGGGAAAGACGTAAAACGCGCCGGCCGGCCTCGGGCAGGTGACCCCCGGCAGCTCTGCCAGCCGGCCCATCACGTAACCGCACCGCTCCTGGAAGACCTTCACCATTTCCCGGACCGTTCCCGTATGCTCGCGAAGTGCCGCCACACTGGCGTACTGAGCGATGGAGGTGGGGTTGCTCGTGGACTGGCTCTGGATCTTGGTGGCCGCCTTGATGGCAGCGGCATCCCCCAGCAAGTACCCGATCCGCCATCCCGTCATGCAGTATGTTTTGCTGACCCCGTTGACGATGAACGTGCGAGGCCGAAGCCTGGGCTCCACCATGGCGATATTGGCCCACTGCTGGCCGTTGAACAAGATGCGATAGTAAATGTCGTCCGAAACGATGAGCACATTCTCCCTGGGCATGAGAACCTCCGCCAGGGCGGCGAGCTCGGCTGAGCTGTAGTGAGCCCCCGTCGGGTTCGATGGGCTGTTCAGGATCAGGAGCCGGGTGCGCTCCGTGATGCCGGCCTGAAGGTCTTCGGGTCTGAGCTTGAAGCCCGCCTCTTCCGGGCAGGGGACGATGACCGGCTTCGCACCCGTGAGGACGACCATGTCCGGGTAGGAGACCCAGAAGGGCGAGGGGATGATCACCTCGTCGCCGGGGTCCAGCAGGGCCTGGAAAAGGTTGTACAGCGCATGCTTGCCGCCGCAGGACACCAGCACTTCCTCGCGTTCGTAGGACAGGCCGTAATCGTTTTGAATGACCTCTCGAACGGCGTCTTTCAGCTCATCGATTCCACCCACGGCCGTGTAGCGCGTGTGGCCGTCCCTCATGGCACGGATGGCGGCTTCCTGAATGTGCTCGGGAGTGCCGAAATCGGGCTCGCCCACCCCGAAGTTGACAATATGAGATCCCTTGGCCTTCAACGCTTTCGCTTTGGCATTGATGGCCAGTGTTGCCGACGGCTGAATGCGTGTCACCCTTTCAGCGAGTCTCATCCTCCACCCCTCCATTTGAGCCCTGCTCGTCGTTGGAATCGTATTTCACGTCCACCAGGAAAAGACCGTGAGCCGGCGCCGTCATCCCCGCACGACGCCGGTCCTTGCTGTCCATGATCTCGACAAATCCCTCCGGGCTGAGCTTGCCCCTGCCCACATCGACCAGGGTGCCCACCAGGTTTCTGACCATGTGCCTGAGGAAACCATTGGCCTCGAACAGAAAGACCCAATGGTCGGGATCGGGGAGACTCAGCTCCGCCCGGTAGATATTTCGCTCAGTTGTCTTGACCGCTGATCCCGCGGCCATGAAGGCCGAAAAATCGTGTATTCCGACCAACCCGGGGAGACACTCCAGAACAGGCCGAGCCACGAGGCGCCGGCGAATGAGCCAGGCGCTGTTCCGTTCGAGGGCCGACGGCGTCTCCCGGTTGAGGATCCGGTACTCATAGGTCTTGCTGCTGGCGGAAAACCGGGCGTGAAAGGAATCCGCCACTTCTTCCGCTTCGAGGACGACAATGTCCGCGGGCAGCAGGCTGTTCAGTCCCCTCTGGATCTCTCGCGGCTTCAGACGGGTTCGCGCGTAGAAATTGACCACCTGCCGCCTGGCGTGAACCCCTGCGTCCGTACGCCCTGAACCCCGGACGCGAATGGGACCTCCCAGCATGATTTCGATGCGGGACTCCAGAACCTCCTGGATGGTGAGGACCCCTTCCTGCCGCTGCCACCCGTGGTATCCCGATCCGTCATACTCCAGGACCAGCTTGAAGTTTCGCTTCTGCTGAAGGTCATGGTGGTCCATCGATGTCGCTAGGGTTGCCAGGGAGCCGCCGCGAGTCCCGCTGTCTCGGGCAGTCCGCACATGAGATTCAGATTGCACACAGCCTGCCCCGAAGCCCCCCGGGTCAGATTGTCGATGACCGATACGACGACGACGCGCTGCGTGCGGGGATCGACCCGCCATCCGAGGTCGCAGTGATTGCTGCCCCTCACCTGCAAAGTGGAAGGGAATTCACCTCGTCTGCAGAGCCGCACAAAAGGGGCCTCCGTGTAGAAGGCTCGAAATGCTTCGTCGATCCTTTCGGGGCTGACCCCGGACTCGATGGAGGCATAAACCGTGCTCAGAATCCCGCGGCTCATGGGAACCAGGTGCGGTGTGAAATTGATGGTCACAGGCCTTCCGGCCAGTCTGCCGAGCTCCTGCTCGATCTCGGGAGTGTGCCGATGCTCGCACACCTTGTAGGCTTTGAACCCTTCGTTGACCTCACAGAAATGAACGGCGAGAGACGCCCCACGACCGGCTCCGGAGACCCCTGACTTGGAATCGGCGATGACGGTCTCCGGGCGCACCAGTCCGTAATGCAGCAGCGGAGCCGCCGCCAGGATGATGCTGGTGGGATAACAGCCGGGATTTCCCACCAGTCGAGCGCGGCTGATGGCATCCCGGTAAAGCTCGGGGAGGCCGTACACGGCTTCGGTCAAAAGCTCCGGAGTCTTGTGCGGTTGATACCAGGCTTCGTAGACAGCCGGGTCGCGAAAGCGGTAGTCTGCGCTCAGATCGATGACCTTCACACCACGATCCAGCAGCGCGGGGACCATGTCCATAGCCGCCTGATGGGGAAGAGCGGTGAAGACGAGGTCCGCGTTCCGAGTGAGGATTTCGGGATCGGGCTCCTGAAAGACCAGTTCGAAATGGCCCCTGAATGCAGGATAAAAATCGTCGAGCCTTTGCCCCATTTGCGCTCTGGAGGTGATGGTTGTGAGTGCGACCTCAGGGTGCTGACCCATGATCCGGATCAACTCAAACCCCGTGTATCCCGACGCTCCTGCTATGGCGACGCGAACCATACTTCCCCTCTTCACGGCTTGCGAAGGCAAAAAGGGCACAGCGCTCGAGGCGCAGTGCCCTTTATCTCTTCAAGATCGGAGTCGCTGATCGATGAGGTTATGGAAAGATGAGGGCCCCCGGTGGATTTGTGGCGACGCATCCGACGAAATCTTCCACCGGCATGATCACCCACCCAGGACCAAGCGCTGTTCCGGGAAGTCCAGATGCCCTCTCTCCAGCGGTGGGCTCGTTTCCCATCTTTCCTGCACCCATGGAACCATGCGCCGAATCAGCGTTTAGAATACTGGAACCGGGCACGCGCACTTCGCCTTCCGTACTTCTTTCTCTCCTTGATTCGTGAATCGCGCGTGATGAAACCTGCCCGCTTCAGAACTTCCCGAAACTCCGGGTTGAACTCGAGCAAAGCCTTGGAAATCCCGTGACGAATGGCTCCTGCCTGTCCGGATCCACCGCCGCCGAACACATTGACCAAGACATCCATCTTGCCGTATGTGCCCGTGAGGACCAGGGGCTGGGCAATGACCATTTTGCTGGTCTGCCGGTCGATGTATTCATCCAGGGACCGTTTGTTGATCGTGATCACTCCCGATCCGGGTTGAAGCCAGACACGAGCTACTGCTGTTTTTCGTTTTCCCGTTCCGTAGAAACGCTGTTCGGCCATCACCACTCAATCTCCTCGTGCATCCGTCAGAGGCTTGAATATCCCCTAGAAATTAACCGTCATGGGTTGCTGAGCCTCGTGCGGATGCTCGGTTCCTCGGTACACTTTCAACTTCTTTATCAGTTTCCGTCCCAGTCTGTTCTTGGCCAACATTCCCCACACAGCCAGCCGAATCATCCGTTCAGGGTTGTCCTGGTTGAGCTTGCGAGCGGAGGTCTCTTTCACTCCCCCCATGTAACCAGTGTGCCGGTAATAGACCTTCTGGTCCCACTTGTTGCCCGTCAGGCGCACCTTGTCCGCGTTCACGACGACCACAAAATCGCCCAGGTCCACATGAGGCGTGAAATTGGGCAGGTGCTTGCCGCGCAACCGTACGGCAATCTGCGTGGCCAATCGCCCCAGAACCTGGTTTTCGGCGTCCACGATGATCCACTTGCGTTGATTCGCTTCGAACTTGGCACTGCTCGTCTTCATGGGTTGTTCTCCACAGTGATTATGTCAAACCTAAAGCCCGTAATGTATAAGGGAACCCCCCCATGATGTCAAGACAGTAATTGAGGGCATTGTGCCAACGGATGGAAACGAGCACGACGGCTCAGTCGAGATCTCCTTCATCCCCATTGCCGTAGCTCCGACTTCCTCCAAAGGTTCCAAGCCCCAGCAGATTGACAGTGAATGCAATCCGATGGTCCTTCTCTTCATTTTCGTAGGCCACGCCGATGGCCCAGCACCCGTGGTCATACCGAAATCCGTATCCATGGGCGTAGAGGTCGTCCTGATCGATGGAGTAGTCGTGGTAGGTGAGCAGGTAGAAATTTCTGAAAAGCTTGATGTTCGTCCTGGCGATGATCTCGTCGACCAGAGATTCCCTTCGGTACTGATAGTCCACCCGCAACCGGTGCCCCAGTCCGCTGTTCAGAAGCATGTAGAGGTCGTGGAGCTCGATGTTGCCGCGATCCGGTGAAAATTCGGCATCGTAGGAGAGGGTCACGAATTTTTTGGGCTTCATCTCCAGTCTGAACCCGATGTCAGTGACCCCTTTCTCTCGACTGCTTTCCAGGCGGATGTCGGGATCGTTCATCGGAACCCGTTCGAAATTGTAGCCGTGCTGAACCTGCAGCCGGGCTATCTCGTTGTAGCTGATCTTCTCGTTGCCCTGAGCATCCGTTTTGACGGATTTGCCCGTCAAGAACGTGGAGAAGCCATAACGGATATCATGGCGGGACGGGTCCTCGTCAAAGCGATCGAACAGAGGAACGTCGCCTTCAATGGGCTCGGGGACGTATTCATAAAGGAGCTCGGGGCGTATCGAATGCTGAAAGGCTCTGTAAGACCCGACCTGCGCCTGGTAAACCCGGTTCAGACGACTGTTCATTTCGAGTCGCAAGTCAGAGAATAATCGTCCCTGGGAGGTGCTGGGCTGATCGGGCACATCTTCCTCCCAATCGACCCAGTAGGAAGTCGCACTCACCCCGACAGATGGCTCCACATTGAGGAAAGTCTTCAACTGGAGGGGCAGGTGGAGCCTGGGGGACGCCTCCAGCCGATTGGTGCGGTCTCCCTCTCGTCTCCAATAATTCGTGTAGGTGGTGTTGAAGGAGTAATACACGGGAAAATCTTCGATCCAACTGGGAATGACATTGTAGGCAAGAGCGGGAATGCGTTGCAGGGTGAGCTCGTCAATTTCCTTGTCCAGCTGATCCCAGTATCGGGTGTCCATGCTGATGAGGCTGGATTCCATGCGTTTTTCCAGGTACAGACTGGATTCCCGGGCGAGCGTGTTCTCGTCGTTGATGACGCCGCGTCCGAAATGCTCCCGGAAAATCCTGTCCGAGTAATCGATTGAGGCCGAACCATGCTCGAATTCCCGCAGGAAATTGCGGTCGCTGACAAAGTCGAGGTCCAGTTTTCCTTCGATATCCCAAGGCATTTCAAAGGAATGCCTCGATCTCAGCCAGAACCGATCGCTCCGAATGAAAGGGTATTCCTGTTCCGCAAGGTGAGCCGGGACGGCGTGGTCGTCCAGGTAATTGAACAGCCAGATCCCTTCCCCCCATTTTTCATTGTTGATCCGGTACTCGACGCCGCCCATAAACCCACGCTCTTCCATGTAGCGGGCGAAAAACGTCGCGTCCATGTCCTGGCGAATGGCCCAATAGAACGGGATCTCTCCCTGCAGACCGTTCAGCTCGGAATATCCTCCCCAGGGAAGCAGGAAGCCCGACTGCCTGTTGCGGTTCAGGGGAACGGCCACGATGGGCAGGTAGAACACGGGCACATCGCCAATCCAAAAGGAGGTGTGCGTGGCCCATGCCGTTCCTTCCACGTTGACCTTCATGGTTCCATAACGAATCTTCCAGTCCGAGCTCTGAGGATCGCAGCCCGTGACGAAGCCGTCCTTGAGCTCGTATTGGGTGGCGCCGGTCTTCTGGATGTTCTCCCCCTGTGCGTAGAGCTGATTGGTGGCGAAATAGGTCAAACCCCCGTCAACCCATCCTGTCTCGTCATCCAGATTCCAGATCACGTGCTCCCCACGGAGCCAGTCGTTTCCGTATTTCAAAAGCACATTGCCTTTGAGCTCCACAATGCGTTTGGCCGTGTCCAGCTCGGCCCAATCCGACTCGATGTGGCGCTTCCCCGACACGATTCGAACGTTGCCCTCGGCCTCGTACATCTTTCTATTCTGGTCGTAGGACAGCTTGTCGGCATCGATGGTCCAGGTTCCGCGCCCTTCGGTGACAAAGGTTCCAGCTCCGACGAGATCCTTGAATTCCTCCTCTGCCAGGGCGTACCCCGGGAGAAAGCCCGAATGCAACCCGAGGAACATGCTCAGGCAGGCTGAAGTCACGAGCAGATTCCGGAGGCGAGCTAAACGGATGAGAAGCATGGCGTCAATGCCCCTATCATTGATCATATGGCGAGGGTTTGCTCTCCAAAGAGCTCTTTCACCTCACCGGCAAAATACAGGGAGCCGGTGATGCAGATGGCATCGTTCGGTGCCGCCATAGCCCTGGCCTCGGCAATGGCGGCGCCGGGATCGCGGATGACATAATGCTTCTGAACAAAAGGGCGAGCCAGCCGTTTGAGCGTCTCCGGCTGTTCCGCCCGAGCATATCGGGGCTGTGTGAAGATGGCCGTCTCCGCAAGGGGCAGCAGCCGCCTGAGAATCCCCCGCGTATCCTTGTCGGCCATGATGCCCAGGACCAGATGCAGCTTCTCGAAGGCGAAGCAGGATTTAAGCGCTTCCCTCAGGCTCTCGGCACCGTGAGGGTTGTGCGCGCCATCCAGGATGATCAGCGGGTTTTCCTGCAAAACCTCGAGCCTTCCGGGCCAGCGCACTCGAAGCAAGCCCTCCCTGATGGCCTGGGCGTCGAGGGACAGAGCGTTCTGCGACTCCAGAACCTCGAGGGCAGCCAGGGCCAGAGCAGCGTTCCGATACTGGTGACTGCCTTTAAGGTTCAGTTCCAGCGATCGATATCGCTGCTTCATCCCCTGGTATTGGAACGAACCCTCGGGGTTGCGGCGCACACGGAACTGGGACCCGAGGCAATAGAGTGGAGCGGCATGGCTGAAGCATGTGGCTTTCAAGATGCCTCTCACGACCGGCTGCTTGGCGCCGGTGATGAGCGGCACTCCGTCCTTGATGATCCCTGCTTTCTCTCGTGCTATGGACGCCAGGCTGTTGCCCAGAAACTCCTGATGGTCATACGATACGTTCGTGACGATGCACGCCTCCGGGCGGATGACATTGGTGGCATCCAGCCTGCCTCCCATTCCGACCTCGATGATGGCCCAATCCACGCGCTCCTCCACGAAATACTGGAAGGCCATGGCCGTCACCATCTCAAAGAAGGTGGGTGGCTCGCCATCGTCGAGCACTGAGCGGACATGCTCGAACACGTCGAGGATTCGATCGACTGCCGCCTCCCTCTCGTCGACCCGGAACCTCTCCGTGAACCTCACGAGATGAGGTGAAGTGTAGAGGCCAACCCTGAATCCCTGGCGCTGGAAGATGCTCGAAAGCATGGCAGCCGTGGATCCCTTGCCGTTGGTGCCGCCGACATGAATGCACCGAAGACGCCGTTCCGGGTTTCCAAGCCGTGCCAGGATCTTTTCCGTTGAATTCAGACCGAACTTGATGCCATGTTTCTGCAAGCCATAGAGGTAATCAATGGATGCCTTGTAGCGGTTCAGGGCCGAGCTCTCCATGAGTGTTCCCATGCTCCATACCACAATGATGACGACGAGCTTCTGAATATGATCAGCCCTTTTAGCACACTTCGGCCCGGTGCGAAATGTCTATGTGGCAAGACCGGCAGAAGAAGGAAAGCGGTCAGGATTTGGGAGAATCTATGGTGGGAGAGGGCTGCTGCGGTGTGACGGTCCAAGAAACGTTCAGTGGCTGCGGTTCAAGAGGGGAGGGTGCGTTACCCGAGCCGTTTGCAGGCTGCACTCCGAGAGCCGCGAACCTCCCTCGTTCAAACGACCTGAAGCACGGATCTTGGCGGTGATGGCTCACCGGCCGTGGGGCAGAGCAGTTCGGTCACGGTCTCAAGAAGCCTCTCCCAGCTGAGAGGTTTGGACAGAACGTGGTCCACTCCACTGTTCGTGAGATCATCCTCCTCGTATTGTGCACCCCAGCCGGTGATCAGAATGACGGGAAGCAGCGGGTCCCTGGCTTTGGCCCGTTTCGCGATATCCCACCCGCTCACGGATGGCATCCCGAGATCCGTCATCACCAGGTCGAATTCCTCCGACTCCAATAGCTGAAGGGCTTCCTCTCCATTGTCCGTTGCGGTGACGCGGTGGCCTTTCAAGCGCAGCATATCTCTCAGGATCTCGAGGATCTCCACGTCATCGTCGATGACCAGCAGCCGGAAGGAGTCGGGCGTCGATTTGGATTCGCAGATTTCGGCGACTCTGGGGGGAGTGGCCGCTTTCGGCAGATGGATCTCAAAGGACGTCCCCCGGCCGGGTGTGCTGCGGACTTGGATCTCGCCGCCGCTCCGTGCGATCAGGCTCCAAGAAACACTGAGCCCCAGGCCCGAATTGCCCACGCCTTTGGTTGTGTAAAACGGGTCGAAGATCTTCCCCGAAACCTCCTTGCTCATGCCGATGCCCGTGTCTGAAAACGTCAGGAGGATCCGGTCGTCCAAAGGTTTACATGACAGGGTGATGACTCCCCCTTCCGGCATGGCTTCGACGGAGTTGAACACGAGGTTGGTGAGGACCTCTCTCAGATCGGATGCGCTGATGGATGCGAAGCAGGCTGGCGCCAGGTCCAGCTGAAATCGAATTGTCCGCCCCGATCGCTCCATGGCATTCTTCCAGCGCGGTCTTGTGAGCTCAACCACATCTGAGGCGGCCTCGCCCACGTCGACGGCCGCAGGCGGCACCAGGGACTCTTTAGTCCGTTCGGTGAACTTCTGCAGCCTTCGCACGGTGCTCGCTCCGTCCTGGACCGCTTTCTCGATGTTGTGCAGCCGCCTCTGAATTTCATCGTCGCTGATGCTGGGCAGCATCAGCTGGATGTTCCCCAGAATGGCCATGAGCAGATTGTTGAAGTCGTGAGCCACGCCGCCTGCCATGATGCCCAAAGCCGCCAGTTTCTCGGTTTGGATGAGCTTGTCCGCCAAGGAGTTCCGTTTGGTCATGTCATGGATGACCAGGAGGTAACCGCTGGTTGTCCCCGATTCACCGGAAAGCCGCACAAGATTGACGTCCGCCTGATAGGTTTCTCCACCGCGGCCCACCATGGAGACATTGGTCAGCTCCTGGGCCTGGGCGCCTGAAGCCTCCCTGAAAAGGGCCTCGAACTCCAATGGGCTCGCAAACAGAATCGCGGGGGAACGTCCCTTGAACTGCGAGGCGTTGAGTCCATGTCGACGCTCGATACTGTGATTCACCTGAACGATGGCTCCACCGGCGTCCAGGAGACAGATTCCCTGTGGGGTGCTCTCCATGGCCTGTTCAGGCAAAGGCTGATCCTGCGGAGCCTCCAGTGCCTCGGGCTTCGAGTGAGACTTGCCGTTCTTGATGTCGGGACCCGCAAGACCGTTCGGGGCGCAAGGATCTGCGGGTGCCAAAGCTCCGCTCAGCAGGAAACTGATGATCCGGCTGACCAATTCCCAGTTTCGTCGCGCCTGACTGGTAAAATGACGGGGATGTGCAGAACTGATGTTGATGACACCCAGGTCGAAGAGGGGAAGGCAGACCAGGGATACTGGCGCCACAGTCGCGCCGGCTTTGGGAGGAACCGGCTCGCTCATTCCGTCTTCCAGGAAATAGGGGGATTGCATCCGATAGACGCGACCGGCAATCCCCTCGTCGGGGTCAAAAAACAGATTCGGGTTGTGGCTCCTGGCGCTTCCACCCCCCAGCAGGTCATCCAGACCGTAAGCGGCTTTGAGGCTCAAATGTCTTGCCTTGGGATCCCACAGGACGATGGAGCAGTTTTCGAAATCCGTTTCCTCTATGATGATTCGGACCAGCCTGTCGAAAACCTGGTCAGCCGCCGGTTGCTCCCGTCCGGAGGTGAGCAGCTCGGCGAACCTCTGGATCATGCCAAGGAACCGATTCGACTCCTCATCGCGCTCCTGTGAGCTCAGGAGACCTATTCGCAAAACCTTGCTCATTGTGTCGTCCATGGGGGCTCCGTTATCTCAACAAAGTCCACAGCTGATCCACTTCAGCCCAAATGTCCTGCAACCTCTTGCGGCACGCCTCCCATTCGGTCTCCGGGATGAACAGGTCCTTGCGGTAGACAGAGGTGATTTCATCATCGAGCAATTCGGGGTTCTCTCTGCTGTTGACCAGGATGTTGGCAAGGGCGACGAGCTTGACTTCAGCCTTGAAGGCGGGACTTTTCTCAGGGAAATGGTGAAATTCCATCACCATCTGGAACACTTCGGGCAGATTCCATCGCGTGGCCAGCCACTTGCCCACCACCGTGTGCGTCAGCCCATATTGTAGCTCGGCGTACCAAAGGGGAATCTTCCCGTTCCGCGACAAACCCCAGATGGCTCGGTAATGGTCTTGAAGGGAGAAGGCCATGGCAACCCGGCCAAGATCATGAAACAGGGCAAGGATGTAGGCTTTTTCCGGGCTGACCCATGGTCTCGTGCGAGCCATTTCACTGGCCACTCGAGCCGTGGCGAAGGAGTGCTTCCAGAGCCTCTCCCTCTCTTCCGGCTCAATGGAATCCTGCGTGGAGCACATGTCCATCAGAAGGGCACAAAGACACAGGGATTTGACTTGCTCGAACCCGATCAGGATCATTGCCTTGGTCAGGGTCGGCACGTTTCCCCTCATGCCGTAATAAGTGGAGTTGGCCACTCGAAGGATTCGCGCAGAAAGAGACTGGTCATATCGAATGAGACTCTCCAGTTCGTCGGGTGAGGCAACCTCATCGTGGATGATTTCGACCAGTCTTTGGAGCGACCCCGAAAGGGAGGGAAGGTCGCGAATTCGGGCAATTCTGCACCGAACTTCCTGCTCGTTGGGAGAACATATGGACATGTGTGTCAGTGGCCCCCGGAGGACGTACCTCAGTAGAGAATTTCAACCATCCAAAATCACTTCTGATTCTTGTCTCAGCTCGGTATCCACTTAAGTCGGCAGGACTGCACCAAATATCAAATTGTTTATGGATGTCATGACGATATCGTTACAATTCTGTGACATAACACGGCACAAACCGGCCCTCGAGCACGAGATGGCACATCCACTCTTCCGCACGCCCCCTCAGTTCTCGGCGCACGATCAGCAGGACTGCCTGGATTCGGCAAAAGAGGAACCCAGCCCGTTGATATCACACACCAAACATTGAATCGAGCCATAGACAACCCTGACCGGCCGTCCCTCAATGATTCCTGGGCGCTGGTTTCACGAATTGTCTATCGAGATTCGGAACTGGCTTCATTGCAGCCTAAGGTTTGGAAGAATGCGATCAGTACTGCTAGCCCCAAAAAAACGCTAGCATAAAGAATCAGGCAAGTCGATAAGTTTTTGACACGTGAAAAAGGAAACTTATGGCATCTGTGTTCTCGATTCTCCTATCCGTAACTGGAGCAGGAGTGCCAGAAGAGAATCCCTTCCATATGCTGATCGAAGAGCTGCGTGAGTGACCCTTCGGAGCAGATCGGGCAGGCTGTGAAAGGAGCCAATGCAAGAGAAGAGTCGAATGACCCGGCCCGTCAAATTATTGCCGCCAGACGTTGTCCTGAATTGATCGATTCATTCATTGATGGTGAGTTTCACAGGAGCAGAGGTGGCATCCTGGTGGCGGACGTAACCCCCCAAAAGGCCGCCTACGCCGCTCCATGATCCTCCCGCAGGTCTTCGATTCGGTCCGTTGAGAGCTCTGGTTTGAAGGAACCGGGCTCCCTGAACTGAATCCGAACCGGGACCCCCAGTTCCGTGGCGAGCTCGGAGCCCAATCGCAGGGATGTCTGCTCCATCTCCTTGATCTCGTCGGAAAAGATGAGATCATCCACACCAAGCCACACCTCGAGATAGTCGCGTCTTCTTGTCTCACGGACGCGGAATCGGCATCTCTCGGGTTCATGGCCGAGAATTCGGTGAAGGAATGTTCGCACCTGCTGATGGTGTATCTTGACGCCGCGGATCACCACGGCTTCATCCGTGCGCTCCCTGAGCCATTCCATACGTCTGAACGTGCGTCCACATCCACAGGAGCCATCCATGAGGCGAACCTTGTCCCCGGTTCGGTACCGGATCAGTGGAAACGCTCGTGTGGTGAGCGTCGTCAGGACCAGTTCGCCGACTTCCCCTTCTTTGACGGGAACGCCACTGTCCGGGTCGATCACTTCGGCCAGGAAATGGTCTTCACTCAAATGCAGTCCTGACCTTTCATCGCATTCGAAGGCGAGAGCGGGACCCGGTACCTCACTCAGGCCGTAGTGAAACCACGTTCGGACGTGCAGTCGCTCTTCGAGCTGCCTCGCCATGTCCCGATTCGGAGCCTCCCCCACCAGGATCAGGGTTTTCAGTGCCAGGGCGTTGGGGTTCAGATTGGACTGAAACAGAAGATGCACCAGCTCGGCTGCTGCCGAGCCCGTGGTGACCAGAACCGAAGTCCGGTAATCCTTCAAAATCATGAGCTGTTTTTCGGGCGGCAGAATCGTCAGCGGGATGACACTCGATTCGATGGCTTCGGCGCCGTCCTTGTACTCACGCCCCCAGTTGGTCAGCCCGACGTCCAGATGAATCTGGAGGATGTCCAGGCCCGAGACGCTGGCAGCAACGAGCGCTCTTGCGACCATTTCGTGCCAGACGGCGAGGTCCTGTTTGGTGTATCCGCTGACCACAGGATTGATGGAGCTGCCCTGAGCCGTATGGATGCGGACCACGTCGCGAAGGGGGACGGCAAACAGGCCATAGGGATAGTGCTCACTGAAGTGGCTTCGGTGAGTGAACGGAACATGGGTCAAGTCCGACAAATTCTCAATTTGCAGGGGATCGATCCGATTTTCCGCAAACTGATTGCGGTAAAAAGGCACGTTCTTGCAGGCGCGGTTCAGTGTGCTCTGGAGTCGCTCCAGCTGTTGCTGAGTCCGCTCCTCCAAATCGAGACACTCGACAGCAGGATTCCTGATGGGCATCGACTAGGCCCTCCCTTCACAAAACTCCCGGTAGTCACGACCCAGGTAGGCGCGCTTCACGTCCTGGTCGGCCAGCAGGTCCTCGGCAGGTCCTTCCAGCACGATCCGTCCGTTCTCCAAAACATAGCCCCTGTCGGCAATCTGGAGGGCGGCCCTGGCGTTCTGCTCCACCAGAAGCACCGTGATCCCTCTTTCCTTGAGCTGAGCCAGGGTATCCAGGATCATCTTCACCAGGAAGGGGGCCAGACCCATGGTCGGCTCATCCAGGAGGAGAAGTCGGGGGCGTGCCATCAGGGCGCGGGCAATGGCAACCATCTGCTGCTCACCTCCCGAAAGGGTGCCGGCGGGCTGTCTGGCCCTTTCCCGCAAAATGGGGAAAAGCTCCATGACCGTCTCCAGATCCTCCCTGACCGCTTCGTTTTCACCCCGCCTGTATCGCAGATAGGCGCCAAGCCTCAGATTCTCGATAACGGACATGGGCGGGAAGAGGAGGCGCCCTTCAGGAACCAGGCACATGCCGCGCTTCACGATATCCTGGGGTTTGAGCCCTTTCAAGGATTCCCTCTCAAAGAGCATCTCTCCTTCCCAACGGGGAATCAGGCCGCACAAGGCCTGAAGGAGAGTGCTCTTTCCGGCGCCGTTGGCACCGATGAGCGCGATGATCTCCCCGGCACGCACCGAGAGGCTCACTCCGTTGATGGCTCTGATTTTCCCGTAATAACATCTCAAATTGCGCAGCCGGAGCATGGTGACCCCCTGAAGATGTCGAGCCTTGCTGAAAAACGAGGAATCCGGTGATCGTGCAGGGATCAGTCTTTCCCCAAATAGGCGCAGATAACCGCATCGTTGGACTGGATCTCGCGGGGCGTGCCTTCGGCAAGCCTCCTCCCCTGGTGCAGCACCAGGATGTGGTCCGAGATCCCCATGGTCAGACTCATGTCGTGCTCCACCAGGAGGAGCGTCACCCCTCGCTCGCGTATCTTCATGAGCAGCTCACCGAGCTGGCTGGTCTCGACGGCATTCAAGCCCGAGGCCGGCTCGTCCAGCAGCAACAGCTTCGGATCCGAGGCAAGGGCCCGTGCGATCTCAAGGAATCGCTGCCAGCCGAACGGAAGATCGGAGCTCTTCTGATCGGCCAACTCTTCGAGGCCGGTGAATCGCAGCAGCTCCACGGCATGTTCCACCGCACGGGATTCCTCATGCCTCACCCGGGGCCACCGGCCAATGGCTCCCCAGAAACCGGAGCGCAGGCGGGCATGGTGACCGACCAGCACATTCTCCAGCACGCTCATGCTGGCAAAGAGCTCAACGTTCTGAAAAGTCCGCGCGATCCCCAGCCGCACGATCTGGTGAATCGCCAGGCCGTGAATAGGATTCTGCTCGAAAAGCACAAGACCTTCATCGGGTCGGTACAATCCGGTGATGATGTTGAACAGGGTCGTCTTCCCCGCTCCGTTGGGGCCGATGATCGCGTGAATGGCTCCGGGGCGAACCTTGAAGGAGATGTCATAGAGCGCCTGGATCCCCCCAAATGATTTTGATATGGATTGAAGCTCTACGATGGATTGGGGCACGGTGTCACCTGGTTCTGGAGCGCTCATAGAGCTCTGTGATTCCCCGGACGAGCCCCTGGGGGATGAAGATCATGATCAGCATGAGGATCAATCCGTAGACGAGCATTTCATAGTCCATGAAGACATGAAGCCATTGGGGGAGCAGAGTGATCACCGATGCTCCGAGGACCGATCCCCAGATGCTGGCCATTCCACCGATGACGACCATCGTGACCATGCGGACCGACGTCATGAAATCGAAGGAGTTGGGGCTGATGAAGTTGATCATGTGAGCGTAAAGAAAGCCCGCAACAGCGGCGAAGACGGCGCTCAAAACGAACACGTGCACCTTCATGCGGCTCGTGTCGATCCCCATGGCCGCCGCCGCCTGCTCGCTGTCATGGATGGCCCGCAGAGCGCGTCCAACCCGCGAGTTGACGATCCGGCCGCACACCTCGAAACCGGCGAGCACCGTTCCCCAGACCAGGAAGAAGTAGGCTGTGCGGGAGCTCAGGTCAACAGGCCCCAGGGCGAGAGCAGGGATTCCAACCAGCCCCGAGTCTCCACCCGTGAATCGGCTCCATTCCCGAAAGAATATGAAGACGATCATCCCAAAGCCCAGCGTGCCCATGCCCAGATAGTATCCATGGAGCTTCAGAATGGGGAGGGCCACCAGATAAGCCACAGCAGCCGTCAGCAGAATCGAAGCCGGCAAGGTCAGCCAGGGCGACCACCCGAAGTGAACCGTCAGGATGCCCGTGGAATAGGCCCCCAGCCCATAAAAGGCTGCATGTCCCAGGGAAATCTGCCCCGCATACCCCATGAGCATGTTCAACCCGAGAGTCAGCAGCGTGTAGATGCCGATGAACGTCAGCACCTGCAGATGATAGGGATTGCTGATGAGCAGCCCGGCCGCCACAACGGCTGCCCCGAGGCAGAGATTCTTCATGTCGGCGCTTTTGCCTGCAGATGACGGTTGGATATTGGTTTCTGGTTTCTGGTTTCTGGTTTCTGGTCTCTGGTCGCGGCAGCAGCTGCAGCTGCAAAGGCTGCCTGGCGCCCCAATCGGGCGTGCGTGCTCCGGGGATGCCAAGGCAGGCA
>Ga0105100_10000641_pt1 | contig 20564 bp, 19 predicted proteins | sample PPLLak12cMay2015_2_FD_87033 | JGI IMG/M metagenome (GOLD analysis project Ga0105100, IMG submission 87033) | Freshwater sediment microbial communities from Prairie Pothole Lake near Jamestown, North Dakota, USA - PPLs Lake P8 Core (1) Depth... | ecosystem: Environmental > Aquatic > Freshwater >...
CTGGCAACCGCCGAGGCACAACTGGCAGATGCGCAGCGCCAGCTTGAGCAGGCGCAAGCCGGCCCACAGGCCAGTACGTTAGCGCTGGCACAAGCTGAACTGTCTGAAGCTCAGTCTGCCTGGGGAAAACTGCAAAGTGGTCCAGATCCAGAAGCGCTTGCCCTGGCGAAAGCAGCATTGAATGAAGCAGAAGCTGAGCTTGCTCAGGTACAGAGTACACAATTGACCCTCGAAATGCTAACCCCGCTAAGCGGTAAGGTTTTGGATATTGCCTTTGAAGAAGGTGACCGCATCGAGCAGGGGCAGATCGTCCTGACTGTGGGCGATATGGAAAACCCCAGCGTGGAAGTTTACGTGGATGAGGACGATATGAGCATGGTGCAGGTAGGGTCGCCAGCGGTGATTGTCTTTGATGTGCTGCCAGATCAATTGTTGAGCGGTGTGGTGACCCAGGTCGATCCAGCATTGGTCACTTCGCGGGAGACAAAAACCGGACGTGTGCTGGTCCAGTTGGATGACATAAGCGTGCTCGGGTCGCGTTGGCTGCCAGTGGGATTAAATGCGACTGTAGATGTGGTTGGCGATTCAACGGAGAATGCCGTCTTGATCCCAACTGAAGCCTTGCAGGGATTGGCCGGTGGTGAGTATGGAGTCTATGTCGTCCAGGATGACGGTCAAATGACGTTAAAACCGGTTACTACCGGCCTGATGGACGCAACCAGGGTAGAAATTGTCTCCGGCCTGGAAGCCGGAGAAAGTGTGGTCCTGGGTGATCCCGGGAAATAGAGTGAATTATGGATAAACCTGAAATAATCAAAACGATTAATTTGACCAAAATTTATGGCATGGGAGATATCCAGGTAAAAGCCCTGGAGGATATCTCCATCGAAATCCGCGCAAGTGAATTTGTGGCAATCATGGGCCCATCTGGTTCGGGCAAGAGCACTATGATGAATATGTTGGGCTGCCTGGACCATCCCACCAGCGGGCAGTATTTCCTGGCAGGTGAGGATGTCAGCCAATTGAATAAGATTCAGTTGGCCAAAATCCGCAATAAGCAAATTGGCTTTGTGTTTCAGTCATACAATCTGCTGCCGCGCACAACGGCGCTCGAGAATGTGATGCTGCCACTGATCTACGACGGAAACGACCATTTCACAGAGAGCGAGCAACGCGTCAGGGCTGAGACAATGCTTGAATTGGTGGGTCTGCCAGACCGTATGCACCACCATCCTCAGGAGTTGTCGGGTGGACAGAGCCAGAGGGTGGCGATTGCGCGGGCATTGATCAACGATCCGGTGCTGCTGCTGGCGGATGAGCCGACTGGCAACCTTGACTCACACTCAGGAAATGAAATTATGGAGCTGCTGAGCGGCCTGAATCAACGCGGAACAACGATCGTGATCGTCACCCATGAAGATGATATCGCTGCTTTTACCCGGCGGGTGATCCATTTCCGGGATGGACATATCCAGACTGACCACCTTAATGGCCACCGACCGGTCCCAACTCATATAACGGAGGAAAGCCATGCGACCTTCTAAAGTCATCCGGATTGCCTCGCAAGGTTTGAACCGCAACAAGATGCGCTCCTTACTCACCATGTTGGGCGTGATTATTGGTGTGGCGGCAGTCATCATTATGGTCTCCATCAGCAGGGGTACTGAAGCGACGATTGAGGAGCAGATCACGACCCTGGGGACGAACCTGTTGTACGTCCAGGCGAGTATGTTGCGCGGGGGACCCGCTCAGGCTCAAACCGGCGGCCTGGTTTATGACGATGCTTTTGCAATTGCTGAGAATGTCGCGGGTGTCAAAGGGGTGGTGGTGGAACAAAGCGCTACAGGGGATGTCAAGGGAGGGAGCGTTACGGTGGAGGATGTCACAATCCTGGGCACCACAACGGATTTCCCCTCCGTACGCGATATTGAAGTTGGTAATGGGCGCTATTTCACCGATACAGATCTGGACCGCACCCAGAAAGTAGCAGTTTTGGGAGCGACCCTGGCGGAAGAATTATATGGAGAGACGACCGCGATTGGCCAGATCGTAACGGTAGGCAACGTAAAACTGACCGTGGTGGGGGTAATGGCCGAAAGCGGCATGACTGGCAGCGTGGATTATGATACCTACTTATTTACGCCGATCACAGTTGTGTTTGATAAATTTAATTTCGATATGTTCGCCAGGATGTTCGGGGATAGTGTGCGCGTAATTTATGTTGAAGTCGAAGATAAAACCTTAATCGACCAGGTCACCTATGGCATTGAGGTCTTGCTGGCTAAACGGCATGATGTATCTCTCGACAGTCTTGATTTTGTGGTCCGCTCGCAGGACGACATTATCGAGACCCAGGAATCGACCACGGCGGCTTTTCGTAGCTTACTGGGCTGGGTTGCAGGGGTATCGTTGATTGTGGGTGGGATCGGCATCATGAATATTATGATGGTCAGCGTAACCGAGCGCACACGCGAGATTGGCATTCGCCAATCGGTGGGCGCCACGCCCAACGATATCCGCTGGCAGTTCCTTACCGAAGCCTTGCTGCTGAGCCTGGTGGGAGGGGTGATCGGCGTGCTGGCGGGGATTGGAGGCTCCTGGTTGTTTGGAAAACTGGGTGATATGCGGACTGTGGTGGCGCTCTCATCCATATTGCTTGCATTTGGTTCGGCGGCAGCAGTGGGTATTTTCTTTGGCTTTTACCCGGCGAATAAAGCCGCCCAGCTGGATCCTATCGAAGCTTTGCGACATGAATAAATTTAATAGGCTTACGCACTGGGTTGGAGGATGGGGGTTGTTGGGCGTGCGTAGCACGCCCAACAACCCCCATTTTCCCGCGGAACTGCGTAACTCGAATTTAAAAAAACACATCTTTGTGGAGGAACTCCTGAAATGAAACGATTGAATTGGTATATTTCTTTACTGCTGCTCAGTCTGGCTCTGTCTGCCTGCAACACAGCAGCGGGAACCGGCGCGATAACCCAACCAGTGAATGGCACCCAAAATTCTGGAGCCGAGGGTGCCCTATCAACCGAAATGCAGCTCGCAATAGGCACTTTGCTGCTGGATGAGTCTGAGCAGCCGCTCAGTGCAGAGACTGCCGCCGAATTGTTGCCCTTATGGAAGGCAGTGCGCAGCCTGGGGAGCAGCAGTACGATTACCACCCAGGAATACCAGGCGCTCTTTAAACAAATCCAAGAGACGATGCCTGCCGAACAGATGAATGCGATCACTGCCATGCAGTTGTCTCGGGATGACTTGATGACGCTCTCCGAAAAGCTGGGTATTAGCATGATGGGAAGCGGCGGAGGTTTGATGGGGACACCATCCCCGGAGATGCTTGAAACACTTCAAGCAGCCAGGGAGAGCGGGGAGATGCCAGAAATGCCGTCTGGCGGCGGGATGCCGCCAGGGGGTATGCCTGCCGGCGGTGGGGGTGGAATGGGCGGAGGTTTCGCCGGGGGCGGCGGAATGCCTGGTGGGGGTGGTATAGATCCGAGCGCGGGGGGAGGTATGGCAATGCCTACCCAGGATGCCTCCACAGGGACGCGAACACGTGGTGGAGTTATGCAGAGCGTACCTACCGAGCTGCTGGATGCGGTGATCGAGTATCTACAGGCTAGAGTTGAAGGCTAAGCTCAGATGATGGAACCCCCTGGGAACTGTTGCCTATAGAGACGCTTCCCAGGAGGGGGTTGATTACCCATGATGAACAATTCCACACAGCCAAAAATTCTCATCGCCAGTGGTGATCCGCTACGTATCAGCCTGTTAACGCGCAGTCTGGACTGTGTAGGCTATGACACCTGCTCCACCCGCTTTGGGAAAAATGTGGTTGGGTTGGTGCGCGCTGAAAACCCCGATTTAGTGATGATGGACTGGAAGCTGCCCGACTTGAGTGGTATGTCTGTTACCCGTATCCTGCGCGCAAGCGTTGTGGATTTGCGCTTGCGGATTATCTTAATGGGTACGGATATGAGTGAAGAAGATCGTGTGTTGAGCCTTGAAGCCGGCGCCGACCTGTGTCTGGTGGAACCGTTTCAAGCCGGCGTATATCGAGCTTGGGTGCGGGCCTTATTACGCCGCGTGCCAGGCTAATAACAAACTGACTCGATAACTGGAGCGCCGGTATGGGTTTACTTGCTGACCGGCAGATCGATGCGAAAAGTGCTGCCCAATCCGAGCTGGCTGGTGACAGAAATTCTCCCCCCCTGAGCTTCTACTAAAGATTTGGCAATTGCCAGCCCCAGGCCGGTCTCGCCATTTTCTTGCTGGCGGGCTTTATCCCCACGAAACGAGCGCCCAAAAACAAACGGTAGATCCTCAGCGGAGATACCTCTGCCGTTATCGGAAACCTGGAGGCGCACGTTACTTCCAGCCCGTTCAGCAGACAGGCGGATCGTGCCTCCTGCCGGGGTATAGCGCAGAGCATTGGTGATTATATTTCCCAGAACCTGGGCCATGCGCTCGTGATCTAAATTCAACTCAGGTAGATCGGATGCCGCGTCTACCTCCAAAGTGATATTTTTTTGTTCCGCCTGGATGCGGTAAGCATCTGCGGCGCGGCGCAGCAGACCGGCAGGCGGAACCGGTTGGATTGAAAGAGGAAGCTCTCCTGCATCTGCCAGGGATAGGACTTTAAGGTCATCGATCAAGTGTGAAAGGTGTTGCGCTTCCGAGTGCATGACGGAATAAATTTCAGCCGATCCAGCTAACTTTTCGTCGTTCAGCGCTTCGGTATAGCCCAAAATAACACTTAACGGCGTGCGCAGGTCGTGGGCGATATCGGCAGTCATCTGGCGGCGGAGTTGGGTGGCCTGTTCCAGGTCAGAGCTCATTTTATTGAAGGATTGCGCCAGGACACCAATTTCATCCTGTGAACGGACTTTGACCTGGTGCCCAAGCCTGCCCTGGGCCAGGTAAGTGGTGGCGGTAGTCAGCTCGCGAATAGATCGGGTCATTGTGTAAGCCAGGACTCCACCCAACCCCAGAGCAAAAAGGCTGGCGATGATGGCGCTCCATAAGCTGGCTCTGCCTACTTCAAGCAGGAAATTGCCTTCGGGTGTATCCTGCTCCCAACGGTTTAAGGATGGGATGAATAATAGCCAGCCGACAGTTTGGCCATCGATTTCAATGGGTATGCCTTTTTTTAAATCCGTTGAGCGTACGTTATCTTCGTCAATCCCAGGCCCTGAGCCATAAACGATCTTGCCTTCGCGATTTGCCAGAGCGAATAAAGTGCGCCGTTCCTCCCAGCGCCCTTGTGGGACCTGAGCCGATTCTATATTTTGCGACGAAGGCCGAAATACACTCTCTACGCCCTCCCAGGAGCCATTGGCTGCATAAAATCGGGTCAGATTGTTGATTAGAACCTGTTGATTTTGGTCCAGGACAAGCTGGTTGAACTGGCGCTGCGTCTGGTAGCGCACCATGAAGGCAACTAAAACGGCTCCAACCACTCCCACAAAGAGAAACGCCAGGGTAAGTTTGAGGGCCAGTGAGCGCATGAATATCACCTAACGCCGTTCGGAGGCGAAACGATACCCCACGCCGTATACAGTTTCAACATAGCGGGGTTGGGTGTCATCCGGTTCAATTTTGGCGCGCAGGTTGCGGATATGGACATCGATGGTGCGTTCATAACCTTCATAGGCGGTGCCTTGCAAGCGCTCCAATAATTCAAGACGGGTGAAGGCGCGCCCTGGGGCAGCCATTAAGGCAGCCAGGATGTCAAACTCCGAAGGGGTCAGGGCGACATAGCGCTCAGCAACCTGCACCACTCGCCCGCTGCGATCCAGGGTGACATCGGCGGCGCGCAGGATATCGCTGGGCGTGGTCTGCTTGGCGGTGCGGCGCAAGACGGCGCGTACCCGAGCTGCCAGCTCGCGCGGTGAGAAAGGCTTGGTAACAAAGTCGTCGGCTCCCAGCTCCAGTCCGAGGACTTTGTCATTTTCTTCCACCCGGGCAGTCAGCACGATAATGGGTGTGTCAGCTTCTTTGCTATAGGCGCGCATAAACTCATAGCCGCCCATCTCAGGCATCATCAAGTCGAGGATGATCAGATCAGGCTTTTCGTGCCGGGCAACATACAGGGCTTCCTGCCCGTCAGAGGCAGTTACCACCGCGTAACCTTCCTGGTCCAGGTAGGTTTTTACCAGCTTGCGCAATTGCGGCGCGTCGTCAACAACTAGAATTTTTTTTGACATAATTCCGTGATCACTGACCTTATCAAATAACAAATATTAACCAGCACATTGAACCAATTATAGAATATTTTCATCACTTAAGTGAGCTTGGAGCGCAGCCCTCCGACTGCGCTCCATCCCTGGTATTGCTTAACTTTCCGACCGGGTTTTTCCGGCCGGTTGATCAGGGTGCACGGAAACCTTTTTCCCTGAACGAGCCACCCATGTCTGTGAGAGCGCCGCGTAAGCCGCCGAGAAAAGGTTGGTCGAGGAGTAGCTCAGCCTGGTCAGTGGTGATCACGCCCTGGTCCACCAAAGCCTGTAGAGCGTTTTCATAGGCAGCCTGGTAGGCTTCACGGTAAGCAGCTGGAGTCAGGTCCTTCTCGGTGAGCAGGTCTTGCATGGTTTGCCCATCATCGAGTGCGGCTTGCAATTCTTCCGTGCTCATGCCAAGGGCTTCTGCAAAAAGCGCCTGTGGGTCGATATCATCTTTGACGAGCAGACGAGCGTGCATTAAAGCAGCTTCATCTTCAGTGAGCAGGCCTTCTGCAACAGCCAGATCGATAGCCGCCTGGCTGGCCTTTTGTCGAGCGGCCTCTAACTCATCAACGGTGATCCCTAAGGCATCTGCCAGGAGCGCGTCATAGTCAATGTTCGAGCCTGGGAAAAGTCTTCCATCTGGCTCGCCCGGAATGCCTGGCCCACCACGATGCTGCGTTGTAACGCCTTCAGCAGCCTGCGCCGAAGAAACGGTAGCCAGGGATATCCCGCCAAAAGCGATGGCGGCTACCAAAAGGCCACTGGCCAAACCTAAAAACCACTTGCGAGAATTCGTCATCCGTATACCTCCTGTATATCTTCGTAAATTGGTTGATCAATTTGTAAGCGATTGATCTGTGTATAGGATATCAAGAGGTTATTTAGAAAATATGAAGGGCTGATTTGGAAAAAATGTAGATTTTTGCCTGATTGGGTATCTGGCTTAGTGAGTGGGTTAGGGGAATCAGGTGACCTTCGCTACCGTCCGCTCTTTAGAGTGGGAGCGACAGAGCTGTATTGTGCCAGTTTTGTACCGCTTTGGATGGATGTATCGGATATTGTATTGATTCTTGTCTTACATAGATAGACCTGGCCTTAAGACATTTGCTGTTTAATAGCCAGCAGCATATAGAAAAATGTTTTGGTTCTTTGAGGGAGGTTTGGGTCTATGATCACTGGTTTCAATCACAAGGATCCACGCGCTGAAGCAGCGCAGTCCATGACATTTGGTCACTCGGGCCGGATGTCGGCGATCATCTCTATCCTGCTCCTGGCCGCGCTGTGGCTGTCAGGGCTTGCTGCATGGCGAGGGATATTCACCACACACTCCGTTGCCAGTGCAACTGGAGATACCTCGGCTATTGGCGCGTCACAGCAGTCCGCCACCGACCAACTGCCGCTGGCTTTTGTGCCCAATGAAGGCCAGATCTCCGAGGAGATCATGTTCCAGGCGCGTGCTATGGGCGGGATGCTCTCCTTTACATCTCTGCAGGTGATCTTTAATCTACCCGGAGGTAAGGTTGCCTTACAGTTTGAGGGGGCCAACCCGGATACACAGGTTTGGGGTGAAGATCTACTGCCGGGGGTGGTCAATTACTATGCAGACAAGGATCCGGCTAAGTGGCGAACCGACCTGCCTACCTATGGTTATCTGGTTTACCAGCAACTCTATCCGGGGATCGACCTGCGCTATGAAGGCACGGAAGGACGCCTGAAGGGGACTTATCTGGTTGCGCCGGGCGCGGACCCTGCTCGGATCAGCTGGCAGTATTCAGGCGCAGCTGCTACCCGGGTAGATCCCCTGAGTGGTGATTTACAGGTTCAGCTTGCGAAGGCAGCTGAACCTGGGGAGAACCTGCTCATCGAGCGCGCTCCACTTGTCTGGCAGGAGAGCGCCGGCGAGCGAATCCCTGTGGATGCACGCTATTCAATTTCTGAAGGTGGGATGGTCTCATTTGAGCTTGGCGCCTACGACTCAACTCTGCCTCTAATCATTGATCCGGATCTGGTTTACAGCTCTTATTTAGGTGGAACCTTACCGGACGACGCCTATACCGTTGCTGTTGATGGACAAGGCAATGCCTTTATTTCCGGTTCAACCCTGTCAACCGATTTTCTTGATTATCCAGGAACAAGTGGTACTGAGGATGTGTGGATCGTGAAGCTAAATGCTGCCGGATCGGCTGCTCTGTACACTACTTATCTGGTGGGTAACGATAGTGAACGTCCGGATGATGTTGCTCTGGATAGCAATGGTAATGCCTACCTGACCGGCTATACCGGTTCGGCGAATTTCCCCACTCTAAACGCTACCCAACCAGACCTGGCGGGCGGCTGGGACTTCTTCGCCACGAAGCTCAACCCACAAGGGCAGCTGGTTTTCAGCACTTTCTTAGGGACAATCTACACGGAAGAGCCGGCTGGGATTGCGGTGGATGCCCAGGGTCAGCTTCACATCACTGGCATGATCAATGGCCGGGCTGTTATCTACAAATTGGCGGCGGATGGGAACCTGCTTTATGGTGCGCTCTATGGCGGCAGCACATACGGTCAGACTGCCGGAACCGGTATTGCGGTGAATTCCGCAGGTGAGGTTTACCTGACAGGCGAGACCGGGCAGAAAGACCTGGGTGTAACGCCGGGGGCGTTCCAGGACGAGTGCGATGGGATTGTCAATGAATACCGCAGCTGCCGCGGCGATATCTTCCTTACCAAATTGAATAATGCTAACCGGCTGGAAGACCTTGAGGTTCTTTTTAGCTCCTATTATGGTGGGCTAAGCTCGGATCATCCCGAGGACTTGAGGCTGGATGCGAATGGTTATGTATACCTGGCAGGAACGACCATCTCGGTCGATTTTCCGGTGACAGCCAATGCTTACCAGGCCAGCTGCCCCAGCGGTACCGATCCATCCAATACGGAACAGTGTTTGAATTTTGAGGCTTTTGTCGTAAAACTTGAGCCTGACTTTGGTGGGATTGTGTATAGCACCTACTTCGGCGCTGATTATAAGGATTATGCCAAGGCAATTGCGTATGATAGCAGCGGCGCGGCGTATATCACCGGCTGGACTGAAGGGAATGACCTGCCTTTACTGAACGAGATCCAGGATCACGCCGGGGGCATTTGTTACACCTATGCCAATTATACCCGTTTCTGTATCGATAGTTACGTGGCTAAGTTTGACCCGGCAGGCGCACTGGTCTACAACACTTACCTGGGGGGCATCAGCGATGACTTTACGGATGATATTGCTGCTGAGGTGGATGGGGATGTGTACGTAGTTGGTAACACGCTGTCTACCAATTTCCCCACTACTGCAGGCAGCATACAGGCTGACATACCCAACCCGGGCAGGCATGGGTTTGTTTCAAAGATCGGGCAAGGGAATGAACCGCCGCCCCCGGTTTGTTACCAGTTGAGCAAGACGACCACAGGTTCTGGCGCAATGCCGACTGCAAGCCCGGCGAACTCAAGTGGTTGTACAGCTGGGATGTACCTGGCAGGTGAAAACATCCAACTGACAGCCAGCCCAGCTACGGGTTGGCGGGTGCTCAACTGGAACGGCACAACCAACGATGCAAGCACTGCGATGGTGAACTACGTTAGTATGCCCGCCAGCAATCACACGGTGACGGTGAACTACGCCCAAATTCCGCCATCCAACCCGGACTTTACGCTGTATCTGCCTCAAATTCAAGGACCATAATACGCGGATCTAATTCGCTTGCTGGATTGCTTGAGAGATTAACCGCCTGTGCTGTGAGCTGCAGCACAGGCGGCTTTCAAATTACGCAACTGGTAGAGCTTGCTCTATGGAAACCCCCGGGGTGTACTCCAGAGCATGGGAGAGTTGTTGGCGTATGTGGGTGAAAATCACACTCAGAGGCCGGTGTTGAGGGCAGGATAATTCACACATCCCACAACCGGCACAGGAAACCAGCCAGCGCATCACATCCTGGCGCAGGTATTTTTGATCCTCGCCGTGACGCGGGTAATCAACTGCGGCAATGGGGCAGACTTGCATGCAGGCCTCACAAGAGCCACATTGATTGAATTGTTCTATCAGCGCATCAACATCGGGGGGCAAATATTCAGCCAGGCCCACCAGAATGCGCTCGCGCGTATGTGCGTGTTGTTCTTCCAGCCTCGCTAAAAGCAGCTCGCGCTGGGCGAGGAGTTTCGGTTCAGCTTTTCCGGCTGCAATAGCATCTACTTGAATGCGTTGGGCGATCTGTTCATCGCGGATAGAAAGCAGAATATGTTGGCGGACCGGCAGGCCGAGCACTCCGATGTTGATCTGTGCGCCGGCTGTAAAGGGCGCCACACAGAACTGGCAGGCGGCGCGGTAGCGATAGGCCAGGATACCGCCCTGGCGAGCAAAACGCAGCCCTTCCTGGGCCAGCTTTTCTGCCGAGCCTTTGCGGTCCACGCGCCACAGGTAATCTTCGGGGGGGAAGGTTCCCAGGCAATCCACAGAAATGGTCAGCAGCCGCTCCAGGCTCAGCGGGCGGTGTTTTACCATCTCAATCAAGGCGCGCATCTCACAAGGGCGTAAAAGCACACCGATTTGCCCCTCAGGGTATTTTTCCAGGATGTCGGGGATCAGCCGGGCGGCATTCATGGTCATGATGGGTCGGAAAGGATTCAGATTGGCTAATTCGGCTGGATCATGAACCAGACGTGGTTTGGTGAGCTCGTTGAGCCCGCTGGCACCTGGAATTAACATGCTATCCAGGCCAGCTTGCCCCCAAATCTTTCCCAGCGTAGTTTGCAGGGTGCTTAGAGGATCCCCATAAGTATTTACAATCCAATGTGTAGCCATCAGGTGTGCTCCTTTAATTTACCAGCCGCGCTTCAATAATCTCTGCCAGATCCAATACTTTTACTTTCTCGCCAACACCCTTGGAGCGGATGGCGTCATCGAACATGGTCAGGCAATAGGGGCAGGCCGTGGCGATTGTCCCTGCCTCAGTTGCCAGCGCATCTTGCAGACGCTGGTGATTGATGCGGGTCTCGGCATCCGTTTCGAGCCACATCTGACCTCCACCGCCGCCACAACACATACTGTTTTCCCGGCTGCGCGCCATCTCACGCTGCTTTAGATGGGCGCGATCAAGCAGCTCACGCGGTTGGTTAAATACTTGGTTATGGCGTCCCAGGTAACATGGGTCGTGATATGTGATGGCGGGTTGGCCTCCATTGGTATTACCGGCTGGCGCTTCAAACGCCAGGGACATATCGTCCAAAAATTCGGTATAGTGTTGAATGGGTAGCTCAGCGCCGAACTGCGGATATTCGTTCTTGAGGGTGTTGAAACAATGTGGGCATTGCGTCACGATGCGCTGGAATTTCACTTTGGAAAATGTTTCTAAATTTTGTTCGGCCAGAACCTGAAAGAGATATTCGTGACCCAGACGGCGAGCAGTATCTCCACAGCAGGCTTCATCGATGCCCAGGGTGGCGAAATCGACGCCGCCTTTCTGAAGCAGGTGGATAAAGGAGCGGGTAACCTTCTTGTTGCGCTCGTCAAAGCCCAACGCACAGCCCAGATATAGCAACACATCGGTTTGGTCGCCGGGTTCTAGTTGGCGTACACCCAGGCTGTCCAGCCATTCGCTGCGCTCGCCTGGATCCATCCCCCAGGGATTGCCCTGCCGCTCAATATTGCGCAGGGTATCGGCTGCTGATTTGGGGATCTTGCCAGTCGTCAGCGTCTGGTAGCGGCGCAGATCGATCACTTCATCCACCGGGTTGACAAATCCGGGGCAGACGGTGAGGCAAGCTCCGCAGGTTGTGCACATCCAGATGAGTTCTTCAGGTATGGCTTCGCCAAGCAGCTCTACTTTATGCCCATTGGGCGATTCCAATGCGCTGACCTTGACAGCGCGCAAACTCTGGACAAGATTCTTGGGGGAATAGGGCATTCCGGAGATTACCGATGGGCAAACCTCCTCGCAACGTCCGCAGCGTGTGCAGGCATCAAATGACAGGAGCTGGCGCGGGGTAAATTCTGTGACCGTACCCACCCCCAGGACTTCAGTCTCTTCGATATTTTCGATTTTCACCAGCTCGCCGGTCGGTCGCTTGGAGCGCAGGAGGATATTCAGGGGGGTTTGGATCAGATGGCGAAATTTGGTGAAAGGGATGCTGGCAGCCAGCGTCAATCCCAGGCCAACGTGAGTCCAGAAGAGGTAGGGGTGCAGCTGGATGGCGACCTCTGGGGTGAGCCCCAGGGATTGGTAGATGCCGGTAAAAATGCTGCCCATCGGTGACCAGCGCGCCCAGGTTGGATCAGCGGAGATTAAGCGCAGGCTCTCCAGGGTAAAACCAGCCAGGGGGATGAGTAGCAGCAGGATCAGGGCATAAGTATCGTCCCAGCGGGTTTCCAGGGTCTTGGGCCGTAATACTAACCGGCGGAAGGCTGCCATCAAAACGCCGATCAGGATGGCGACACCAGCCAGATCCATCACCAGTTCGTAGGTCAGGTAACCTAAATTGCGCGGGAAGGGCAGCTCCACGAAGGGGATGAAGAGTTGCATCTGCATCAGATTGATGGCGGTGCCGATGACTTGAATGGTTACACCCCAAAAAATCAGGGCGTGCATGATGCCAGCATATCCCTTGCGCCAGACGCGCACCTGGGCCAGGATATTGATCACGAATTCTTTGAGCACGGGCCGGCTATTGCGCAATGCTGAAGCGGCTTTAGTCAGATTTGGGAATGTGTGTTTGGCGGCTGTCTGAGTGCTCATGCTTGCCCTCCCACATAAATCTCATCACCCACCACGCTGACTTCCAGCTCTAGTAGCGGTGTGGGCGGAGGGCCAGCAATGACATGCCCATCCAATGGATCAAAAAACCCATCGTGGCAGGGACAGACAATCTGGCCCAGTTCGGGGTCCCACTTACAGATGCAGGCGAAGTGGGTACAGACCGCGGAATAGCCGCGTAAGCCTTGCTCGGTATTGATCACCAGGGCTGGATAGCGCCCGAAGCTTACGGCAATGCTGCTGTTGATGGGTAGATCGCTGGTTTTGCAGGCCAGCACAGGCTCAGAAGGCATTTCTTCCAGTTTCGCCGGATAGAAAAAGGCCACGATTGGCCCAGTGAGGGCAAACAAACCTGTGGCAGCCAACAGGCGGTTGGCTAGTTTTAGAAAAGAGCGCCGGTTTATTACGTTCATGTTTAGCTCACCTCTCCCCAAATCGTCAGGGCGATTAATATAAACATGCCAACAGCCACAACGATAAACCGCTTGCGCAGGGTATCTGGCGACTGGTCCGGTTTGCGATCAATAAATGGCCAGAATATCATCCCCACGAGCAGAGCAATCGGTAAAACAACGCCGGCTGTTTTGGGGATGAATTTTAGCAATTGATATAAAGACATGAAGTACCATTCTGGTTTAACGTGCGTTGGGGTATTCATCGGATCTGCAGGGTCGCCCAGGCCTACCGGAGAAAAAAGCGCAGCCAGGCCGATTAAGCCTGCAATCCCCAGGATGACCAACACCACCTTAAACTCTGTCTTGACATGGTCTGGGTAGAAGGGGATGGAGCCTTCTTCATTATGTGCTTGATTTGTAGTCACGGCAGCCTCCTTAATCAGAGCCTGTGGATGGATAGAGTTAAAGTGGTTTAGCAATTCCCAGCCGGCGGACCATCAGGAAATGCGCCCCCATCATGGCAATCGTCAGGACCGGGACGACGAGCACATGTAAGGCATAAAAACGGCTGAGGGTCAGATCGTTTACCGTCCAACCAACCCGTAGGAATACCAACACCAGATCGCCTATGGCTGGGATTCCACCGGCAATCTCGGAGCCGACCGTACTGGCCCAAAATGCGCGCTGGTCCCAGGGTAATAAATATCCCGTAAAGCCGAAAACCAATACCAGGACAAACAGGATCATGCCATTGACCCAATTGAGCTCACGGGGTGGTTTGTAAGCCCCCATGATGAGCACGCGCAGCATATGTGCAGTACAGGCGAGGATCATACCGTTGGCTGCCCAGTGGTGGATGGCGCGAATGGAAGCGCCAAAGAGCACCTGGGTTTCAATGAACTGAATACTCGCATAGGCTTGCTCGGGAGTGGGCTTGTAGTAAAACGCCAGCATGACCCCTGTAATCGCCTGAACAGCGAACAGAGCAGCGGTAATACCTCCCAGGCAGTACCACCAGCGCAGGGCGAAGTTCGGCACCGGTTTGCTGAGCATTTTCTGTAAGGGTTCTTTGACCTGGTAGCGCTCGTCAACCCAATCGGCTGCCCTGGCGGTGAGAGGTTTCCAGGGAGTACGGGTCACCCAGGTGCTGGTGGTGCGATAAAAGCCCAACCCAAATACCACCCCGGCCAACCCAAAAAGCACCCAGCGCACCAGCGGGGTCCACAGACCTTTATTCTCTCCGGAAATGTGGCAGTGCTGGCAAGGATCCTGATTGGGTGGCGGAAGGCTGACGGCCTGATCCGGGCGAGGCGGCAATTCAATCAGGGTGCCATAACCCAATTGTGCTCTGATGCCATCCGGGCTGGCAGGGTTTGCGATGGTTGGCGCGCTCTCCTGCTGTGAGGCAGTCGCAGCCGTATAGGTGGTAAAAACAAGCGCCAACCCACCCAGTAGCATGCAAAAGATTGCCAGGTACCGGATAGGTCGGCGCGGTCTAGAGATCTTACTGAAGGTTCGTTTCATACCCCACCCCGTGGAAGGTCGAATCGATCACCGCAGACCGGCGATTTTGTGAAGTTTCTCTCAATACACTATACAGGTTTATGGGAAGAGGTGGCAATAGGCCCGCGCCTGATCTCTTATACGGCGCGCGCCTGATATTTTCCTGGCTGCCCTAAGCTCAGATTTCGATAATTTTCTTTTGAATGGCGTACTTTATCAATTCCCCCCGGTCATGTAAGTCGAGCTTGCTCATTAAGTTCGTGCGATGCGTTTGAACGGTTTTGATCGATATAAATAAGATTTCGGCGATTTGCTTGTTGGTGTATCCTTCAGCAATTAACTGCAATATTTCGCGTTCACGCGGGCTTAAATCATTTTCGTGGTGATTGGTCTGCAGATCACCCCAGCGCAGATAGTCCTCAATCACCAGGCGAGTAATGGCTGGGGAGAGTACGGCCTCACCGCGATACACGGCGCGAATCGCATCGATGAGCTCGCGGGCGGCTGCATCTTTTAAGATATAGCCCATTGCCCCGCTGGCTAGCACCTGGCGAACATATTCCTCGTTTTCGTGCATGGTCAAGATCAGGACTCTTGTCTTGGGATGATCGCGTTTGATCTGGCGGGTGGCATCCAACCCATTGAGCAGCGGCATACCGATATCCAATACGACCACATCTGGCTCGAGCTCCGCAATTAAGCGTAAGGCAGTGTGCCCATCTTCTGCTTCACCAATTACCGACATGTCTGGCTCATCCTGTAACAACGCTCGGATGCCGTCGCGCAGGATCGCATGATCATCGGCTAGAAGTATTCTTATTCTATCCAATGCTGCCGCCTCCATCGCGATCAACAGGAACCCTGATCTGGATCAGAGTTCCGCAGCCTGGCTCGGACAGCAGTTCCGCCGATCCATTAACCAACGAGGCGCGCTCCTGGATGCCTGCCAAGCCCCAATGTCCTTGCTCATAGATTGGTCCACTATCCTGGCGTAAGGCAAATCCAGCCCCATCGTCCTCAATCTGCAGATACACATCGTTCCCTGCAGACTTCAGGCGGATGGTCGCTAATTTTGCTCCAGAGTGGCGCACTATGTTGTTTACGCTCTCCTGAACAATCCGGAATAAGGTGGTATTCAGGCGATGATCGAGCTGCAGATCCTCCTCTGGCGCTTCGAATTCAAGCCGGATGCCGGCGGCTTCTAAATTGGTGCGCGCGTACCAGCGAATGGCAGGCACCAATCCGAGGTCATCCAAAATTGCCGGACGTAAACCGGAAACGATTTGGCGCAGGCTATCCAGAGCATGGCTGGCCATTTGCCGGGTGGCGGCGATCGTATTTCGCAGCGCCTCATCTCCTTCGCCCAGGCGTTTGTCAACGCGTTCAAGGTTGATCAGCAGCATTGCCAATGCCTGCCCGGTATCATCGTGCAGGGCAAGGGCAATTCGTTTGCGCTCATCTTCTTGGGCATTAATGGCGTGTTTGGAGAGGGCGCGCAGTTGGTGGTTACTTTGAGCTAATAAATCAATAATGGAATTTAGATCACGAACCAGGTCGCGGATTTGGGGGTCATGGCTGTCCAGTTCCCCGATATCGATGCTTGTCCGAGCTTCTTTGGACTGCCGCACGAGCTTATGAAGATCTGACAGGGGACGCAGGACTATTCGAGTGACAGCACACGTCAGAGCGATACTCAACCCAATCCCTAATAGAGAGACCAGCAGAACCCATCCGAAGGGGATGGCGCGCAAGACAAGCTGGCGCGTGATCAGGGTGCCGATCAATGCGCCGGTAAGCAGGATCACAGCCATGCTGACAGCAATCTGGCGATAGATCGTCACACAGCGCAGGCGCGCTTGCAGTAAGCGTAAAAGCGGCGGGCTTTGCCTGGTTGGTGCATTCCCTGGCGTTGAATTCTCGAGCAGGCGGGATGGATCACCAGTCGTATTGGACTGTTTACAACCTTCAGGCGGAAAAGAAAGCGTGTCCTGTTTCACGATAAATTTAATAAAAAAATACTAAGTCCGGACCTTTAAAACCAGTATATCATAAGCCGATAGCAGGCTGCTCGGCAGAAAGTTTCTGCCTGACCCGGCTGTCAGCCAGCTAGTTGATTGGTGGTATAATTGAATTTGCTCCCGTAGGATTTGTGGAGATGCCGCCAGTCCTTGTATCGGACTGGCTCTTCTTTTTTACTTTTCTATTTAGAAGACCTGTACTTGATCGAAGTTATGTAGCTCAGGGAACTGTCAGGGGGTGTTCAGGCGACAGAAGGCTTCGGCATGGAAATAGGGGTTTTAATCGGCGAATAGTTCACAACGGATGCGCGATTGGATATGAACCTCCACTTGCATCCGGAAGGAGGCGATATTGTACATGGCTGAGAGAAACTCACATTACCAGGTAGGTGATCTGGTAATTCATTGGACATATGGTCCCGGGACAATCATCCAGCTCGATGAGAAAGAATTGGATGGATGTGTTAGCCAGTATTATGTCGTTCAAATGCAAAATCTGACTCTGTGGGTGCCGGTAACTGAGTCGGGGAAGAATTGTTTGCGTTTACCTACCCCCGCGGAAGAGTTCAAACGCCTGTTCAAGATTCTTGCCAGTGGTGGTGAACCGCTTTCACAGGATCGCCTGGAAAGGAAATTACAGCTTACCGAGCGAATGAAGAGTGGCACGCTGGAAGCAGTATGCACCGTAGTACGCGATTTGATCACTCAAAAGCGTTCCAGCAAGATGAATGAAAATGATAACGCGACTCTCGAACGCGCCCGGAATTTTTTGCTTTCGGAGTGGAGCATCTCTTTAGAAGTATCACAACAACAGGCATATCGGGAATTGGAGAGCTTGCTGAGCAATTGATCCAAGTACCCAAAAATTGTGCTTGCTTTTTTAAGAAGGATGTGATATTATTAAACCCAGCAGGATACCAGTAAGTTGACGTTGGAAAAGACGACAGTAGCTCATGGGTATATCCATGAGCTTTTTGTTTTGCCCATTCCGATAAGACGAATGTGTACCTGACCTAATTTTTTTGCCATTAGGAGGCAACAATGTCTGAACGTATTATCGGAACGGTCAAATGGTTCAACGGTAGCAAAGGTTACGGCTTCATCGAGCGTGAAGGCGGGCCGGATGTTTTCGTCCATTTCTCCGCGATCCAGGGCGATGGTTATCGCAACCTGGAAGAAGGCCAACGAGTTGAGTTCACAATCGAACAAGGCGCGAAGGGCCCACAGGCCAGCAACGTAATTCTGGCTAACTGATCATTTCGCAACTCAGGTTCGAAACACAACGAACTGGCGATTAGATACTTACGCCGCCTCTCGATTTGTGAGTAGGCAGCTCTTTTTTTGAATTTGGAGAACTTTGGATTATGGAAACAAAACTATATGTTGGGAATATGTCGTATGATACGACTGAAGAAGAGATCCGCACCCTGTTCGCTCAGGCGGGCACAGTGACCTCTGTTGATCTGATTAAAGATCGCATGTCTGGCCGTTCAAAAGGCTTTGCCTTTGTGGTGATGGGCAGTCAGAGCGAGATGGAAACAGCCATTCGCATGTTCAATGGCCATAGCCTGGGAGAGCGCGAGTTGACTGTCAATATCGCTCGCCCGCGTGAAGAACGCGCACCTGGCCAGGGCGGCGGCTTTCGTGGCGGCAACCGGCAAGGGGGTCGCAGCAGTGGCGGCGGACAACGGCGTTACTAGGCCGCAGATTCTGGTTAAATAAGGTTCGCTTGCGCCTGATCAGGCGCATTTCTACCGCATAACCGACAGCTACACCGGGTAATTTACCTGGTGTAGCTTTTTTTATCCCACAGTTGCTTATTGCGACAATTGATGTTCTAATTGGGGAAATTTGAGGTAAATTTAAGTAAAACGCCAGAAGATATTTTACAAAACCTGACTTGTTGCCAGGCGTTTTACTCAAGTAATTCGCTGGTTGAGAGCCCAATTTGTTAAGCGACTTTCAGCGAATTACGTAGAACTTTCTGACACTTTACTGCGTATATAAATGTCCAGGGAGTATTATTTTGGTCGGCGGCAATAATATGCGGAACTTAGAAAAGGGACACTATGTTTAACCGAGTCAGACAGATCTACGCTGAGTTCCCTCAGAAATTTTGGATTGTGGTGGGGGTTTCTTTTATTGACCGTGTAGGCGGGACATTGCTTTTCCCCTTTTTCTCACTCTACATCACACAAAAATTCAATGTAGGTATGACCCAGGCCGGTTTGATCCTGGGGTTGTTTGCAATTTTTGGCTTGTTTGGCGGGATGATCGGGGGAGCGCTCACGGATAAGTTTGGACGGCGCAAGCTGATCTTGTTCGGGTTAGTGTTTAGCGCCATCAGCACCCTGGCTTTAGGTCTGGTCAACGAGTTCAACATGCTGATACCACTGGCGGTGATGATCGGCCTGCTCTCGGATGTTGCAGGGCCAGCGCACAGCGCCATGATCGCTGATATTCTTCCAGAAAAGCAGCGCCAGGAAGGTTTTGGCCTTCTGCGGATTGTTGGCAATATGGCCTGGATCATCGGTCCGACGATTGGTGGTTTTGTGGCTGACCGTTCGTTCTTTGCCCTGTTCGTGATTGATGCCATTGTGAGCTGTGTCGTGGCTGTGCTCTTTTTCCTGCTGATGCCAGAAACCATGCCCGAACGGAAGGCCGGGCAGCCAGCAGAAGGCGTACTGGCTACCTTCAAGGGTTATGGTCTGGTAGCGCGCGACCTGGCGTTTATGGCTTTCTTGCTGGCAGGCATGTTGATGGGACTGGTGTACCAGCAAATGTATAACTCGCTATCGGTGTATTTGCGGGATGTGCATGGGATCCAACCGCAAGGTTATGGATTTTTGTTGACAACCAGCGCTATCACAGTGATCTTGTTCCAGTTCTGGGTCACACGCCAAATTAAGCATCGCCCACCCTTCTTAATGATGGCCTTAGGGACAATATTCTATATGATTGGGTTCGGGATGTTTGGCTTTGTTACGATGTACTGGCTGTTCGCGCTGGCGATTGTCGTCATTACGATCGGTGAAATGATTGTGATGCCAACTACCCAGGCTCTGGCAGCCAACTTTGCCCCGGCGGAAATGCGCGGACGTTATATGGCTGTCTTTGGGCTGACCTGGATGCTGCCCGCGGCGATTGGGCCAGGCGCGGCCGGGGTGATTCTGGATAACTATGATCCGAACTTGCTCTGGTATGTTGGCGGCGTGTTGTGCGCCATCTCGGCGTTTAGTTTTTACGCCTTACATGCACGCCTGGGGCAGCAAGAACGCTTCTCTCCCGTGGTAGATGAGGTAGAAGCAGGGGTGGCGTAAAGATCAGTTGTTAAGAATCAAGAGTGGGCTTGATCTTTCCAGAAATGGAGCAAGCGTAAAAACTCGCGACGCGAGAGCATGCAGGCTTGGACGCGTTGCAGAGGTTGCTCCGCGCCGGCCTGAAACAAAAAATCGCCAGGTCGAATTAAATTTAGTGCATCGGGTCTATTTAGGACTGTTTGTGATGCCTGGATTTGTGGCACGGCAAAGCAAGCCCGTGCAGGGATCTGGCGCTTAACCGCGGCAGGTAAAATTTTAGCATCTGGATAAGAATCGGTGAATATAAAATGAACACCTGCCTGGGGGGCCAGGGGCAGGATGCGCTCCAATA
>Ga0105100_10000642_pt1 | contig 20558 bp, 20 predicted proteins | sample PPLLak12cMay2015_2_FD_87033 | JGI IMG/M metagenome (GOLD analysis project Ga0105100, IMG submission 87033) | Freshwater sediment microbial communities from Prairie Pothole Lake near Jamestown, North Dakota, USA - PPLs Lake P8 Core (1) Depth... | ecosystem: Environmental > Aquatic > Freshwater >...
CTGACCGCCTCAAATACGATGCGGTCTTCGAATCCTTTGCCGATCACTTCGAGGAAATAGCACCCTGGAGCGGGGATCAAAATCGCGCTCGGAAATAAACGACCAACATCGTCGTCTGCGGCTGACCCGCTTGGAAGCTCCAGCGATGAAAATCGGTCGCCCGGATTCACGATGAAGTAGACGACCCCTACGGCATCCAGTCGATTTCCAGTGATCGTCGCGGCGCCCTCGTAGTCCCGAGCGATCGGTCACACCGACTACGACGCAGGAATCGACTGGCCAAGAAATCGTGGTAACAGGCGCTGAGCCTCGGATCCCGAGCGCGCGCTTTCGTCCGAGAAGAGTTGTGTTGTGGACAAGTCAGGTGCACGCCTGGTCAACGCTCGACTCGACAGTCACCCGACCCTTCCCAAAGCCCGAGATCGGTCGCATCGCAATCAATGTCAACATTCACTACGGCGACGAAGTCCTCAAGGTCTACAAGGCTTGACGCCCTCAACCCGTTGGTTACAGATTGGCTACATCCGAACAGGTGTACGCACGGGTCGTTATCCAAGAAGGCCCATGGCGACGGGCAGAATTTGCTCCGCGGGTAGGACTCGAACCTACAACCAATGGATTAACAGTCCCGCCCACACCGTACTGATAGAGGCAGGATCCAACGTGCACTACGTTCCGATCGGCAGCCTGCAATGGGCCAAGACGGCTGTCGGCATTCGCTCCTCTGCCCGTTGGTCATGCGTACGACAGGAGCAAGCGCACGCCGAAGTGCCGTTAGTGCGCTGACTGAATATCGGCGCGTTATCGATCGGGATCGGTTTTTTGTGGCGGTCCCGTCCGGACCCTCAAATCCCGCTCCTCCTCTTCACGCTCCAGAACATCGGCGATCGGCTCTGGACCAGAGCGTCAAGGGGGTTCCGCATCCGACGATGATGGACTGCCCCACGGCTTCGGCCTCCCACGCCGGAGACACCTGGGCTACCGCCCGCTGAGGGGAAGGTCTTCGACAGCCCAACCCCACATCGCCCAGCCTACTTCTACATAAGCCCACAAGACGGCGAGCGCGACCGGGGCCGCAGCGACCACCCAGCACGACCGTCTCAGCATGAGCCGGTAAGCGACCCACAAGCCCACGAGCCAACCTCCCCACAGAGGCACCAACCAAAGCCCTGGTACGAAAAGGAGCCCGCCAACCAGGTAGACGAATCCCACAGCCACGTAGACAAGGAACCCGATGTACGTCAATACCCGCTTCGAGGGTTCAGTCTTCTCGTTCCGATCAACGTGAGAGTGCATGAAGCCACCCTCTTTTCATCAGATCGTCCAATTCCAAGATCGGATCCGGGCGACGTCCGCGCCAGGGCCGAACGTCACAACCGCGTAGGTGAGGCTGACATCACCGTTCTTCGTGCATCGAACTTCGGGGGCATCGATGGTCTGAGGGTGCGAAGGAAACGTCCTGAGTTCACTCGGTGGCCCCCCGACATTCGCACCGCGGCCGGGAACAGCCCTCTCGACCCGCCCATAACGACGCCCCCCGACTTCCTCCGTGAGCTAAAGATCCGCTCCTGAACCGGCAGATATGCCGGGGGCGCCGTCGATGGTCGGCGGCGTCCTGATCCCGACGTGTTAGCGGGTGGCTCCGGCGAGGTAGGTGGCGACGATGTAGGTGGCGTGACGGTCGAGGGATCCCCGGGCCCGGTCGTATCGCATCGTGGTCCTGGCGTCGGCGTGTGATACTGCTTCTTGGGACGTCTCGGAGGGGTACTCCGGCGTCGAGGGCGGCGGTGATGAACGCGGCCCGCAACCTGTGTGGTGTGACTCGCTTGTCGATCCCTGCTCTCTTGGCCAGCCGACGGACGATCCGAGCCGCGGCGTGACGGTCGAGACGGGCGGTGGCGTCGCGGTTCAACAGGATCGGCCCCTCGGTTCGCTCCCCGACGCAGAGGTCGATGGCCCGTCCGGTGCGTGGTGCGATTGGGACGGTGACGATGCCGCCTCCTTTCCGGGTGACGGTCATGATGCGGTGACCCCGCACCATTCCGGAGTGCTCGATGTCGGCACCAAGGGCTTCTGAAATACGGAGCCCACTTAACGCCAGCATGCAGGCCAGGGCGTGGTCCCGGCCGCCCGCTATCCCTGCCTGCACCAGAAACATGCCAAGCTCGTTCCGGTCCAAGCCCACCTGGTTCGACTCATACGACACTTTCGGACGGCGTACATGCGCAGCCGGCGAATGGTCGATGAGTTTTTCCTCGGTGCAATACCGGTAGAACCCGGCGATAGTCGACAAACGCCGAGCGATCGTCGACCGTGCCCGCCCGGTCTCCTCAAGCCAACGGGCGAACAGTTCGATGTGGGCCCGCCGCTCCTCGAACAGGTCAATGTCATGGTTGATACACCATTGTGACCACTGCCGAAGATCCAATGCGTACGCCTCGACGGTCTTGGCCGAATAGCCGGCCAGGAACCCGCCCACCGCCATCCGAGCACGGAACGGATCAAACCCCGCCCCTACCACTTCGGGAACCAACACACTGTCTGAGATGAACATGAGACACTCCTCCATCCTGCCGGATGAAGGTCCCAGGCCTGCACGGCCAGCATCGCGTCCAGTCAACACATAACCGAGCCGGACGTGCCGTTCTGCTCGGTTCACGACGGTGTTCGTCATCGCTCATACCGGGTGATCTGTGTGCACTGTGGGTCGATGGGCGTTCGGGCCGGGCATCCTGGGCTCGGCTAGATGCGATTCACCACCCAGATGACCACCACGATCAATCCGATGATCCCGAGAACGAACCAGATCGTTCGACTCATTTCTACCTCCTCTTCCCGATGTCCGATGCACCCAGTTGTCGGTGCGGGGCTCGCTTACGTTTGGTAGTTTCCTACCAGCCGGTTCTGCCCTACGAACCTACTCGGGAGCGGCGGTCGCCGGTGGGTGGTTTTGAATACCCGTGCGACCCCTCAAGGGGCTGCGCGAGACTTGGTCGTGGAAAGACACGGAGAGAACCTAGTAGTCGGTATTTGCCCTGGTCAGAGGGCAGAAATCAACGCACTCCCCGGTAGTCGATTTGCTCCGCGGGTAGGACTCGAACCTACAACCAATGGATTAACAGTCCACTGCTCTACCGATTGAGCTACCGCGGAAGGATTCCCCGAGGCAAGAGGATACCAACTGGTCTCTTCATATCCAGATTCCGCCTGATCGGCCACAAGCGGACCGCCCACGCCGTGCACTCAGATCGGTCTCGCTGTGATAGGGCGAGACCAGCCACAGTCACCATCGATGCCGTTGAGGTCAGTATGAAGGCAAGGGGTCTGCTCTCGCAGGGCACATCGAGATCGCAGACGCTCCCTAACGTTGCGCTCGACCACGAGCATGTCTGGAGTGGGACCGATTGGCCAGGTCCTAGTCACTCCCGCCGTGATCGTTCACCGATCTCAGCCCCCGAGCACTGGCGGACAATCCGGCCGCCGTTACGTATCGCCCTGCATCCACCAAACCCATGCCCTGGTCGGCAAGCTGTCCGACGGCAGGGTGTTTCCGGAACTCGCCAGCCCAGCGCTTGATCTGCTCGTACCTCTCCCGTCCGGCGCGAGCCCCGAGCACATAACCGACGACGACTCCCGTCAGCAGGCCGATTCTGAACCTCATGGTCGGATTCTGCCACGACCGGCGGACTGGTGTGTCAGGTGTTCTCCAAGAACCCTTCGAGCTTCTGCGACTTGTCGGGATGGCGGAGCTTCGCCAGCGCCTTGGTCTCCAGTTGGCGGATCCGCTCCCTGGTCACCTTGAAGTGGGAGCCGACCTCCTCGAGTGTGCGCATCCTTCCGTCGGCGAGCCCGAATCGCATGATCAGCACCTCACGCTCCCGCTCATTGAGCCCTTCCAGGGCCATGGCCAGCTGGTCTTGAAGCGAGGAGAAGGTTGCCATGTCCGCCGGGCGGTCCGACTCGACGTCCTCGACCAGATCGCCCAGTGTCCCGTCCTCGTCCTCACCAACCGGTGTCTCAAGCGAGACGGTGTCCTGGGCGATCCGCTGCAGCTCGGTCACGCGGCCCGGGTCGAGATCGAGCTCGAAGGCGAGCTCCTCGAGGCTGGGAGCCCTCCCCATGGTCTGGGTCATCTCCCGCTGGGCCCGGGTCAACTTGTTCACCGAATCGAGGACGTGGATCGGCATCCGGATCGTTCTCCCTTGGTCGGCGATGGCCCGCGATATCGCCTGGCGAATCCACCAGGTGGCATAAGTGGAGAACTTGAATCCTCGGCGGTAATCGAACCTCTCGACAGCCCGCATCAGCCCGACGTTTCCCTCCTGGATCAGATCGAGCAGGGCCATCCCCCGCCCCACATAGCGACGGGCAAGGGCGACAACGAGACGGAGGTTGGACTGGACAAGCTGCTTGTGGGCTGCCTCCCCCATCTCGATCTCATGGTTGAGGAATGACCTGTCGTCATCGTCTAGGCCCTTTTCCTCCTCCAAACGGGCCTGGGCGCGTCTCCCGGCCTCCATGTGCATCGCAAGCTCCACCTCCTGTTGGCTGGTGAGGAGCGGATAGCGCCCGATCTCGTTGAGATAGAGGCGAACCGGGTCGGAGACAGAGATCTGGCCGACCTCGATGAACTCTTCGTGGACCCCCGGTCCCTCTTCGGTGAGCTTGATTCCCTGAGCTCGGAGGGCGTCGGCGACCTTCTCGAATGCTTCTCCGGACGCCTCGGCATCCTCCAGCTCCTGCTGGACCTCGGCCATCGTGAGGAAGCCACGATGCTTGCCCCGCTTGAGCAGGGCGGCCACGACCTCTCTGAATTCTTCGCTCACGTCTCCGTGGAGGAACGCTTCTCCTGCTGTAAAGCTATCAAGCGTCGCAGGTTGTCGGAATGTCCCTGGCTTCCGGGCTCCATTCCGGCCAACTCCCGCTGGACCGCTGAGATCTCCACGTCCAGCCGACGCTCCTTTACCCGGGCGAGCATCTCCGGGCCCGAGGCGAGCGGGCGATCGTCCATGACCAGCGATCGAAGCAGGGCCTGGGTGCCCGGATCGGTAACCTTGCCGATGTCGACAGGTTTGCCAGCCGGAGTCCCATCCATCTCCCCCGCCACAGCGAGAAAGGCCGAGCGCAGACGCTCATCGCTGAAGTCATCAGCGGTCACTTCTGTCGTTTCCGCCGGGTTGGCGACGATCACCCTCAACAACTCTGCCTCCATCCGGTCGAATGGACGGCTGTCCGGCCCTGCGCCCGCCCTGCTGCGAGGCCGCCCGCCCTCCACAGCGGCCTCGACCGTCTCCAGGTCGACACCAACCAGTCGGGCTACAAAGCGGCTGTACTCGCGCCGGGCGATCTGGTCGTTGACGCGTCGCACCTGTGCCGCGGCGGCGTGAAGGGCACGAGCTCGCCCTTCCGGACCGGTCAGGTCGTAACGGCTCACCTCGTGCTCGAGGCGACGCTCCAGCAGCGGTCTCGCTCCCCTCACCGCGGCCACCAACTCTTCGTTCCGCCCCTGTTGGACCAGATCGGCGGGATCGAGCCCGTCCGGCATCACCGCAACGCGAAGGTCGAGATCAAGACGGAAGGGAGACTCCAACTCGTCGCCGCGCAGCGCCGCCCTCGAGCCGGCCTCGTCGGAATCGAATGCGAGCACCACACGGTCACCGAATCGTCGCAGTAGGTCGAAATGGCCGTCTCCGAGAGCGGTGCCGCAGGTTGCGACCGCGGTCTTGATCCCGGCCTGGTGCATGCCTATGACATCGGTGTAGCCCTCGACAACTACTGCAGGGCTTTCGTCGGCGATCTCCCGGCGGGCCCGGTCCAGACCGAAGAGGATCTGAGCCTTGTGGTAGACGATGGAGTCCGCCGAGTTGACGTACTTGGCGTCCGGGTTGTTGGTCGAGTTGCGATCGATCTCATCGATCTTCCGACCGCCGAAGCCGACCGGGTCGCCACGGAGATCGTGGATGGGGAACATGAGCCGGCCCCGAAACACGTCGAACAGCCCCTGGCGGCCCTTCCGGGAGAGACCGGCGTCGACCAGCACCCGGTCGGCCACTCCGCCAGCCCGTAGCTCCCTGGTGAGGGTGTCCCAGTCGGTGCCGGCAAAGCCGATCTTCCACTCGTCGATCAGACCGACCTCATAGCCACGGTTGCGCAGATATGCGCGGGCGGGCCCGGCCTCGGGAGACTTCTTGAGACGATCGTGGTAGACCTCGATCCCTCGTCTGATCGCCTCGACAGCCGCTTCACGCCTCCCCCTCCGTTGCGCGTCCGAGGCGTCCCGCACCAGGGTGATCCCGGCCCGGCGGGCGAGCATCTCGAGTGCGTCGCCGAAGTCCACCCCCTGGGTCTCCTCGACGAAGCTGAATACGTCGCCGCCCTTGTCACACCCGAAGCAGTGGTAGAGACCCCGGGCCCGGTCGACGGACATCGACGGTGTCTTCTCCTCGTGGAAGGGGCAGACGGCCATGAAGCTCCTGCCCGAGCGCTTGACCTTGGTGACCTCCGAGATCAGCTCGACGAGATCGGTCGCCTCTCGGACCCGGTCGATGTCTCCTCGTTCTGCCATGGCCGGCCGATCATAAGGAGCGACCGGGGGTTGAATCACGCCGTAGCGACGAAATCGAGCTGGATCAGAACCTCGTCACCGACATCGGCCACCCCGGGGGCGTTGGGGATGCCGATCCCGTAGTCGGAGCGGAGCACCGTCGCCGACGCGGACCCATCGATGGTGGTCTCATCGACCAGGGTCGCGGTCACCTCGAAGGTGACTTGACTGGTGGTGTCCCGGATCAGCAGGTCCCCGGTCACCGTGAAGGTGAGAGGCTCGCCGACGGTGAGCTCACCCGACAGGCCGTCGACCCCCAGGTCACATCGAAGGTGATGAACTCGAATTCGTCACTGGCGGAGTTGAGGATTATCGGGCCGCGGATAGCGCGGTCCCGATTCCCTGAGTCGGTCTCGAAAGTACGGGCGTTGACGATGATCTGGGAGAACTGGATTGTGGAGAGATCGGTCGGGTCGACCGCGACCTGGCCCGCCACCTCGGCCGACGCCGCGGGCGCGCTCGTGGTCGATGCTGCAGCGGTGGACCCGGTTGTCCCGGGAGGGGGGTGCTGCTGGTCGTGGAGTCGGCGGCAATCGTCGGAGTGGTGAGGTCTGTGGACGGCTCACCGGATCCGCCGGCGAAGAACAGGTAGGCCAGGGTGCCCGGCTCCGACAAGGATCACCGCTCCGAGGATCCAGCCGATCGTCGATCGCTTCATTCTGCGCGCAACCTTTCGACGTTGATCGTCACGCCAGCCGCACCGACAGGTGGTCGACCAGCCGGTCCATCGATACCCGATCCTGGACCATGGTGTCCCGGTCACGGACAGTCACAGCGTGGTCATCCAGGGAGTCGAAGTCCACCGTCACCGCATAGGGAGTCCCGATCTCGTCCTGCCGCCTGTAGCGGCGCCCGATCGACTGGGTCAGGTCGAGCTCCACCATCCATCGTGTGCGCAACTCTGCCGCGATTCTCTGCGCCGGCTCGATCAGCTCTTCTTTCTTGGATAGAGGAAGCACGGCGACCTTGTAGGGAGCGAGCCGGTGATGGAGTCGCAGGACCGTCCTCGTCTCGTCGTTGACCGTCTCTTCGTGATAGGCATCTATGAGGAAGGCGAACGTGGTCCGGGTGGCACCGGCGGCAGGCTCGATCACGTATGGGAAGAACCGCTCGTCCTCATCCGGGTCGTAGTAGCGGAGATCCTCGCCGGAGTGCTCGGAGTGCTGTTTCAGATCGAAGTCGGTGCGGTTGGCGATCCCCTCCAGCTCATCCCAATCCCAGGGGAACCGGTATTCGATGTCGACGGTCCCGGCCGAGTAGTGGCTCAGCTCGTCGGCAGAGTGCGGGCGTATCCGAAGATTGGCCTCCGTCATCCCGAGGCCGAGATACCAGCCGAATCGCTGTTGCTGCCAGTACTGGAACCACTCCTCGGCCTCTTCCGGCCTGACGAAGTACTCCATCTCCATCTGCTCGAACTCACGGGTTCGGAACACGAACTGACCCGGGGTGATCTCGTTGCGGAACGACTTGCCCACCTGGGCGATGCCGAACGGGAGCTTGAGCCGGTTGGTGCGGCGGATGTTCTCGAAATTGGTGAAGATCCCCTGGGCGGTCTCCGGTCTCAGGTAGATCAGGTTGTCGTCGGTGTCGACCGGTCCCATGTGGGTCCGGAACATCAGGTTGAACTGCCGGGGCTCGGTGAAGGTCCCGGTCTTGCCGCAGGTAGGGCAGGTGTCCGGGTCCGCCAGTTTGTCGAGACGATGCCTGGCGTTGCAGTTGCGGCACTCGACCAAGGGGTCGTGAAACACCTCCTCATGGCCCGACGCCTGCCACACCTCACGCGCCTGGAGAATGGCCGAGTCGATCCCGACCACGTCTTCCCGGGTCTGCACCATCGCCCGCCACCATTCCTCCTTGACGTTGCGCAACAGCTCGACTCCCAGGGGGCCGTAGTCGTAGGCGGACCGGATCCCGCCGTAGATCTCGGATGCCTGGAAGACGAAGCCCCGCTTCTTGGCGAGGTTGGAGATGGTGTCGAGGGTCGGTTCGCTCATTTTCGAAGGGGGAACGGTGGCCTGGTGTGGCCGGTTAGTCAACCTGAGGGCTGTCTTCGGCGCCGCCGAAACGGCGCTCGCGGCCCTGGTAGTCGACCACGGCATCGAGGAGGCCATGGCGGTCGAAGTCGGGCCAGAGGATCCCGGGAAAGTAGAACTCGGCGTAGGCGGACTGCCAGAGGAGGAAGTTGGACAACCGGTGCTCTCCGGAGGATCGGATGATCAAATCTGCGTCGGGCATGTCCGGTATGTAGAGCGAGCGGGCGATCGCCATCTCGTCGATGTCGCCCACCGAGATCTCGCCGGCTGTCACCTCGGAGGCCAGTCTCCTCGCCGCATCCACGATCTCCCGCCGGCTCCCATAGTTGAAGGCAAACACGAGGTTCAACCGCGTGTTGGGGGCGGTGAGGTCCGCCGCCTCGGCCATGTGCTTGCGATTGCGGTCCGGGATGCGGGGATCGTCCATGTCGCCGGCGAAGAGCATCCGCACCCCTTGGGCATCCAGATCGTCACGACGACGTGTGAGCAGGTCCTCGTTGAACCACATGAGGAACTCCACTTCCTCTGCGGATCTGGACCAGTTCTCGGTCGAGAAGGTGAACGCAGTGAGCCATTCGATCCCGATCTCGAGAGCCCCTTCGACCGTGTCGAACAGGGCTGCCTCCCCGGCGGCGTGACCGGCCGTCCGCGGCAGGCCCCGGGCGTTTGCCCAGCGTCCGTTGCCGTCGAGGATGAGACCGACGTGCCGGGGGATTCGATCCGGGTCGAGCCGCGACAAGTCGAGGGTCATTCCATCACCGCGAGGGAGGAGAGCTTCCGGTCGAGGTGATACTCCACGAAGCGGCGGGCAATCCCCATCGCCTCGCCGGCGAGTGCCTGATCGGTCTCCGGCATCTGGCCGAACTCGGCGTCGGCCAAGGCGGCCAGATATCCCGTCACCCCGTCCCGCAGTCGCACCGCTCCTTCGGTCCGGCATCCGTCGCAGAGCGCTCCTCCCCCGCTGAAGGAGAAGCGGTGCAGATCGTCCACTCGCCCGCACGAGGCACACACGACCAGCGAGGGGGCTACACCAACCACATCTGCCAGCTTGAGCAGGTAGCTGGTGATGAGGTCGGCACCGATCTGCCCGTACTCGAGGGCGCGCAGACCCCTGTGGAGGAGGAGGAACAGACGCATCGATGACTCGTCTTCCTGAGCCACGGCATCGGCTGCCTCGACCATGGTGCCCGCCGCCACCACTGCGTCGAGGCTCTCCCGAAGCCGGGGGAAAGGCTCGATCACGGCGACCTGGGTGATGGTGTCGAGGTTCCGCCCTTCGTAGAGGATCAGGTCGACGTGGGTGAAGGGCTCGAGACGCCCGCCGAACCGGCTCTTCGTCTTGCGGATCCCCTTGGCGACGGTGCGGATCTTGCCGTGATTCGGGCTGAGCAGCACCACCACCCGGTCCGCCTCCCCGAAGGGATAGGAGCGAAGGACGATCCCCTGATCGTGACGGAGGGCCATAGGCCACTCAGCGTAAGCGCTGAGTGGCCGTTCTACGGTCTACCTTGTTACGTTGTGTGGGGATGCCGCTTGTCGCCGACACCGAAATCGAGGCCTTCCTCGAGACACACCCGGATTGGGCCAGGGAAGGCAGCCAGCTGACCAGGACCTTCGCCTTCGATGACTTCAACGAGGCATTCGGATTCGTCACCCGTGTCGCCCTTTCCGCCGAGAAGGCCAACCATCACCCCGACATCCAGATCCGCTGGAACAAGGTGAGCCTCAGTCTCTCCACCCACTCAGAGGGCGGCCTCACCGGCAAGGACCTGGAGTTCGCCGACAGGTGCGAAGGACTGGTCTAGGGGCGCTCGAAACCGAGGCGGTCGAGCAGTTGAGGTTTCCGCTGCCAGCCCGGCTCGACCGTCACGTGGAGCCGCAGGTTGACCCGATTGCCGAGAAGTGCCTCCAGGTCGTGGCGTGCCTCGCTTCCCGCCACCTGGAGCAGTGAACCGCCCTTCCCGATGACGATCCCTTTCTGGCTATTCCGCTCCACGATGATGTCGGCAGCGATGTCGACGAGACCGTCCTCACGCTGCTCGATGTCCTCCACGACCACCACCAGTGAATGGGGGAGCTCCTCGCGGAGGCGATCGAGGAACTTCTCCCGTATCACCTCGGCGATCACCAGGCTCTCCGGCTGGTCGGTGGTCATCCCCGCCGGGTAGTACGACGGCCCCTCGGGGAGCCGGGACACGATCTCTTCGATCAGCTCGGCGACACCGGAGCCATCCCTGGCCGACAGCGGCACGTAAGAGGCGAAGTCCCATTCGCCGGCCTTGACCAGTTGCTCGACTGTCTCCCCCCTTCCTGCCGTGTCGACCTTGTTCACGACCAGGATCACCTCTGCCTTCGCCTCCGCCAACCTGTCCGCGATGAGCCGGTCGCCGGGACCGATCGGCATCGTGGCGTCGACCATGAACACGACGACATCGGCTTCGCTCAGCGTCCCGTAGACGAGGGAGTTCAACCGGGTCCCGAGCTCGTTGCGCGGCTTGTGCAGCCCCGGAGTGTCGATGAGGACGATCTGGTACTCGGGCGCCTCCGGGCCTGGCCCGTTGACCACGCCCCTGATCGCGTTCCGGGTGGTCTGCGGACGGGAAGAGGTGATGGTGACCTTGGATCCGACCATTCGGTTGACAAGGGTGGACTTGCCCACGTTGGGGCGACCGACGACAGGAACGAAGCCCGACCTCATTCCGATTCTTCGGAAGCCGAGACAGACACCAGGACATCACCCACCCGCCTGCCCTGCATGCGGACGACTGTCAACGTGAGCGGCCCGTAGGCGAACTGCTCTCCCTCGTCAGGGACCCGCTCGGCGAGACCCATCACCAGGCCACCCACGGTGTCCCAGTCCTCGTCGGGGAGGTCGACCCCGGCCAGCTCGGCCAGATCATCCACCGCAAGTCTTGCGTCGACGTCCCATCCGCCGTCGGGACGGGGTGAGATGAAGATCTCTTCCTCGTCGGTCTCGTCGGCGATCTCCCCGACCAGCTCCTCGATGAGATCCTCGATCGTGACCAGCCCGGCAACCTCTCCGTATTCGTCCACCACGATCATCTGATGGAGGCGGCTCGCCTGCATCTCACTGAGAAGCGCGGAAACCTGTTTGGTCTCCGGCACGAACTCGACGGGTCGCATCACCTCGGCCATCGAGGATGGTCGAACCCCCTTTCCCAGCATGGGGAGGAGGTCTTTGACCATGACCATGCCCACTATGTCCCCGTTGCTCGTGATCGGGATCCGGGAGTATCCCTCATCGGTGGTGACGGCGATCAACTCGTCGACCGAGGCGGAGATGGGGACGGTGACCATGTCGGGCCGGGGTGTCATCACCTCCCGCACGATGGTGTCGCCGAACTCGAGAACCGAGTCGATCATCTCTCGCTCCTGTTCGGCGCCCTCCTCGTCTTCCGCCTCGCCCACGTCCTCCTCTTCGGAGTCGGAGATGAGGTCGGCGGCCCAGCCGCCAAATCGCACCGCCAGCTGGAGCAGACGCGCCGAGAAGTAGGCGATAGCCCGCGGGTTGCGACGCCCGAGCTGTCTGGGGGCCAGGTCCCCAACCAGAAACACGACCAGGAACACCGCCAGCGCGTACCAGATGGCGGTGTCGAGGCCCTGGCCCGCGACGAAGACGGTGGTGGCGGCAACCGCGGCGATGACGAGCAGGGCAGACCCGACCAGCGCCACGGCCGGCGTGATCGCCTCTCTCTCGTCGAGGAGCTCGGCCACGACTCTCGCCCCGCGAATCTCCTCTGAGTCGCGGATGGCATCTGCCCGGGGAACCCGACTGATCGCCGAGCCAGCGGCGCGCAGCCAGGCGGCGAGGGCCAGGGCGACGACGGCCACGACCAACAGCACGACATTCATCGTCGCTTCAACCCCGCCATCGAGAGCAGTTCGGTCTCCCGCCGCTCCATGTGCTCGGCTTCGATGTCATCGACGTGGTCGTAGCCGAGGAGATGGAGGATCCCGTGGGTGACCATCAGTGCCATCTCATCGTCGAAACTCACGTCGTACTCCAATGCCTGCCGGCCGACGTAGGCGGGGGCAACTATCACATCGCCGATCATGAAAGGCGGGCCGTTCGGGTCGTGGTCGGGCACCAGACCAGGCGCCAGCTCCTCGACGGGGAAAGCGAGCACATCCGTGGGGCCCGATCGACTGAGGAACCGCTCGTTGTAAGAGGACATCTCGTCCTCATTGACCAAGAGCACGGTCACTTCCGTCTCACCGGGGTAACCCTCCTCGCGAAGGACCAACTCGGCGATCTCGCGTAGCTGCTCCAGGTTCACCGATTCGCTCTGCTCGTCGGCCAGAAAGACGCTCACTGGCCGGCGCAGGGTTTTCGACTAGAGGGATCGTCCATCAAGATCCGGGGAAGTTCGGGTACGCAATGCGCTGATGGTAATGACCGACGAGCGAGTCGAGGAAGGCCGACCTGATCTGTGTCATCTCTGACAGAGTCAACGGCGACTCGGAGAGCTGGCCGTCATTGAGCTTCTCGTCGATGACACGGTCGACCACCTTTTCGATGGCCTCAGGTGTCGGCTCCTCGGTCTGGAAGTTGGCCCGGCAGGCCGCCTCCAGGGAGTCCGAGAGCATGACGATTGCCGATTCCGCCGTCCGCGGCTTGTGTCCGATGTGCCGGAAGTCGTCCGGATTCACATCCTCCCCGTTCTGTGACCGTGCCTTTTCGTAGAAGTAGCGCATGATCCCGTCGCCGTGATGGCTGACGATCCCGGTGGCCACATCGGAGGGGATCTTGAATTGGCGGGCGAGAACGATCCCGTCGCTGACATGGCGACGGATTATCTCCGCCGACTCCTGCGGGGTCATGAGGTCGTGCGGGTTCTGGATCCCGAACTGGTTCTCGATGTACATGGTGGGGTTCTCGGTCTTCCCAAGGTCGTGGTAGTAGGCCATGGCCCGCGCCAGGAGGGCATTGGCCCCGATCGCCCTCGCCGCGGCGTGTGCCAGGGTCCCCACCATCAGGGAGTGGTTGAACGTCCCGAACGCCTTCTCCTGGAGAAGCTGGAGAGCTTCGTGGTTTCGATCGGTCAGATCCAAAAGGCTGAGACTGGTGGTGATGTCGAAGGCCGACTCGAAGAACTGGAGGGCTGCCAGACCCACCAGTGACGCCACGGCGGAAACACCAAATGCCCACAGCATCGACTCCCCCATGAAGTAGAGGGGGATGTCGATGGACATCCCGATGACCTCGACAGGTGAGGCATCGGCGGGGGCGTGGAAGAACCACGATGTTGCCGCCGCAGTGACTGCCGCGGTCAGTGAGGACAGGACGACGGCATTGCGGAATGCGCCCCGACTGCTGACCGAGCTGACGAAGGGGATCGGGGCCATCGCGGCGAGCGTCCCGTAGACGGCGACGCCGAGGTCCTGGGTCCCGACTGCGGTCACGACGCCGATGCAGAGTGCCATCAGCACTGCGATTCGGGAGTCGAACAGCACGGCGCTCATGAAGCCGAAGGCGACCGCCGGAAGCACATACCAACTCGTGCTCTCCTGGAAGAGGACCGTGGCCCGGACCGCTCCGGCAGAGAGGACGATCAGGATCCCGAGCAGGGCAACCATGCGGGGGCGGGCCCAGAACTCGGGGCGGAATCGGGAGAGATACAGCCCGAGCACGGCGATGAGCACGGCGATGACTGCGAGCAGCCCCCCCTGCTGCTGTGACTCGGCGACACCGCCGGTCTGCTCGATGGCATCGATCTGGAACTGGCTGAGCCTTTCGTTCTGCTGGGCGATGATCTGGCCCGCGGTGAATTGCTCGGTCACAGGCTCGACAGCGTCGGCAGCCTCGGTCCTCAACCGCTCGGTCTCCTCGGTGTCCTCCCGGTAGTTCGCCTGGAGATAGGTGGCCACCACTTCGCCGGCGGCGGTGCTCGCCTCCTGGTTGACCGCCGTCTCGCCGGGGAGCAGCACTGGAGGTGAGCCGATCAGTTGCTGGCCCTGGACCTCGATCAGCTCGTCGGGCGTGATCAGGCCGCCGAACTCCTGGAGCACCCGATCGATCACTTCACGTTGCACCTCGGCCAGGTGCAGATTGGGTTGCCCTGCAGCCGCGCGGAGCACATCGCCCCGGGCCAGTTCGACCAGAGTGATCACGGCATTGCTGTCCAATCCGGGGTTGATAGCCCGGACCTCCGCCACCACCTCGTCCACCGGCCGCAGGTTGGGGACGACCGCAACCGGGGCGATCTGACATGGTGAGCCGGCCTCGCATTCGACCGTAACCGTGCTCTGATCGACGGGGATACCGAACTTGCCGGCATGTGTCGATTCGGCGAGGTCCACCGTCACGGTCACCGGTCCCTCGAGCGCCTCGATCACAATCGACCCGTCGACCCCGGTCTGTCCGGCCGCCGACTCACCGTTTGCCACGACCGCAACCGGCACACCGGACAGGCCGAAGTCGCTGAATCCCGCTTCGTTGACCAGGTCGGGCTGAAACAGACCGTCTCCGTCCACGTCGACGAAGACCAGACCGGTCAACTGGACCGGCTCGGGCGCCAGGGTTGTCACCGTCGTCTCCTCATTGGTGGGCGGTTCGGTGGTCGTGGTCGGAGCGGTGGTCGGCGTGGTCCCCTCCGACTCCCCGATGACCTGGGCCTGCACCGTCTCGAAGAGTTGGTTTATCCCATCCTGGACAGAGTTCTGCACACTGGTGTCGATGCGGTAGAAGGGAGCCACGGCCTCCCGCGCTTCTTCCTTCGCCGCTTCGGTGGCGGCGACATCCTCGACTTCGTCGGATACCTCTGCAACAAATTGCCGATCAGCGAGATCGCCCTCCTCGAGATCCAGCGAGACGGTTTCGGTGCCCAACGAGAGCACCCCCCACGTGGCGACGACGGTCGCCACGAAGGTGGCCAGTCGAACGATGGTGGGACGGGGCATCACTTGCCTCTGGTCTCGAAGCGAGCGTATGCCTCGACGATCGAGGCGACGATGCGGTGGCGGACAACGTCCCTCGCGCTCAGCTCCACGAAGCTCACCCCCGGGATGTCGCGGAGGATCTCACGGACGATCTCCAGGCCCGACCGCCGGCTCTCGGGCAGATCGGTCTGGGTCATGTCCCCGGTGATCACCATCTTCGAGTTGAACCCGAGACGCGTCAGGAACATCTTCATCTGCTCCGGCGTCGTGTTCTGGGCTTCATCGAGGATGACGCACGCATCGTTGAGGGTCCTTCCTCGCATGTAAGCGAGCGGAGCGATCTCGATAGTTCCCCGGTCGACCAGTGCAGCGGTCTCCTCGGGCCCGAGCATGTCCCACAAAGCGTCGTACAACGGGCGCAGATACGGGTCGACCTTGGCGGCGAGATCGCCGGGGAGGAACCCGAGACGCTCCCCTGCCTCGACGGCCGGGCGGGTGAGGATGATCCGTCGCACCGAGCCGCTGACCAGGCTGTCGACGGCAGCGGCCATGGCCAGATAGGTCTTGCCGGTGCCGGCCGGGCCGATGCCGAAGGTCAGGGTGTTCTCTCTGATCGCCTCCATGTATTTCTGCTGACCATGGGTCTTGGGCCTGATCATGCGACCCCGACCCACCGGGATCCCATCCGATAGCACCACCGAAGGGCTGGGAACCTCGTCGATGACCATCTTCACGATCTCATCCACCCGGGGAGCATCGAGGACCTGGCCTTCCTGGACCAGGATCAGAAGTTCCTCGAGAACCGTGCGGGCCTTTTCCACGGAAGTGTCCGGGCCTTTGAGGCCGATCTCGTCACCGCGCGCGACGAAACGCACCTCCGGGAAGTGGGATTCCACCTGTCGGAGGTGTCGATCGGCTTCCCCGAGGAGTTCCAACATCAAGTGATGGCTGGGGACGCGTAAACGCGAGTCGGTTTGATCTGGGGACACAGACATGACGCCCTCTTTGTGGCGTCTCACACATTCTAGAGGTCCTGGTCAGTTGGGCCAGGACAATCAGTCGGATCCGGACGCCGCCTTCACCGAGGACTCGAGGAGCGAGGCGATCACTGCCTTGTCTGAATCGCGCACCTCATCGGGGCTCCCCTCCCGGCGCAGGAACTGGATCGCGGCGAGAAAACGATCGATGAGATCGTCCCCGCGTGACCCGGCGAGAGCGTCCAGATCGATGACGGTGGTCCGGTCAGAGGTGGAGAGTGGGAGCAGATCCGACGGTGGGACGGCATATACCTCCGCCAGTCTCACCAGTCGTTGAACACTCAGCGCGCGCTCCCCGCGTTCATAGGCGCCGACGACAGAGGCTTTGAACTCCCCTCCGGTGTGTGACTCGACCTCACCGAGAGACCAACCACGTTGGCGTCTGGCCGCCCGCAGGCGAATACCCAGCGAAGCACTGAACTTGTCGACCACGGATTGTTCTCCCTAAGCCCGTTGGCAAATGCTACAGCTTTGCCGGGGCCGTTTCCAGCATCTAGATCATGCGCGCGGCAGCGACGAGCGCGGCGGTCTCCACGCGGAGAATGGTGTCACCGAGATCGAAGCGCAGGGCATCTTCCGGGACCTCATCCGGCGCCCATCCGCCCTCCGGCCCAATGACCACTGTCCGCGCGAGGGGAGCCTCCCGACTGCCGCCAGGGTCACAGACGGCGAAAGGGCCGGAAATACTGGCGAAAGTGACTAGTCCTTCCCCCGTTCCCATCAACCAGGCCCCCCTGGATTGCTCGAGCCCGGCCACCGCCCAGGACCGAAGCCGTTCGGTTCGAGGCGGTTTTCCCTGACCCCGGCGAGTGTCGAGGAACCGCAGTTCGGCCACCCCGATCTCGGCGAGCTTCTCCACCAGGAAACGCACCCGATCCCGATTGTCGGGCGGGGCAACGATCACGACGAGATCCGATGGCCGCTCCACTGTCCGTTCCGGCCCGCGGACCACCGCCCCGGAGTCCAGTTGACCCTCTCCGAAGGTCCCACGACCGTCCGTGTAGCTGACCGGATCACCATCCCCCAGACGCAGCGCACGCACCAGATGGATTCGTTGATCCGAAGACAGCCCGACCAGCTGCGAATCCCAGGCTGTATCGAGGAGGAGATGTGGGACGTGACCCATTCAACCGGCCGATGCCGGGCGATCCGTCTTCTCGCCTCTCATCTCGGCCCAACGCCGGAGCAGCTCCTCTTCGTCGGCGGAGATGGCTTGGGGGATCTCAACCGTGACCACCACGTGGAGATCGCCCCGGCCGCGCCGACCCAGTCGGGACACGCCCAAACCCTGAAGCCGGAAGATCGAGCCGGGCTGGGTTCCGGGCGGGATGTCCAGGTCGGTTTCACCGCCCTCGAGCAGCGGGATCGCCAGCCTGGTCCCCAGGGTGGCCTCGGCCACGCCGATCGAAGTGTGATGGATCAGATCGGTCTCGTGACGTTCGAATCTCACGTCAGGTGCCACCTGAACCTCAACGTACAAGTCGCCCGGTGGCCCGTTCCGGCCACCCGACTCCCCCCGCCCGGACAGACGAAGCCGGGTGCCCGAGGAAACGCCGGCGGGGACTTCGATCGTCATCGCCGTCTCTTCTTCGACCGAGCCGAGCCCCGAGCAGACACGGCACGGATCATCGATCAGAGCCCCCTCGCCGCGGCAGGTTGGACAGGTCCCGACGGTCATCATGGTCCCGAAGAGCGACCGGCGCGCCATGCGAATCTGGCCGGCACCGCCGCACTCAGGGCAGATGGCCTGCCCGTGCTCTCCTTCGGCTCCCGTGCCGGCGCAGTTCAGACAGGTCGCCCTGGTGCGGAAGCGGACCGGTGCCTCCGTGCCGAAGGCGGCGCCCGCCAGGTCCACCTCGACCCGCACCAGGATGTCACGGCCCCGGCTTGGTCGGTTAGGCCCACTCCCGAAAGGCGATTCCCCAAAGACCGAGCGCAACAGGTCGTCGAACCCGCCGAAGCCGGAGAAGAGGTCTGTGAGGTCGATGGTGTCACCACGGTCGTACCGGCGCCGCCGATCGGGGTCGGAGAGGACCTCGTACGCCTCGGCAGCCTCGCGAAACGACGCATCCGCCGATGGGTCATCCGGGTTGGCGTCGGGGTGGGTGGCCCGGGCGACACGCCGGAACGCCTTCTTGATCTCTTCGCTCGTGGCGTCGCGCCCGACACCGAGGATCTCGTAGTAGTCCCTGGCCATGGCTCAGTCAGACGTCGAGCTGATCCGGTCCTCCAACTCCCTGGAGACCTCTTCGACAGCAGATATGGCCCTCTTGTAGTTCATGCGCATCGGGCCGATGACCCCCACCGACCCTCCAGTGGACCCGACCTCATAGGTCTTGGAGACCACTGCCAGATCCAGTTCATGCAGCGGGAGCTCGGCGCCGATCTGGATCGACGTACCCGATGCCCCTGCGAGAATCTTCATCACTTCGGCCTCCCGCTCGAGGACCTCGAGGATGCGTTGAACCGCGCTCAGGTCCTCCCAGACCGACGTCAGGCGCTGTGTGCCGCCGACGAACACCTCGGTGCTGGCAGTGGCGGCGAGATGAAGGCCGTCGTTGATGGTGAGCACCGCCTCGCGGGTCGTGTCGTCGAGTTGCCTCATTTCCTCCTCGCTGATGGCGAGGTCGCTACCCAGGTCGTTCCCCAATGCCGCAGCACTGACGAGGCGGTGCGCTTCCTCCAACTCCCGCGGCGTGACCGGGACGCGGAATCGTGATCTCTGCTGGAGAACCCGTCCACCTTCGGTCACGATCACTATGAGGACCTGATCGGCAGTGACCTGGACGCTGTGCAGGGCGCGGACCCTGTCACCAACCAGCCCTGGCGCCACGACCACAGCGGGCAGGTCGGTCACGTCGGCGAGAAGGTCGGAGGTTGCCTTGAGCAGCTTGGAAAGCTCGAGGTGCACCTCACCGAAGAAGTTGTTGATCTTGGCCTGAGCCGCCGAGCGGAGACGACCAGGGCCGAGATGATCGACGTAGTAGCGATAGGCGGCCGCCGTTGGGATCCGGCCCGCCGAGGTGTGCGGCTGGATCACATAGCCCTCCACCTCCAGTGCGGCAAGGTCGTTGCGCACCGTGGCAGTGGATACCGAAAGGCGGGCACGCTCGACGATGGCGCGTGAGCTGACCGGCTCACCGGAGCGGATGTGCTCTTCCACGAGGGCACGGAGGATCTCAGAGCGACGATCTTCGAGCATTTTCCTGTCTAGAGGTTATCGGCGTTTGCCGGATCCACCCACCCTTCCGGTGGTTCCAGGTCGAGCACCTCCCGATGCACCTCGTCGGTGAGCAGAGGACGGCCTACCACCAGCCTCCCCTCGCGCACCTCGATCACGTGCTCCCGCACCAGGAGGACGCCGGCCGGCGTCCCGAGCAGGGCTTCCACACCCGGTCCGGGGGCAACACCCGCCGAGCGACGCAGCCCAACGAAGAGCCGATCCACCTCGCCGTCCCAACCAGTCACCGGCTCGGATCCCGCGGTCGGCCTGGCCCCTCCCTCCACCCGGTCGATGTATGTCTCGAGTCGTCGGACGTTGTGGCTTCGCAACCCGTGGCGGAAACGATGGGCGCCATTCCCATAGGCTTCGTATTGGCCTTGTGCCCAGACTGTCAGGTTGTAGCGGCACTCGTGACCGGGCTTCGCCCAGTTGGAGACCTCGTAGCGCTCCAGACCGGACCCGGAGAGGATGGAATCCGCCCGTTCGTAGCGATCCGCCTGCACATCGGGATCGGGCGCCTCCGCCCCGGCCTTGACCTCACGATTGAGGACGGTTCCCGGCTCCACGGTGAGGGCGTAACACGAGATGTGGTCCGGATGACAGGCGAGGGCAGACCTCAGCGTGTGGTCCCACGATTGGTCGGTCTCGACCGGCGTCCCGAAGATCAGGTCGAGGGAGAGATTGTCGAACCCGGCAGAGCGGGCACTCTCGACAGACCTGACCACATTGGCTGCCTGATGCCGTCTGCCGAGTCGTAACAA
>Ga0105100_10000644_pt1 | contig 20518 bp, 21 predicted proteins | sample PPLLak12cMay2015_2_FD_87033 | JGI IMG/M metagenome (GOLD analysis project Ga0105100, IMG submission 87033) | Freshwater sediment microbial communities from Prairie Pothole Lake near Jamestown, North Dakota, USA - PPLs Lake P8 Core (1) Depth... | ecosystem: Environmental > Aquatic > Freshwater >...
ATTCTACCGCACCGCTGCGGCAGCGCAGGAATCAGGCATCGGCAACTGCCGGCTGCTATGAATCGGCAAACTAAGGCAGAACCTCAACGCAAAGGCGCAAAGGCCGCAAAGAAGACCCTCGACTCGGCTGCAAGAGAGAATGTCGATCGCGTTTCGGCATTGCAGCGGGAAAGGAGTCGCCGTCATCTCGGCCAGGTCGGTCACTGCTCGTCCTGCGGGCGCCTCACGCATCTGCTCCTTATAGTCCGGTTTCCTTTGCGCTCTTTGCGCCTTTGCGTTGAGACTTGCTTTGGCAGTGAGCAGTAAGACATCCACGTACCTGCTCCTCAGCCTCGCCCCGCTGTTCTGGGCCGGCAACGTGGTCATCGGCCGCGCCATGCGCGACGACATCCCGCCGGTGGCCATGAACTTCTGGCGCTGGGTGATCGCGGGAATCATCCTGCTGCCGCTGGCGCTGCCCGAGCTGCGCACGCAGTGGCCGGTGATCCGTCGCAACTGGCGCTTGCTGACCGTCTTCGGTCTGATCGGGATAGCGCTGTTCAACACACTGTCCTACATCGGGCTGCAGTGGACCACCGCCACCAATGCAGCGCTGCTCAACTCGACCATCCCCGTCATGGTGGCGGTCGCGAGCTGGCTGGTGCTGCGCGAGCCTCTGTCGGCGCGCCAGATTCTGGGGATCGGCATATCGCTGGTCGGCGTGCTGACCATCCTGCTGCAGGGGAGTGTTGCGCGCCTGCTGACGCTGTCGTTCAACCAAGGCGACCTCATCCTGCTGCTGGCGATGGCGCTGTGGGCTTTCTACACGCTGCTGCTGCGACGCAAGCCGGAGGAACTTTCCGCGGTGGGCTTTCTCGGTGCGATGGTGTACTTCGGGCTGCCGCCTTTGGCGCTGGCCTATGCTGCCGAGCTGGCTACAGGCGCAGACTTCGCGCTCGTGCCGTCCACGGCAGCTGCGCTGGGCTACTACGGCGTGTTCCCGTCCATCCTCGCCTTCCTGTGCTTCAACCACGGCGTGGCGGCCGTCGGGGCAGCCCGCGGCAGCCTCTTCATCCATCTGTTCCCCGTGTATACAGTGGTGCTGTCGAGCGCCGTGCTGGGCGAGTCCCCGCGGCTCTATCATTTCGCGGGCATCGCGCTGGTCCTGTTGGGGATCTGGCTCACGACCGCTGCTCGCCGCGTGCCGCGCGCTGTCGCCGGCGAGCTGTGAGCCCGCTCGAGGACTTCGCCAATCGCGTGCGCAAGAACGCACGCCACCTCGGCAAGTGGGCACGCCGCCGCGGCATCGAGGCCTATCGCGTGTACGACCGCGACATTCCCGAGTTTGCCTTGGCGCTGGACGTGTACGGGGCGCGCGCCCATCTGCAGGAGTACGACCGTGCGGATGGGGACGAGCGGGCCGAGCGCGCTGCGTGGCTGGAGGCCGTGCGCGACAGCGCGGCCGGCGCACTGGGAATGGCTCCTACGGAGATCACGGTCAAGCGCCGCGCCAAGCGCCACGGGCAGGAGCAGCACGAGAAGACGGGCGCGGCCGGCGATGACTTTGTCGTGATGGAGGGTGGGCATCGCTTCATCGTCAACCTGCAGGCCTATCTGGACACCGGGCTGTTCCTGGACCACCGCAATACCCGCGCGATGGTGCAGGCGGAAGCGCACGGCAAGCGCTTGCTCAACCTGTTCTGCTATACGGGCAGCTTCACGGTTTACGCGTCTGCGGGGGGCGCCGCTTCCTCCCTCAGCGTCGACCTTTCCAATACGTATCTCGACTGGGCTCGGCGCAACTTCGAGCTCAATGCCCTGGACCCCGCGCGGCACCGGCTGGAGCGCGCAGACGTGCTGGAGTGGTTAGCGCAGGCTGCGGCGGGTGGGGCACGCTTCGACCTGATCGTGCTCGACCCACCGTCCTTTTCCACCTCGAAGGCGATGCGCCGCACACTCGATGTCCAGCGCGATCATCCCGAACTCCTGCATCAGTGCGAGCGTTTGTTGGCCCCGGGCGGCGTGCTCTACTTCTCCACCAACCTGCGCAGCTTCGGCTTGGAGCCCGGGGCGGTGACCCGCCTGCAGGGGGAAGAGATTTCGGCGCGCACGGTGCCGGAGGACTTCCGTAACCGTCGCATCCACCGGTGCTGGCGGTTCGTGTGTCCGTGAGTTACAGTAAGTCGGCGTGGCAAACCCCGGCTCTGCCAGGGGTTGTTGACTCGACCCGCAGAACCTGCCCGCTGAGCTCGCAGAGGGCACAGACAAGGAACGATAATGAGACGGATCCTGTTTGTTGCCGCTGCAGCCTTGCTGGCGGCGGGCAGCGCAAGCGCCTTCAATCTGAGCTTCCTGGGCAACTCGGTGACGCAGCGGCTCACCAGGGCGGACGCCGAGATGCTCAATGCCGCTGTCCATGCGGCGCTCGCCGCCGAGCAGGAGGGGGCCGAGCAGCACTGGAGCAACCCGGAAACGGGCGCGAGCGGTAGCGTCAAGTTCCGGCGCGCATTCGAGCGCGGAAACACACCGTGTCGCAGCCTGCAGATCAAGACTACGGCTCAGGCGACGACTGCAGGCGGCGTCTACGAGCTTTGTCGTCAGGCAGACGGGAGTTGGACTTTTGGGAGCTGATCGAGGAATAGCCCCAACTATTTCTCGATCAGCTCCAGCTGCTGACCGTCCACGCGCACCCGGTCGCCGACGCGGAAATCGCCGATATCCTGCAGCTCGATGAGGCCGAAGCGGCCATCGTCGAACCGGACGGTGAGCTCGTAGGTGATCTGCAGCATGCGCTGACGCATCTGCTCGCTGCCTGCTGCGCCGACGAAAGTCTCGGTGGTCTGGCCTTTTCCGAACGTGAGGCCGAAAACCGGTCCGACATGCGGTTCCGAGTACCGCCGCGAGTCCAGGTATTGCGGCGATCCGATGTAGCTGGGCATCTCCCTCGCCGGCCGCTCCCGTTCAACCTGGCGGATGGAGCGGATCACGCCGCAGTTGCCGCAGGCGCCCTTGACGGCCGGCTGTGGTTTCGCGGGCGCAGTGGTGGGGGACGCATCCGCCGGCAGAGGCGGCGGAACGCTGAGGTCCTCGGCTGCCCGGGCGGTGGCCAGCCACGCGGCGCCGGCAAGGGAGACAAGCAGTACGGCCACGGTGTGCATGATCGCTCCTTGGAATCTCCCGGCTCCGCGCCCGCCTCGCCGCCAACCCCTATTCGGGGATGCCCTGGAGGTAATACAGCGCTGCCAGCAGCATGCTCGGCCGTCCCAGCTCGCCCAACCACTCGCTGAAGATGGTTTCGATGTCTGCACTCCGGTATAGCCGGGCGAGGCCGCGGTTCACCGCCAGCCGCAAATCCGGCTCGCCGCGCGGCAGAGTCAAGGCATAGGGTTCGACCGAAAAGTCTTCGTCCAGCAGGCGGAAGCTGTTGGCCCCCTTGGAGCCGAGCCCCAGCCCGAGAAGGACCAGCCGATCCGATGCGTAGCCGTCGATTTTCCCTGCCTCCAGCAGAGCCAGCCCCTCTGCGTGGGAACCCGCCGATACAACATCGGCTTGCAAGCCCCGGCGCTTGAGCGCCGCCGCCAGCGCACCCTCGGTGGTCGTGCCCGGCACGACCGCGATGCGCTTGCCTTTCAGGTCGGCGATGCGCAGCGTCTCGGAGTCGTTGCGCACCAGCACGGTGCCGCCGTCGACGAAGGTCATCAGGCTGAAGTCCACCGATTCCTGGCGCGACAGCGTCCACGTCGTGGTCCCGCATTCGATGTGCACCTTGCCGTCGCGTACGGCAGCCAGGCGGTTGGCGAGGTCCAGCTTGACCAACTCGGTGCGCAGCGCAGCCAGCCCCAGCTGCGTGCGGATCGCTTCTGCAACGCGCCGGCACAGCTCGACCGAGTAGCCGGCCGGCTTGTTGCCGCCCTGGTCGAAGGAAAAGGGCGGCGATGCGCCCAGATAGCCCAGACGGATCACGCCCGTGCTCTTGATATCCGCCAGGACGCCCTGAGGCTCGCGTGCGTGCGCGCAAGGCAACAGCAACGCGCAGGCGATGAATGCAGCAACCAATCGACTCATGGGGGACTCGTGGGATGGTAGGTGTTTGGCGCCGTTCCGGCGCACGCTGTCGCAGCCGGCAGTATATCCCGCCGCGCGCTTCATAGCGGGTCAGGGCGAGCGGGAGCGCGGAGGCTATTTGCCCGGGCGGTCAGGCCCTGGCGGCGCACTGGGAGCTTCGGTTTCCCCCGAGGGTTCGTCCAGACCGAGCTCCTCCTCCATCTCCTTCAGCGTCTTGCGACGTGGCCCGGCATCTTCCCCCCGAGCCTCCGGGGGGTTGCCGTCGTACACCTGGTTGCGGCGGCGCTGCAGGTACGCGTCACGCAGAAAAGAGTAGCGGTCGAGCGCAGCCTGGTCGAGCACCCCCTCCAGCTCGAGAAGGTTTGCGCGCAGGTTCACGACGCGCGTCCCGAACACGATGTAGCTCTCGGGGGCGTGGTTGAACAGGTAGAACTCGGGGTCCGTGAAGTAGTCGCCGACCAGTCCGACGCTATCGCGGAAGTTGCTCGGGCCGAGGAACGGCAGCATCAGGAACGGCCCGTCAACGATTCCCCAGTAGCCCAGGGTCTGGCCGAAGTCCTCGTCGTGCTTCTCCAGCCCGATCCGGCTGGCCACGTCGAAGACGCCAAGGATACCTACCGTGCTGTTCACGGCGATGCGGCCCACGTCCGAAACCGCGCGCGGCACCTTGAGCTGCAACAGGTTGTTGACCGCACTGGTGACGTCGCGGAAGTTGCCGAACACATTGGTGACGCCGCCTCGCACCGGAGTGGGCACGACCGCCCGGTAGCCCTTGGCCACCGGCTTGAGCACAGCCTTGTCCACGGCCTCGTTGAACTGATAGATGCTGCGGTTGAGCGGCTCGAGCGGGTCGCGCGGATTGCGGGCAGTGGCGCAGCCGGTAAGAACAACGGCCAGGGTGAGCGTGAGCCAGGCGAATGCGGTGCGGTGGTGGGCAGCCCTCATGGGCATCCTTGTTCTGGGTTCGTGGAATTATAACAACGGCGCCTCCCGGTCCCGTATTGAGAGGCGTCGTTTGCAAACGCCACCCGGATGGTTCAGGATTCACCGCTTTCCCACATGTTTCGCGAGGAGCAGGGACCGATGGATCTTGGCATCAAGGGCAAATCGGCGCTGGTGTGCGCCGGCAGCAAGGGGTTGGGCAAGGGTTGCGCGTTCGCGCTCGCGCGCGAGGGTGTGAGCGTGACGCTGGTGGCGCGCGGGATCGAGGCGCTGGAGGCCACTGCTGCCGAGATCCGCCAGCAAAGTGGCGGGCAGGTCAAGACTGTTGCAGCCGACATCGTCACGCCTCAGGGCCGCGAGGCGGCGCTGGCGGCCTGCCCGCAGCCCGACATCCTGGTGAACAACGCGGGTGGTCCGCCGGCCGGCGACTTCCGGCAGTGGGATCGCGACGTGTGGATCAAGGCGCTGGACGCCAACATGCTCACGCCCATCGAGCTGATCAAGCGCACCGTGGACGGCATGATCGCACGCAAGTTCGGCCGGATCGTGAACATCACGTCGGCTGCGGTGAAGGCGCCCATCCCGATCCTCGGGCTGTCCAACGGTGCGCGTACTGGCCTCACCGGCTTCGTTGCCGGACTGTCGCGCCAGACCGTCATGCACAACGTGACCATCAACAACATCCTGCCCGGCCTGTTCGCGACCGACACGATGATGAGCCGCATCGACGCCATGGCCAAACAGGCCGGCAAGGCGTTCGACCAGGTCGAGCAGGAACGCCTCAGAACCATCCCCGCCGGCCGCTTCGGTACGCCCGAGGAGTTCGGCCAGCTCTGCGCTTACATCTGCAGCGCGCAGGCGAGCTACCTCACCGGGCAGAATTTCCTGATCGATGGCGGGGCGTATCCCGGCACCCTCTGAGTGAGAGGCGAGAGGCGAGAGAAGTAGAGCCTTTGCCTTGACGGGAGAGGGCTGGGGTTAGGGTGAAACCTATGCGAGCGAGCTGCCTCCGCGAGGGGAGAGCGAGGTTTCTTCGCTTCACGCCTCTCGCCTCACGCCTTACCATCCGTGAGCCTATAATTTCCCCTCGACCTGAACCCTCCGAGAGGTCAACCGCATGAACGCCCCCACCGACCCCAAGCAGTTCCGTGTACAGCTCAAAGACGCCAAGTTGTTCCATGAGCAGTGTTACATCGACGGCGCATGGACGCAGGCCGACGGCAAGGCCACGATTCCGGTTACCAACCCCGCCACCGGTGGGGCCATCGGCACGATCCCGAGGATGGGCGCAGCGGAGACGCGCCGCGCGATCGAGGCAGCGGACCGTGCGCTGCCCGCGTGGCGTGCGAAGACCGCCAAGGAGCGGTCTGCGATCCTGCGCAAGTGGTTCGAGCTGATGATGGCGAACCAGGACGACCTGGGGCTGATCATGACCACCGAGCAGGGCAAGCCTCTGCCCGAAGCGAAAGGCGAGGTCGCCTACGCCGCGTCGTTCATCGAGTGGTTTGCCGAGGAGGCCAAGCGCGTCTATGGCGACGTGATCCCAACCGTGTGGCCGGATCGCCGGCTGGTGGTGATCAAGCAGCCGGTAGGCGTGTGCGGCGCCATCACGCCGTGGAACTTCCCTGCGGCGATGATCACGCGCAAGGTCGGCCCCGCCCTTGCAGCAGGCTGCACCATCGTGGTCAAGCCCGCTACGCAGACGCCATTCTCCGCGCTTGCGATGGCGGAACTGGCGGAACGTGCGGGCGTGCCGAAGGGCGTGTTCAACGTCGTCACCGGGTCCGCCAAAGATATTGGCGGCGAGCTCACCGCCAACCCGATCGTGCGCAAGATCACCTTCACCGGATCCACCGAAGTCGGGCGCGTGCTGATGGCGCAGAGCGCCGAGACGATCAAGAAGGTGTCGCTGGAACTGGGGGGCAACGCCCCGTTCCTGGTGTTCGATGACGCAGACCTCGATGCTGCCGTCGAAGGTGCGATGATCTCCAAATACCGCAACGCGGGCCAGACCTGCGTTTGCGCCAACCGCATTTTGGTGCAGGACAAGGTCTACGATGGTTTTGCGGAGAAGCTGGCCGCCAAGGTCAAGGCGCTCAAGGTCGGGCCCGGCACCGAAGCGGGCGTGAACATCGGTCCGCTGATCGACCAGAATGCCGTCGCCAAGGTCGAGGAGCACATCAGCGATGCCGTTGCCAAGGGTGCGAAAGTCGTCACTGGCGGGAAGAAGCACTCGCTCGGCGGCCTGTTCTTCGAGCCCACGCTGCTCACCGAAGTCAATACCAGTATGAAGGTCACCAAGGAGGAGACGTTCGGCCCGGTGGCGCCGCTGTTCCGCTTCAAGACCGAAGAGGAGGGCATCGCCATGGCCAACGACACCGAGTTCGGCCTGGCTGCATATTTCTATGCGCGCGACATCGGCCGCATCTGGCGGGTGGGCGAGGGCATCGAGTCGGGCATGGTCGGCATCAATACCGGCCTGCTGTCCAACGAGGTCGCGCCCTTCGGCGGTGTCAAGCAGTCCGGCATCGGCCGCGAGGGCTCGAAGTACGGCATCGAGGAGTTCCTCGAGGTGAAGTATCTGTGCATGGGTGGTGTCTGAGACTTGCGGAGGTGGCGGTGCATTCGGTCCCAAGCATCACCATTAGGCGCCTCGCGTGGGACGCAGTCACCCACCGCGGAGCCAATCGAGAGACGCGAATCCGCCCTTGGTGAACGCCTCCGGCGGGAAGAGCGGCGCGCCATCGCCTACGCGCTGGCACCAGAGCAAGTCCCGCCCTCGGCGTGCGTAACGTGACAGTGGACTACGCGGATGACGCCATTCAACCAGCCGCCTCCTACCCTGGCGAACCAGTACGACGACGACCGCGTCCTGCGCTCGTATTTGCAGCGTGCGTTGCCGCCTGAGGTCCTCGCCGCCATCGAGCCCGAGCTGAAGGAGATGGGCAACATGGCTGGCGGGCCGCTGTATGCCTTCCAGCTCGCCGACCGGCTCAACGAGCCGCGGCACGCGCCCTGGGATGCCTGGGGCAACCGCATCGATCAGATCGAGGTCTCTCCGTTGTGGCGCGCTGCCGAGCAGCTGGCGGCGCGCAGCGGGTTGATCGCCATCCCCTACGAGCGACTGCACGGGGCATGGTCGCGCGTCCACCAGATGGCGCTGGTGTACCTGTTCACGCCCTCGACGGACGTGTATAGCTGCCCGCTCGCGATGACGGACGGCGCCGCGCGCACGCTCAGCATTTCGGGCAATACTGGCCTGCGCAGCCGCGCGTTGCCTCATCTCACGTCCCGCGATCCGCACGGCTTCTGGACCAGCGGCCAGTGGATGACCGAGAGCACCGGCGGTTCGGACGTCGGGCTCTCCGAGACCACCGCCCGGCAAGACGACCGGGGCACCTGGCGCCTGTACGGCCGGAAGTGGTTCACCTCGGCAGCCACCAGCCAGATGGCGCTCACGCTGGCGCGGCCGGAGGGCAACCCGGCGGGCGGCAAGGGCCTGGCGCTGTTCTATCTGGAGACACGCGACGCCCAGGGCCGGCTCGACAACATCCTGGTCCATCGCCTGAAGGACAAGCTCGGCACGCGCAAGGTGCCGACTGCGGAGCTGACCCTGAGTGGGACCCTCGCCCAGCCGGTGATGGGTCTGGGCGATGGGGTGAAGAACATCTCGCCCATGCTCAACGTCACGCGCACCTGGAACAGCGTGAGCAGCGTGGCCTACATGCGGCGGGCCATCGCTCTGGCCCGCGACTTTGCGCGCAAGCGCTTCGCCTTCGGTGCGATGCTGGCGGACAAACCGCTGCATGTGGATACGCTCGCGTCGATGCAGGCGGAGTTCGAAGCCGGATTCCACCTCGCTTTTTTCCTGGTCGAACTGATCGGACGCGACGAGGCGGGGGAAGCTTCCGAGGAGGAGCGCGATCTGCTGCGCCTGCTCACACCGATCGTGAAGCTCACCACGGCGAAGCAGTCGGTGGCAGTGTGTAGCGAGGCCCTGGAGTGTTTTGGTGGCGCCGGCTATGTCGAGGATACCGGGCTGCCTGCACTGCTGCGTGATGCGCAGGTGTTCTCCATCTGGGAAGGCACCACCAACGTCTTGTCCCTCGATGCACTGCGCGTGGCAAGCGGCGGAGGCGCGCTCGCCGCGTTGCAGCAGCAGATCTCCGGCTGCGTCTCCGCGGTTCAGGAGCCGGCGCTGCGCGAGGCAGCAGGACTTGCCGTGCGGACTGCAGCCGCAGCGGCGGATTGGCTGCGGGCAGCGGGCGCGCGCGGGCAGTCCCACATTGAGGCGGGTGCGCGCCGGTTAGGATTGGCGCTCGGGCGCTCGCTGGCCCTGGCGCTGGTGTGCCGCCATGCGCAGTGGGCTATCGAGCAGGGCGATCGGCAGCCGCTTGCTGCAGCGCTACGCTTTGCGGGTGAGGGCCTGCCGCGCGTCGGTGGCGACGACCCCGACCTTGCGGCCTCGCTCGCGATGGATGGTCCAAGAAGCTGAGCCGCAGAAACTCAGAGACAGAAGACCACTGAACCGCCAAGGCGCCAAGGACGCCAAGAACTGCAACAACCGGAGCTTCTTTTTGGCCTACTCTGTGGTTCAGACTTTCGAAGTAGAAGCAAGCAACTGCACCGCCGCCCGGAACTTCGCCGCGCTCTTACCTACCTGCTCAGCCGTCGCGCCGGGCTTGTAGAGTGCGGAGCCCAGCCCGAAGCCGTTCGCGCCGGCAGCCCAGTATTCGCCCATGTTCTCGACGGTGATGGAGCCCACGGGCAGGATCGGCACATCCCTGGGCAACACCGCGCGCACGGCTTTCAGCACCTTCGGGGGATTGGCCTCGGCCGGGAAGAGCTTGAGCCCATCTGCGCTGGCCTCGAGCATGGCGAATGCCTCGGTGGGTGTGGCGAAGCCGGGCAGGGCGGCGAGCCGGAGCGCCTTGGCCTCGACGACTACCTTCGCGTCGGAATGGGGCATGACAATAAGGCGGCCGCCCGCCTGTGCCACTTCGTCCACGTGCTGCGGACTGGTGACCGTTCCCGCACCAATCAGGGCCTGCTCGCCGAGCTCGCGCGCCAGCAGCGCGATGCTCTCGAAGGGCTCGGGCGAATTGAGGGGAACCTCGATGATCGTGAAGCCGGCGTCGACTAACGCGTGCCCGATCTCCAGGCACTCCTCCGGCTTCACGCCGCGCAGGATGGCCACCAGCGGGCAGGCGGCGAGGGCGTTACTGAAGGCGGGCATCGTCAGCCCCCGTTCAATTTCGTACCGAGCCGAAACAGCCCGCGCACGACGGCGTCCGGGTCGAGCACGGTCGCTTCCCGTCCGAACTGTTTCAGCGCGTGCTCGTAAAGATCCACCAGCGGCCGGGCCCCGAGCAGGAACACGCGAGCGGCGGCACTGCGCGCTGCGACCAGCTCGTGGCCGATGAGGATTCCCGACAGATAGGAGCCGGAAGCCTCGTCCGGCAGTTCGCCGAACAGGCCCCGCGCGCGTACCCCGAACAGGTGATGCAGGACGCCTCCCGCATCCTGCGCGCGCCGCACGCCGGCGGCGAACCACTGCCGATCGGTGGGCCCGTCGCGCATCATGCGACCGAGGATGCTGTGCGACCTGAGCAGCGCAAAGACCTCGCCGGTCATGTGCGTGGCGAAGCGCACGACGGTGCCGTCGCGCACCTCGACCCATTTGCTGTGCGTGCCGGGCAGGCAGATCCAAGCGGTCGCCGGCAGCTGGTCGAGCACACCAAGGATCTGCGTTTCTTCGCCGCGCATGACATCCGGCACGCCGGCCGCGTCGCGGCTGGACAGCCCCGGCGCGATCCACGCCCGGCGCTGGCCCCAGCATACCTCGCACATCCCGGCCGCGATCTGCTCTTCGCCGGCGGGGCAGCTCGCGTAAGGTGCCTCCACCCAGCCCTGGCGGCTGCCGATCATGCCGCTCATCACTACCGGCGTGTCGCCCGCGGTCAACCAGTCGCCCACCTGGCTCTCCAGGGCATCTGCAAAGGCGCCCCCCTCGACTTGCATGATACCCAGCGGCGCAACGCGCCGGTCGAGCACGCCGCCGTCAGCTCCGAGACGATAAGCCCGGAAGCTCGAGGTGCCCCAGTCGATCGCTATCATCTCTCGTTTGGATCAGCGGCCCCGCGTTGGGACCGGCGCCGCTCGCCTGCTCAGGCTGCTGAATATGCCAGCGGGACCGCGGCCTCGGGCGCCAGCGTCCGGAACGTCAAGCTCTCCTGCAGATACAGCCGGACGCTCGTCGCAGTGTGGTCGAGGTAGCCGATGGAGAAATCCTGTCCCACCGTGAGCTCGAAATCCCCTCCGCGCGTGCTGAGCACGATCGCGCCGTTGACTCCGGGCGCCCACACGATGGGGCCATCCAGCAGCCGCCGCACGTGCTCGATGACTGGGTAACCGCCCTTGGTGGTCTTGGTGAGCCCGGTGTAGCAGCGCGGGCCGAGCGCGATGGCGTAGGGCCCGTTGACGCCGGTGCTGCGCAGCCGGTTCACCGCATCGGCTACGACGCTGGGATACGACTCGTAGTCGCTCGGGATCGTCAGGGTCTCCGCCGCGGCAGCCTGCGCGATGCCGGCGATGCCGCCGTCGGCGTACCCGTGGAATACGGCGCGATCCTCCGCGAGCCCCGCGTCGCGTGCCGCCTGTCTGACCGGGGTGAGGTCGGGGTCAGCCGCGCCGCGGCCCGCGCTTTCCAGCTCCTCGCGACTAAGCTCGATGGGCACGCGCAGCTCCACCAGCGGCTGCACCTCCCGCATACGCGCCTCTATGCCCGGCCCGGGTCCAGTATCCAGTCGCCGTGTGCGCCCGGTGCTGATGGCCGAAGCGTCCCAGCCGAGCGGACCGCGGAAGTCGACCAGCTTGCGTGCTGCCAATGTGAGCTTGAGAGTGCGCTTGGCCTCCTGCTCGATGGCGGCCCAGGCCGCATCCGAGATCGGTGCGTGACTGCGCAGCAGGTCGTTCATCGCTGCACCTCCTCGCGCAGGCTGCCGATGCCCAGCGAGCCGTCGGGCTTGGCCGCCCCGCCAGAACCATCACCTGCCTTCTCGATCTCGAGGACGGGCTTGGCCGCGAACAGGTAGGTGCGCAGTTGCTCGTCGAGGTGTGCGTCGTGGCGGCGCAGCCACTCCAGGACCATCACCGCGTGCTCCTTCTCCTCGTCCCGGTTGTGCGCGAGGATCGCGCGCAGCTCGTCGTCATGCGCCGCGTCTACGCGCTGGTCGTACCAGTCGACCGCCTCGAGCTCCTCCATCAGGGACGCGATGGCTCGATGGCGGTCGATGGTTTCGGGTTTGAGCACGTCGGTGCTCTCGTGCAGCGATCCGCTGGAGCCAGCCATGGTACTCTCCTTGGGCGATCGGAATGTCTGCTTCGAGGGTAAGCCGCAGCGCATCTGCGGTCAAGCCGCTGCCGCGTGCCAGCGCGTGCAGGTGCCGGACGTGACGTGCTCGATCTCCATCCCGCGCAGTCCCGCCGCGGACAGAGTCACCCGCATTCACCGCAGCGGAACGCAGAGGGCAAGCCGGGCGGACGAGCGAGGCGGACACACGATTCACTGCCACTAGCCTTGATAGCGAACGTCTCCCGGCAGATCCACACTCTTGCTCGCCTCTGTGTTCCTCTGCGGCCTCTGCGGTGAATGGGGTTGCCCTAGATCCCCTTTGGCACGGTATGTCGCACCTCGCTCTGTCTTTCCGCCGTGTCCACCGTGTCCTCCGTGGTTCAAGAAGCGGGGCTTAGGGTGCGAGCAGAAAATCCCGCACCACCTCGATCTGATCCACGCTCATCAGCGCCGGCGCGTGGCCGATGCCGTCGAACTCCTTGAGCTTCGCCTTCGGTCCGCGCTGCGTCATCTCCACCGCGGTCTCGCGCAGTAGCAGATCCGATTGCGCGCCACGCAGCACCAGCGTCGGGCAGGCAATGGCATCCCACAGTTCCCACAGCACCACGTCTTTCAGTTCCCCCGAGAACGCTGCGGCGATCCCGGGATCGTACGCGGGGCTGAAGGTGCCGTCGTCGTTGCGCTGGGCCGAGATCGCCGCCAGGTGTTGCCACTGGCCGTCCGTGAGCGGGCCGAACGATGCGAACACCGTCCGCAGGTAGGCTTCGAACTGCGCGAGGGTGCCGCAGCGCGGCGCCTTGCCGACGTACTGAGCCAGCCGCTCCAGCGCAGCCCGTGGCACCAGTGGACCCACATCGTTGACCACCAGCTTGCGGATGGGGTTCCCCGGCAGCGCCGCCAGCATCATCCCGATCAGTCCGCCCATGGACGTGCCCACCCAGAGGACGGACTCCACTGCTGCACGCGCGATCAGCGCGGTCAGATCGGAGAGATACAGCGGATAGCCGTAGTCCTGCTTATGCGACAGCCAGTCGCTGCGTCCACGACCCACGACGTCGGGGCACAGCACGCGAAAGTGAGGTGCGAGCGCATGGGCCAGCGTGTCGAAGTCGCGGCCGTTGCGCGTCAGGCCGTGCACACAGACGACCACACGCGGGTTGGCCGGGTCGCCCCACTCCCAATAGCGGGTGCGATGGAAGCCGTGCGGTCCGAGGTTGTGAAGTTGGCCTGCGCGCATCGGGTCTGGGTCACCGCCCGGTCAGGACCCACCCGCGGGTGCACCCGCCGGTGCGACGGATTCTTGTAGCCGGTGAGCGCGCCAGGGCGTAGTCGGTGACCAGCGTTACCGACTCGCTCAGGGCTGACCACCAGGCCGACATGGGAGCCTCGACGCAGAGCTGGCGCGGTCGCGGCCCGCACTCGCTTCAGTTCAGATTGGTGATGTACTGCGCGAGCGCATCGATCTGATCGTCGGTGAGGCTCTTCGCGTAGGCGGTCATGCTGCCTGCGTCGTTGGTGCGCCGCCTCTCGCGGAAGTCCTTCAACTGTTTGACGACGTACTCATAGTGCTGGCCGGCCACGCGCGGCACCTCGTTCTGCCCCGAGAAGCCTCCCAGGTGGCACATCGTGCACAAGGCGGCATCCGCGACCTGCTTGCCTTCCGTGACTTTGGCCGACGTGACGGGGTAGTTGGTTGGGATGGGTTTCTGCTGCGAGAAGTAGGCGGCCAGATCGTACATGTCCTGTTTGGAGAGGCTCGCGACCATCGGGCTCATCAGCGGGTCCTTGCGCCGGCCTTCCTTGAAATCCTTGAGCTGAAGATAGAGGTATCGCGACGTCTGGCCTGCGAGGTTCGGATACTGCGGCACGGAGGTGTTGCCGGTCTCACCGTGACAGGCGGCGCAGGCCGCTGCCTTCTCCTTCCCGGCTTCGGGACTGCCCTGCGCATGCGCGGTGAGCGCGGTGGCGCTCAGCAGCGCCGTTGTGCAGACAAGCGTTGCAAACTGGTTCATCGGTCTGTGTGAAATCGAGCAGCCCGCCTGGCGAACGGGCAACGAAAAAAAAGGGCCGCGCCTAGTATAACGGACCAGGCGCGGCCCCGATGACGCGCAAATGGCTTACGGCAGTGCGAATACGATGACGTTGTTGCCGCGCTTGAAGTCGAGCTGGGTGTTGCCGCCGGCCGCCACGGCGATGTATTGCTTGCCGCCCACCGTGAACGAGGTGGCCGGAGCGTTCACGCCGGCCCCGCACTGGAACGACCACAGCTTCTTCCCGGACTTGGCGTCGTAGGCGGCGAACTCGCCGTTGCCTTCACCGTTGAACACCAGGCCGCCCGCGGTGGCCAGCACACCGCCGATCAGCGGCTGGGGTGTGTCGTGCTGCCATGCGACCTTGCCGGTGTCGAGATCCACGGCGGAGAGCCTGCCCCATTGCTTCTCGGCGGGGATGACCTTGAAGGCACCGCCCAGCCAGAGCTTGCTGCCGCCGGGATACTCGGCGGCCTCGACATGGTAGGTCATCGGCTGATGCAGGTTGGCGGCATAGGCCATGCGCAGCTTCGGATTGACGGCCATCGGCGACCACTCCACGCCGCCGTTGGCGCCTGGCAGCATGCGCTTGCCTTCCGGCGTGGGCAGCACCCACATGTTCTCCTGCGGGATCATGGCCTCGGAGAAGCGGATCAGCGAGAGGTCGTCGCGCCGGTGGACGTAGATGTGGCCGGTCTTCCCGCCGTGGATAGCGACCGGGATGTCCTTGCCGTCCTTGTCCTTGGCTTCCGTCAGGATGACCGGGCTCACCGCATCCAGATCCCACACGTCGTGGGCGATGTATTGGAAGTGGGCCTTGTAGGCGCCGGTGTCCAAGTCGATGGCGACGATCGAGTTCGTGTACAGGTTGTCGCCGGGGCGGATGTCGCCGTAGAGGTCGGGCGAGGGATTGCCGGCCACGTAGTAGACGGTGTTCGTCTTGCGGTCCACGGCAGGGGTCATCCACACACCGCCACCCAGCGTCTGATAGAAGTCGCCGCCTCGTTCCGCCAGGGTCTGCTTCTCCTTGGCGATGTCGCGCAGCATGTTGCGGCCGGTCGCGTCGTTGACGGCCCATACGCCCTCATGGCCCTTCTCGGGAATCGAGTACGACGTCCACAGCAGTGCGCCGTTGCGCGAGTCGAAAGCCTTCACGAAGCCGCGGATGCCATACTCGCCACCGTTGGTGCCGATGAGCACCTTGTCGCCTACCACGACGGGCGCCATCGTCTCGGAATAGCCTTTCTCGGGGTCGGCGATCTCGACCTCCCACAACAGCCGACCGGTCTTCGCGTCCAACGCGACCAGCTTGGCATCGAGCGTGCCCATGTAGACGACGTCGCGGGAAATCGCCACCCCGCGGTTGTTCGGACCGCAGCAGTAGGTCGTTACCGGCCCCATCTTGTGCCGGTAATGCCAGTACGTCTGGCCGGTCGCGGCATCGAGCGCGTACACGTGGTTGTACGAGGTCGTGATGTACATGATGCCGTTGACGACGATCGGCGCCGTCTCCATCGATTCCTTGATCTCGGTCTGGAAGATGTAGGCCGGGCGCAGCTTGCCGACGTTGCGCGTATTGATCTGCGTCGCCGGATGGTAGCGGCTGTTGGTGTAGGCCATGTTGGAGTGCAGCCAGTTACTCCTGTCGCCCTCGGCGCCGTCCAGCATGGCTTGGGTAACGGCCTTGAACGCCGACTCCGGGATGGGGTTTGCCACCGTGGTTGCACCGCCCGCGATCTCCTGAGCGAGCGCGCTGCCGGCAAAGCCTGCCAGCAGGGCCAACGCAAGCAGCTTCTTCGTATGATTCATGAGACCTCCTAAATGTTATATTGGCCAGAGTGTTATGTGGTTTCAGGCGGCTTTGCACCGCGCCGGCCACCGGTGCTCGGCTGCCGTGAGCAGCGGCGCCAGACTATAATCCAATGCGTCCGGCCTATCAAGCGACCCGCTCACTATTCCTTTGTTTGATCAAGACAAATGCGCTTCACCACCCGCTTCCCTTTGTTCGCAGCCGTGCTTCTCAGTGTCCTCGTCATCACGCCCGCGCGCGGGCAGGACGCCAACGTCAAGAGCCTGAACGCCCAGCTCATCGAGTTCGCCAAGCAAGGCGAGGAGGCACGGGTGCTCAGAGTGCTCGAGCAGGGGGCTGCACCGAACACGCGCAACCGCGGTGGCCAGACGGCCCTCTACATGTTCGCCCAGAAGGGCAACATCACCGCGGTGAAGGCGTTGATCGAGAAGGGCGCGGACGTGAACCTGGCGACGCTGGACAAGACTACACCGCTGATGGCTGCCGCCCATGGCGGGCACCTGGACGTCGTCGAGTTGCTGGTCGCGAGCGGCGCCGACATCAATGCCAAGGACCAAATCCAGCTGACGGCGATCATGTACGCGGCGGGGCAGGGAAAAGTAGATGTGATGAACTACCTCCTCGACCGCGGCATCGACGTGAACCAGCGCTATAAGCACGACACTACGCTGATGATGTGGGCGGCGGGGTACGGACAGCTGGATGCCGTCAAGACTCTGGTAGCGCGAGGCGGCGATCCGAGCCTGGTCGACGACCGCGGCAAGACGGCATTGGATGTCGCGCGCACCCAGCGGTTGGCAGACGTGGTGGCGTACCTGGAAAGCGTGACGCCGGCGAAATAGGCGGGGCGAAGGACGAACGCTCTTGTCGCACGTCGTCCTTTGTACTTCGTCCTAAAGCATCGCCATTTTCAGCATCAGCCACAGCGCGACGCCGCCGGCGCCCAGGGCAATCACGAGTTGCGCGCGCGTCCACCAGCTGTAGCGGCGCTCCAGGCGTTCCGGGTCGAAGTTCGACAGTAGGAACAGGCGGCCATCGCGGGGTGCACGCATGACGTTGACACCCGGCTGCGAGCGGACCTCCTGGTGGCGGCGAGCCACCTCACGGCGTGCGGCCCGCATTGCCAGCTCCCATTCCTTCAGATCGATTTCGCCGTTGCGGTCCAGGTCGAAGCGCCGCCTGAGGGCGGGCTGGTCCTTCTTCCACTCGGCCAGTAGCGCATTCACGTCCGCCGCGGCGTCGAGCTGGCTACTGGGGCCGCCGACAGTAGCGAACTCCCCAATCGCGTATAGCGTATCTCCGGGAACCAGGAGCCACTCGGAATAGCGTCGGTTGTCTTCGGTCCAGCGCCGGTGGTGGTCGGTCATGACCTCGGCCCAGTCGGGGTCGACCAGGGCCTGTGCGCTGCCGTCGTCCAGGACGAACGTGTGCTCGCTCAGTCCGCGCTGCACGACGCTCCAGTCCTTCCCGCGCTTTTCCTCGACGAGATAGCGGAACCATACGCACGCTTGCGACGTGAGAGGAGCAATCACGGTGTGCCCGGGGTGCTGTCGCGCTGTCCCGTGCAGCTCGACGTAGCCCTGGGGTGCGGACGCTACGCGAGAGGTCGGAGTGTCGGCCACCGCGCGTGCACGCCGAAAGTTGAGTACCCAGAGCGCAAAGCTGATGATGCCGATGGCGCTCACTGCAAACAGCCACCCGCCGGGCGTGCCGATCTTCAAACCGACGAACAGCAGGACCAGATGTCCGGCGGAAGTGATGTGGTGCGCGTGCGAGTGATGGAACTGCCGGAGCATGGTGAACTGCGGGAAGAAGGGCGGCGGACGAACGGCGGAGCACGAAGTGCGAAGGAAGAAGGCCGCAGGGTGTGGGTCGCAGCAGAGGGGTGAGGCTGACGCGGTGCTCCTCGTCGTTCTTCGTCCTCTATCCCGCGTCCTTTCTCCGTCTGTCCTTCGTCCTGTTTCTTACGCCGCGAACAGCTGCTTCACGTTCACGTCACGCTTCTCCTCCTCCTGGAACTCGAGAAGCTGGCGTGCCGGGAAGTTGAACATGCCTGCGATGATCACGTCGGGGAACTGCTCGATGCGCACGTTGTTGATGTTGACGCTCTCGTTGTAGAACTCGCGGCGGTCGGCGATGGCGTTCTCCAGCGCGCTGATGCGCGTCTGCAGGTTCATGAACTGCTCGTTGGTCTTGAGATCCGGATAGGCTTCGGCCACCGCGAAGAGGTTCGCGAGCCCGGCGCGCAGCGCGGTTTCGGCCTGCCCGAGAGCCGGCATATTCTGGGCCTGGCTGGCCTGGAACACCCGCGAGCGGGCCTCGATCACGCGCTGCAGGGTGTCCTGCTCGAACTGGCGATACTGCTTGCAGACCTCCACCAGCTTGGGGATCTCGTCGTGGCGCTGCTTGAGCAGCACGTCGATGTTGGCCCAGGCTTTCGAGACGTTGTGCTTCACCTGCACCAGGCTGTTGTAGATCATGATCCCGTAGATCGCGACCACCACCAGCGCGGCAATCAGAACGAGGGCGAAGATGCTCATTTGCGCTCCTTTCCAAGGGGTTGCGGGGCGGGATGCACCTTCCGTGCCAAAACAGGGCCTTATGCTTGCGGCTGGCAAGCGGCGGACGGGCTGCTGACCCAGATGCGCGGCCCGTGATCCGGCCGCGGCACCTGGCGGGATGGGCTAAAATGCCGCCTTTTTCGCGCACGAGCGCAGCACCAGGCCATGGCATTGATCGTACACAAGTACGGCGGGACGTCGGTAGGCTCCACCGAGCGCATCAAGAACGTCGCGCGGCGCGTTGCGAAGTGGAAGGCTGCCGGCCACGACGTTGTCGTGGTCCCGTCCGCGATGTCGGGCGAGACCAACCGCCTCATCGCCCTGGCCAAGGAGATCCAGGCTCAGCCCGACCCGCGCGAGCTCGACGCTGTGGCCTCCACCGGCGAGCAGGTCACCATTGGACTGCTGGCCATGGCGCTGATGGAAGCGGGCGTCAAAGCCAGGAGCTACACCGGCGCGCAGGTCAGGGTGCTGACCGACAGCGCATTCACCAAGGCGCGCATCCAGCACATCGACGAGCAGAACCTGCGCGCGGACCTTGCTAAAGGCATAGTCCCGGTAGTAGCTGGGTTCCAGGGCATGGACGCGCACGGCAACATTACGACTCTGGGCCGGGGCGGCTCCGACACCTCGGCCGTTGCGCTGGCGGCCGCGCTCAAGGCCGACGAGTGCCTCATCTTTACCGATGTGGACGGTGTCTACACCACCGACCCGCGCATCGTGCCCGAGGCCCGGCGCCTGCACACCATCACCTTCGAGGAGATGCTCGAGATGGCGAGCCTCGGCTCCAAGGTGCTGCAGCTGCGCTCGGTGGAGTTCGCCGGAAAGTACAAGGTGCGGCTGCGTGTGCTGTCCAGCCTGACCGACCCGATGATCCCGGTCGGCGAAGAGGCCGCTTCCGGTACGCTGATCACTTACGAGGAAGACGAGAAGATGGAACAGGCAGTCATCTCCGGCATCGCGTTCTCGCGCGACGAGGCCAAGATCACCGTCATGGGCGTGCCCGATCGTCCCGGCATCGCCTACGCCATCCTGGGCCCGGTGGCGGACGCAAACATCGACGTCGACATGATCATTCAGAACGCCAGCGTCGACGGCATGACCGACTTCTCCTTCACCGTGCCGCGCAACGACTACGCGCGCGCAATGGAGATCTCGAAGAAGGTCCAGGGCCACATCGGCGCCAAGGACATCGTCGGCGACAACCGGGTGTGCAAGGTTTCGCTGGTCGGCGTGGGCATGCGCTCGCACGTGGGCATCGCCAGTCAGATGTTCCGCACGCTGGCCGAGGAGGGTATCAACATCCAGATGATCTCCACCTCCGAAATCAAGATCTCGGTCGTGGTGGACGAGAAGTACATGGAGCTGGCCGTGCGCGTCCTGCATCGGGCGTTCGGCCTGGACACCGAGCCGGTGCCGGCGTAGCAACGCGAGTTCGTATGCCCTCCTATCCAGGAGGGGTCGCCGAACTTGCAGGAACGAAGTGGCCCATCCGCCCGACCGGGCCGACGCGCTGTGGCCGCTGTGCTATAGTTTCCAGGCGCGAGAGGCTCCGCGCTGCAGGGAACATCTGATTAGTGTCATCCCCGCGCAGGCGGGGATCCAGAAGTGCTTGAGTAGCCCAGGTTGCCGCCTCCGCGGGGACGATGCGGGGCGGGATCCTTGTCTCCCCGGCTAGTGGAACAGGCGGTATTGGAGACGCCGAGAGAATCGACACGAACTGATCAACCAAACCCCGGAGAGATGCCCGAGAGGCCACCGCGCTTCAGCGCGGCAA
>Ga0105100_10000645_pt1 | contig 20516 bp, 17 predicted proteins | sample PPLLak12cMay2015_2_FD_87033 | JGI IMG/M metagenome (GOLD analysis project Ga0105100, IMG submission 87033) | Freshwater sediment microbial communities from Prairie Pothole Lake near Jamestown, North Dakota, USA - PPLs Lake P8 Core (1) Depth... | ecosystem: Environmental > Aquatic > Freshwater >...
AGGGGCCCGCTCACGGATCCGGTCTACGTCGAGGCGCTCGCGACGTGCGGCCGGCTCGCGCGCGAGGAGGGGATCGAAGCCGTGATGGACGAGCACCGTCTGGACGCGCTGATCGCGCCGAGCGGCGGGCCCGCCTGGGTGACCGATCCCGTCAACGGCGACCACTACGTCGGCGGGAACACGACACCGGCGGCCGTCGCCGGGGGCCCGGGCGTCTGGGTGCGCGCGGGGTTCGCGGTCGCTCTCCCGGTCGGCGTCTCGTTCATCGGCCGCGCGTGGAGCGATCCGACGCTGATCCGCATCGCGCGCGCGTTCGAGCGCGTGACCGGCCACCGGCGTCCGCCGACGTTCGCGCCGCACGTGACGCCGTAGCGGGACGGTTCCGGGGATGCGGAATGGGATGCAGACTGGTATGCTCGCCGCATGTCGGAGCAGATCGCGGTCCGGATCCCGGATGGCCTCGCCGAGTCGCTCGAGGAGCTCGTCGCGTCGGGGCGGTACGAGACCAAGGCGGATGCCGTGCGCTCGGCCCTCGAGTCCTTGGTGGAGTCCGAGCGCCGGCGCCGGATCGGCGGGCTGATCGTCGACGGGTACCGCCGTGTCCCGCAGGACGAGGAGGAGCTCGAGGCGATCACCGCCGCGGCGATCCGATCGATCCACGAGGAACCCTGGTGAGCGACCCGGCCCGCGGCGAGATCTGGTGGGGGGAGAGCCCCGAGGCCAAGGGACGCCCCTACCTCGTCCTCACTCGGGACGAAGCGATCCCGGTCCTCCGCTCGATCCTGGTCGCACCCGTGACCCGGAGGATCCGGGGCATCCCCACCGAGGTCGCGCTCGGTCCCGAGGACGGACTCCCGGCCGATGGGGTCGCGTCCCTCGACAACGTGCTCGCCTTCCCGAAGGCGATGCTCGTTCGCCGGATGGGCGCGCTTCCGCCCGAGCGACGCTCCGAGTCGTGCGACGCGCTCAGAGCCGCGACCGACTGCTGAGGGCCTCGGCGACGTCCCTCAGGCCTCGATCCGGTAGACCGCCCGGTCGCCGTAGCCCGTGGTCACGAGCACGTGGCCGCTCAGCAGGGCGTCGAGCTTCGGGTCGCCCGTGTCCACCCGCAGCGGCATCCCGGCGAGCGAGGCGAGCTTCCAGGGGGTCGCAACGACGACGACGTGGTCCCCTCCGATGGCCCGGAGGACCCCCGGGCCGATCTGCTGGTTGCCGCGGCCGAACACGAACCCCTGTCCGCCGATCGGCGTGACGACGACGTCGGCCGGCCCCTCCTCGACGATCGAGAGCAGTGCATCCTCGCCAACGTCGGCCGCGAGCGGGCGTCGGTCCCGCACGACGTCCACGCCGACGAGCGTCTTCGGGACGCCGAGGCGCTCGGCGACGGCGCGGAGGGTCGTCCCGGGTCCGAGCACGTACGCACGGCCCGGCTCCATCCGCTCGACGACGTCCTCGGCGATCGCCTGCGTCGCGGCGTCCTCGCCGGCCGGGCTCGGCGCCTTGCGCGCCTGCAGGAGCCGCGGCTCCCGCGGGACGCGGAGGTACCCGACCAGACGCGGCGCGATCTGGCCACGCCGGTACGCGTCCTCGTCGAGGTCGAGCACCTCGGCCTCGCGGAACCCCGGGCGAACACCGGCCGCGACGTCGCGCGCGAGCGACGCCGCCAACGCCCCCGCGGCCTCGGGCGACACCGCGAACACGGCCGAGTGGATCTTCACGCCGGCGGGGACCCCGAGCGCCGGGACGGCGTCGCCGACCGCCGCGAGCACGTCGGCCGCGGTCCCGTCGCCGCCGGCGAACAGCAGCAGGTCGACGCCCCCCTCGGCCATCGCCGCCGCGAACCGGCGCGTGTCCTCCGCGGTCGTCCGGTCGCCACTGAGCCCTCCGACCACCAGGGGCGCCAGACCGGCGGCGCGCGCGGCCTCCTCCCCCATCGGTCCGGGGCCCACGAGCAGCTCGAGCCCCGCCGCCCCCCCGCCGAGCCGCTCGAGCGCGCGGACGGTCCGTGGGTTCGCCTCGGGGACGGCGCCGAGCGCCAGGGCTCGACGCACGACGTCGTCCCCGTCGCTGCCCTTCAGGCCGACCCGGCCGCCGATCCCGGCGATGGGGTTCACGACGAGCCCGAGCCGGACCGGTCGGTCTCGAACGGGCACGGCGCTACCCGTCGAGGCCGGCCTTGCGGCGGTACGCGCGCCAGGTCACCGCCCACCGGTCGGGGTCGTCGAGCGGACCGTGGTCGGCGCGGTGCACCGTGCTCGCGTGCGGCGCCGAGCGCACCAGGTCGGGGTCCGTCCGCGCCTCCTCGGCCACGTGGCGCAGGATCGCCGCGTACTCGTCGAGGTCGGCCATCGAGTAGGACTCGGTCGGCTCGAGCGTCATCGGCTCGGGCACGACCCACGGGTGGTGGCTGGTCCAGTAGTGGGTGCCGAAGTCCGCGGCGCGAAGGCCGAGGTCCTCCGAGCGCACGCCGGTCTCGGCGGCCAGACGCTCCCAGCTGTAGCGGACCTGCTCGATCCGCCGGCGGCCCTCGGCGTACGGCGCCGAGACGCCCGGGATCTGGAGTACGCGGTGCATCAGGTAGTTGTTGTTCAGCACCGCGGTCTCGGCGACCTCGCGCAGGCCCTCGGCGCCGAGGCTCGCGATCCACGCGTACGCGCGCACGATGTTCGGCGTGACGCCGTACCAGGGGCGGATCTTGCCGATCGAGGACGGCCGGTCGTGGTCGAGCACGTAGCGCGCGCCGTCGTGCTCGACGGTCGGGATCGGCAGGAACGGCGCGAGCTCCTCCGTGACCCCGCAGGCGCCCGCCGCCGGGCCGCCGCACGCGTGGGGCGTGGAGAACGTCTTGTGCAGGTTGAAATGGCACAGGTCGAAGCCCGCGTCCCGCGCGCGCGTGATCCCGAGGATCCCGTTCGCGTTCGCCTGGTCGTACGCGCAGAGCCCGCCGGCCTCGTGCACGACCCGGACGAAGTCGTCGATCTTCGGGTTGAAGATCCCCGTGTCCTCCGGGTTCGTGATGAGCAGCGCGGCCGTCCGTTCGGACACCGCCGCCCTCAGGCCGTCCAGGTCCGGGTAGCCGTCGGCGTCCGGGTACAGCGTGATGACGCGGAAGCCCGCCGTCTTCGCGCACGCCGCGTTCGAGGGGTGCGAGAAGATCGTCGTGATCACCTCGTCGCGCGTGTCGTCACCGCGAGAAGCGTGGTACGCGCGGATCATCGCCACGTTCGCGTAGATCGCGGCCGAGCCCGCCCCCGGCTGCAGCGTGAACCGGTCCATGCCCGAGATCGCTTTCAGCAGCTGCTCGAGCCGCCACATGATCTCGAGGATCCCTTGCGTCGTCGACGCGTCCTGGAGCGGGTGCAGGTCCGCGGGCTTCGGGCTCCGCGCGAGCTGGTCGTTCACCTTCGGCGAGTACTTCATCGTGCACGTGCCCTGTCCGACGTCCACGTTGAGATCGACGCCCAGGTTCTCCTGCGACAGCCGCGCGTAGTGACGGACGACGTGCAGCTGGGCGAGCTCGGGGAGCCCGGGCGGGGTGGTCCGGCGCACCGAAGCCGGCAGCGCCGCGGCAGGGTCGCCGACGGCCTCGCGGATCCCCGGCTCGACGGCCGGCGGCAGCACGCCGCGGGCGCCGGGCTGCGAGAGCTCGAAGATCACCGGCTCGTCCCAGCGGGCCTGGTGGAACCGGCGGAGCGGCGGCTTCGCCCCGATCGGCCAGGCGCCGCGGTCCGCGACGTCGCCGCTCATCGGGTCACCTCCCCGAGCGCGTCGGCCAGCAGGTCGATGTCGGCCTTCGTGTGCACCTCGGTCACGCAGACGAGCACGGGCTGGCCGAGCTCCCCGAACGACGCCGACAGGTCGACGCCGCCGAAGATGCCCCGCTCGAGCAGGGCGGCCAGCACCTCCGCCGCCGAGCGGCCGGTGCCGCCGACGTCGACGACGAACTCCTTCACGTGGTGGCTGGGCGCGAACGGCACACGCAGGCCCGGCGTCGCCCCGAGACGCTCGATCGCGTACCGCGTGCGGGCCATCATGCCCTCGCCGAGCTCGACCATGCCGCGCGGCCCCATGAGGGCGAGGTACACGCCGGCCGTGATCCCCCAGAGTGCGGCGGCGGTGCCGACCCACTCCTTGCCCTCCTCGCGCACGGCGAACGACGTCCGCTCGTACGCGACGTCGCCGAACCCGTACTCCCCCTCGACCCGCGTCGCCGTGATGCCGAACAGCCGCGAGGGGAACTCCATGACGAACCGCGGGTCGTCGTGCGTCGCGATGAACCCGGCGTGCCCGCCGCCGAAGTGCTGGTGCATGCCGAGCGGCTGGATGTCGCCGCACGCGATGTCGGCGCCCCACGTCGCCGGCGGTCGGAGCACGCCGAGCGTGCTCGGGTCGACCGACGCGACGAGCAACGCGCCGGCGTCGCTCACGATCGCGGCGATCTCCTCGACATGGGTCTCGACCACGCCGAGGGACGTCGGCGTCTTCACGAGGACCGCGGCCGTCTCCTCCCCGACCGCCGCGCCGAGCGCGTCCAGGTCCATCTCTCCCGTCGCCGCGTCGTACCGCACCAGCTCGACGTCGAGGTCCGGCGCGAGGTAGCCGCGGATCTTCGAGAGCTCGTCGGGGCCGACCGAGCCGGTCACGAGCACCGACCTTCGACCGGTGACGCGCGCCGCCATCCGCAGCGCGGTCGCCGAGGCCTGGAAGCCGTCGTACGTCGGGACGTTCACGACGTCCATCTCGAGCAACTCGCCCATCATGCTCGCGTACTCGAACAGCGCCTGGAACCGGCCGTGGTCCTCGTACGGCTCCCCGGCGTACGCCGTCAGGAACTCGGCGCGCGAGCTCACCTCGTCGCACACCGCCGGGACGTGGTGCGGATAACAGCCCGCGCCGAGGAAGCTGAGGACCTCGCGGGTGCTCGTGTTCCGCGACAGGAGGCCCTCGACGTGGCGGACGAGCTCCGCCTCGGACCGCAGGGCCGGCGGGACGTCGAGCGGCTCGGCCATCCGCAGGTGCGCGGGGATGTCCGCGTACAGCTCTTCGACGCTCGAGGCGCCGATCGCCCGGAGCATCGCCTCGCGCGTGGCGGGAGCGGCGTTCGGGATGTACGGGTGGACGGGCCTGTCGTCGGTCGAGCTCACGGCGATCCCTTCGGCGCGGGCGGTGCGGGACGTTCGCTCGGGAGCCTATCGTTGTCGGATGCCGTCGCGCGGCGAGGTCCTCGAGGTGGCGGGGCGCGAGGTCACCGTCACGAACCCGGACAAGGTGTTCTTCCCGCGGAGCGGGCGGACGAAGCTCGACCTGGTCCGCTACTACCTCGCCGTCGCCGAGGGTGCCCTGCGCGGCGCCGGCGGTCGCCCGATGGCGATGAAGCGCTTCCCGGGCGGCGCCGACGGCGAGTTCTTCTTCCAGAAGCGAGCGCCGAAGCACCGCCCCGAGTGGATCGAGACGGTCGAGCTCCGATTCCCCTCCGGCCGCGCCGCGCACGAGGTCGTCGTGCGCGACGCCGCGCAGCTCGCGTGGGTGGTCAATCTGGGATGCATCGACCTGAACCCGCACCCGGTCCGCGCCGAGGACCTCGAGCACCCGGACGAGCTCCGGATCGACCTGGACCCCGTGCCGGGCGTGCCGTGGGCGCAGATCCGCGACGTCGCGCTCGTCGTGAGGGACGCGCTCGAGGGCTACGGCCTGACCGGGTGGCCGAAGACCTCCGGCTCGCGCGGGATCCACGTGAACGTGCGGATCGAGCGCCGGTGGACCTTCCCCGAGGTCCGGCGCGCGGCGCTCGCGCTCGCGCGAGAGGTCGAGCGTCGCGTCCCCGAGCTCGCGACGAGCCGGTGGTGGAAGGAGGAGCGACACGGCGTGTTCCTCGACTACAACCAGAACGCGAAGGACCGCACCGTCGCCTCCGCGTACTCGGTCCGCCCCACGCCGGACGCCCGGGTGAGCGCGCCGCTCGCCTGGGAGGAGGTCCCCGACGTCGAGGCCGAGGCCTTCACGCTCGAGACCGTGCCCGAGCGCTTCGCGGCGATCGGGGACCCGCACGCCGGGATCGACGACGCGCCCGGGTCGCTCGAGCCGCTCCTCGCGCTCGCGGCCGAGCACGAGGCGCAGGGGTTCGGGGACGCGCCGTGGCCGCCCCACTTCGAGAAGCAGGCGGGCGAGCCGCCGAGGGTGCAACCCTCGAAGCGCCGCAAGCGGGACGGCGACGTGGCACCGCCGGCGCCGGGCAAGAGCGCCGGGGCCACGGGGCGACGGCGCTCGACCATGCCGCTGATCGAGATCGCGCGGGCGGCCACGGAGGACGAGGCGATGGCCGGGCTCGAGCGCTGGCGTGCGCGCCACCCGGACGTCTGGCCGCACCTCGCGCCTGCCGACGTGCTCGTCGACAGCATGCGCGGGCGCTCCACGACGTGGACGCGGATCCGCCTCAACCTGCGGAACGTGCCCGAGGCCGAGCGCCCGCCGCAGGAGCCGCTCGAGGTTGACTACGACCCCTGGACGGGGGGCGGGTAGTACGCTGGATGTTCGGGCGGCGCGGGGCCGGCTGTGGAGATGGGGGTGACGGGATGCCTGACAGCGTCGGCAAGCGCCAACGGCGGGATGCGAAAGCGAAGAAGGCCGCGGCTCGCGAGGATCGGCGGCTCGCACGCGCGAAGCGTCAGGCGGACCGCGAGGCCGGCCTCATCGAGGCCGGGACCCCGATCCAGGCCTCCGAGCCCGCGGCGCTCGGCCTGCTGCCCCGGCGCGAGGAGCGCGCGGCCCCGGCGGAGACCCCGGCCCAAGCCGAGGCCCCGGCGGAGACGCCGGCCGAGGGCACGCCTTCGACCGAGCCCGCCGGCGACCAGGTCTGAGGCGCGGAGCCAGGACGTGCGGAAGGGGAGGCCGAAGCCTCCCCTTCGCGCTGCCTTCTGGGTTCAGGCGGGACGTACGTCGGCGGCCTGCGGGCCCTTCTGGCCCTGGGTCACCTCGTAGGTCACCTTCTGCCCCTCGTCGAGGTTCCGGTAACCCTCACCAGCGATCGCGCTGAAGTGAACGAACACGTCCGCGCTGCCGTCGTCGGGCGTGATGAAGCCGAAGCCCTTCTCGGCGCTGAACCACTTGACGGTGCCTGTTGCCATGCGATCCCCTCCTTCCTTCGCCGTCGGGGCCTACGTGCTGCCCGTCGGGCAACCGGCTGGCGCCGGGAGGGAACCGCACGGAACGAAGCCTTGTGATGCCCTCGCCGTGCAGCCTACCGCGTGCGGGGACCGCTCGCACACCGGAGCGGACCTCCGACGGGTGTCGGACAGGCCCAGGTCCGGGACTCGACGCCGAAGACGGGGCCCGCTAGGGTCCGGCGCACGGCCCCCACGACACCGATCGGGAAGGGGCGGAGCCCTGAGCGAGATCGACAGACCCTCTCTCGGCCGCGCCGTCACGCCTCTCGACGCGACGAGGCTCGCCTGGGTCGCCCTCGGTCTGGCGGTGTTCACGCTCTCGGCACTCGTGGCCAGGACCGGGGAGGTCCCGCCCGCGGAACAGGCGGTGTTCCGGTGGGTGAACGGCCTGCCCGAGACGCTCTCGGCGCCGATGCAGGTCACGCAGCTGCTCGGCATCCTTGGCGTCGGGCCGATCGTCGCGGCCGCGGCGCTGATCCTGCGCCTGCCGCGCCTCGCCGGAGCGGCCGTGGCGGTGACGCTCCTCAAGCTCGCCGTCGAGCGCGTCGTGTGGAACGTCCTCGACATCTCCCGCGCCCGCCCCGGCGTCACCGAACCGGTCGTGCACGTTCGGGGGAACACGCCCGCGAGCGGTGCGGGGTTCGTCTCGGGTCACGTGGTGCTGGTGACCGGGCTCGCGTGGATCGTCACGCCGTACCTCCGCGGCGGGTGGCGGATCGTCCCGTGGATCGTCGTCGCGCTCGTGTGCCTCGCGCGCGTGTACCTCGGGGCACACAACCCGCTCGACGTCGCCGGTGGTCTGGGGCTCGGCACGGCGATCGGCGCGGGCGTCGCGCTGGCGTTCCGCCTGCCGGGCGGACGGTCTCCGAGGGACGAGGCAAGGTCGTGAGCCCTCAGCAGCAGTGGAACGCCAACGTGCGCTCGGTCGGGTCGTAGTAGTGGCCGACCGCCCACACGTACGCCGTCGAGACCGCGTCCACTCCGAAGAGCTCGTTGTTGGCGCTCCCGAGGTTCGGCGTCGGTTGCCGCTTCCACCGTGAGCCGTTCCAGTACAGGACCATCGTCTCGGCGGTCACGCCCGTGAAGGCGCCGACGGCCCAGGCGCTCGATCCCGACACGGCCATGACGTCGTAGAGGTCGTTGTCGCCCCCCGATACGTTCGGGGTCCGTTGACGCTTCCACGTCGAGCCGTCCCAGTGCAGGATGAAGGTCTTCCGCCCGCCCGAGGTGTAGAGGAACCCTGCGGCCCAGGCGTTCGAGGCCGACGTCGCCGACACCCCGCCGAGCACGCTGATGTTGCCCCCCGCGTTCGGGGTCGCTTGGACCTTCCAGCGGTCACCGTTCCACCGAACGACCAGCGGACGGCCGCCGTTCGTGAACCCGACCGCCCAGGCGTTCGACGCCGAGGTCGCGTCCACCGCGAGGAGCTGGTTCGTCGGGCTCGGTGGGTTGGGGCTGCGCTGCCGGCGCCACGCCTGGCCGTTCCAATGGAGGACCAGCGTCTTGTAGTCGCCGCCGTTCGAGTAGTGACCGACCGCCCATGCGTTCGTCGCGGACGTCGCCGTGACGCCCTCGAGCGTGTTCCACGTGCTCCCGGGGTTCGGGCTCGGCTGCTGTTGCCACGACGTTCCGTTCCACCGGAGGATCAGCGTCTTCGCGATCCCGCCGTCCCAGTACTGGCCGACCGCCCACGCGTTCGATCCTGAGGTCCCCACGACCTCGCGCAGGAGGTTGTCCTCGCTCCCGACGTTCGGGCTCGGCTGGACCGACCATCCGGAGCCGTTCCAGCGCTCGATCAGCGTGGCCAACCGCATGCCGTCGTGATAGGCGCCGACCGCCCATCCCCTGCAGGTGGAGACGAGGTCGACGGCCTCGAGGTAGTTCGCGCCGGATCCGACGTTCGGCGGCTGTCCGGGAGACCACGCCTGACAGCTCGCCGCCCCGGCCGGCACACCACTCGTCGACACACCGACCAGCGTCACGACCACCACCACCAGTGCCCGCACGGAACCGGACGCACGCATGGACCGCCCTCCAAACTCGAGAAGTGGCGCCACTGTGCAGGGCGGTGGGGCCGGGGTCAAGTCGACCCCGGCCCACCGGCGAGCTCAGGAGCTCAGGCGATCCGTCCTTCGCTCTCCAGCCCGTCGTCGGCGCTCACGGGCTCGAGCTCGGGCACGAACACAGGCTCCTCGACCGTCTCCGGCCCCTCGACCCGCACCTGGGGCAGCCACTGGAGCCACCTCGGCAGGTACCAGTTGCGGTCGCCGAGCAGCCGCATCGTGCTCGGCACGAGGATCGAGCGGACGATCGTGGCGTCGATGAACACGGCGACGGCCAGCCCGAAGCCCATCTCCTCGAGGGCGACCAGCCTTCCGGCGGCGAAGCCGCTGAACACGGCCACCATGATGATCGCGGCCCCGGTGATGATCCCGCCCGTCGTCCGCAGGCCGTAGGCGACGGCCTCCGCGTTGTCCTGCGTGCGGTCGTACTCCTCGCGGATCCGCGAGAGCAGGAACACGTGGTAGTCCATCGACAGCCCGAACAGGATCGAGAACAGGAACAGCGGCAGCCACGCGTCGATCGCATCCACCTGCTGGAACCCGCTGACGTCGGCCAGCCACTCGCCGAGCCCGAGCCCGCCCCTCTGGAAGACGAGCACGATGGCCCCGTACGCGGCGCCGACCGAGAGCAGGTTCATCACGATCGCCTTGGCCGGCACGACGATCGAGCGGAACACGATCGTCAGCAGGACGAAGGACAGGCCGAGCACGATCAGGATGATGACCGGCGTGTAGTCGCTCGAGATGTCGAGGAAGTCGGCGAGCAGCGCGGTGTCGCCGCCGACGAGCACCACGACCCCCGTGGCGCCGAACGCCGCCGGCACGTACCGTTCGCGCAGGTCCCGGATCGCCTGCACCGCCGCCTCGCTCTGCGAGTCGACGGCGACGCCGGCGAGCGGGATCTCGACGAGCGTGAGCGAGCCGTCCTCGCTACCCCGCGGCGCCGTCGGCGCGCCGAGGTTCGGGTCGTCGGCGACCTCGCTGCCGAGCGCCTCGATCCCGCTCACGACGGCCGGGTCGCGGGGCGAGCCAAGCGCGACGATCTGCGCCGGCGTGTTCGCGCCCGCCTTCGGGAAGTGCTCGACGAGCGCGCCGAACGCCTGCTTCGTCGGCACGTCGTCCGGCAGCGTCGTGATCCCGGACATCCCCTGCTTGATCCCGCGGCCGTCGTCCTCCGGGTGCGGCTGCAGCCAGAACGGCAGCGACAGCGCGATCAGGAGCCCCGCCGCCAGGACCAGGCTGAGGACGGGCCGCGCCATCACGCCGCGGCTCATCCGGTCCCAGAACCCGCCGGGACGTCCGTGCTCGATCTGGGCCCGCCGGCGCCCGAAGATCCGGCCGGCGTTCACGCGGTCGCCGAGCAGCGACAGGATCGCCGGCAGGAGGGTCATCGAGGCGGCGACGGACACGGCGACCACGACGATCGCGCCGCCCGCCAGACCACGGAAGATCGTCACCGGGATGATCAGCATCCCCGCGAGGGCGAGGATCACCGTGACCCCGCTGAAGAACACCGCCCGGTTCGCCGTCTCGCCCGCCTGCTCGATCGCCTCGAGCTTCTCGCGCCCGCGCTGCCGCTCCTCGCGGTACCGGGACACGATGAACAGCGAGTAGTCGATGCCGACCGCCAGACCCATCATCGAGACCAGGTTCGGCGCGAAGAAGGTGATCCGCCACAGCTGGCCGATCAGCGCGATGATCCCGAGCGTGACGGCGATCGAGAAGACCCCCATCACGATCGGCGTGATCCCGGCGACGAGCGAGCCGAACACGACGACGAGCACGAGGATCGCGGCGAGGATCCCGATCGACTCGCCGAACCGCAGATCCTCCTCCGAGATCCGACGGAAGTCCTCGGTCGAGGTCGCCGCCCCAAGCGTGAAGGCCTCGATGCCGTCGCCCGTCGCGGCCTCGCGGATCGCCTCCATGTCGGCCACGTGCTCGGTCGCGTCGTCCACGTCGCCGGTCATCACCACGGTGAACAGCACCGCGCGCCCGTCCTCCGACGGGATGGGGCCGAACGCCGCGAGCTCCTCGTTCTCGGCGACCACGGCCGACATCGGGTAGACGGACGGCACGTACGAGACCGCCTGAAGCCCGAGCGCCTCCAGCTCGTCGAGGGCCCCGTTCACGCGCCGCGAGAACTCGGGGTCGCCCACGGCTCCCTCCTGCTCACCCGCGACCACCCACGTCTCCGTGACGATGTCGCGTTCGAGCCGCCGCTCCTCGAGCAGCTCGAGCGCCTGTTTCGCCTCCGGGGTCGTCGTGAAGTCGAAGTCCGTCGTCAGCGACTCGCCGAGCAACGAACCGGCCGAGACGCCGGCGAGCACGAGGATCGCCAACCAGACGCCGACGGTCCGCCACGGGTGGCGGCTGCTCGCGCGAGCGATGGATCCGGTGCCGAATCTCATCCCGCTCCTCCCTCGTGAGTTCCGATGTCCACCGGGCGTTCAAGCCGGATGCACGGCCGTTCATGTCACGTCGAGCGCCCCGTCTTCGTCCGATGTTCATGAGGGCGGGGGTGACACTCGCGCGAGCGTCGGCGATTCTGGAGGCTCGCCCCGAGTCGGCGATGTGGGGGGACACGGTGGCTGGAACGTTGATCGGCCGTGACCGGGAGCTCGCCGAGCTCACGGCCGGCCTGCGGAACGCGTTCGACGGGAGGGGCGGGGTCTTCGTCGTCTCGGGCGAGCCCGGGATCGGGAAGACGGAGCTCGCCGACCGGCTGGCGAACGACGCCCGCGAGCGCGGGGCGCAGGTGGCGTGGGGCCGATGCTGGGAGGGCGACGGCGCCCCGCCGTTCTGGCCCTGGGCGCAGATCGTCCGGTCTCTCGCGGCCGAGCACGACGACGACGCGCTCCGCACGTTCGCCGGACCCGGCGCCGCGCAGGTGGCGCTGCTCGCACCGGACCTCGCCGAGCGCCTCGGCGTGTCGCCCGACGCCGCGCGGGCCACTGACTCCGAGGCCGGCCGCTTCTACCTCTTCGAGGCGGTGGGACGGTTCCTCAGGGAGGCGTCGAACGTCCGGCCGATCGTGCTTGTGCTCGACGACCTGCAGGACGCGGACCGGCCCTCGCACCACCTGCTCCGGTTCCTGGCCCAGGACGTGCGGACCTCGCGGATCCTCGTGGTCGCCACGTACCGCGAGGTCGGGGGGGCGCGGCCGCCGGACGACGTCGACGTGATGGTCGACCTCGTGCGCGAGGGGCAGGTGCTCGCTCTGCGCGGGCTCGACCGCGGGGAGGTCGATCGACTGATCGAGCAGACCTCTGGCGTCGCGCCGTGGAACGGCCGGGCCGCCGCGATCCACGAGGCGACGCGCGGCAACCCGCTGTTCGTGCGCGAGGTCACCCGCCTGCTGGCCGCGCGCGGTCTCCTGGACCGCCCCGGTGGCCCGGAGATCCCCCTCCCCCAGAGCGTCCGAGCGGTGATCCGCCAGCGCCTGTCCCCCCTCTCGGCCGACACCGTGCGGGTGCTCTCGGCGGCGGCGGTGGTCGGGCGCACCTTCCAGGTCGGGCTGGTCGTCGCCGCGAGCGACCTGCCGATGGAGCGCGTGCTCGCGACGCTGTCCGAGGCGACGACGATGAGTGTCGTGTCGCCTGCGGCGGACTCCGTCGGCATGTACGACTTCGCCCACCCGCTGGTCCGAGAGGTGATCCACGACGAGCTCCCCGTCCCGGCGCGGATGCAGCTCCACCAGCGCGTGGGCGAGGCGATCGAGGACCGCCACGGCCCGCACGCCCGCCTGCACCTGTCGGAGCTGGCGTACCACTTCGGGCAGGTGGCGCCGGCCGGCCACGGCCGCAAGGCTCGCGACTACGCGACCGAGGCGGGCGACCAGGCCATGGAGGCCGGCGCCTACGAGGACGCCATCGTCGAGTACGGGCGGGCCATCGAGGCCCATGCGTTCACCGACCCGGACGAGCGGGTCCGCTGCGACCTGCTCCTGCGGCTCGGCGACGCGCAGGCCAAGACCGGCGACTACGAGTCCTCGAAGGCCACGTTCCTGTCGGCGGCGGAGGGCGCGCGCAAGCTCCAGGACCCCGAGCGGCTCGCGCACGCGGCGCTCGGCTTCGGCGAGCCGCAGGTCGAGTCGGGGGTGGTCGATCGGCAGCTCCTGTCCCTGCTGCAGGAGGCCGTCGCCGGGCTCGATCCCGACCAGGACGCGCTCCGCGTCCGGCTGCTCGCGCGGCACTCGCTCGAGCTCACGTTCTCGGACGAGGCCGAGACGCGCGAGGCGCTCAGCCAGGAGGCGGTCGAGATCGCCCGGCGGCTCGGCGAGCCCGCGCCGCTGGCCAGCGCGCTCCGCGCGCGATGGATGGCGGCGTGGGGCCCGGACGGGCTCGAGGAGCGCGTCGACATGGCCGAGGAGGTGCTACGCCTGGCCGTCGAGACGGGCGACCGCGAGACGGAGCTGGTCGGCCGGGCCCGACGCGTGACCTGCGAGGTCGAGCTCGGCGACCTGCTGGCGGCCGAGGCCGAGATCGCGGTCCACGGCGAACTCGCCGGTGAGCTGCGGATGCCGTACCACGTCTGGACCGCGGTCTCGATGCGCGCGATGCGCGCGCTGCTCCAGGACGGGCTGGACACGGCGGAGGCGCTCGCCCAACGAGCCCTCGACGTGCTCCCGGGCAAGCTGAACGCCGTCTACGCGCACCTCAACCAGGTGACCGCGATCCGCTGGGACCAGGGCCGCCTCGCCGAGCTGCGGGACGCCTGGCGCGAGGTGGTCGAGGCGTTCCCACAGGCGGGCTTCGCCCGCGGCTGGCTGTGCCTCGCGGACGCCGAGCTCGGCCGGCAGGACGAGGCACGGCGAGGGCTCCGAGCGCTGACGGACTCCGTGTTCACGCAGCCCCGTGACGGGATCTGGCCGGCGGCGCTCGCGCTCGCCGCCGTGGCCGCCGCCGAGCTGGACGATCCGGACGCGGCCGCGGCGGTCCTGCCGCTGATCCACCCGTACGGCGAGCAGACGTTCGTGATCCCGATGCCGCACCCGGTCACGTGCTTCGGGTCGGCCTGGTTGTACGTGGCGCTCCTCGAGACGGCGCTCGAGCGCTGGGACGAGGCCGACGAGCACTTCGGCGACGCCGCGCGGTCCAACGGCAGGATGGGCGCCCGGTCGCTGCTCGCCCGAACGCAGTACGAGCACGCCCGGATGCTCCTGCGCCGTGGCGAGGGTGACGATCGCGAGCGCGCCCTCGAGCTGATCGACCGCGCGGCAGCGACGGGCGCCTCGACCGGGGCGAGCGCGATCGCCGAGGGCGTCAGGCGCCTCCGGGAGGACGAGACCGGTGAGGCGACCGCGGGCGAGGCCCACGCCGGCGAGCCCGCCGCCCCCGAACCGACCGAGCACGCGTTCCGCCGCGAGGGCGAGTACTGGACCGTCGTCTACGAGGGCTCGGTCGCCCGGCTTCGCGACTCGAAGGGGATGCGGTACCTGTCGGTGCTGCTCGCCCACCCCGGCCGCGAGTTCCACGCGGTCGACCTCGAGACGTCCGAGACGGACGCGACGGTCGCGCCGAGGTCCGGGCCGGCCGAGCTCGGGGTGCGACCCGATCTCGGCGACGCCGGCGAGATGCTCGACGCCACGGCGAAGGCCGCGTACAAGGCGCGCCTCGACGAGCTCCGGGCCGAGCTGGAGGAGGCCGAGGACTTCAACGACCCCGCTCGGGTGGCCAAGACGAAGGAGGAGATCGACTTCCTCACGAGCGAGCTCGCGCGGGCGGTCGGGCTCGGCGGCCGGGACCGCCGCGCCGCCTCGCACGCCGAGCGGGCCCGGCTCAACGTCACGAGGGCGATCCGGGCCGCGATGGGCAACCTGGACCGGGCGAACCCCCCGCTCGGCCGGCACCTGTCCTCGACGATCCATACGGGCCGGTTCTGCTCCTACACCCCGGACCCGCGCGCCCAGGTGGCCTGGCGCTCCTGACCCTGAACACCTGTGCCGCCCGCTTGAACGCACCACGTGCACAAGGGCATACCGATGGAAGGAGAGCGATGGACCTCGCCGGAAGCTCGACGGGGGTGGAGATCCGCATCCGGGTCGACCGCACGGAGCCGCTGACCGGAACGGCCGTGGCCGACGGGAGCGCGCGCCGGTTCGACGGATGGATGGGGTTGATCGGCGCGATCGCCGAGTTGCTCGGAGGCGCCGACGGGGACGCGAAGGAGGCCAGATGAGGAACCTTGAGATCCCGGTCCCGGGCTTGCGTGAGGGCCTCGAGGGACGGGTGATCGGACCTGAGGACGACGGGTACGACGAGGCGCGGACGCCGTTCTACGGCGGCTTCGACCGCCGGCCGGCGGCGATCGTGCGCGTGGCGAACGCCCGGGACGTCGCCCGGGTGGTGACGGTCGCTCAGGAGAGCGGGGTCGAGCTCGCGGTACGCAGCGGCGGACACAGCCTCGCCGGGCACAGCGTTTCCGACGGCGGCATCGTGATCGACCTGTCGGACATGCGGGCGCTCGAGATCGACGTCCAGGCTCGCACGGCGTGGGCGCAGACCGGGCTCACGGCCGGCGAGTACACCACCGCGGCGGCCGAGCACGACCTGGCGACCGGGTTCGGCGACACGCCCTCGGTCGGGATCGGCGGGCTCACGCTGGGCGGCGGCGTCGGGTTCCTCGTGCGCAAGCACGGCCTGACGATCGACAACCTGCTCGCGGCCGAGGTCGTGACGGCGGACGGCCGCGTGCGGCGGGTCGACGACGAGCACGACCCGGACCTGTTCTGGGCCATCCGCGGCGGTGGCGGCAACTTCGGCGTGGCGACGCGGTTCCGGTTCCGCCTGCACGAGCTGCCCCAGGTCGTTGGCGGCATGCTCTTCCTTCCGGCCTCGCCCGAGGTCGTGGCCTCGTTCGTCGAGGCGGCCGAGGCCGCGCCCGAGGAGCTCTCGGCGATCGCGAACGTCATGCCCGCGCCGCCGGCGCCGTTCATCCCCGAGGCGGCGCACGGCAAGACGGTCCTGATGGCGATGATGATGTACGCGGGCGACGTCGAGGCCGGACAACGCGCCGTCGCGCCGTTCCGCGCGCTCGCGGAGCCGATCGCGGACATGCTCCGGCCGATGCGCTACCCGGAGATCTACCCGCCGGACGACCAGGAGGAGTACCACCCGGTCGCGGCCGGCCACAACATGTTCGTGGATCGGATCGACCGGGACCACGCGGCGACGATCCTCGAGCACCTCGAGCGCTCCACAGCGATGTTGCGCGTCGCGCAGCTGCGGGTGCTCGGCGGCGCGATGGCGCGGGTACCGGCCGACGCCACGGCTTTCGCGCACCGCTCGGCGCGGATCATGGTGAACGTCGGGGCGGTGTACGAGCGGCCCGAGGAAGCCGACGTCCACCGCGCGTGGGTACGCGGCCTCGCGGATGCGCTCGACCAGGGGTACGAGGGCGCGTACGTGAACTTCGTCGCCGACGAGGGGCCCAAGCGCGTGCGGGCCAGCTACCCGGGCGCCACCTGGGACCGGTTGGTGCAGGTCAAGACGACGTACGACCCCACGAACCTGTTCCGTCTCAACCAGAACATCCCGCCCTCGACCCGCGGCCCGACGGCGTGAGCTCGGCGGCCGAGCGGCCGCGGGTCGGTCGCTCACAGGGTCGTGCCGGTGCGGTCAAGCCGGTGCACCCATGTCGCGGGGGATACGGAACGACGGGAGCAGACGCTCGGCGACCTCCTCGAACACCGCGTCCTCACCTGGGTCGTCGCGCCAGCGTCGCGGCCAGTACAGGACGAACTCGTCGATCCCGAGGTCGGCGTATCGGTCCACCATCTCGCGGAACGCGTCGACCGATGCCCAGGGCGTGAGCGGCGGGAAGCAGACGAGCGAGTGGCGGATCCGGGTTGGGTCTCGGCCCAGCTCGACGCACAGGTCGTCGAACCGGCGGCAGCGATCTGCCGTCACCCGATACAGCTGTTCTTCTGACTCGATCCCATAGCCGCCCCACTGGCTCCAGGCGTCGGCCCTCGCGGCGGCGACCCGGAGCATCCTGGGACCGTGCGCGGCGATCGTGATCGGCGGCCGCGGCTGCTGGATCGGGCCTGGGATCGTCTCGGCACCCGCACACCGGTACCACGCCCCGTGGAACGTCGTGACCTCCTGCCGCAGGAGCAGGTCCGTGAGCTCGACGAACTCCCCGAACCGATCGACGCGGGCGCCCGGTTCGCCCGGATCCTCTCCGACGGCCTCGGGTCCGACGCTCGGATCGCCCACGCCGAGCGCGATCTCGACCCTGCCGCCCGAGAGGTGATCCACCGCGACGGCGGATCGGACGAGCAGGACCGGGTGGCGGAAGTACATCGACGTAACGAGCGTCCCGATCCGGATGCTGCTCGTCGCCTCCGCCATCGCCGCAAGCGTCACCGGGCCGTCCAGCATCGGCGACCGCTCGACATCGGGATCGCGGAGGCTGTCCACGTTCCACAGCACGTCGAACCCGAGATCCTGGACCGCGCGCCACCGCGCGCGGAGCTCGTCGACGGGCAACGTCTGATACACGTACATGCAGAAGCGGATCGCCCTCACCCCGGACCCTCCCTGCCCAGGCATCGCCGGTCGGCGCATCGCTCGACGTGATGGAGACGAGCGACTCTAGCCCGTTCAGGAACCCGACGGGGCGAGGCCTCGGACGCGGTCGATCACCTCCGCTCACGCGCCGTGATCGCCGTCGGCGTACGCGGCGGGCGGGGTAGCAGGCTCTCGGGGCGGCGGGTCGTTCGGGTCGGCACCGGTGCATGCCGCGGATCGTTCCTTGAACCACGCGTCGAACGGCTCGCGAGATGCAGGGACGAGCCGACGGGGGTCGCCGATCGCCTCGTGCACCCGGCCGCGCGCGGCGAAGGGACGCCAGCGTCGGGCGCGTCGGGATCGGCGCCGCGACGGTGTCGTCGCCCGCGTTCGGCACCGTACGACGGGGGGTTCGCCGGGTCTCCACCGGCTCCTTCTGATTCGATGACGGCGCTACGACAGGGCGATGCCCACTACGGACGCGAAGAGCAGGATGCCGACGGTCACAACCACGAACAGGAAGCTGGAGCGGACCTCGGCTAGGAGCTCTCGCTCGTGCTGGGTGTAGCTCGTGCGGTCGATGTCCATGTCTCGCTGCATGTCCGTGCTGTACCCAGGCAACGCTCGATACGCGTCCACCCTCTTCCCTCGCGAGCGGAGTCCGCCGGCGAGCGCGTTTCGCAGGTCGCCGTCACGGGTAGCCGCAGCACAGGGCCGGGGTTTCCGTCGGCTAGGCGGAACGATGCGCCCGGTCACGCGGCACCGAGACGAGGAGGCGATGCCATGCCCACGCGGAAGGAGGACCTCCCTGCGACGATCCGCCGGTCGCCCGCGAAGGCGCAGCGGACGTACGCGAAGGCACACGACAACGCCGTGAAGCAGTACGGCGAGGGGGAGCGGGCGCACCGCACCGCGATCGCGGCGCTGAAGTACTCGTTCGAGAAGTACGGTGACCGCTGGGTCCCGAAGGACCGGAAGGGCCCATCCGACCCGCAGGATGCCCGCTCGGGTCCCGAGGCGCGGCGTGGTCGAGCGCAGTACGGCGGCGTCGACGTCTTCGGCAACACCCGCCAGGAGTTGTACGAGCGCGCGAAGCGGTTGGGGATCCGCGGCCGCTCGAGGATGGACAAGCGCGAGCTCGCCAAGGCGATCGGCCGCAAGCAGGGCTGAGTGGTTTGACCCGCTGACTCCTCGGGTATCAGAGCGGCGCGCGTATCCGCCCCCTCACCCCCCGGCGGAGAGGACGCAGGAAGAGCCCGGCCCGGTCCGACCGAGCCGGGCCTTCCCACGTCCCGGGCCGGGTCGCGATCTCGGAACGTTCGGACGACAGATACCGGCGCGGTTCGACGCACGCGCGGCGGCTACACGCGACCGACGTCGCGACGCCGGAACGCCGCGATCCCGAACGCCATGAGCGCGACGCCGATGAGCGTCATCACGACGAGCGGCACGATCCTCAGATCCTGCCCGGGCAGCTTCGGCGTGTGCCCGAACGGCGAGAGGTCGATGGCCCAGCGCGGCAGCTCGAACAGTGGTCCGAACTCCCCGATCAACAGGAAGGCGACCAGCAGGGCCCAGGCCCCGGCGGCCGCCCCGGGCGCCACCCCCCAGAGCGCCACGACCGAACCGATCATCACGAGCACGGCGGGGAGCTGCACCAGAGCCGCAGCGAAGACCCTCTCGATGTCGGCGGCGTCGCCCGTCTGGCTCGCGTACGCGATCCCCGAGACCAGCCCGGCGATCATCAACAGGACCACGCTCCCTGCCACCGCCATGGTCAGGTGGCTCGCGACCCAGGTCGGCCTGTGGGTCGAGGTCGCGAGGATCAGCTCGGTGCGCTGCGACGTCTCCTCGGACCGCAGCCGGAGCGAGACCTGGACGGCGTACACGGCCGTGATCACGCCGACCATGCCGAACTCGGTGGCCAGGAACGCGTCGGTGAGCGCCTTCGTCCCGCCGAGCTTGGCGATGAAGTCCCTCGCCTGCGGACTCTCGAGGAACCCGCCGATGTCCGTCGCTACGCTCCCCACGACGGCGGCGAGCAGCACGTATCCCGCCCCCCACGCGAGCAGCGCGCCTCGCTCGAGCCGCCACGCCAGCCCGAGCGTGCTCGAGAGGTACGGGGCGGCGGTGGCGGCGCCCGGCCGATCCGCCCACATACCCGCGCCCAGGTCGCGACGGGCCGCGATCGCGTACGCGGCCGCGCCAACCACCACCGCGAACACGAGGAGCAGCAGGAGCACGCCCCAGCGCTCGTGGGCGTACGGCCGCACCTGCTGGCTCCACCCGATCGGCGAGAGCCACGAGAGCCACCCGGCCTGGTCCGTCCCCGTCGTGTCGCCGGCGGCGCGCAGGAGATAGGCCAGGCCGAGGAACGCGGCGCTCAAACCGACCGCGGCTCGCCCACCGGTGGTCAACTGCGCTGCGAGAGCGCCGACCGCGGTGAATGCGAGCCCGGTCGCCGCCCACGCCAGCCCGAACGCCACCGAGCCCCGAGCGGGCAGGCCCGTGCTCGTCAGCCCCGCCGCGGCGAGGGAACCGATCGCCAGGGTGGTGCCCACCGCCGTGAGGACCGCGGCCGTGAGCGGCGCCGTGCGCCCGACCACCGTCGCGCTCACGAGCTCGAGCCGGCCGGACTCCTCCTCGGCCCGCGTGTGACGGACCACGAGCATGAAGGCCAGGACAGCGATCAGCGCGCCGCCGATGCCGCCCATCTTCATGATCGAGATCGCCCCGATCGTCGGCTCGTAGACGCGCCCGTAGAGCGCGACGAGGGC
>Ga0105100_10000647_pt1 | contig 20495 bp, 18 predicted proteins | sample PPLLak12cMay2015_2_FD_87033 | JGI IMG/M metagenome (GOLD analysis project Ga0105100, IMG submission 87033) | Freshwater sediment microbial communities from Prairie Pothole Lake near Jamestown, North Dakota, USA - PPLs Lake P8 Core (1) Depth... | ecosystem: Environmental > Aquatic > Freshwater >...
TCTGGGAGAAGCTGATATCCTTGGCATGCAGGTGCACCAGCCGGCTTACCACATGCTTCAGCCAATCATAGATGTCGTCCGTACCGGCCAGGTAGCTGTTCCCGGTATCGTAATTAATCCCGATCGACGGAGAATTCACAAGCTCGTAGATGCTGTCCAGGCCTTTCAGAGACTGGCTGTACTGCTGGTGCGGCTCCAATCCGATCTTGACACCGTAGCGTTCAGCGACGAGAGATGCTTCCTTCAGCGTATAAGTCATGAGGGCGTAGTCCATCTCTTTGGATGTCCACTCGGGCTTCGGTCCTTCGTCTGTGTTCACCACCGGAGCGCCAGCATCGGACGCCCAGCGGATGGCCTGCTTCAGGTATTCCACGCTGATTTCCGGTTTGCAGAGCGGCGTATGCGATGATAGTCCCGATAACTTTATATTGTGTTTGTCGCACAGGTCTCGTACCCAACGTGGGTCATCGTACATCGATACGCTGTGAAAATAGCGCGCTTCACTGAGCAGCTCGCGACCCAGGTGCACCATCGGTTCAATGTATTGGTAGCCGATCTCGGCTGCTTTTTCGACACCCCAGGCAAAAGGTTTGTCATGATGCCGGACGAATTCCATGTTAATTCCCAAAAAGATCTTACCCATTTGATAATCCCTTCTTTAACCAGCTGATCTGATGTCTGAATTTATGCCATGCGCTTGTTGGCATCGGCCACGATTTCGCGGACGAAAGCCAGGCTCTTCTCGATCATCGGCCCGCCCTGTCCTTCACATTCCAGGCTGACCACACCGTCGTATTTGATATCAACCAGGACATCAAAACATTTCTTGATGTTTTCCACATTCACCCCTTCACCGATTGCGCACTGGCTGACGGCGATGCCTGTCAGCTCGCCGAGCAGGGAAGCAGCCAGGCTTTCACTCACGTCTTTAATGTGTACGTGGCTGACTTTATTTTTGAATTTATTTAGAAAAGCCACCGGATCTTGACCGGCGATAAAAGTGTTCCCCGTATCCATGTTCATCCGCAGGTAAGGGCTGTCCACAAAGGCTAACATTTTTTCCATAAACTCGGGCTTCGTGGTGTAAAAACCATGTGGTTCGATGTCTATAATCATTTGATAACGTTCTGCTACTTCGATGATCTGCCCATAAGATCTCTTCATCATCTCGAGGGCCTGGTCATGTGTGAGACCTTTAGGGGCAAAACGGTCGTCGGTGGTGTCGATATGATCGCAGCCTGCCAGGTAAGCCCAGCGAATAGTTCGTAAGGCATATTCCACTCCCAGGCTGGCACCTTCAGGTAATGACAAAGGAAAGGCTGCGTCGATTTGAGAAAAACGCACGCCGTAGCCGGCAGCCTTATCTCGCCACATCATCGGATCTTCCCAGATCGCGACATGCGGCTGATATCCAAGACCGTGGATCCAGCTCACGCCGTCGATCATGCCGCATTCGATCCAATGAACATCGTTCTTTTGAGCCCACTGCAGGCACTGCTCGAAATTCCAATAACTGCTGTTAAAAGCATCCGTATGAAAGCCAATTTCGATCATGGATATTGAACTCCTTTCTTGGAATGATTGAGCGGAGATAAGGTAAGGCCCGCCCGGTTTCCGAGCGGGCCTTATCTTTATTGATTAGCTGTGATCGAAGGTCTATCTTGGATCCCCATAGAACCCGAAGGTCTTTCTTTCTCGCCAAGTGGGATCCAAGGTCCGGTCTGGATTACTCGATCACATCCACGTACTTGTTGATGTCGGGTGTCTTCCAGGCATCTGGATAGTTCGTCATGTCCTCGCAAGCGCACAGAGCGTAGTGCAGCGGGGGCATCTCGGGATTTTCATATTCCTCCAGATTTGCGGCTACGACATCTGGCTGGGGCAGGGTCCAGTTGTGCTGGACGGTCTCGCCCTGCAGGAACATCACTGCGGCTAATACAGCCGTGCGCCACTGGAAGGTGGGGAAGGTGGGGGCAATGGCAGTCAGCTGGTTGGCTTTCCAGTATGCCAGGTAGTCCTGCTGATCCTCACCGACCATGACTTTCGGGTAGGGGGCGCCAGCATCCTTGAAGGCCTCCAGGATGGTGACTGCGGTACCGCCGGCATCCATCCATACTGCGTCGATGGTGCCGAATTTCGCCAGGTAATCGCTAACCACGGTGTTGGCTTTGAAGGAATCGTAACCCACGAATTCCACACCGACGATATTCAGCTGCGGGTTCTCTTCGAAGATCTTGCGTGCCGCACCCCAGCGCTGCTCAAGCACGTCCACACCCGGAAGGATGCGGAAGGCCAGGACGTTTCCGCCCTCGGGCAGGTTGTCAACGACGAACTGGGCGCCGGAAATGCCGAAGGCATATCCACCGATTGGCCGTTCGGAGATGACCGGGCAATCCGATTGAGTAAAGCGGTCAAACTGGATCGTGGGCATGACCTCGCAGGCTTTCTCGACGATCGGGGTCAGAGCTTCACTGGTGTTCGGGGATACGATCAGGATATCGCATTTTCCAGGGGTGTTAATGATGTCCTGGATGTCAGCGATCTGCTTTGCATCATCGCCCTGAGCATCAAGGTGGTAGAAGTTCTTCACCAGTCCCTCGGTGCGCAGCTGTTCAACCTGCTCGCGCATGTTGATGTAGCCGACCACACGCCAGGGATTGTTCACACCGGCATTGGAGAAGCACACGTTGTAGGGGGCTTCCTTCTCGGCGAACGTAGCGTATTGCGGGTAGTCTGCGATAGAAGTCGGATTTTCGACCAGGTACTGCAGGTAGATCGGAGCATCCGGATTCAACGCCGAAGCTGACATCAGCTCAAGCGATTTCTGATAATCCTCATCGGTGAAGAACTGTTCAGCAACCGCAGCACTTTCCATTTGAAGACCGGGATTCGCTGCTGCCTCAGGCTCTTCAGCTGCTGGGGCTTCGGTTTCTGCTGGTTCTTCAGCAACCGGTTCTTCAGCTGCCGGGGCTTCCGTGGGCGCAGCCTCTTCGACTGCCGGGGCTTGGGTGGCTGCAGGCTGGCAAGCAGCTAACAGCATGCTCATCGCAACCAACAAAGACAGAACTAGATACAAACTCTTATTCATATGAAAATCTCCTCCAAATATTTTTATCTAAAATTTGTATGAACCAAACTTCACTTTCTGTAAAACAAGATTTTTCTAGGCGCTCACCTCCTTTTTACCGTGCTGTTCTCGAATGTTATTCTAACAGACCAGAGTGAATTGCGTGTCTTTATTTCCGATTTACCGTTTCTTCTGCGAAGAAAGCCCTACATAAGCGACAGCACCGATGATGATCAAACCCTGGACTACATCCGTATAGGGTTTGGGCAAACCAAGCATGTTCAGAAGATTTACGATCGCCTGCAAGGTAAATGCGCCAAATATTACATTCGGCACAGAGCCCTTTCCACCGCCCAACAGCACCCCGCCCACCACGCAGGCGGCTATCGATTGCATTTCCAATCCTTCGCCTATGGTGACATTTACCCCACCGTACCCGCCGATCATAATGCCGCCAATGATTGCCATGAGGGCACAAAAAATAAAAGTGAGCACACGCACCAACCTGACCCTGACGCCGGAAAGTTGACTGGCGCGGACATTATCCCCGATGGCCAGGATTTGTTTTCCATAATTGGTCCGGTTGAACAGGATGTAAGACAGGATCGCAACCCCGATCATTACTAGAAGTGCGTAAGGAACTCTTTCAAATACAGGAACGTTTTCAAAGTAATTCCGGCCAAAAGCGCGCCAGTTATCCGTCAGGTAACCCTGCGGTGCGCCGCCGACATAGTACAATGCAGCGCCGCGAACCAGTAACATCATTCCAAGCGTGGTGATGAAGGAAGGCACCTTCAAATAGCTGACCACCAGGCCATTTACCAATCCGATCAGCACCCCGGCTCCCAGCATCATCATTATGGCAGGAAATGCATTGGCAGGATCATTTGCAAGCAGTTTTGAGCTTACCAGGACGACAAAAGTGACAATGGCCCCCACAGTAAGGTCAAACCCGCCAGATGCCAGGACAAACATCTGACCCACTGCCAGCACTGCCAGCGGTGCAGCCGTGCGGAGAAAGGTCATGATCCCATTCATTGATTGATACTTAACAGGATTGAGAAATCCGAGCACGATAAAGATGAGAAAGAATACGGGGAAAACAGGCGGGATTTTCTTGATCCCGACCCAGGCATTGTGAAGGGTATTGGAAACCCCACCGGGAGGAGTATAAGTAGTTGTCGCCATTCGATCGACTCCTTAAGCTGCTTCTTTCTTCGAGCGTATCGTGTAGCTTGCCACAGCCAGTACAATGATCGCGCCTCGCAGAACCATTTTCAGGTAGGGATTAACACCCAGCTGGTTGAATGTCGTATCCAGGATGCCGAAGATCAAAACCCCGGCCAGGGTACCCCAAACACCGCCCTTACCTCCAGACAGTGCGGTACCGCCGATCACGACGGTGGCGATAGAATTTAGATCATAAAGCCCATTCGGTCCGACCCAGGGAGCACCGGAGCGCATCTGGCTGACCAGGAAAATGCCTGCCAGGACAGCAGTCATGCTGCAGATGATATGGGCTCCGATCAAGACGCGGTCGGTTCTGACTCCGGATAAGCGTGCTACTTCCGAGTTTCCGCCGACGCCATACAGGTGAGCTCCGAACTTAGTACGGGCAAGTAAAAACCAGCCTGCCAGGAACACCAACAACATGATGATGATGGATACAGGGATGGAGCCGATGGTACCGTAGCCAAAGTACTCAAAACTTTTTGGCACGCTGCCGGTGTAGTTCGAAAACGTGGCATTGATGATGCCTTTAACAATCAGGCTTACTCCGAGCGTGGCAATAAAGGGTGAGACTTTGAGCTTTGTAATAACCAGCCCGTTGGTTAAGCCGATAATTGCTCCAATTGCGAAAACCGCCAGCAGCGCAACAGGAACATTGGCGGTTTCCCCTTTCATAATGTACGAAGACATCACAGCGGTGATGCTGATTGTAAAAGCAACTGAAAGGTCTATGGAAGCGCCAAGGATCACCAGGGTTTGCCCGACCGCCACAATTCCCAATGCCACGGACCGGACGATGATGTTCATCATGATGGCAGGGTTGGAAAAGATTTGACCGTCTGAGTAAAATTGATCCAGCAACCCGCTGACCAGGAAGGTGACTACCAGGAAAATAAATACTGGAGGAATATGGATGGAACGGGTGGTTCGTTTGAACCAGCTGTCGCTTGCAGTGATCGTCGTCATGTCATTCCTCTCCTGCGGAAGCGTTCTGCTCTGCATTCTTATCGTTTGAATGACCGGTCGCCACCAGCATGATTTCCTGTTCACTGGACCTGGCAGGAAGTTCTCCAGCAATCCTGTGATCTGCCATGACCAGTACACGGTCGCTCATTCCTATAATTTCCGGCAATTCAGAAGAAATCATCAAGACTGCTGTGCCTTTTTTGGTCAATCCACGGATCATATCGTGGATACCTGCTTTCGATTCCACATCGATGCCGCGCGTTGGCTCGTCAAAAATGAACACATCCGCGCTCGAAGCCAGCCACTTGGCAAGCACTACTTTCTGCTGGTTTCCACCGCTCAAGAACTGGGTTTCGCGATCATAGGAGTCGGTGCGGATATCGACCTGCTGCCCAAGCATGGGAACCAGCTTGCGGGAACTTCTTACTCCATCTTTGAAGATCAGGCCCAACAACGCTCGAACGGATCGGACAGTCAATAAAATATTATCCCTGATCGGTTGCCTGGGAGTCAGTCCTTCCGATTTCCGGTCTTCGGTGACAAAACCCATCCGGTTTTTAATCGCCCTGGATGGAGTTTTCACCGCGATCGCTTTACCGTGAAGCTCCATTTTGCCTGATTTGAAAGGCATTACTCCAAACAACGATTGGGCCAGCTCGGTGCGTCCAGACCCCTGCAGCCCGGCCACACCCAGGACTTCACCTTTACGCAACTCGAAATTGATATCTTTTAATATTTGATTTGAAGCATTTTTAACACTCAAGGCTACATCGCCAAAATCCTCCGGCATACCCAGTGGAGGGAAGTAATGGTCCAGTGTGCGTCCGACCATCAAAAACACAACGTCGGAGGGTGTAACATCTTTTTTAATCACGGTTTTGATGAGCTTGCCGTCTTTCAATACCGAAATCTTTTCAGCAATGTCGAAGACTTCTTTCAGGCGATGGGAAATGAAAATTATCGCCATCCCTTTTTGCTTCAATCTTTCGATCAAATTTACCAGCAGATCGACCTCGGTATAGGTGAGGGCAGCAGTTGGTTCATCCATGATCAGCACTTTCGCCTTGAAAGAGATGGCTTTCGCGATCTCAAGAAGCTGCTGTTCAGCTACTGAAAGGCTGCTCACAAGGGAGGTCGGTGAGATCATTTTCTCCACACCCAGGTCCTTCAAGACCTCCACCGCTTCCTTGTTCATCTTACGCACATCCAGTGTTCCTAATTTAGAGGATTCCCGGCCAAGGAAAATATTGTGCGCGACGGTCCGCTCGGGAAGCAGGTTGAACTCCTGGTAGATGATGCTGATACCTTTTTCTTGAGCCTCTACAGGGTGAGCAAAAGAGACCTTTTTACCAGACAGGAAAATCTCACCAGCATCCGGGGTATAAGCGCCCGCAACAATTTTCATTAATGTCGACTTCCCAGCGCCGTTTTCACCCACGATCGCATGCACTTCTCCTGGTAAAAACTGGAGGGAGACATCATCCAGTGCGACTACACCTGGGAAGCGTTTGGAAATATTGCGGACTTCCATCAGCGGCTCAGTATATAAGGTGTTTTCTGTGGTGTTTATTTGGTCTGATTCGATCATGCTGACCTCATCTGCTCCGAGTGATCATCACGCTAAAAGATTCTTCAGGAATTTCAAGCCCTGGTCTGCGATTGCGTCCTGGCTGGGTGCAATTTCGCGCCAGATACAGACTGCGCGTGCAATTTCTTTTACCTGAGAAGTAAAGGATTCGATCACAATGGGTCCATCGTATTCTACGTCCTTCAATCCTTGAGCGATCTCATCCCAATGCACCTGCCCGGTACCTGGAACTCCCCGGTCGTTTTCACAGGCATGGAAATGGAATATTTTTCGATTTGCCAGGCGGATAGCATCACCGCTGTTTTTCTCCTCCAGGTGCATGTGGAAAGTATCCAGGTGAAAACCTACGTTTTCCATCCCGATTTGCTGGATGAATTCAAGCCCTTGTGCGACGACATTAATCATGTCTGTTTCGAAGCGGTTCAAAGGCTCAAGCGCCAACTTCACCCGTTTCGTTGCGGCATAAAGTGCCATTTCATGGATACCACTGACAGCCCGGTCCCATTCCGCTTTCCGTTCTCGCTCATCCTCCAGGTGATCTTTTCCAACCGCTGAATACATCGGGCCGCACACAACCTCTGAACCGAGCTCGGAAGCTGCGTCCACCAGCCAGCGAATATAGGACTTCGCATTCTCAACATTCTTCGGGTCACTGCTGCAAATATTACGGTCGGGTCCAAACGCGCCGCATACGATTGGCTGCAGCGAGCTGCGTTGAAACTCGGATTTAACTTCACCAACATCGATTAGTGCAGGATTCTCACAGGAAATCTCTAGAATGTCAAAACCAAGCTCTTTCACCTTGGGAGCCAGGTCTTTAACTGCTGAGGTTGTGCATGGTGAGACCCATACGAAAGTATTGACACCGAACTTCATTTATCGCTCCTCAACCTCGTATCTTTCTCCTGCGCTGATGCTGTGTTCGACGGTGAAAATATAATCCATGGCCAGCTGAGCAGCACCAATCACCCCGGCATCTTCTCCGATCCCCGAAAACACGATATCCAGGTTGCGAGTCGCCAGGGGTAAAGACCTGCTCAATACTGCCTGCCGGATCGAAGAAAGTAATAAATTCCCGAGATTGCTGACCCCACCACCGATGACGATCATATCTGGATTGTAGAAATTCACCAGGCTGGCAAGGACATCACCGATCATCTGTCCGCTTTCCCGGATAATTTCGATGGATGCGGGATCGCCTTCGCGCGCCGCGTATCCTACATCTTCAGCCGTCAGCTTTCCACCGTTCTTCTCGAAGTATTTAAGCAAAATGGCGCTTTTACCGGATTTTGCTGCCATCAGAGAGCGTTCGGCGATTGCGGGTCCACCTGCCAGGGCTTCGAGGCAGCCATTATTGCCGCAATGGCACAGCGGACCGTCACTGTTGATGTTGATATGCCCGATGTCCCCCGCGCAACCGTTTGCGCCACGATATATCTTGCCCTGACAGATGATGCCCGCACCAATCCCTATACCGATTTTTACATAAATCAGATTATTAAAGCCTTTTCCGACGCCCTGGTTAATTTCTCCCAAAGCCATCACGTTGACATCATTATCGATCACCACATTGGCAGCGGGAAAGCGCTGTTGCACGGTCTGGATAATCGGGTAGCGGTCCCAGCCGGGCATGATAGGGGGTGAGACAACAGTGCCGTTAATAAAATCAACAGGCCCGGGTATTCCGATACCAATTCCTCGTATATTCCCTGCATCATAGGCTGTATCATCCAGGAGGGTCTCCAAAAGATCACAAACCCTCCCGAGGATCTTCACAGGGCCTTCGCGCACCGGAACATCTTCGCTTGTTCGGGCGAAGATTCTTTGTGATAAATCTGCAACTGCCAGGTCGATACCCGTCGCGCCGATATCCACACCTGCGACGCAGCCGAGACCGCCGTTCAGACTGAAAGTTTTCGAACGACGCCCGCCGGAATATTCTGAGCCTTGATTTTCGATGATGATTTTCTTGCAGATCAAGGAATTGATGCTGCTGGTTATTTTAGTACGGGAGTGGTCGGTATAGGAGACAAGGTCGCCTTTCGAAAGCTCGCCAAATTTCTGGATCAGGTCGATCAGCTCTTTTTCTGCCGTAGAAATGAACAGGCGGTTTGGCAGGTCGTCAGCCTGAACCAGCCAGAGCGGAAGCTCAGGGTAAAGGAATGACCGGATTTTTCTCGTGCTGGGTTCTCGACTGAATGCCATTTTCATTTTCGTGGGATGAACTTTATTTCCAAACCCAGATAGGCTCTGTTAGAAATACTAAACCGCCACACTCTCCAAATCGAACACCAAAGCCACCATCTCCAGGGCGTTCTGATTGTGCCCGGTTGTTACGATATGGTGGTGCGAAACCATTCTGTCCACCATTCTTGGGCCGTTGGGTACCTTTAACACCGCACCGTTCAGGCAATGCGAGCCCGGGTACTGCACATACTTTGGAAGCTCGCCTTCAATCAGGGTCCAGCGGTCGAAGGGCGGTACCAGCTTCACCAGGGTCACCGGCCCTTCAGGCAGCCGGGCATCTATCGCCGTGGCGTTGTCGTCAACAATTGCCAGCACTTTATCGCGCAGCACCCATTCGGTCGAGAAAGCCTGCGGAACCACGCCCAGGTAACCGCAGTGGGCTGCCAGGATGTAATCCCTGGGATCACCTGGCACATCTGGGAATTCAGGTATATGCTCGTGTTTCAAGGCTGCCTGTCCCATCAGGAATGGGTACAGATTGGTCATCATAAACGGGACCTGGATCGTTTCCGCGATCAGCACCTTTGTTAGCATGGAGACCAGGTCGGCTTCACAGCCCCACACCAATTTCCGGTCTGCGTACAGCATGTTCCAGGCCAGGCAGGGGGTAGTCTCGGAGAACATCGATTCGTTCAGGCAGTTCATGCCTGCAGCTTTAATCGATGGATCAGCATCCAGGTCTCTTTTCACCTGCATATATTGTTTGACGGCGCTCAGAACCTGCCTGCTGGTGATCTGACTGACCGGAATGTCCTTTTTCCTTTCATTCCAGACTTCCAGCGCTGCAGCATCAGAGATTTCCCGAGCCTGTTCTGCCAGTTCTTTGAAACTCTTCTTCTCAATCTTCAAACCGAATCTTTGCTCCAGGGCAGCAATGCACTCCGGTTCCCACCAGTAAAACCGTTTGAATATCTCATCTTGAAGACCGGTGCCGCTGGCAGGATTATCTTGATACACCAGGAATTTTGATTTCTTCAACTCTGTTTTCAGTGCCAGTGCCCGGCAGGCCTGCCTGGTTTTATCGAGCGTATTGGGGGCCAGTACTCTGACACCTTTGGTGCTCAAGTAGCTGTTAATCTCCCAATCCCACATGGATACCGTCCCGAACTCGGAGGTGACAACCATGATCGGCTGAGGCAGTGCCTGGATTTCATCCAACCGGCGGTAGGCTGCTCCCAGCATTTCTGGAAAAATAACGCCGTCCGAGGTGGGAATTTTTTTTCCAAGCGCGACCGGGTCAAGGAATTCGGCTTCATCCGCCAGCAGGGCTTTCAACTCAACCAACTGCCTGGCAAAATCAGGTTCTTCTGCGCTCTTAAAATAGACCGGCACCAATTTTGCTTTCATTTTTTCTCCAGGTGCATACCAGCCAGCTTTAGTTGCTCATATTCGAACGAATGGGGATGAGAAATCGAAAAATATTTCTCATCCCCCTGCAGCCAAACGACTTATTTGAGGTCCAGGCGGTTTCCTGGTTACTTGACCTCAGCTACCTTCACCTTGCGACCATCTCTGGATGAAATGATGGCTGCTTCCAGTACCTGCATGTTCTTCAGGCCATCTTCAAGGTTGGGGGTGATCTTAGTTCCATTTTCTAGGGCATTCAGGAAATCGACCACAGCATGGGTGAATTCGTGTTCATAACCGATGATATGACCGGGCGGCCACCAGGCATTCAGGTAAGGATGCGTGGAATTCGTCACCAGGATCGTACGGAATCCCTGTTCGTCGGCTGGATTATCCAGATCCAGGTACATAAGTTCGTTCATCCGTTCTAAATCAAAAGCCAGGCTGCCTTTGCTGCCGTAAATTTCGAAGTAGTTGTAATTCTTGCGGCCGCTTGCGAAGCGGCTTGATTGAAACGAACCCAGGGCGCCGTTTGAAAATTCCACCACCATGAAGGAAGCATCGTCGACGGTCACTTTCCCCATTTCTTTCGAAACGCTTCCAGCTTTGAAGGTGCCTGCATCCTTGCTGGCAAGCGGGCGCTCTTCGATGAAAGTCTTCATCATTGCCGAGACTGAATCCACTTCGCCGATCAGATAACGCGCCAGGTCAACACTGTGCGAATTCAGGTCATAATGTGGACCTGCTCCGGCGAACTGTTTTTGAAGATGCCAGGTCAGGTTAAAATTCGGGTCGGTGATCCAATCCTGTAAATAGGCACCGCACCAGTGGAAAATCCTGCCGATTTTGCCCTGCTCAATCAGCTGCCTGGCGAAGGCGACCGCCGGGGTGCGGCGGTAGTTGTGGTTTAGATAGTGCAGGACACCCGCTTTTTCGGCTGCTTCGTACATCTCCCTGGCTTCAGCATAATTCAACGCGATTGGTTTTTCGCAGAAAATCTGTTTCCCGTTTTTTGCAGCTGCCACGACGATGTCTTTGTGTAAATATGTCGGGGTACAGATATCGATGATGTCAATGTCAGGCCGCTCGACGACTTTTTTCCAGTCGACTTCGGTCTGTTCCCAGCCCCAATTCTGTGCGAACTCACTCGTGCCAGTAGGATCTTGTCCGCAGGCTACTTTTAGAACCGGCATCAACCCGACTTTAAAGAACTTTGGTGCTTGAGACCAGGCATTGCTGTGGGCTTTGCCCATGAATTTCGTGCCAATGATTGCCACATTCACTGTTTTCATGTGTACATCTCCAGATTTTGATCAGTCTCGAAAGAGCTTCAAAAGTTGAAATCCGGGTTAATTCAGTGAGGAAGCAATTCTCTTCAGTTCTTTAATGCTCAATGCCACCGCTTCGTCTTCCCTCCCTGTCCAGTCGGTATGCGGGTGGTCAATCTCGACTGCCAGGAAGCCCTTGAAATCAGCTTTGTGCAGCAGGCGAGCCAGGGTTCCGTTGTCGATCAGACCCTGTCCGACAGGGACTCCTGCGAAGAAGTGCCAGTCGGTCGGACGGGCGTTCTTGTCTGGCAGTAAATCCTTTACATGTGTGGCCAGGACATACGGAGCCAATTTCTCCATGCCGGCGATTGGATCGTCGAGCAGGCGCAGGAAATTCCCGGTATCAAAATTCAGACCGAAATATTCAGAATCTACTTCCGTGATCATCTGGAGGATTTCATCTGAGGTATAGTCGATGTGATTCTCCACCGCCAGCTTTACCTGGTAATTTTCAGCGACTTTCACGGCTTTTTTAAACATCCCAACCAAGGCTTCGACCTGGGGTCCATGCGGTTCGTGACGGAACATCAGGCTGCTGCCGACAACGCGCATCACATCTGCACCAATTGCTTTGGCATGTGGAATCAGAGAAACCATTTCTTCATAGGCCGTCCAGTTCTGCCCGCGTTCCAATCCATCGGGGTGTCCCCAGGCAAAGACGCGGTCGAAACCATATTCATCCAGTTGTGCTTTTAGGTCCTTGAACCAGCTGGGATCAAATGACGGAAAGAAGCAGGATTCCAACGATACACCGTCGACATTCAGTTCTTTAGCCCGCTTCAGAAAATCCTCCATGGTCATGGTTTTTTCTGGTGGTTTTTGGTCGGGGTAGACTTCACCGAAAAACCTGTGGTAGCAATAGCTGTCGATCCCTACTTTCATGTCATTCCTCCTGAAAAAGAATTGTTGGTTAGGTAGGTTTCCAAGAAACCTGGATAGCTCTTTATACACAACCTGCCTGGTTGTTTAATATGCATCGATGGGGGGTATGCTCGGGCGCCATACTCAAAACAGTCATGAGCACTTGTTATTACAGGATAACATTATTATAACCACTGCTCCCAAAATATCAAGTGTAATTAGATTAAAAAAAACGAAAAGATGACTTTTTTATTCAAACTTGTGACTGAGGAAGAAATAACTGGTCCAGCAATTTCTTTTTATTAAGACTGGCGTGATGTATTGACAGTTGTCAATATGTTCTCTATAATGAGTTGTAATAACAGGATTACAGGACTTGACGCCGCCATATTATATTCGAATTCACACATTACGGAAATATCAAATATGGTGAATTGATTGACAATGCCGGAATTTCCGACCTTAATCCAGCTGAAAATGAGCACACCGGCGCAATAGTTCTGGGGAGCATCAGGTGAAAAATCAAGTTCGATTATGCATGATCGGAGCAGGGCGTGTAGGAAGAAATCATTCACAGGCAATCACACGGCATGTTCCGCAAGGAAAGATCGTAGCCCTGGTAGACCCGGTCGAGAAGGTTCGAAATGAGACGGCTGTCGATTTTCAAATTGAGAGCCAATACGAAAGCCTGGACAGGGCGTTAGAGAAAACCGAGTTCGAGGCAGTTGTTATCACTACTCCCACGCCCACGCACCTGTCCCTGACAGCCCTGGCAGCAGAGCACGGCAAGCATATCTTCCTAGAAAAGCCCATGGCGCTGAATCTCGAAGAGTGTGACCGGATTTTGTCGGTCGTTAAGAAGAATAATGTGATTCTGCAGCTTGGCTTCATGCGCCGTTTTGATCCAGAATTTGTGGTCGCCGCCGAGCGCATCGCGGCTGGTGAAATTGGAACACCTATGATGATTAAAACGAACACACACGGTCCTGGACTGCCGCCGCCCTGGGCACGTGATTTGCGCACCTCCAATGGAATGCTGGCTGAGGTCAATAGCCATGACTGGGACACAGTACGTTGGTTAATGGATTCCAACTACCAGCGTGTTTATACCGAAGTGGCGAATTTTAAAGGCCCAGCCAATCAAATCGATATTCAAAATTTCTATGACAACGCGCTGGTGAATATAAAGATGGAGAGCGGCGGGCTGGGATTGATCTCTGGTGTGTGCCCGTGCGGATATGGCTACGATGCCAGGGTCGAGATTATTGGCGATAAAGGTATCATGCAAATTGGTGAACTGAAAGGGCAGTCGGTGGTGGTGTGCACCAACCGCGACCAGGGGCTCATCGTTCCAATTGTCCGAACCTGGCCTGAACGGTTCGCCTGGGCTTATATCTATGAACTTGAACATTTCGTCCGCTGCGTACAATCAGAAACCACACCGCGAGTGGGTGGTGATGAAGGACGATGGGCTGTGGCAGGTGTTTTAGCGGGCACCAAATCCTTCCTGGAAGGTCGCGTGGTGTATCTCGAAGAAATCCTTGGAAAGTAGGATACAGACTGGAGAGGCGATGTTAGCAGCTGTATATCATGGAGCGAATGACTTACGCGTTGAAGAGGTGCCAGTCCCGGCGATTGGTGCTGGAGAGCTGTTAATAAAGGTTTCGAGTGCCAGCATCTGCGGCACAGATTTACGCATCTTTCACGGCAGCCACAGGATGTTCCCACCAGGCACCGTGCGCATACCCGGGCACGAGGTGGTCGGCGTGATCACGGAAACAGGTGCAGGGTTGGAGGGATTTTCAATCGGTGACCGCGTGTTCATTGCCCCGAATATGGGTTGTGGTAAATGCGCCCAATGCATCAGTGGAAACAACAACCTGTGCGCCACCTATGATGCCATTGGAGTCACGATTGATGGCGGTTTTGCCGAATACCTGCGCGTCCCTTCCAACTCGGTCCAGCAAGGGAACATCATCCAGGTCAGCGAAGATGTGGATCCGGCGGTCGCGGCGTTGATCGAACCTTTTGCCTGTGTCCTGCGAGGTCAGAACGCTTTGAATATTCAGGCGGGGGAAGTGGTCCTGGTGATCGGTGCAGGTCCGATCGGTGTGATGCATACCAAGCTGGCCAAAGCGCGCGGTGCGGGATTTGTGATTGTAAGCGAGCCGATCGCGAATCGTGCTGAGCAGGTAAAACGCATGGGTGCGGACCGGGTGGTGAATCCACTCCAGGAAGACTTGCTGTCAGCGATCAAAGAAGAAAGTGGTGGTCGGGGTGCGGATGTGATCCTGGTAGCTGCACCGGTACATGCTGCACAGGAGACAGCACTGACGATGGCGGCGATAAGCGGCCGGATAAATTTCTTCGGCGGGTTACCCAAAGACAAGCCGATCATTAATTTTGATTCTAACCTGGTGCATTATAAAGAGTTGGTCATCACCGGTACGACCGCATGCAGCACGAATGACTGCTGGCAGGCGACGCGCATCATCAATTCTGGACTGATCGATTTGACCGACCTGGTGAGCCAGCGGTTTCCATTGCGGGATGCCGTTTCCGCATTTTCAGCCGCTGAAGACCGGAATTCTTTGAAAATCGTAATTGAGCCATAAAAATTAATAAAAAACATGGAGAAAAAAATGATACCTGAAACCAAAATGGAGTATCAGATCGCAATCAAAAAAGTACCGACATTCTACTTTGTCGGTGTGACAACATCCAAATCATCCATCATGAAAGTCTTCCCGCTGTGGATGAAAATTCTGGGCAGGGAAGAGGTGGTCATGGAGGGTATGGATTGCAAAATCCATGATGAGCCGGAAGCCTATCGACAGGCTGTGGCACAGATCAAATACGATCCACAGTCGTTAGGCGCCCTGGTCACCACGCATAAAATCGATTTGCTGACCGCGGCGCGTGACATGTTCGAATATCTCGATCCGTATGCACTGGCAACCGATGAAGTCTCCAGCATTTCCAAGCTGGATGGCCGGCTTGAAGGGCATGCCAAGGATCCGATTACAGCCGGGTTGAGCCTGGATGCGATCATCGAGCCGGGTTATTTCAAGAAAACTGGCGGCGATGTGCTCAGCTTTGGCGCTGGTGGCTCGGCAATCGCGACTCTACTGCACCTGATCAATAAAAAAGAAAAAGGGGACCGGCCTAGGCGTTTCACTTTTGTCAACCGCTCACAGGGACGGCTTGACCATGCGAAAGAAATGGTAAGCAACCTGCAAACGGATATCGAAATCGAATATATCCAGAATGCCGATCCTGCGGTTAACGACCGGATCATGGCTAAATTTCCTCCCCACAGCATCATCATCAATGCGACCGGGATGGGTAAAGATACTCCTGGCTCCCCGATAACCTGGAATGGGTTGTTCCCGCAAGATAGCATAGCCTGGGAATTTAATTACCGTGGAGAGCTGGATTTCATGCACCAGGCCCGGGCCCAGGTAGAAAACCGGGGTGTAAAAGTTGAGGATGGCTGGCTTTATTTTGTGCATGGATGGACGCAGGTCGTCGCCCAGGTGCTGCACTTTGATCTGACGCCGGAGCTTTTCGAAAAATTCAATAAAGCAGCAGAATCAGTAAGAAAGTAAATGGCAGGGTTGGGGATCGCCGAGAGGACGCCACGATGAACAAAACGCAGACCGCCGTTCAATACCAGGAGCTGGGTTATGGCTGCGCGCAGTCAGTACTGGCTTCATTTGCGCAGGATTTTGGATTGGAAGCAGAGCTTGCTTTGAGGATTTCGACCGGATTCGGCTCGGGCATGGGCAGGATGTGCGAAGTATGCGGAGCTCTGACGGGAGCTTTTATGGTGATCGGGCTGAAGTATGGGAAAGTAATCACCGACGGAAGCAGGTACGGAACCGATACCGAGACCACGTACAAGCTTGTTGCTCAGCTGGCGCGAAGTTTCGCCGAAAAGAATGGATCTATCTATTGCCGTGATCTGATCGGTCACGATTTGAGCGATCCGGAAGAAAGAGCCAAAGTAGTTCGATTAGGGTTATTCAAGACTACCTGCCATAAATGCGTCGTCGATGCGGTGGAGCTGCTCGATGAGATCTTGTAATCAAGCTGGCAGCTTCAGTTTTACGCGAAAGGTTATAGAATATGAATCTCGATGTTAAGGAACTTGCAGGCATGATCGATGTTTCATGCGTGCGCACCACATCCAGTAAGGACGAAATTGATGAAATGGTCGAGGCTGCCCGAAAATACAGCTTCGGGCATGTTTCGGTACTCCAGTGTTTCATCCCCTACACCAGGCAGCTGTTGATCGATGCGCCAGAAATCAAGATTATTGGCAATGTCAGCTTTCCTTCCGGGTCGGACAGCACAGCGGTAAAAGTCTTTCAGGCGAAGGAGATGGTGTCTGCCGGCTGTGATGAGATCGATATGGTCATGAATATCGGCAGACTCCGTTCGGGACAGCTGGAAGAAGTCGAGGATGATGTGAGGGCAGTCATCCAGGTGGCAGGGAATTTACCGGTCAAGGTGATCATCGAGATCATGTACCTGAACCAAACCGAACTGGAACAGGCCTGCAACATCTGCATTTTGGCCGGGGCAGCATTCGTGAAGACAGGCTCCGGTTGGGCAGACCGCAGTACAACATTGGAAGATATCCAACGAATAAAAACCATCGTTGGTGAGCGCATCAAAATCAAGGCCTCTGGCGGAATCCGCGATCTGACTGGATTGTTGGATATGTATCGTGTTGGCGCCCGGCGCTTTGGGATTAATTTAAAGAGCGCTGTTGAGATCGTGGAGTGTTATCAAATTCAGGGGGCAGGAATTGAATTCTGATAAAAACCTGCTATCTGCAGGTTGGCTGGCACGAACAACAACCCGCTGAATTAATGGAGTCATGATTTTTGTCAACTATATCTTATGATAAATATCCGGAGATTTATGCCTGTCCTGTTATTGACAAACAAATCCGAATGTTTATAATAAATTGTAATAACAGGATTACAACATATTCGGATAGAGTCGTTTAAACCAGATAAGCAGCACGATTTTCCTCCCACCGTGAGCGAGATCAGGTAGATGCACCTGGTACGTTCTTACACAAAATATTTCATACGAAAAGGAAAATAATATGAAAATCGGTTTGTTCACAGCCACTTTCCTCGATATGAATCTGGAAGAAGTATTCAAAATGGCAGCCGATCTTGGGTACCAGGCAGTGGAAATGCCTGCTTTTGCGAACAATCCGCACCTGGATATCGAAGAGATTGTTAAAGGCAGCAATGCAGATGGTCTGAAAAAAATGCTGTCCAAATATGGATTGATCATCTCTGCACTGGCAAACCACCCTGAAGGGCAGATCGTGCTTGGTCCCTTTGGTAAGGACACCGACGCAATTTACCCGGGGACAAAAGAAGAGAAAATTAAATTTGGCACGCAGCGCATGATCAAGACAGCCCAGGCAGCCAACGCGCTCGAAGTGCCAGTGGTGACCGGTTTCATCGGCTGTGAGAATTTCGGAAGGTTCTTCCCCTGGCCCTACTCAAAAGGCTGGTCGGATATGGAAGGGGAATTTGTCGAACGCTGGGGGAAAATCCTGGATAATTTCGCTGAGTACGGGGTTAAATTCGCCCATGAACCGCACCCCAACGAGCTAGTTTACAATGTGGAAACTGCTCAGCGTGCCGTTGAATTGATGGACGGGCGCAAGGAATTTGGCTTCAATTTCGATCCAGCCAATCTCATCTACCTGGGAATTGACGTCGAGAACTTCATCGACACCCTGGCAGGCAGGATCTTTCACGTGCATGCGAAGGATGGAGAGATAGTTGCACACAATGTGCGCCGTTCTGGACTCATACCTCAGGGCGATTGGCAAAGGCTCGGTCGAGGTTTCCGCTTCCGCATCCCGGGCTGGGGATCGGTGCCGTGGAAGAAGGTGATCACCGAGCTTTCAATGATTGGATATGACTATGTGATGAGCTACGAGCACGAAGATGTGACTATGAGCCGGCAGGATGGCATTACCAAGACGATTGCCTATTTGAAACCCCTCCTGATCGACAAACCCTATGAGGGGCGCCACGACGTGTTATTCAACTAGTCGAGAATGATAAGCTGCTCGAAAACCTCGCCGGACACCGGTACCGGTTGGGTCTTGATGCACAAACTGAGCCTGATTTATCGATCCCCTGAACGAACAGGGCAGGCAACGTATCCTCGGGATGACAGTCAAAAAAAGGGTTGAGTCATGATAAGGAGATGCACCAATGGTGAATACGATGAAGGCGGCTGTTTTTGAAGCTATCAAGGTAATCAAAGTCAAAGATGTACCGATCCCCGAAATATGTGATGATGAGGTATTGGTCCAAGTTAAAAATACGGGTATCTGCGGCACCGACTGGAGCATCTACAACGGATGGTATTCAGCAGAGAAGCTGCCGATGATCCCTGGCCACGAGTTTTCGGGGGTGATCGCTAAAGTTGGAAAAAATGTAAATAGAGTGAAAGAAGGTGATCGCGTGACTGCGGATATCAACATGTCTTGCGGTCATTGCTATTATTGCATGCGCGGCGATCAGCTGCTGTGTAACGATTTTACCCAGCTGGGGATTCATACAGACGGCACTTTTGCCGAATATGTCCGAGCTAAAGCCTCTCTCGTCCATGTGCTCCCCGATAATTTGAGCTTTGAAGAAGGTGCTTTTATTGAGCCGCTTTCGTGCTGTATCCATGCCGCAAAAGCGATGAACGCTCGCCTGGGCGGTAGCGTTGCCATTGTGGGCTGCGGATTGGGCGTGCTGCATGCACGCATGGCTGTGCTGCGCGCCTGTGCGCCGGTGATCATTGTGGGTGACAATACGAAACGCCTGAACATAGCCAAAGAAATGGGAGCCGATTACACCATCGATATCCGCGAAGTGAGCGATCCGGTGGAAGAGGTGAAGAAACTGACGGGCGGTCGTGGTGTGGATTACGCTATCGAAGCGGTGGGGACCACTAAAACCTATGAGCAAGCTTTTGCCATGCTGCGCAAGGGTGGAGTGCTATCCGCTTTCGGTATCACTGGAGAGATGGATACGATGCAAATCCGCCCATTCGAATTCGTCCTGGGTGAGAAGAAGGTCACCGGATCCTGCGCAGGCATTGGTGACGATTGGCCGGATGCCATCACGCTGCTGGCCGCCGGGAGAATCGATCCGAAACCGCTGTTTTCCATGAAAGTCCCGCTGGAAGACCTGGAATGGGCTCTGCACGAGCTGAGGAAAGACCCCAACTTGTTCAAAATTTTTGTCTCGTCTGAGATATCCAAACGCGAGATTCTATAGGACCCGGATCATTATCCAGCCAGGATTTAGCCGTGTCAAAAATCGGAGCCAGTGTATTGAGAATTGATCGCATCGACCACATCGCTGTCAATTGTTTCGACATCAAAAAATCACTGGAATTCTACGAAGGAATTCTTGGACTAAAGCTGCAGGAAAAAGTGGATTGCGGAGATTTCGATATCCTCTACCTAGAGCTTCCACACGGAGCGCGGCTGGAGCTTTTCGATTACCGCGGAAAGAACCGGAAGATGGATAACCTGGAAAGTGACAGCGGATTGCGCCATATAGCCTTCCAGGTGGACGATGTAGCTGCGCATGAGGAACAGCTCAGGAGTCAGGGCGTCGAGATCACTCTCCCCACCTGCGATCTACCAGACCTCGGCGCACGCGTCTTACTTTTCCTGGATCCGAATGGTGTGACGATTGAGTTCTGTGAAAAACTCAGTTGACGGAAAATTAAGAAAAGTGAAAAGCTAGCCAGGGAATAATCGGTCTTACAGGAGAAAACAAATGGACAATCGAGAGATACTACTTACGCCGATTCA